>Ga0172376_10008874_pt1 | contig 10446 bp, 9 predicted proteins | sample Lak35m_FD_121114 | JGI IMG/M metagenome (GOLD analysis project Ga0172376, IMG submission 121114) | Freshwater microbial communities from Kabuno Bay, South-Kivu, Congo - kab_092012_35m | ecosystem: Environmental > Aquatic > Freshwater > Lake | place: Democratic Republic of the Congo: South-Kivu... | reverse complement strand
CCCTTTTGAGCATCCTGGTCGGCATGTTCATCATCGATACCCGGCTCACCCTCGCCGCCATCGTCATTCTTCCGCTTGTGACCATCCCGATCCTCGTGGTCGGCAACCGCCTAAAACGTCTGGCCCGCGTGACCGTCACGACCAGCGTCGCCCAAGGCAGCGGACTCCTGGAGGCCCTTTCGGGAATCCGGCTGATCAAGGCCTACGGCTTGGAAAATTTCCAGCTGGAGAGGTACCGCGGCGAAAGCATGAATCTGGTTAACCTCGAGGTGAAAAAAACCCAGGCCAGTAAGCTAGTGAACCCGGTCATTGAAGTCGTCAGCACCCTCGGACTCGGCCTCCTCATCATCGTGGTCTTCGCCACCCACCAATCGGTTTCCGATTTTGTCGGTTTTCTTACCGGCATGGTCATGTTGCCCGCCCCCTTGAAGAAGTTGGCCCAGATGCACGTGGACCTCGTCTCCGCCACGGTCAGCTGTGAGCGCCTGGAAAAACTTTTTTCCCAAAAACCATCCGTCCGGGAGCCCGCTTCCCCCGCCCGCCTGGGCCCCTTGATTCGCGAGTTGGCTTTGGAAAAGGTCTTTCTGGATTATGGCCACGATCACGTCCTGCAGGGGATCGACCTTCGGATTCCCAAGGGACACAAGCTGGGACTCGCCGGTCCGAGCGGCTCCGGCAAAAGCAGCCTGATCAACCTGCTGCCCCGCTTTTATGACCCGACTCGTGGCAAAATTTTGTGGGACGGGCAGGATTTAAAGACTTTCTCCACCGCAGATCTGCGATCCCAGATCGCCCTCGTCAGCCAGGATGTCGTCCTCTTTGACGCTTCGGTGGCGGAGAATATCGCCCTCGGACGGAACGGGGCCACCCCGCCGGAGATCGAGGAGGCCGCCCAACACGCCTTTGCCCACGACTTTATCCGGGATCTTCCCCGCGGCTATGAAACCCGCGTGGGCGAACGGGGCGTCATGCTCTCCGGAGGACAAAAGGCCCGGATCAGCCTGGCCCGGGCCTTTTTGCGTAACGCCCCGATTCTGATCCTCGACGAGGCCACCGCCGCCCTCGATGCCGAGGCGGAAACGGAGGTGCAAAAAGCCGTCGACGCCTTGGAGGAGGGCCGCACCGTCATCTGCATCGCCCACCGGCTTTCCACTTTGGCCAACATGGATGAAGTCGTGGTGCTGGAAGCCGGCCGGATCATCGAACGCGGCACCTATCCCCAACTCTTGGCCCAGGGCGGCCTTTTTTCCCGCATGGCCGCCCAACAGGGAATCTCCTGAGGCCGGCCATGGCTGCCGCACTTGGTCAAACTGATATGTTTTCCGGATCTAGGACCGGGTTCCGACCACCGGAAGGGTCCCGGTGATCGCTTGGCTCAAACAACTACTGAATCGAGGCGCCGGCCAACCCCCACCCACCCCCGAACGGAAACTCCAACTCAGGGAGGCAACTCTCCTGATCTACAATCCCGAAAAGGATCCCAACCTATCCGCCAGGGTCCTCAACCATGTCTGCACCGGCATCGATTTCGGCGCGGTGGTGCATCTGGCTTCCCGACGCCCGACCCTGCAACACCCCGGGCAATGGATCGAGGTGGCTCCCGCCACGCTTTGGCAGGGACAACGCTTCCAGGCCTTGGAGCTCGGCCGCTACTTTACCACCCCGTTTTTGCTGCACATCGAGGTGGATGGGTTTCCCGTGAATTTTCACCGTTGGGATCCTACCTTTCTCCAGTACGACTTCATCGGAGCCCCGTGGCCCGCCAAAATGCTGGAGCCGGGCCACACCAACCGCGTCGGCAACGGGGGTTGCAGCCTCCAGTCCCGGAAATTCCGGGATTTTGTCGACGCCCACGCCGACCTTTACCGGGATGGCATGCTATCCGATGTCTTTCTTTGCCGGGAATTGGAGGAACCCGCCCGGCAGGCGGGTATCCGCTTCGCCCCGGTCGACGTGGCTCTTCGCTTTTCCTTCGAAAACAAACTCCCCGATTTCCCCCATTGGAGGCCCGAGATGAGCTTCGGCTTCCACGGCCGGTTTCCGTATTTCCGGGACTATCTTCGGCCCCTGGGAATTCCCGCCGATCGTTAACAATCCGCTAGCGGGAAGAGCTTTTCCATAGAACTTCTACTGCGACACGGTAAAGTCTTTTCGTGGCTATAGCTGACTATCTTCCGGCAAATCCAGATAGCCGAGTTGCTAGGGAACTGGCCCGGGCCTGCCGCAGGTATTTGCATCGCTTCAATGGATATTCGTACGATTTTGTGCAGGGCGGGGAACAGAATGTCATGCAACGGCTAGCCCAGCTCGATCTCAAGACTATTTTTGATGTGGGCGCAAACACCGGCGAGTGGGCCAAGCTTGCGAGAAACTATTTTCCGAAAGCTGTTTTTCATACATTTGAAATCTCCAACAACACCTTTCATATTTTGGCTAATGAGCTAACCGGGCCATGTTTCCGGAATAATAATTTTGGCCTTTCCTCAAAAAATGGCCAAGTTCCCTATAAGGATTATGGCCCTGCTTCCGGACTAAACACCTGGATCCAGAAAACCTCGGTGTTTGATGCCTCGGCCCGCCCCGAGTCCCGCCTCGCCGAGGTAAAAACGGGAGACTGCTATTGTGAGGATTGCTCCATTGCCTTTATCGATTGGTTAAAGGTGGATGTGGAGGGAGCGGAACATCTGGTTTTTTCAGGCTTTGAGAATTTCTTCAAAAAGAAGGCCGTCCGCGTGGTTCAATTTGAATACGGCTTTAATAATGGAGATGCAGGCTTTTTGATGCGTGACTTTTTTGATTTTTTTTATGATTACGGCTACGTTTTGGCTAAAATTAGGAAACGTCGGATCGAATTTACAGGCTTTCATCACACGATGAATAATTTTGAATCAGGTCCCAACTATGTGGGAATTAGGCAGGATGACCAAGCGGCCTTCCAGGCCTTGACCAAATGAACCGTTGTCCGTCGGTTTTTCAATTACCAGGCGGATTCAAAAAATAAATTTTTCCATTAAAAAGGTTCTGTTTGGACTCCGCCCAGTCGCTGACTGACTCTGGTCAGCTCAAAAACACCTTTTCGAAGGCTTTCATAACGGGGTGGGGGTCGGCATAAGACCCATACCTAGACGGGCTGGCCGTGCCCGGAGAAAAATCAGCTAGGAGTTTCCTCAGCCCGGCCGCATCCATGTACCGATGCCCCGCCTGTTCCAGCAATTCAAGATGGGCCTTTTCCCGCGAATCTCCGAATGTGAAGACCGATTTTCCCAGCACGGCAAATTCGGCCACTGCCAGGCCAAAGGTTTCCCCGGTATCCCGTGCATGGATCATCGCATCACAGGTGGCCAGGAACCTCCCTTTTTCGATGGGATCGACGGTGGCGGGAAGATAATGAACATTGGGCAGACGTTCTGTTCCATGGATCGGCTGGGTATTTAGAAACAAAAAGTGGTCCCCGGGGTGCCGATGGGCATGTTCCGCCACCACTTTCCTGGCAAACGGGATATTAAAAGTGTCCCAGCCGCCGTGCCGGCCAAAGACCCGCGCCTCTTCTGGAATCCTTAGATGGTTCCGGATATTTTCTCCAGATTCCAGCCGCGGCACAAAGAATGGCACGAAGGACTCCTCCCGGCCCGTCATCACCTTGGACATCCAAGGCGAAAGGTAGGCGTACACATCCCCGTGGAACTCATCGCAAAGAAACTGGGCATGAATGCAGTTCTTCAGGCCCGGAACCAGAAACCCGTCGTATGGTCCGGGCTTGGTCAGGTAAATCACCCCGACTCCCTCCTTCTCCAAGGTTCGGCCCAGGGAAGATTTGGATGAATACAGGATGACCGGAAACTCCTCCCTCCATTTTTTTAGGATGGGATTTTCGGCATATCCAGGGCGGTCCGGGAAACAAAGGATGGATTCGTTCTTGAGCATCGTCCGGTTCAGCCGCGCATAGTCCAGCATCGCCGCCTCCGAGCCGCGCTCCGTGATCAGGAAGCTGTGGAAAGCGATTTTCATCGGTAGCCGGTAGTCGGAAATCGGAGGTCGGTGATCGGTAAACTAAATAGAGCAAGGTTTTCAGTCATTTTGGCAAAATGATTCGAAATTTTTAAGCATTGCCCCAAGCATGCGACCCACGGTGGCGGCCTTGTCTGCGAGCTGCTTATGTTGCTCGAAAGAGAGACACTCTGAATCTTTAGCAAACTCAAGCCATGTGTCCGTTTCACTATTTTCAGCATCTGCATCCGTGAGTTTGGAGAGAAAATAGGCGGGATACCTTCGCTTCGCCCAAGCCTCTCTCAGATTTGCACAGACGGATCTTGAGCTTCGGCGGATTTGGTCGGTCAGCGCGTATTTTTCCTCTTTTGGCCATGACTTGCTGATCCCAAATATGTCCATGGCCAGATCATACGCCAATCGGTAGATCTCCAAATCCTTGGCTGATTTTACAAGTCTACTTTTGTTTTGATTTATCATTTCGACTACCGACTACCGACTACAGACTGCCGACAACCGACTACCGACAACCGCCCTCCGCCTACCGGTAAGTCGATAAAACTCCAGATTATGCCAAGCCAGCTCCAATCGATACCCGCTGGCTTGCAGTCTCTGCGCCCAAACCGGCTTTCGGCTGGGATTCCAGATCCCGATCCATCGCGGAGACAGGCGCTTTTGGCGAACTGCCCGGCAAACGGCAGAGGCCTCCTGCACCCCGCGGGTGGTGATACCGTCCGGGATAGAGGACTCCTTCCGCGCAGCCCAATCCGTCAAACGGCCCCCGACCACTCGGGATCGGGGCCGGTTGATTCGCAACCGCTCCAGGGAAAAACTCCGATCCTCCCAGGTCTCCACCTCCCATCCTTCCATCTGCTCCAGCCAGGCACCCAGGCTGCCCACCAGTCCGTCCCCCGCCCTCAACTCCAACCAAAGCCCATCTCGGGTGCCCTCCAGAAATCTTTGACGCAAGATCTGAAAAAATTCTTCTTTGGTGAAACCGTCCCTTTCCAGATTCCAACGCCTGTCCAGCCCGGCCAACCTTTTCGCGTGGCAAGACCGACTCCACGAGGGGAGCCTTCGGTAGAGCCAACCGCGCAAGCTGCGTAGGATTTTTTTCAGAAGATCATCGCCATGACGTGGGAGATTTCGCTGAAACTAGGCACCTAGGCTTTGGCCGAAACCGGCTCCGGCCGGGCCAACTGGGTGCGGCATCGGAGACCGTGCCACAGATATTGGCACAGATATTTCAGGTTCTTGCGGTAGTTGGGCCGAAAAAAAGCCCGGATCACGGCAGGGGACCAGCCCGTGAAACCGGGAATCTGGCTTTTGTTGTTCCCTCCAAAATGGAGTCCTAGAAGCTGGCGATGTCGTTGTCCATCCCATCCGATCACGGGTCCGCCGGCTCTGGCTTGGCGCAGTGAGTCGAACACCTCGCGGTTATGCTGGTAGGAGGAGCCGAAGTGGCCGTTGTCAAAGCAGGCATTCTCAGGATTTTGCTGCCAAGCCCGGCTCTCCACGTGAATTCCCACTTCCCGACAAAAGGCCCGGATCAACCCCATCTCCTGAAGGCCCCAACCTTCGGATGCGAGTTGGCTTTTCACGGCCAGAAAGCGGGACTCGTTTCGGTACAGATCAAGAATCCACGCGCATAGGCGGTGAACCCAATTGGCATCAGGAAAAAAAGCCAGGCCAAAGAGATGGGGCGTGCCCCACGGCTCCCGCGGGAGCCCCCTCTGTTCCTGCATTTCCAGCCCTTCAAAGAGAAGATAATCTGAATCGAGAAAGTAAAAAGATTCCAGGCCGGTCTTTCCGAGAAACTCATCGAGGACGAACCATCTTTCGATGCATCTCCGCTCGTCTCCGAAATGGGCATTCACGGCATGCCGGTAAACCTGGATAAACTTTTTGTTTTCTTCCTGATACTCCGCCACGTCCTGATGGGCATAATCAATTCCGTGGCACCGGTTGGTCCGGTCACCGAGAAGAATCACTTGGCGCTCGGGATGCGCCTTGGAATTTTGCCAAAGCGCAAAGGGCAAATAGGGCAAAAACGAAGTGTGATAGATGAGGAGGGGCGGACGGACCGGTTTACTCACCGGGAATCTTGTTGCGTTTGACGAGACGCCATTTGGTCAGGGGAAAAAACCATCTTCGGCGGGCCACCGGCACTTCTTCGCGCTCGATTTCCCTGACGAGAAATTCCAAGAGTCGGTCGTGCTGAAACACCTCGGGCAGCTGGTTGTTCAGGTAGGGGGGCTCCATCAACATCCGGGCATAGGCCTCCCGGTCGTTTTCCAGGTGCATGACATACTCCGCACATTCGCGGAAGTTGCGGAAGGCCATCACGTTGACAAACGCCTTGGGATTGAAGTAGCGCAGGGCATAGGTGTCCCCCCAGTAGATGGGCACGCAATGAACCCGGAAAGGATCGTAGAATTTTTCCGTGGTCCATCCGGGGGCCAAGCGGTTTTCAAAAGCCATATGAAACCGGTAGCCGGAAAGATACTCCATCTTGGCCGCCTCCCCGTCGTTGATGACGAAGCCGCAATTGTTCAGCGCCGGCCCTCCGGCGTGGATTCGGGCGTGTCGGTTGAGGATGTTGAAAAACTCCGTTCTTTTACGGACCGTGCGGTCCACATATTTGTTGAGAAAACAGCAGAACCTGCGTTTTTCATCGAGAATCCGGTCCCAATCGATGTTCCCTTTCCGCACCAACTCTTCGCCCTCCCGATTGGCCGCAAAATAGGGGAGATAATAGGCCCGGGGATGATCGGCAAAGCAGGAGGTAACGGCAGCATCGCACTGCCCCCAGTCCGGCGGGTAGCGCTCCTGGCTGTAATAGATCTTCTTGCAGGTATAAAGTCGATTCCGTTGGCCGGTGTGGGTGAAAATTAAAACATCCGGCTCATCGACGATCTTCACTTCGTAGTGTCTGGAGAGAATATCGTACAGAAAATTCTGATTTTTTGGAACCTTGCCAAGGGCATCGGAGAAATCAAAAAATAGAGCCGGCTTTGTGAGTAAACTCATAACCGGCTTCCGAATATGCGCGAAGGGAAAGAAGAGACAATGGCATTCCAATTCAGATGGAAGCTTTCAGAATTTTGCTTTTTCAAGATCGCGCTTCTCGTCCCAACTCTTTGCGCTGCCAAAAGTCTGGGGGACTCGGCAAGTTGAACGAACTTATCGCTGAAACCAACTGAGGATCCTGCTGGCACCAACCACCCGCTTTGATGATCTTCGATAGCCTCCGGTAGGCCGCCACAAGCAAAGGCTAAAACCGGCGTCCCACAGGCTTGCGCCTCCATCACGGCCAACGGATAGTTATCTTGAACTGCAGGATGTACAAACAGGTCCGCCGCCGCCAACCACTTGGCCATTTCCCGGCTTTGTGTGATTGGACCGATTTTCAAAACCCGGGATTCCACGCCAGAACCAAACACTTCACCCCGGCCGATTAGCCCTAGCTTGACCTTTAACAAGGGGCGAATCCTTTGCAGATGCCGCCAAGCTTCCTTGAGATACTCCATTCCTTTGCGAGGATCTTCAAGGTTCTCAGCAACCGCGAGCAAAAGAACCTCTTCAGGCTGCAGCCCGGCCCGGCTACGCCCCTCTTCCCGTAACTCTGGACAAAACTCCTCCAGATTCAGGACGTATGGCAAGGGCTGACAACCAGCAGAATAAGCCCGGTTGGCCAGATCGGTCAGCCATCTTGAAGGGGCTGTCAGCCGGAGCCGCTCCCGATTTTTGGAATTCTTCGTCACCGCACCAAGGGCTGAGTTTCCAAAGCGGTTTGGGATTTCGATCTCTTGGAAATAAGGGGATCCATCCCCCAAGGGCCACATATCGTGCAGCGTCCATACCACCGGGCTCTCTTTCAGGGCAGTATCAATCATCCCACTGTGCCATCCCCACTTTTGCCCTCCATGGAGGTTATGGACCCAGATTAAATCCGGCCGAATGTTTTTCAGGACGATTCTCCACTGATGGTCGACACATTTTTTTCTCCATTTCTTCCGAAAAGGACCAGGCAACAGGAATTCCAAGGCTCGCCCCAACCCGCGGGGTGGTTTGCCGGTAAGTCTCAACCGGCCAGCTTCGCCAGCGTCATCCCCAGCTGCCACGGTGACCTGATATCCCATGGACCCGAGGTTTTCGGCATATCTGCTGGCGGCAATCGCCGCACCCCCCGTGGAAGCGTGATCCTGCAAAAAGAGTACCTTATTAAGTTTATTTTGTACCATCAGTACTTTTTCTTTGCTGTGCTGGAGTGCTTACATCCAGCTTTTATTTTTTGGACTTGTTCTTGTGATGCTTCATAAATAGAGCGTGTATTTGCAATGGCCTTTTTCACGTTCCCGGTCTACGCAAAATGCTTTACCAAAGCTACCCCTACCAAAACTTAAAAAATGGAACAGGTTCCTCGACTTGCCAAGACACCAGCTTGTTGAGACCAATCTGCTCGGAAACAGGTTTCTAATACCCGATCCGCTGTCATTTTATTGGAGTTACAAGGAGATCATCGAAGATCGAATTTACGACTTCCCTCACATCAATGATTCCCCAAGAATATTGGATCTTGGCGCCAACTGCGGATTAAGTTCTCTTTTTTTTATTTTGCGCTATCCATCGGTTCGTCTTAGCTGCGTTGAAGCTGATACCAGCATCTTTGGGATCCTAAAATCCAACCTCCAAAATTGGGCAAATGAAAAGCAGGTTGCTCTTCAACACGCCGCTGTTGCAGGCACGGGCATAAGTTCTGTTTTCCATTCCACTGGAGCTGATACGGGCCGTCTGGTGCCTCACTCATCTTTGTCGGCCCGTCTTTTGGAAGTGAAAGCCGTTTGCTTAGACGACCTAATTGACGGTCCCGTCGATTTCCTGAAAATGGATATTGAGGGCGCGGAAACCGAGGTATTACTTTCCAGCCAAAAGCTCGGTCTGGTTTCTCGCTTATTTGTCGAATACCATTCTTTTGTCTTTCAACAGCAACGTTTAGTGGAATTGCTTGGGGCGCTCCGCCAAAATGGATTTCGAGTTTGGATTCAGACCCAATATTGTCCTGCTAGGCCATTTTACGAAACGCCTACGCAAGCTGACATGGATTTGCAGCTGAATTTGTTCGCTAAACGTACAACATAACATGGAGGTTTCGGCACGGCGGAGAACAGAGCAGGCCACCCAGACTGTTTTATGAGAGGGTTGCTGGCCTTGCTGATTGCGGCTCGGGCAACTTTTTGCAACAAAATTTTCTCAGGATTCGATCCCGCGCTTTTTGCCATAGGTTTCTTTTGTTTTCCATGCGCAGAAAGGCAAGTTCAAAGACTGCCCTATCTAGGATCATAGAAGCCCGGATTTTCTCCGGGCAACGTAAGGGGAATTCCAGAATACGATGCCTTTCCCATGGAATTATAGCATTGGCATCTCGTGTGTGAGTAGATTCATCACCGAACCCTGTGTTAGCAACGAGGTTTTGGCTTGGGTATACACAAAGATATTTCTGGCGCCAGCAATACGCCTGCCAACGATACGCCCAAGAATCAAATCGATGCAGCCGATCGTAAATTTTATTCCAATAGTTTTCCTCCCGACGAGTACATTCCGAAAAGAGAAACCGATAACCGGGCCACTGGTTGGACTGTCTTTCGTATTTTTCCCAGCGCGATTTCCACGTAGCCCAACCCCAGCAATGCGGGTACCGGGAGTAATAATAACTATCCCGCATCCGGACTTTTGCCGGGAGAAAGCAATTCCCTGTAACAGCTCCGATCTTAAAGTTGGAAGAATACCGTGCGTGCGCGTGTTCACAAAAATGAAAGAATTCTGGTTTTGGGACGCAATCGTCTTCCAAAACGATGGCAAACTCTTCCCTCTGAAAAACGAAGTCCAGCCCGCTCTCAATGCTGTTTTTTAAGCCAAGATTTTTGTCGGAATACTGTCGGATAACCTCGCAGGGCCAACGGATGCATGCTTCCGCTACCTTGCGGGTTTCCGCACAAAGCTCTGCCTCCCCTGCTTTTTCCGTGCGCGGACCGTCCGCAAAAAGATAAAGCCGGGGGGGGCTTACTTTTTCGAGACTCTCCATTAGCTCCCGGGTCTTTTCCGGTCGCCGAAAGAGAAAGGCGGCTACCGGAAGCCGTGTTTTGAAGGATTCAGTTTTTTCCGGCAAGGTGGGCCCTCCAAAAATACTTTTCCCAAAAATAAGGCACAATCTGGACAAAGGCCTCCTCCGCCATTTGAAAGTCCATGTAGTTTAGCGCGCGCTGGACGGCACGGAAGGCTTGAGCAGGATCGATATACTCACACTCCTGAAAATCCCGGCTGGCCATCGTATCCAGCAAAAACACCCTCCAAGGACCCCGCATCCACTGGCTGGCGGGTGGGTTGAAGCCGATTTTGGTTTTTCGCCGGACGATGGTCTCCGGCAGATAGGGGGCGACCGCATCCCTCAAGACGGCT
>Ga0172376_10008872_pt1 | contig 10447 bp, 10 predicted proteins | sample Lak35m_FD_121114 | JGI IMG/M metagenome (GOLD analysis project Ga0172376, IMG submission 121114) | Freshwater microbial communities from Kabuno Bay, South-Kivu, Congo - kab_092012_35m | ecosystem: Environmental > Aquatic > Freshwater > Lake | place: Democratic Republic of the Congo: South-Kivu... | reverse complement strand
CAGGCAGAGCTGGGAGGCGCCGGCGCTGAAGGCCTGCTGACGATCGATCTCGGCGATGTCCCAGAACACGTAGGCCCACTGGGGATCGCGCGGCAGGAACACGACGCGGGTGGCGCTGGCGGGGCGGCGAGCCGGGGGCAGTTCGGTTTCCAGCGTCTGCAGGCTGGGGCCGAGCTCCTGCTGGCGAGCGCTGATCGCCTCCAGCAGCTCATCCTTGGTCTTGCGGCTGTACAGAGTGACACCGAGCTCGCTGGCGATCTGGCGCAGTTGACGCAGGGTCTGCGCCGCCAAGGACGAAAGCGGTGACTGGGACACAGTGAAGATTTCGTTTGGGATCAGTCTGGCCAACTCTCCCACCGGACGCCGGGCGGGGGAATGGGGCCGTCAGGATCCACTGACGGCCTTGCCGCGACGGCGCTCAGCGCCAGAAAACGGCGATGCCCCGATGCCCCAATCCCTCGATGCCCCGCCCGATGCCTCGACCTGCCGGATCACCCCCGCCCCGGGCATTCGCCCCGACCGCCGCGGATCGGCCTGACTGCTGCGGGCGGCTCATTGCCGCGGGCGAGCCATTGCCGCGGCCGACCCAGTTACTGCGGGCGGCACTGGCGCTGCCGGATGTCTCTGAAACCGGGGGGCTTTCCCTCCCCGCACTGCCTCCAGGTCGAGATCTCAGTTCTCCGATGACCATATCTCAGTCCACCACGGCGGCTGAACAATACGCTCGCGCAGGATTGTTCAGATGCTGTCGAGATCGGAATCGCTGTCGCAGAGCCATCCTGCTGGGTGGATCTTCAGGCGGCCCTCGGGCTCACCCCTGAGCGATCTGCACTCACCTGGGCCACTGCCGCGGACAGTGACCCAGGTGCGGTGTTTTCAGGAGCGGCCGGCAATCTATAGCGGCCGGCAAACCGTGGCGGCCGACAATTTGTGGTCGCCGGCAATTCCGTGGCAGCCGGCAGGCAGTGACGCTGATGCAACAGCGGCCGGAATGGCACAGCCGCTGAGCGCTGGCGGGTGCTTCCCTGCCCGGACGGAACTGCCTCCCATCTGCCGCAGGTGTGCTGCCGCTGCAATTGCTGCTGCTGCCGGCACGACCTGCGGCTGGGGCTGGACCTGCCGCTCAGCGGCCGATGCTGCGGTAGGGCACCTTGGCCAGGTAATCCATGCCGGCGTTGCCCTGGGCACTGGCGACACCACGCAGGGCCGGCAGCGAGCGCACCCAGGGGAGGTAATCCTCGGGGAAACCACCACGGCGCTGCTGGGCACGGGGCGGGAAAGCCTTGGCCGTACCGGTGTAGATGATCTGGGGGAAGCCCAGAATGTTGCGGTGGTAGGCGTCGTAGCGGGGCGAGGTGATGTTGAACGGGGTCTCACCGATCTCGCGCGAGCCCACCACCCGGTTGCGGTGATAGGGAACGGTGTCGTAGCCGAAAGCGTCGAGGTATTCCTGGGAATCGAGAATGTCATCGACCATGCCGCGCACGCCGCGGGTCATCAGCACGGCGGACCAGGCAATCTCCTCCGATTTGCCGTGGGTGCTGCGGCCGAGCAGCTTCTCCACCAGGTGGCGAGCCACCTTGTAATTGTTGTTGAGGTTGTAGAAGCTGCGGGTGAAGGTATCCGACAGGCACAGGGAGCGGATGAAATCCCGCACCGTGATCTGGCCGTCGCGCAGCTGGCTTTCCAGGGTGCGATCCCGATCGACCTTAAAGGCGTGGAAGAAGATCTGGCGGTAGGCGCTCTCGATCACGAAATTCTGATCTTCGCGATCGATCACCTTGTCCAGGGATGCGCTCCGGGGATCCTCGTCGGAGCCCACCCGGAAGGGGGTCACCCGGGAGTTCTGGGTGGTGGGGGCGTACTTGAGGAGGGGAAGAGCCACGCAGGTCCGATCATCCGTCGGTGGCGATCGTAGAAGTGCGGCCGCGGTGGGCATCCCGCCAGCGGGCCATGGCTCACAGTCCGTAACGTTGCCGGGTCCTGCGGCCGGGCCCGGCAACGGCATCCAGCCCAGGCCGGGAGCCGGCCCCAGCGGGTTCCGCTCACCAGCCCAGCAGGGACAGAGGCCCCTCGCCGCTGCCGCTGCCGCGGCTGGCGGCGGCGGCGTCGGGGGCCACCGATGACGGCTCGGGCTCGCTGCCGACGCGGGTCTCGATGCAGAAGGAGGCGGTGTTGGAGAGGCCCTGGACGGTGCTGGTGCGCAGCCGCACATCCGGCCCGGCAAAGCTGAACCGCTCCAGTGACTGCATCGTCTCGTAGGCGGTCGTGAGCAGCAGGGCATCGCGCTCATCCATGGCGAACTGCCCCGCCACCGGTGCGGTCTCGGCATAGCCCCGATCGCGCAGCAGCAACCCGGCCCGGCCGCGCTCATCGTTGGGGATCAGCCCGAAGACGCTCTCGCCCTCGTGGGCCTCGCCGGCCCGATCCCAGGCCATCGAGCCACTCCAGCGCACCTGGCAGCCACCCACCAGGGCGGCGGGATCCTGGCCGTGCAGCACGGCGATCGCCTGCAGGCGCGGCTCAGAGGCAGCCAGTTCGACCACCTCGATCCAGGAACCGCCGGCCTCGGCCCGTCGATGCAGCAGGTGATGGCTGCTGCGTCGGGAACGCCAGCGACCACAGCTGAGCCGGAAGAACTGCAAGGCGTCGGCGATGGATCCGCTCACGGGTGCGGCCTCGGGAGATGGCATGCAGGGATGATCGCAACCCGAACGGCCTCACCGGGTGGGGCGGCGGCTCAGCGGCTGCCGGGACCCGCGAGGCGGGCGTCGGCGCAGCGAACGCTCCAGGCCACCAGATCCGCCAGGTCGAGATCGAGCGCCTGGCATTCGGGGGCGGCGATCGTCTCCAGTTGGGCGGCGGCGATCACCAGCTGGGCGGCGAAGGCCTGGCGGAAGCGGGGATCATCGCCCAGCTGCGGCTGCCGGCTCAGCCAGAGATCGATGCTGGCGGCGTCGGGAGCGGGGCCAGCGCGGCCGCCGCGGATCCGTTGCAGGGTGCGCAGGGCATGGGCCAGCAGCCGCAGGTGGTGGCGCTCCAGGGCCGGCAACAGACTGCTCTCCAGCTCAGCCAGCTCGGCGGGGGTGAGCACGGATCCTCAGGCCTGGCCCGGCAGGGGTGTCAGCCGGAAACCACAGCTGTGGCCTTCCTGCAGGCGCCAGTGCACGCGCTCCACCTGGCAGTCGGGGAAGGTGCGCCGGATCAGCTGCAGCTCCTGGTCGCAGACCAGCGGGAACTGCTCGGCGATGCGCATCACCGAGCAATGGAATTCGCTCAGGATCCAGCTCTCTGTCGCATCGCCGGCACCAGCGCCAGCGCCACCGGCCGGTGGCGCATCCAGGCCGGCATCGCGCTGCAGTTCGGCCACATAGCCCTCGTGGCGGCGCAGCTCCACCAGTCGCTCCAGCCGCTCGTGCAGGGTGCCGGCGCCGATGCGATTCCTGTAGAGATCGGCCTTCTCGCCAGCCTGTGTGTCGAGCAGCAGCCGCAGCGATCCGGGCGGCAGGCTGTCGCGGATCGATTGCAGCAGGCCGAGGGCGAAGTGCTCGCTGCCATCGGGGAAATGGTCATGGCCCTGGCTGGTGAGATGCCAGCGATTGCTGGGACGACCCGGGCCCTCCTGGCTGGAGCAGGCCTCCACCAGGCCATCCTCCTCCAGGCTGCGCAGGTGGCGCCGCATCACCTGCACCGAGAGGCCGAGATGGTCGGCCAGTTCGGCCGCTGTGGCCTCGCCCTGGCGCAGCAACAGGCTGAGAGCCGCCTCGCGGGTGGGGGTGGGAGTCGCCGCCACGGCGGAGCCGACCGGGACGGCAGCGGCCTGGGGCCGTTGCGGCTGGGCCGGCACGGCCAGGCCCTCTGATCCAGTGGGCGGCGGAACGCTCATGGCGGTCATCGTTCCTGGTCACGATGCCACGAGGATTCACGAACTGGGGCTGTGATGCGGTGCCCGGCACGCCCGGCCCGTGTTCGCAGCGGCAATGCCGCAGCCTGCCTGCCTCACCAGGCTGTGCCGCGGCCTGCGCTGAACTGCGGCGGGCACAATGGCTGGCTGCACCCGAGGGGCACGCCGCTGCCCTATGGTCGTTGCGAAACCTTTGGGTTTCCAAACCTCCCTGTGCGAGATCCAGCCCCCGATCCCGACGCCGCCTCCCATGTCCGAAGCCGCCCCCGCCCCCAGCGCAACGCCTGCCCCGCAGCAGACCGACAGCCTTGAGGTGATCCGCAAATTCGCCGAAACCTACGCCCAGAGGACCGGCACCTACTTCTGCAGCGATCCCGGGGTCACGGCGGTGGTGCTCGAAGGGCTGGCCCGCCACAAGGATGAGCTCGGTGGCGCCCTCTGCCCCTGCCGCCACTACGAGGACAAGCAGGCCGAAGTCGCCCAGGCCTTCTGGAACTGCCCCTGTGTGCCGATGCGCGAGCGCAAGGAGTGCCACTGCATGCTGTTCCTCACCGAGGACAATCCGTTCCGGGGCGAGCAGCAGACCATCTCCCTGCAAGAAGTCAAGTCCCTGATTCACGGCTGAGGCCGCCGCTCCGATGAGTTCTCCCGCCAGCGTCGGTGATCTGGTCAGCCAGCCCTACAAGTATGGCTTCGTCACCGAGATCGAAACTGAAAAGATCCCCAAGGGGCTCAGTGAGGATGTGGTTCGGCTGATCTCCAGCAAGAAACAGGAACCGCCCTTCCTGCTGGAGTTCCGGCTGCGCGCCTACCGCCAATGGCTGCAGATGGCGGAGCCGGACTGGGCTGAACTCGGCCATCCGCCGATTGATTACCAGGAGATCATCTACTACGCGGCACCGCGACAGCAGGCCAAGAAGGCCAGTCTCGATGAGGTGGATCCACGCCTGCTGGAAACCTTCGACAAGCTCGGCATCCCCCTGAGCGAGCAGAAGCGCCTCTCGAATGTGGCCGTGGATGCTGTCTTCGACAGCGTTTCGATTGCCACCACCTACCGGGAGAAGCTGGCCGAACATGGCGTGATCTTCTGCTCGATCAGCGAAGCGGTGCACCAGTATCCGGACCTGGTCCGGAGCTATCTCGGCAGCGTGGTGCCCAGCCGGGACAACTTCTTTGCCGCTCTCAATTCCGCCGTCTTCAGTGATGGATCCTTTGTATATATCCCCAAGGGCGTTGCCTGCCCGATGGATCTCTCCACCTACTTCCGCATCAACTCAGGCGACACCGGTCAGTTTGAACGCACCCTGATCATCGCCGAGGAAGGGGCCTCCGTGAGTTATCTGGAGGGTTGTACGGCACCGATGTTCGACACCAATCAGCTGCACGCGGCCGTGGTGGAACTGGTGGCTCTTGATGATGCCTCCATCAAGTATTCCACCGTGCAGAACTGGTACGCCGGTGATCAGAACGGGGTGGGCGGCATTTACAACTTCGTCACCAAGCGAGGCCACTGCCGTGGCGCCCGCAGCAAGATCAGCTGGACCCAGGTGGAAACCGGCTCGGCGATCACCTGGAAATATCCCAGCTGCGTTCTGCAGGGCGAGGATTCGGTGGGTGAGTTTTACTCTGTCGCCCTCACCAACAACCGCCAGCAGGCCGATACGGGCACCAAGATGATTCACGTCGGTCCTCGCACCCGCTCCACCATCGTCAGCAAGGGGATCAGCGCCGGTCACTCTTCCAACAGCTATCGCGGCCTGGTGCAGATCGGCCCGAAAGCGATCGGCGCCCGCAATTTCAGCCAATGCGATTCGATGTTGATCGGCGACCAGGCGGCTGCCAACACCCATCCCTACATCCGCTCCCAGCAGCCCCGCGCCGATGTGGAGCATGAGGCCAGCACCTGTCGCATCTCTGCCGATCAGCTGTTCTACCTGCAGAGCCGCGGCATCGGCTTCGAGCAGGCGGTCTCGATGATGGTGAGCGGCTTCTGCCGCGATGTGTTCCACCAGCTGCCGCTGGAGTTCGCCGCCGAGGCCGACAAGCTGCTCGCCCTCAAGCTGGAGGGCTCGGTGGGCTGAGCGGCACACCAGCCCGCCGCCGCCGCCGGTCCGCTTCGCCGCTGCCGCCATCGCCGCCGCTGCCGCCGCGCCATCGCCGCCGCCGCGTCATCACCGGCGCCGCCGCCCCGCCCCTGTTCCCTGTCCCCCACCCCGCCCCTTGCCGTGATTCGCCCCGAAGCTCCACTGCTGCTTGAGATCCGCGATCTCCATGCCCGGGTGGAGGATCAACCGATCCTGCATGGCGTCAACCTCAGCATCCGCGCCGGCGAAATCCATGCCGTGATGGGTCGCAACGGCAGCGGCAAGAGCACCCTCTCCAAGCTGCTGGCCGGCCATCCGGCCTATAGCGTCACCGCCGGAACCGTGCTCTATCGCGGCGAGGACCTGCTGGCGCTGGAGCCGGAGCAGCGCGCCCGCATCGGCCTGTTTCTCGGGTTTCAATACCCGATCGAAATCCCCGGTGTCAGCAACCTGGAGTTCCTGCGGGTGGCCACCAATTCCCGTCGCCTCGAGCGCGGCGAGGAGGAGCTCGACACCTTCGCCTTTGAAGATCTGGTGCGCGAGCGCCTGCAGGTGGTGCAGATGGATCCGGCCTTCCTGGATCGCTCCGTGAACGAGGGCTTCTCGGGCGGAGAGAAAAAGCGCAATGAGATCCTGCAGATGGCCCTGCTGGAGCCCCTGGTGGCGATCCTTGATGAAACCGATTCCGGCCTCGACATCGATGCCCTCCGTATCGTCGCCGCCGGTGTCAACCAGCTGGCTGGCCCCGACAACGCCACGCTGCTGATCACCCACTACCAGCGCCTGCTGGACGCGATCACCCCCGATTTTGTGCATGTGATGGCCCAGGGCCGCATCCTGCGCAGCGGCGGCAAGGAGCTGGCCCTGGAACTGGAGCAGCGCGGTTACGACTGGGTCGATCAGGCGCTGCCGGCCCTGGAGGTGGTGTGATGCCCGCCAGCTCCCCGCCCCGTCTCAACGCCACAGCCGGCTGGAACGAAGCCCTGCTGGCCGCCCTCCCCCCGGCCTCCGGTCCGCTGGCCGCCGTGCAGCAACGCGGTCGCCGCGGGCTGAGCGGCCTGCCCCTGCCCGGACGGCGCCTGGAAGCCTGGCGGTTCACCAGCCTGGATGCTCTGGCCGGCCTCGATCCGGCCCTGCTCGTCCCCACCGCCGCGGCGGTGCCCTCGCTGCCGGCGGTGTCCTCGCTGCCGGCCGCGGCGGCCGGTGTGGTGCGCCTGGTGCTCGATGGCCAGCGGGACCCGCTGGCCGGCCTGGCACTGCCGCCGGGCCTCTCGCCCCTCAGCCCCGCGGAGCTGGAGCTGCTGCTGGGGCGCAGCCTGGAAGATAACGGCTGCCGCGACCACTGGCCGGTGCTGCTCAACCAGGCCGCCGCCGCTCAGGTGCTGGCCCTGCGCGTACAGGGCGCCGTGGCACCGCTGCTGGAACTGGTCAGCGATGCCGGCCCGGGGGCGGCCCTGCTGCCGCTGCGATTGCTGCTGGTGCTGGAGGAGGGGGCCAGCCTGTCGCTGCTGCAGGTGCATCGCAGCGCCGGAGCCAATCTCACCAGCCTGGTGCTGGAGGCCCACCTGGGCCGGGCGGCCCGGCTGCAGCACAGCCTGCTTGCCAGCGGTGATCCCCGCGCCGTGCTGCTGGGCCACCTGGCGATCTGCCAGGAGCCCGACAGTGAGCTGCAGCTGACCACGGCCACAGGCGGCTGGGGCCTGATGCGGCTGGAGCCGCGACTGCTGCAGAGCCAGGGTGGCGCCAGCAGCTGCCTGCGCAGCCTGCAGCTGGTGCGCGGCGAGCAGCTGGCCGATACCCACAGCCAGGTGGTCTTCGGCGGAGCGGAGGGCAGGCTCGATCAGGTGCACAAGGTGGTGGCTGATGAGGCCGGTCGCAGCGTCTTCAACGGCGCCGTGCGCGTGCCCCGGGTGGCTCAGCGCACCGATGCGTCCCAGCTCAGCCGCAGCCTGCTGCTCAGCGACCGCGCCCGGGTCGACAGCAAGCCCGAACTCGAGATCGTCGCTGACGATGTGCGCTGTGCCCATGGCGCCACCATCAGCCGCCTGCAGGACGACGAACTGTTCTACCTTCAGAGCCGCGGCATCGGTGCCGAGCAGGCCGCCCGCCTGCTGCTGCGAGGTTATTGCCAGGAGATCCTGCGGCACCTGCCCGCCGCCGCCGCTGCCTGGCAGCCGCTGCCCCTGCTTCTGGGGGATCCGCTCGACCGATGACCCTGACCCCCCCACCCCCCGCCAGCCTTGCCCCCGACCCTGCCGGCAGCGCCCCGCCGGCGGCCGGGGAGGATCTCGCCAGCCTGACCCGGCCGGATTTTCCCCTGCTGGCCCAGACGGCCTGCCTGGGGCAGCCGCTGATCTATCTCGACTACGCCGCCACCAGCCAGAAGCCACGTCAGGTGCTGGCAGCCCTGCAGCAGTACTACGGCCACGACAACGCCAATGTGCATCGCGGCGCCCACCAGCTCAGCGCCCGCGCCACCGAGCAGTTTGAGGCGGCCCGCTCCGCCGTGGCCGGCTTCGTGGGTGCCGCCGATGGCCGCGAGATCGTGTTCACCCGCAATGCCAGCGAGGCGATCAATCTGGTGGCCCGCACCTGGGGTGAGGTCAATCTGCGCCCCGGCGATGAGGTGCTGCTGACGCTGATGGAGCACCACAGCAACCTGGTGCCCTGGCAGCTGCTGGCGGCCCGCAGCGGCTGCGTGCTGCGCCATGTGGGCCTGCGCCCCAGCGGTGAGCTGGATCTCGACGATCTGCGCGCCAAGCTCAGCGAACGCACCCGTCTGGTGAGCCTGGTGCAGGTGAGCAATACCCTCGGCTGTCTGAATCCGATCGCCGAGATAGCACCCCTGGCCCATGGCGTCGGTGCCCTGCTGCTGGTGGATGCCTGTCAGAGCCTGCCGCATATGGTTGTGGATGTGAAGCAGCTCGGCTGTGATTTTCTGGTGGGTTCCTCCCATAAGTTCTGCGGGCCCACCGGCATGGGTTTCCTCTGGGGGCGGGAAGCCCTGCTGGAAGCCATGCCTCCGTTCCTGGGCGGTGGCGAAATGATCCAGGATGTGTTTCTGGAATCCAGCAGCTGGGCCGATCTGCCCCACAAGTTTGAGGCCGGCACACCGGCGATCGGTGAGGCGATCGGCATGGGTGCCGCGATCGCCTACCTGCAGACCCTGGGCATGGAGCGCATCCATGCCTGGGAACAGCGGCTCACCCGCCATCTGTTCAAGCGGCTGGCCGCGATCGATGGCCTGCACATCCTCGGCCCCACTCCGGAGCAACAGCCGGATCGGGCGGCGCTGGCGGCCTTTCATGTGGAGGGTCTGCACGCCCACGACATCTCAGCGCTGCTCGATTCCGCCGGCATCTGCATCCGCAGCGGTCACCACTGCACCCAGCCCCTGCATCGCCATTACGGCCTCAGTGCCACGGCGCGGGCCAGCCTCGGTTTCACGACCACCTTCGCCGAGATCGATCGCTTCGCTGAGGAGCTCCGCAGCACGATCCAGTTTCTGCGCGAACACAGCTGAACGAACGGCTGCGAGCGCTGGCCGCGGTGGCTGGCGCGGGAGCCGGGCCATCCGACTGGCCTCCCCGCTTGCGGCCACTACCCTTGCGCCGTGCCGGCCGCTTGCCGGGTAGCCCCGGGGAACACCCCCCGAGGCTCCCACAGATCCGTACCTGACACTCTCGCGTCATACGGCTTCTGCGAGAGATCATCAACGCTATATTTTACAGAGCTGATAACGGCATCAAATGGCGGACTGCGCCACATGGCTTTCTGCGCTAGTCCAGGGTATACACTTACTTTGTCGCTGAATGCGCAATGGATAATGGGCTAAAATTAACTTGATATTGCTTGCAAGAGTTCGTGTAAATTCTGTGCGGCAGTCTCCGCCGAGTTTGATCATCATTGAATCTCAGTCAGTGAAGATATCTCAATAAACGGTTACGATGTTTTGATCCGCAAGACGCCCCGTGTGCAGGCAAGGGGGCGCTCCTTTGTCTGAGCTGGCCTGGTGCCAACGCGCAACCTGTTGCGGCTACAAGCCCCATTTCCGGCAGAAACTTCCCAGATCCGCTTCGCTCAGTCCTGTGGTCTGGATCACAGCTGCCAGCTTATCGGCGGCGCTCCACTGCTCCGGAGGCCGATTTGTGGCTGGCACCAGCAGACCCTGCTTCTGCCATTGGCTGCGCCAGTTATAGATAGTCTGGGCTGTTATCCCCCGATCACGTGCTAACTCATCGCGGTTTGGAGGGGCGATCCGGATCCGGACAGCTTCCCGTGTTGTGGCGGCGTAGGTGGATTTCATGGTGCTCGCTTGAGCCCCCTGGTGAACGGGGGGCTGGCGTCCCCTCGAGTGGTGTAAAACCCTCGGCACCCCCACCCCGGCGTAGCCGGGGTGGGCCGCTCACCTCCGGCGGCTGGCCCCACGGCTGGTCTTGCAAGGGTTGGGCAGGCCCGT
>Ga0172376_10008871_pt1 | contig 10447 bp, 11 predicted proteins | sample Lak35m_FD_121114 | JGI IMG/M metagenome (GOLD analysis project Ga0172376, IMG submission 121114) | Freshwater microbial communities from Kabuno Bay, South-Kivu, Congo - kab_092012_35m | ecosystem: Environmental > Aquatic > Freshwater > Lake | place: Democratic Republic of the Congo: South-Kivu... | reverse complement strand
GTCATGGGGCTGTCATAGATGATCGCATCCTGCTGCCCGCGCCCGGCAGCGACATGGCGGTCCACGGCATTATGGCAGGTATTCAGCGCCGCATCGGGAAACCAGCGCCCATAAACGCCCATCGAGGCATCAAAAATCCGCTGCGGCGCGCGGTCCCAATCAATGCCGCGCGCGGCCTCTGCCCAATAGGCTTCGGGGTCGCGCTTCCAGCGCGCATGGGTCGCGTCATATTGCGTGGCCTCGGACATGGTTCCCCCTTTTTGCGACATCAGCGCACTGAATTCAGCCTGCCGCCTTGGCGGGGCGCAGCGCAAGCCCCGATGCAATAATGGCGCGCCGCGCCGCCTGGTTTTGCGCTGGCGCAAGCCGGGCGCCGAGATTTCTGGAAACCCTCAGCCAAACCATGCGAGGCTCAGTCCATGCCCCTGCCACGCCCCACCCCAAGCCAGCACGCCCGCCTATGAGCGGCTTCCTCCACCGTGCCCTGGGTGCATTCGGCAATGGGCTGAAGCCAGGCTTGCGCGAATTCCTCCGCGCCCGGGCGCATTTCCGCGCGGCCCTTCCCGCCGGCCCGCTGATTGCCCAGCGCTATGTGGTGTTTGATCTGGAATCGACCGGGCTTGATGTCAGCGGCGGCGACCGGCTGCTGTCCATCGGCGCGGTCCGGCTGCGCGATGGCGAGGCGCGCGAAAGCTTCACCACCCTGGTCAATCCCGCCCGCGCCATCCCGCCCGGGTCCATCGGCTATCACGGCATTACCGACGCCATGGTGGCCGACGCACCGCCCGCCGCCGAAGCCCTTACGCGGTTTCAGGAGTTTATCGGTGATGATGTGCTGGTCGCGCATAATGCTGCCTTCGACCGCGCCCTGATCTTCGCTGAGGAGTTTCGCGGCGCGCCGGCCATCGGCAATCCCTTCCTGTGCAGTGTTGCGACGTCACGCTGGCTCGATCCTCAGGAAGCGGATCATTCGCTTGATGGGCTTTGTGGCCGGGCGGGGATTGTGATTGCCGGGCGGCATCAGGCGCTGGGTGATGCGGAAGCAACCGCGGCGCTTTGGGTCAGCCTGATCGCGCGTGCCGCGGCGCGCGGCGTGGATGATCTGGCCGAATTGGCCCGGCGCAGCCGCATGACCGCCGCCATGGCCGCGACGGCAGAGCATTTCTGAAAAGGCGGCTTACCAGACCTCGCCCGTAAAGCCCGCGAAGCTGGAGCGGGAGAAGCTGCGCACCGCCTTCAAAGCCTCCCGCAATGCCTGCCGCGCTTCCTTGGGCAGGGCCGCGGTGTCCACCAGATTGCCGGGGCGGCGGCCGGCGGCGTGATCGGCCAATTGCTGGCGCAAGACAACATCCAGCAGCAGGGCAAAGCCAGCCTGCAAGCTGCTCGCTTCCCGCGCGGCGATGCTGCCCCGCGTGGCCAGGGCCGCAATGCGCTGAGATGTCCCCGTTTCAGTGACGCCATCGCGCAACGCCAAAAGCCGGGTGGCGGCCACCAGCGGCATCAGCCCATGCAGCTTCAAATCCGTCCGGCTGCCGGGGCCGGGTTCATCATCGGCAAAGCCACCAAATAGCGTGAGCCCCACCTGCAGGCTGCTGTTTTGTGCTGCCATGGCCGCCAACCAGGCGGGGCGCGAGGCCAATAGCGCGGCCAGATGTTGGCGGAGCGAAGCCGCCTCTGCCTCGCCCCCCTGCGCGGGGCGGAAATCAAACACGATATCGCCAAACAGCAGGGCCGCGCCGGCGCGGCGATTGGCCCAGACGCCCATCTGATCGCGCCATTGCCGAGCGGTTTTCCGCCAGAGCGGATTGCGCGCCATGATCCCACCAGGACAGAGCGGAAAGCCAGCCTGATCCAGGCGCTGGTTGAAATCCTCGGTAAAGGGGCGGAACCAGGCATCCACGGTGCCGTGGTCCTGATCCGGGTAGTCTGCCAATATCAGGCCATTATCCTGATCAGGCGTCAGCAGGCTTTCGCCGCGCCCCAGGCTGCCCATGACCAGCAGCGTGAAGGGCACCGGCGCTGGGCCATGATCGGCGAGCGTTTCCGCCAGGATGCGCCGATGCAGATCCAGATTGATGCCATTGACCAGCCGCACCACGGCTTCCGCGCTTAGCCCCTCCGCGAGCAGCGCGCGGGCAATACCGGCCTGGGCCGCTTTGATGGCAGCGACATCGCCCGACAGCGCCTCAAGATGCGTCAACAACCCGCCCGAGACGGCCGCAAGCGCCTCGGCCCGATGCAGCATGCCAAGGCAGTGCCCGGCTTCATCCAGCACCGGCAAATGCCTGAGGCCATGCTGGCGGAGCAGTGCAATGGCGCGCCAGAGCCCCTCATCCGGGGTACAGGCGATCAGCGGCGCGGTCATGGCGGCGGTGAGCGGTGCCTCGGGGCCAAGCTGAAACGCGACGCGGCGGGCGATATCCTGTTCGGTCAGAATGCCAATGGCACGGCCTGTGTCATCCACCACCATCAGGGCAGAAGTGCGCGCCGCCGCCATGGTGGCGATGGCTTGTTTCAAGGGCGTTGCGGCTGGCAGCGCGGGCGGCGCCGCGCCCATGGCAGCACGGGCCGGGCCGGTCAGCACGGCGATGGGGGCATCGGCTCCAAGGCTAGGCTTTTCCGTCCAAACCATCTCCAAGCAGCGCGCCTTTCACTGACCCATCATTTGCTGACATTTGGTTATGTTTGGCGCAAAACATCCTCTGGCTGGTTGCGCCAGCGCAAGCTCAGCCCGGCAGGGTCGAAGCCGCGTTCCATTTCCTGCTGGGTCGAGAGCATATGAAACCGCAAGGCACCGCGGATCGCGGGCCCCTCATCCTTCCTTTGGTCGGCATGGATTGGCAGGGTCGCGAAAAGTGGCGCCTCTGCCAGCAGGGGCAGCGTCCGGGCATCATGCGGCGCGGCCAATTGCAGGCGCGCCAGATGCCCCGGCAAGGCGGTCAGGCTGGCGGAAAAGGCCGCCTTTTCCTCCTCCGGCGGCGTGTCATCGGCCATGAAATTGGCATGCAGCGCGACCAGGCTTTCCAGCAAAAGCGGCTCCTGACCCCGCCAGAAGGGCCGAAGCCAGGCCTCGGCCAGGGCCATGACATCGCTTTGTGCGGCCAGAAATACCTGCCAGCGGCAATGGTTCAGCGCGGCCTGAAAATCCGGATCGCCGAAGAAAGCTTTCTCGTTCCGCCCCACCTTCACCCGGCAATAATCCAGCACCGTCTTCTGCGCCACAAAGGCGCCCTGGCGGTGCAGGAAGGTCCCGAAATCCTGGGGCGCCTGAGAGGGCGGGCTGCCCAGCAAGCGGCGGAGAAAGCGCATCGGGGGCTGGATTCCTTAAAAAAACCTTGTTGCGACTGAATTAACAGCATGTTATCGCCATCAATGAACCGCGCTGTCAAATGCCCGAATCAGGTCACGCGGCAGCGTGGTCAGGGCAGGTCAAACAGGTCGCCCCCAAGGGACGACCATCGGAGGAGGCAGTTTAATGCCATTGGTTGAATCGGGGGGTGCGCCGTCCAATACGGAAGCCCCTGCGGTGGATAAGGCCACCGCTGCGGCCCATTGGGCCAAAACATCCAGCCTGATGCTGCTGGTTCTGGGCATTTGGTTCTTCGCAAGCTTCGTGGTGCATTTGATCGCCCCCTCGCTCAACAGCATCCGCATTCTGGGCTTTCCCTTGGGCTTTTACATGGCCGCGCAGGGCAGCCTGATCATCTTCGTCGTGGCGCTTTTCTGGTTCGGCAAGCGCCAGAACCAGGTCGACGAAGAATTCGGCGTGCAGGAGGATTGATCCCATGAGCGGAGCTTCCAAGGAAAAAGACCCCTTTATCGCCTCGCTCGGCAAGATTTACGCCGGCTATACGGGCGGTTTTGCGGCTTTTGTCGTGATCATCGCCATCCTCGAACAAATGGGCGTGCCGGATCGTATTCTCGGCTATTTGTTCGTTGGCCTCACCATCGGCGTCTATGCCTATATCGGCATCATCAGCCGTACCCAGGCAGTCGCAGAATATTACGTCGCCGGTCGGCGTGTGCCTGCGCTTTACAACGGCATGGCGACCGGTTCGGACTGGATGTCGGCGGCCAGCTTCATCGGCATGGCGGGCAGCCTTTATGCGCTTGGCTATGGCGGCCTTGCCTTCATCCTGGGCTGGACCGGCGGCTATATGCTCGTCGCCATTCTGCTCGCGCCATATCTGCGCAAGTTTGGCCAATATACCGTGCCGGACTTCCTGGGCGCCCGTTATGGCGGCAATGCCGCACGTTTGATCGGTGTTGTGGTGTTGATCACCGCGTCCTTCGTTTATGTCGTGGCGCAGATCGTGGGTGTTGGCATCATCACCCAGCGCTTCCTGGATGTGTCCTTCACCGTCGCGGTGTTTGTGGGCCTTGCCGGTATTCTGGTTTGCTCCATGTTGGGCGGCATGCGCGCCGTTACCTGGACGCAGGTGGCGCAATATATCGTGCTGATCATCGCCTATCTGATCCCGGCCTTCCTGATGTCGGCCAAGGTCACGGGCGTGCCGCTCCCGCAGGTCATGTATGGCTTCGCGCTGGAGCGGATTGCGGAGTTGGAAAACGGCTTCCGCGCTGCGGGCATGACCCCGCCGCCCGGCGTGACCGGTTGGCATAGCGCGCCCTTTATCGGGGCGAATGGCCAATTCTCCTTGCCGGCGGCGATCAATTGGTTTGCGCTGGTTTTCTGCCTCATGGTCGGCACGGCTTCCTTGCCGCACATCCTGATGCGCTACTTCACCACACCTTCGGTGAAGGAAGCGCGCCAATCCGTGGCTTGGTCGCTGTTCTTCATCTTCCTGCTCTATTTCACGGCGCCGGCCTATGCCGCTTTCGCGAAGGTGGAAATCTACCAGAACATCATCGGCCAACCGATCGCGAGCCTGCCGGACTGGATCAAGAACTGGCAGATCGTCTCCCCCTATGGCGTGCCATGGATCAATATTGTTGACGTGAACCGAGACGGCATCCTGCAATGGAATGAATTCCGTATTCACCCTGACGTGGTCGTTCTCGCCACGCCGGAAATCGCGGGCCTGCCTTATGTGATTGCGGGTCTCGTGGCGGCTGGTGGTTTGGCCGCGGCGCTTTCCACCGCCGATGGTCTGCTGCTGGCGCTTGCTAACGCGCTGTCGCATGACGTGTATTACAAGATGATTGACCGCAACGCGCCGACCGCGCGCCGGTTGACCGTCTCACGCGTCTTGTTGCTGACCGTAGCGGTGGCCGCGGCTTGGGTCGCGGGCAATGCCGGGGCAGATATTCTCTTCCTTGTGGCCTGGGCCTTCTCCATCGCTGCCGCCGGGCTATTCGCGGCGCTGGTGATGGGGGTCTGGTACAAGAAAACCACCAATACTGCCGCCGTCATCGGTATGGCTGTCGGCTATGTGGTGACCTTCGGCTACATGATCCATTCGGAATGGTTTGGATTGCATTTCATTCAGCTCTTTGGCACCTCGGACAAGATTATTGCCGCGGCACGTCAGGTGATCGCGATCAACCAGCAATTCACGTCTGAGGCGCTCCGGGCCGAAGCGCAGGCCATTATCGCCAATGCCGCCAATGTGAAGGATGGGGCACTGGCATGGCTTGGCAATATCTGGGGCAGCCCGATGAACACCGATACCATCGTGCTCCGAAATCGGGTGACCGGGCGCATGTGGGCGATTGGCAGCATTTCCGCCGGTATCTTCGGCGTGCCGGTCTCCTTCCTGGTTATCTATGTGGTGTCGCAATTCACCACGGCGCCAAGCCAGGCGATGCAGGATTTCATTGACGATATCCGCATCCCGAAGGGTGGTGTGCGTCTCACTGACAAGCGCGAGGCGGTCGAATAACCAAAGCCCCGTAAAGATGGGCTAAACTTGGGGCGGTTGCGGAAACGCAGCCGCCCCAACATTTAGCGCCTGATCCGCGAAGGCTGCAGGCCGTAGCGGTGAATCAGTCGCTCAAAAATGGTATGGCGTGATCCGTCAAAAACGGATCGCGCTAAAGAGGCTTATGGAAAGCGATTTCATCCTTGGCTATCTGCCCTTTTGGGTAGTGACCTATTTCCTGGCGCTGACCGGCTGGGGCTGCCTGGGGCGCTTCATGATGCAATTCTTCATGACGCCGACAAACAGCAATTACATCTGGCGCGGCTTTCAGATGCTGACCAATTGGGCGGTCTGGACCGCCGAGCGGCTTGTGCCGTCCTATGTCACGCCGCCCTTCCTGCCGCTGGTTGCGGCCTTTTGGCTTTTCGCGGTGCGGATGATTTTTGGCCTGTTGATGGTGGGGCTTGGCTATGCGCCGCGCATCAGCCCGCCTGGGGCAGGGTAGCCGCCATGATGACCCCGCAAAACCTTTTCGTCGCGACGGTTGCGACCTGCCTGCTGAATGGCATGATCAGCCCAACCCTGCCGATTGTCTGGCACCTTTATCCGGTTTGGCTGCCGGAGCTTTTGCCGCCGACCAAGGAGGTTGTGTTTTACGGCGCCTCCTTGATCGTCTCCACCGCGACGCTGTTGCTCTCTGCCGTGCCGGCGGCGATTTCTGAGCGGCTGGGGCTCAGCCTTGATAGGGCAATGATGGTCTGGTTCGGCACGGCGCTTTTGCTGGTCTTGCTTGGCCTGGGCTGAGCGCCGCTTCACGCAAGCGCGTATTTCCAGCCGCGCCTAAAAAGGGCTAGGCTTTTTGCTACTGCCCCCGGATATCCTGGGGGCATGGGGGCCAAGTCTTGGAACGGCTTGAGGCATTGGCTGATCTGGTCATCCGGCGCGCGCTTGGCTTCGCGAGCCTTGCAATCGTGCTCATCTTCCTGTCGCTTACCTTCCAATGGGCGCTGGCGCTTCGTTCCGGCGCAATGCTGGTCACGTTGCTTTGGCTGATTGTGCTGCTGAAACTCGCCTACGTCCCAAGCCAGGATATGCGCCAGAGCGAGATTTGGCTGATGGTGGCGGAACGCCATTCGCCCGATGCGTTGCCGATGCAGAACGCGATGCGCCAGGCCTTCGCAAACCGGCTGCGCTGGCATTCGGATAGGATCGGCGCCGTTGCGGTGACGCTTTGGGGGTTCTACCTGCTGGTCAGTATCGTGACGTGAAAAGCCGAAACGGTTTCACCCCAAGCGCTTCCATCAAGCGCCCTTCATTGCACGCGAATACCGGCAGCGCGGATAATAGGTGTCCAGCGGTCAATCTCCCCCTGTACATGCGCGGCGAAAGCCTCGGGCGTGCCGCCCATCACGACGGCGCCTTGCTGGCGCCGCAGGGTTTCGGCAATCTCTGGCTGCGCCAGGATCGTGTTGAAGGCAGCATTGGCTTTGGCAACGATGTCAGCAGGAAGCCCAGCCGGCACTACCAAGCCATACCATAATGATCCGGCGACCCCTGGCACGGTTTCGTTCATTGTCGGCAGGTCGGGCAAGCCGGCAAAGCGCTGCGGCGTACTGACCGCGACCATCCGCACGGTGCCCGCCTGCAGGAATGGCGCGGCGGAGGAGATGGAGGTGACAGTCAGATCAACCTCACCCTTTGCGACGGCAGCGACCATATCGGCACCGCTGCGGTAAACCACATGCAGCATTTCCATCCCACCGCCGGCGCGGCGCTGGAGCAATTCCATCGTCAGATGGCTGATATGGCCGGCGCCAACACTGCCAAAACTGAACCCGCCTGGCTTTGCCTTCGCAGCGTTCAGAATGGCGGCAAGATCCCGTTCCGCCAGCGTGCTGCGTGCCACCAGAATAAGCGGCATATCCGCGAGAAAAATAATCGGCGTAAAGGCGCGCCGCGGATCATAGGGCAGGTCCCGATACAGTTCATGCGCCAGCGCACCTGAAGCCAATTCACCCATCAATAAAGTGCTGCCATCAGGCCGCGCCTGGGCAACATGCGCCGCGCCTATCGTCCCACCTGCGCCGGGGCGGTTATCCACGATAATGGTCTGCCCATTGCCAAGAGCGGGGAAATGCGGCGCCAGGATGCGGATCAGGATATCTATCGCCCCGCCCGGGCCAAAGGGCACGACGACGCGCACTGGCCTGTCGGGCCAGCTTGTGGCTTGGGCCAGGGCAGGATGGCGCAAGCCTGCAAGACTCAGGGCCAGGGCTGTTCCCTGAAGGGCAAGTGACCGGCGGCTTAGCATGGCTTCTTCCTTCTGCTTTGGGCGTTGCCTGTTTTCAGGAAACAAGCCTGCTTTCTCCCCGCCAGAAGCGGAAGGTTTCGGTGCAATCAGGTGGCGGCCTGCTCAGGCCTTCTGTTGCGGCGGTTGGGTGCCGGGATACTTGCCCTTAGGCGGATAATTACTTATCCGTCACAAATCAGACATGAGCCCATGAGACACCGCCAGGGCTTCAGGGGCTCATGTCAAAAACAGGGAGACAGGGGATGACGGATCAATTCAAGGGCAAGCCTGAAGGCGTTGAAATGGGGCTGCTCTTTGGTTGTATTGCCTTGGTGCTGGTGGCCTATTTCCTGCTGCCGGCGGTGACCTTTTCAGGTCAGCGCGGCGCAGCGGCGCATGGGCTTTCCATTTTCAGCAAGCTGCCATTGATGAGCGCGCTTGCGTTTATTGCCATGGCGGCGGCGGTGGCGACCCGTTATGTGCCCTCGCTCGAAAAATACGCTGAACAGGCGGCAGTCGTGGCCATTCTGCTGGTGCTCGCCCCCGCCCTGATTGGCTTCATGGTGGCTTTGGACCCCTGGACTGGGCTGCGCCAGACCATGCTGAAAATGGCCAATGCCCGGACCGTCAAGGTAGACCCGAGCTTTGCCTATTTCCCACTTTTTGCGGGTGCCACCATGATGGCCTATTCGCTGCGCCGGCGGATGCGGCGGGCTACGCAGGCTGCTATCCCGGCCTGAGGCGCAAAATCCAAGCTTGTCATGGCGTGTGCGCCTTTGGGCCTGCACGCCATGGCTTTTGTTTAGGCAGGCTCGATAGGATCACGGCGTCAGCACCAGATCAGCGCCACGGCTGTAATCGCCCGCCTGACCAGCGCGCCCTTTCGCTTCTGGACGGCAGCGGCCCTGCGCGTTACCACCCTGGCCCATGAGCCCCGCCGCTATCATCCTCGCCGCCGGTTTTGGGACGCGCATGCGGTCCAACCTGCCCAAGGTGCTGCATCCCTTGGCGGGGCGGCCCATGATCCAGCATTTGATCGGTGCTTGCGAAGCTGTCTTCGGGCGCATTGTGGTGGTGGTCGGCCCCGATATGCCGGCTTTGGAAGATGCGGTCGCACCGCGTGAGGTCGTGGTGCAGCGCGAAAGGCTCGGCACTGGCCACGCGGCGCTGCAGGCCGCACCTTTGCTTGGCGGGCATCCGGGTGATGTCGCGGTGCTTTATGGCGATAATCCGCTGATTTCGGCGGCCACCTTGCAGGCGCTGGTGGCGGCGCGTCAGTCGGCTGGGCTTGTGCTGCTTGCCATGCGGCCCGCTGACGCCGCGCGTTATGGCCGTGTGGTGCTGGATGCAAAATCCGAAGTGGCGCGCATTGTCGAATGGGCGGATGCGACCGCAGAAGAACGCGCGATCGGGCTTTGCAATGCGGGCGTGATTTGTGCCCCGGCAGGTGATTTGTTCCGCTGGCTCGGCGCCATCGGCAACAACAATGCCAAGGGCGAATATTACCTGACCGATGTGATCCACCAGGCGCGGGCTGAGGGCAAACGCGTGGTCGCGGTGGAAGCACCGGAGGCTGAGCTTCGCGGCATCAATAGCCGCGCGGAATTGGCGCAAGCCGAAGCCGAAGTGCAGCGCGGCTTGCGTGCGGCGGCCATGGCAGGTGGCGTGACGATGCTGTCGCCTGAGACAGTGCATCTGTCTCACGACACCAGCCTTGGTGCTGATGTGCTGCTGGAACCGAATATCTTTTTTGGTCCTGACGTCACGGTGGAAGATGGCGTGACCATTCGCGCCTTCAGCCATTTGGAAGGCTGCGTGGTGAAGCAGGGTGCGGTGATTGGCCCTTATGCGCGGCTGCGGCCAGGCAGCGTCATTGAGAACCACGCGCATGTCGGGAATTTTGTGGAGTTGAAGGCAACGACACTCGGTGCCGGGGCCAAGGCCAATCATCTTTCCTATCTTGGCGATGCCATGATTGGCGCGGGGGCGAATATCGGTGCCGGGACCATCACCTGCAATTATGATGGTGTCGCGAAACATCGCACCGAAATTGGTGAGGGCGCCTTCATCGGCAGCGACACTGCGCTGGTGGCGCCGGTGAAGGTAGGCGCGCGCGCGCTGGTGGCGGCTGGCAGCGTGATTACAGATAATGTGCCGGATGATGCGCTCGCGATTGCGCGTGGGCGCCAGGCGGTGAAGCCGGAGCGCGGCTTCAAGGGCAAGGGGAAGCGCTGATGTGCGGCATTGTTGGCGTGGTTGGTCAGGCAGCGGCGGCACCCCGGCTTTTGGAAGCACTGCGGCGGCTTGAATATCGCGGCTATGACAGCGCGGGCAT
>Ga0172376_10008869_pt1 | contig 10448 bp, 8 predicted proteins | sample Lak35m_FD_121114 | JGI IMG/M metagenome (GOLD analysis project Ga0172376, IMG submission 121114) | Freshwater microbial communities from Kabuno Bay, South-Kivu, Congo - kab_092012_35m | ecosystem: Environmental > Aquatic > Freshwater > Lake | place: Democratic Republic of the Congo: South-Kivu... | reverse complement strand
TGCTCAACAGCGCGCCGAGTTCCGAACCGAACTCGTCATCGATCGTGCCGCCCCGGTCGGGGTTCGAAAAGTACGAGACGGAAAGCTGCGCGCCGTCCGGGTGATGCGGGTCGAAGATGAACTGGCTCGTCACGTTCATCAGGTTCATGCCGAAGATGCCGTCGATGCCGGGCGCGACGTCCAGAACGTAGATCGGGACGTTCGTGTATTTGACCATGCCGCCGTCGTCACGCGGCAATTCCAGCGAATCGAGGGTGAAACCGGCGACGGTCATCGTTCCGGCGACACCCTGAACGTCGATCGTCGTCTCCGGCTGATCCAGGTCCAGGCCAAGAGCCAGCGCCATGTCGGTCGAAATGACCGAAAGCTGCGCGCCGGTGTCGAACAGGAAGTCGCCACCGAACGAAGCGACCGAATTGTCACCGGCGATGACGTCCGGAATCATCCAGAGAAACGACTCGGTGATGAGGTCGCCGGGATTGGCCGAGTTATCCGCCCCGAACGGGATCAGGGGGAAGGTGACCGTATCGAACACCTCGCCATAGACCGGATCGGCCTGGAGGGTTTGCCCCGGATGCGTGAATTCAAGATCCGGGAACGGGATGATCAGCGAATCCAGCCCGGGGAGAAGGCCCGAGAAATCCAGCTCGGCACCCAGCATTCGGACCCAGGCGGCCGCGCCGTTTTCGTACTTGGGTGAGGGCTTCATCGCCGGTGTGCCCGTGATCGTCGGCAACAGCGGTGATTGCTCCGTGCCCACGAATGTCTGAATGCCAGGCGTTTCCAGGGCAGTCGGACGCAGGCTGATCTCGAACACCGGGAAGCCGAAATCGTCGAACGTGAGGTTGAACGAGGACATGCCGTCGGAAATGATCACCCCGGGTTCGGAGACGTCGCCGATGATCTGGCCACCGATTCCCTCGGCCAGGGCTCCGCCAGGAACCTTGATCGGAATCGTGCCGAAGCCGCTCATGTCGAAAAAGGCCTGATCCTGGCCGGAAAAGGTCACGGCCGATGCGCCGGAGTCAAAGATACCCAGGGCGCCACGTTCCGGAATGTCGAACCCCTGAACGACCAGGATCTGATCGCCGAACTGGTCGAATTCGGGGATCAGCGGAATTTCGAGAACCGGCGGCAGTGTCATCAGCGCACGAGATTCACAGACATCGAATCGCGCCAGGAAATGACGACGACGACTCGACGAAGAACCGCGGGGGCGACGCAATTCACCGAAAACTCGCATGATGCGATTCTTGCCGAAAGATCGTACGTGATTCATCGGCCGGTCTCCTTCTCGTGGAACGGAGGACATACCCCTGAGTATGGCAAGCTAGACTTGATTAAGGCCGATACGTAACCGTCACAGTATTGTAACAGACGAATCGGATTTTTTTCAGTAAAATTCTTCCCGCGTGATACGTCAACCGGAAATCCGGCCGAGTCGGTACGCAGTGCGGGTCTGAGATCGCAATTCATGCGGATCGAGAGGTCCACGCCCGGAGATCGGCTCGAACCTCAACGATCTCATGCAACGAAAGAGGGCGAACCGAGATTTCGCCCTCCCAGGAGATCCGCTACGTTCCGGTCAATTTCTCTCAGACGGGAACGGCAACAGGCGATTCGTCGATATAGTCATAAAACACGTTTCGCTGGCGCGGGACGTATCCGGCCTCGTGAATCGCACGCTTGATCTGCTTGAGCGTGAGATGATGCACCGTGCCCGCCTGGCTGACGACATTCTCCTCGATCATGAGCGAGCCCATGTCGTTCGCCCCGAAAAACAGGGCCACCTGGCCGATCGCTGGCCCCTGAGTGACCCAGGAACTCTGAATGTTCGGGACATTGTCGAGAAAGAGCCTGGAAATGGCCTGCACCCTCAGGTATTCGAATGCGCCGACCGCCGGAATATGAGCCATGTCCGTATGTTCAGGCTGACATGTCCATGAGATGAACGCCGTGAATCCGCCGGTTTCGTCCTGCAGTTCACGAACACGCAGCATGTGTTCAACGCGTTCCTCAAGCGTTTCGATATGCCCGAACATCATCGTGGCGGTCGACTTCCCGCCCATTTTGTGCCAGACACGGTTCACGTTGAGCCACTCATCTGTAAGAGCTTTGCCCTTCGTGATTTCCTTACGCACCCGGTCGACGAGAATTTCGCCGCCGCCGCCGGGAATGCTCCCCAGGCCGGCGTCCCTGAGTTGCCCGAGAACGTCTTCCAGCGACATCCGGTATCGCTTGTGAAAGAAATGAATTTCCGGCGGGCTGAACGCGTGGACGTTCACCTGCGGGAAGCGATCCTTGATCGCCCGCAGCAAGTCGAGATACCACTGAAACGGCAAGTCGGGGTGGAACCCGCCCTGCATCAGGATCTGGTCGCCGCCGAGATCGACGGTTTCCTGGATCTTCTGCAGGATCACGTCGGTATCGAGCACGTAGGCGTCGGTATCGCCGACCCGGCGGTAAAAGGCGCAGAACTCGCACGTCGCGGCGCAGACGTTCGAATAATTGATGTTGCGATCGATATTGTAGGTTCGATACGGTTTCGGATGCATCCGGCGGCAGACGGCATCGGCCGCGCGGCCCAGCTCATGCAGGCCCCCGGATCGCATCAGCGTAACGGCCTGGTCGTAGGTCAGCCGCCGGCCGTCAGTCGCGGCACGCAAGATCTCTCGAACGGTGGAAGACAACGTCGCACCTTTCAGGCACCAGGCCCAGAGCTTCGGCCTTGGCTGCGAAGAGCTTCAGGCCGGCCAATTCCGGCTCGCCGAGGAAATAGTTCAGATTCTTGGTCAGATAGCCCAGACATTCGTCATGAGTAAGCCCCAGCCGAGGGGCAAACTCAGCGGCGATCTCGCCAGCATGCCGCAGGCCATCGTCGCGGCATCGGACGAGTTCGGTCGTCAATAGGTCCCAGTCGATCCCTTCACGCGGGCGGGCGGCCCACACGGCGAAGACGAACGGCAGGCCGGTCCAGCGATTCCAGGCCTTGCCCATGTCAACGACGGTGTGATAGCGGGATTCGTCGATCCGCATCGCACGGTCGCCGATCACGAGCACGGCATCCGCGGCCGATTCTTCGGCGGGAGTCCCGATCGGCAACTCGACGATCGATTGCGGCCGGACCGCATGAACGCTTTCGAGCCAGATGCGGCAAAGGGCCTGACTGGTCCGCGAGCCTTCGTCGAGCGCCAACGTTCGGATGCTCGTAAGCGGAAGTTGCGAAAGGAGTTTGACGCTGCGGACAGCCGATCGTGTCGCTATGCACGCGCCGGGAAGCGCGAAATAGTCATGCCGCGGAATGCCGCGTAGAAATTCGACCGAGGGGATCAGGGCCAGGTCGAGTTCGCCGGCTTCCATTCGGGCGGCCAGTCGGCTCGGCAGATCGAACACCAGGCGTGCGCCGGGCAGACGATTCTGAAGACCGAAATAGAGCGGTCTGGCGTTCAGATAACTGACCAGTCCGATATTCAGGCGGTCGATCATGGCATTCATTGCACGAGTTCGAGGAACTTGCAAGGAAGCGACATGACCCCGAGTCATGCCCACATGTCGTTCCGTTCTTTCGGAACTTACTGAAAGTATAGTCTGACTCGTCCCTGCTACAAGTGCGGAAACGGACATCGTTCGAACCGGTTCATACGTCGCGTTGCGGCCGGGCCAGGGCCAGAATCGCACCCAGAAGCGTTCCGGCCGTCAACCAGAGAATACTGGAACCGGTCGCCCACGCGAGCCCAACCAGGGCGACGACCAGTGCCCCGCCGAGCCGCCAGGGTTTGAGACGAAGGCTTTGGCGGGTCATCATCTTGAGGATGCGAAGACCGTCCCGAACCGCATTGAGCTTGGATGCCGTGCCCGCGGCTCGCGGCAGATACGGCACAGGCTTTTCGACGACCCGAAAGCCACCGGCGAGCGACCGGCAGGCCAGCTCGGTTTCGATCTCGAATCCGTTCGACTTGAGCCGGACGGAACGTAAGAATCGAGGACCGAAAACGCGATAACCGGAAAGCAGATCGCCGCCGGAGATACCCATCAGCATGAAGAAGGCCAGGCGAATCAGAAAGTTCCCGAAACTGCGGACGGGGCTCATGGCACCCAGGGAAGCGTCCGGAACGCGGGACCCGACGACCATGTCTGCCTGACCGGCCAGGACCGGTTCGAGCAGTCCGGGGGCTTCAGCCGCCGGATAAGTGCCGTCGCCATCGGCCATCACGACCGCGTCGCGATCCTGTAACTCGGAAAACATGGCCCGAACCACATAGCCCTTGCCCTGGCGGCTCACGGGGATGACTCGTACGCCGTGATCACGCGCGACCTGGGCCGAACCGTCCGACGAATTGTTGTCGAAAAGGATCAGGTCAGCCTCAGGCAGGGCCTGACGCCACTCGGCGAAGACCTGGGGCAAAGCCGGTGCTTCGTTATAGCAGGGAATCGCTACGGCGACACGCCATCGTTTCTGGTGGTCCGACGAAGATGCCATGTTTCGATGCCAGCCGATACGGTGTGTTCGATGCATGAGCTGTCGAGCGAAGAATCCGCGTCGGATTCGTGGCTGACATCATAGCAAAGGTGCGGGCCCCGCGTCGCACCGGGCGATCAGCGATTCCACCTGCGCGGCGGCGGGGCATCGAACTGGGCTGCGGTCGGGGGGAAGCGAATGCCGAGCTTCCAGATCAGGTCCGGCTGATGTTTGACCAAGAGATACTTCATCACGACCTCGTCCGAGGGCGGCATGCCGGGATCCTCGAAAACGACGCACAGCCGGCAGAACTGGTTGAGCGTGCGGGCGTTCCACACTTCGATCAGGCCATGACTTTTGCGGGGAACCCGATAGAGATATTCGCCATGGGCGACGGTCAGGCGGTCGTATGTACTGAATTCGTGGAACTCCTCACGCGTGACGATGTCCTTCACGAGTTCGGCCGCGACAAGCTCCGGAATGCCTTCGGCGGCGACCGAGAGATCGATTCGCATCGGCTCGGTTTCCTGGGTCGCCGCGGGCGTGCTGCGGCCTTCGATCACCCGCATTGTCTCATGGGCGACCATGTGGGCATAACCGGCACGCAGGGCCGGCGTTTTGGCGACGAGAAACGAATGCCGGGCCCCTGCCCGGACGACTTCGTGAGCGAACGCTTCGACCTCGCGCTGAAGCTTGTCCATCCAGAAGCGGATCAGGCGGACTCGATCGGACTCGGAGTATCGAAACACGTGGGGGCCGACGTCTTCGATGGTGATCAGCGATTCCGGGGCCGGCTTGCTGGGGCGCTCCGCTTCGGCGAGATGCTCGCCCTCGTCCAGTGCTTCCCGATATTCGGCGTAGGAGATCTCGCCATGGGCGAAGCGGTCGGCCAGATTTCCGGCGGTCTTGTGCTTGACGCTGATGCGGCGATACGAAGGCCGGGCGATCAGGCGGACTTCACGAGCGGCGGAATCGTTCGGGCAACGATCGTCCGAGGCATCGATCTCCCATCGAATGTAGCCGGTACGGATCATGGGAGAGATTGCCAGGCGAGGCCGGCGCGACTCCTGAAGGGAGCCGCCGATTGCCGGGAGCGAAAAGAATTTGCCGGCGACACGGTCAACCGCCCTGAATCGCAGGGACAATGAGGATTTCCGGGGCCGTTTCGTCGAACGAACGAATCATCGTCGATCGACCCGGCCCGTCGAGCCGGAACGCCAGACGGCCGCTGGTGAAATTTTCTTCGAACAAGGTGCGGGCGTGCGAAACGGAGACTCCGTCAGCCAGTTCCCACTCCGCCAGGCACAAGTCGCCGTGCCCGGTCTTGAGAATTCTGAGTTTGCGTTTGCCGGTGGTGTCCGTCATGGTTTCGATTCCGGGCGAGGCTGCGGTCAGAATCCGATTCCGAAAGCTTCGAATTCGACGAATCCTGAGATGTCGAAGTTTGAGGTTACAGACATATTATCGTCGCGCGACAAGCCTTCGAACAGACTGAATCTCAGACGGCCGCTTCCTGATTCGCCCCGGCGGTTCGCAGATGCGGCTCGGCCAGCGAACCGCCATCGGGGCCACGGGTCGCTTCGTAAGTCGTTCCGCGCCATGTCACCTGCCCGGTCAGACACATGCGGATGACACGAACGTAGATCCAGTCCGAGATCAGGCCTGAGAGCGGGTACCAGATCGCGTCCTGCCAGCGGGCGTGGTTGAAGCGGTACATGCGGGCGATCACGCTGAACATGAGCAGGTTGTGCAGCAGCGAAAGCCCGAGGAGCCGGACCGCCGCCTGCGAATCGGACCCGAAGACCAGAAAACCGATCGCGACGAACGGCATCACGTAACCTGGCTGGGTGAAGATCAACGGTTCGGCGATTTTCCATAATGCCGTCGGCACGCTTCGGCGCCAGGCGTCGAAATAGATCCGGGCCCAGCCCTGAATCTGGTCACCCAGGCCGGAATACATCCGGGTCGAGCAGATCTGGGGGGCCACGGCCGTAAGCACGCGCCGTTTCAGCCGGCGTTTCACTTCTTTTGCCAGGTAGATATCCTCGACGAATTTGTCGCGAACCGCGGCGTGACCGCCCGCGGCTTCGTAAACGGAACGTTCGACGAGGATGAACTGACCGTTCGCGAACGCCATGCCTGACCAGTCGGAATTGACAAGTTCCGGGGGAAAGGACCGCATCAGAACGATGCCGCAAAGGGGCTGATTGACCTGTTCCCAGAAGGTTTCGCAGCGCATTTTCGGAAGCAGGCTGATCATCGCCGCCCGGCGGCTTGCGGCCCACTGCATGCAGATCGACAGGCAGTCGGGGTGGTGCCGCGTGTCGGCATCCACGAAAAGCAGCCATTCGCCCGCGGCGAGTTCCATGCCACGCGTGAGGGCGTAGGTCTTTCCGGTCCATCCAGCCGGGCGATCGCTCAGCTGGAGCAATTTGACCCGGCGATCCGAGGCGGCGATACCGCGAGCGACTTCCGCGGTGCCGTCGGTGCTGCGATCGTCGATGATGACGAGTTCGAAGTTCGGAAAATTCTGCGCCAGCAGGTCTGTGGCGCATTTGGCGACGTTTTCCTGCTCGTCCTTGCAGGGCAGTAGAATCGACACTTTCGGCGGCCTCTCGCAGCCCGCGAGATCGAACCGGGGCGAACCGAGCGTCAACCGGGGCGTGCGCCAGAAAACCACCGTGATGGCCAGGTGATGAAAGACCCAGACTAGGACCAGCCAGGTTTCGATGAGGATGAGCCAACCGAGGAACGAGTCGGGCATGGCGACCAGATCTACTTAGCGGTGCGAAACCGTTCGCGTCCGTGCGATGTCTTCCGAAGGTGAAGATCATCATGAACCGGGATGCGATTTCCTTCAAGTGCGGATCGGCCGAATCCTGAAAAGATCGTCTGTTCATGGATTTCAGGTGAGCGCTGCGAGTTCGGCCATGTCGCGGAACCTCCCTGGAATGTCGATGAAGCACACGTCCGCGCGCGGGAGCGTGGCCAAGGTTCGACAGCGAAGGGCTTCGGTGGACGAACACGTCCGCCGAAGCCCTCGACGTTTCCAGCGATCGCACGAAGAGTAAGTCGAGCGAGTCAAAAACTCACTTTGCGGCCGGTTTGGCGAATTTCGGAACAGGCTTGCCGGCAAGCAGCGCTTCGACAGCCTGTTCGACCTGGGCGTAAGTGAACTGGTCGTTGGGGTCTTCGAGCGTGAAGCGGTGCACTTCCTTGCCCTGGGCATCGAAGATGAAGACGGACGGGATCGCGGAGATTTCGAGCTTGTCGAAGGCGACGTCCTGAGACTCGTTCATGATCAGATTCGTGATCACGGCCTTCTGGGAAACGAGAAAGTCGGTCGCTTCCTTGACGGCCTTGGCGTCCGAGAGATCGTCCATCGACAGCGAGATCACCTGCAGCCCCTTTGGGCCGTACTTTTCGTGCATTTCGACGACGTGGGGGAAATTCTCCTTGCAGGGCGCGCACCAGGTCGCCCAGGCGTCGACAAGCGTGAACTTCTTGCCGTCCTTGGGTTTGACGTATGCCAGATATTCGTCCCACTTGGCCGGCGTAAGTTTGATGCCATCCGTCACGGCCGGGGCGGCTGCGACACCCCCCAGAGCTTTCGGCTCAACCGCATGGGCCGGCTTCGAATCTTCGGCCGCCGGGGCTTCGGGAACGGCGGATACGGTCTTCTCGCTCGCGTCACCGGTTTTCTCATCCGATTCTGCACGAGCGATGTTCGATCGGACCTCGTCAGGCGTGTTGGTGCTGGAAGTGGCGGATGGAGCAGCCCCAGGGGCGATCGGCATGGTCGTTTCGACACCGCAGCCGGACCAGGCTGCGACGGCGGCGAAGACAAGGGTAAACAGCGGTTTACGATGCAGGCGGATCATGTTTCTGGACTCGCTGAAAGTCGAGGTGGGCATTTCGGAAGGAACCGACTCACGAATCTTGAGACACTGGTGCGGAAAAACGGACAAGGCCGCTCCCGGAGAGAACGGCCTTGTCGTCTGGTTCGAAACGGGAAGGGAGCGAATCAGGGCCACGTCGGAACGCGGCCCTGACGAATTCACTCGCCCCTCTTGTAGGCGATGCCGCAGCCGCGGGCGCGGGTCAGCGTGGTTTCGGGCGTGCCACCCTTGAGGGCCGCATCGACGGCTTCCTGCAGGAAGCTCTTGTTGGCCTTGGATTCGTTGTTGTCGTTATCCATCGCGCCGGCGTAGACCAGTTCGCGATTCTTGTTCAGGACGAAGAAGTGAGGCGTGGCGATAGCGCCGTAAGCCTTGCCGCTGGTGCCTTCACCGTCGAAACCGTAGGTGAAGTTATAACCCTTCTCCTTGATTTTGGCTTCGATCATCTTGAGGTCGTCTTGCTTGCCGTAGCTCGAATCAGGATCGGTGCAGCAGATGGCGACGACTTCGACCGACTTGTCCTTGTTCTTGTTGACGAAGTCGATGATACGGTCTTCGTAAGCGACGACAGCCGGGCAGTGGTTAGCCAGGAAGGTGACGACGACGACATCCTTCTTGATGTCGCCAAGATTCAGCGTGGTCGCTTTGCCGTCAGCGGCAACGGCGGGGATGCCCGAGAATACGGGGGCCTTGTCGCCGACATTGACCTTGGATTGAGCGAAGGCGGGCGTGGCCATTGCCGTGAGGACAAGGCCGAGGATCAACTTACGCATGTCGAGAACTCCTGGAGGAATAGCATCAGTGGGTAGAGACGGAGCGAATGACGAAAAGTCGTCGGTTCCTTGACGGAAGCGAATCCAAGCGTCCGGCAGTCCCATGACCGAAAAACGTGTCGCTCTTCAGTATGGTCGGAATCCGGGACTCGCGGGCGACACATCTTTGCGACCGGTCGTTTGCGTCGGAGAGACCAGAAGCCCTGATCCGAATCTCACTTCCAATGAAGTTATATGGCGCGGAAAGTGATGTCAAGGGTCCAACGAGATCCGGAAAAATCGGATCGACGTACAAGGGCGATGACGGTCTGTGCAGAGAACCGAGCGTTTCGGAACGTTGAGGAACGCCGTTCGCGACTTTTCCGGTCCTGAGCATTTTTCCCGAGTTGTTCGAAAATCCCGCAGCAACCGGTTGGATTCCGGACGAATTCCGAGTTAGATTCGATCAGACGATCGCCTCTCGACTTTCGCCGATTCTACCGACTCGCGACCACAACAACGGTGTTCAAGCACATGATTTCGCAACAGAAGCTCACCGGCCTGATCGCCGCGCCTCACACGCCGTTCACCTCGACCGGGGAGTTGAACCTCTCGGCCATCGAACGTCAGGCCGAGATTCTCGAGCATGATGGCGTCAGCGGGGTTTTCATCGGCGGGACGACCGGCGAATGCCATGGTCTCTCGGTCGACGAACGACTCAGGCTGGCGGAACGATGGTCGGAAGCGACCACGGGATCGAAACTCAAACTGATCGTCCATGTCGGCTGCCAGAATCAGCCGGACAGTCGCGAACTGGCCAAACAGGCGGGGCATCTTGGCAATGTCGCGGCGATCGGGGCCATGGCACCGACTTTTTTCAAACCGCCCGGGCCGGCTGAAGTCGCTGCCTGGCTTGGCGATGTGGCCAGCTTCGCGCCGGAGCTGCCGATGTATTACTACGACATTCCCGCGATGACGGGCATCCGGCTTCCCATGGACGAAATTCTCGGCAGGTGCCGGGAGGGGATCCCGAGCTTCGCGGGCCTGAAGCTTTCCAACCCGGATATGACGGTATTGGTGGAATGCCTGGCCTTCGAAGGGGGCGACCTCGATGTCCTATTCGGCTGCGACGAAGCGTTTCTGTTCGGCTATGCCGCCGGAGTCAAGGGGGCGGTGGGATCGAGCTACAACATCGCCGCCCCACTTTACTTGCGCATCATGAGCGCTTTCGGCCGAGGGGATCACGTGCTGGCCAGGGCCGATCAGACGACAAGTGTCGCGATGGTCAAGCTGCTCGCATCGTTCGGCTATCTGCCGGCTTCGAAATTCGTCATGTCT
>Ga0172376_10008865_pt1 | contig 10450 bp, 12 predicted proteins | sample Lak35m_FD_121114 | JGI IMG/M metagenome (GOLD analysis project Ga0172376, IMG submission 121114) | Freshwater microbial communities from Kabuno Bay, South-Kivu, Congo - kab_092012_35m | ecosystem: Environmental > Aquatic > Freshwater > Lake | place: Democratic Republic of the Congo: South-Kivu... | reverse complement strand
GGCAGCCGCGGCCCGCGACGTCGGCGCCGCCTATCCCGTGAGCCCCGGGTCGTCGCCGGCGTTGGTCGACGCCGTCGCCGCGACCGGGCTGCCCTGGCTCCCGGGCGCCGCGACCCCGACCGAGGTGCTGGCCCTGCGGGCCGCCGGCGCGGCGATGGTCAAGGTGTTCCCCGCCGCGTTGCTCGGCGGCCCGGCCCACCTGCGGGCCCTGGCCTCGGTCGCGGCCGGGGTGCGCTTCGTGCCCACCGGTGGCATCACCCAGGCCGACGCGGTGGACTACCTCGCGGTCGACGTGGTCGTCGCGGTGGGGGGCAGCTGGATGTTCCCCCGCGACGCCACGGCCGACACCGACTGGACCGGCACCGAGGCCACGGTACGCACCGCGTTGGCGCGCACCCGACCCACGTGAGCGGGCCGCCGATCATGCTGGTCGTCGGCGAGCCCCTCGCCGAGCTGCGGACCCGTTCCGACGATGCCCTCGACGTGGGGTACTCGGGCGACGCGCTCAACCTCGCAGTGCGGTGTGCTCGGGGCGGCGCCGCGGTCGAGCTGGCCACTGCGGTGGGCACCGACCGGTTCAGCCGTGCGCTCCTCGACCGGCTCGCCGCTGAAGGGGTGTCGCGGCGGCTCGTGCACCGGGAGGAGGGTGGCGCGCTCGGGTGCTACCTCGTCGAGGTCGACGACACCGGCGAGCGCCACTTCACCTACTGGCGGTCGGCGAGCCCGGCGCGTCGGCTGGTCGACGCGCTCGGCCCCGCCGTGCTGGCCGAGGCGGCCGCCACCGCCGATGTCGTGATGGTGAGCGGGATCACCCTGGCCGTGCTCGACGACCCGCAGCGCACCTCGCTGATCGAGGTGCTGACCCACGCCGCGACGCAGGGCACGCGCGTGGTGCTCGATCCCAACGTCCGGCCGCGCCTGTGGGGTTCGACGGAGGAAGCCGCGCGGTGGGTCGACGCCGCGGTGGGCGCCGCGACGGTGGTGCTGGCCTCGACCCAGGATCTCGGGTTGTTGGACGCTGTCGCCGACGAGTGGGCGACGAAGGTCGCAGAGCTGGTGGTGACCGACGGCGCCGCGCCGTCGCGGTGGTGGGCCGGGTCGGCTGCGGGAACGGTGCCGGTCGAACCCGTCGGCGCGGTCGACACCACGGGTGCGGGCGACGCGTTCGACGCCGCCTACGTGCTCGCGCGCGCCGAAGGCGCCACGGTGCCCGAGGCCGTCACGGCCGGGCACGCCGCGGCGCGCGACGCAGTCGGCCACCCCGGCGGCCTCCGGTGGCCCGACCGGCCCTGACGCCGAACCGCGGTTCTCGGTGCACACCTAGGCTCCCGACGTGCGTGCGATCCAGTTCGACCTGGCCGACCCCGAGCACCCCGCGTCCCTGGTGGAGGTCGACGAGCCTGCCCTCCCCCGCGGCGACTGGGCCCGGGTCGCCGTGACCGGCTGCGGCATCTGCGGCAGCGATCTCCACCTGTTCTCCGACAACATGGGCCACGCCCCCGCCCTCGGCGCGTCGATGGCCTCCCACGCCTTCCCGTTCGTGCTCGGCCACGAGCTGGCCGGCGTCGTCGTCGAAGCCGGACCCGACTGTCGGGTTGCCGTCGGCACGCGGGTGGCGGTGCTGCCCGACATCAACTGCGAGGCGCGCGGGATCGACCCCCCCTGCCGGCCCTGCGCGAACGGTTGGGCGTCGGGGTGTCACAACGCCGGGAGCGGCGTGCTCACCCCCGGCAGCGCGCTCGGCTTCACGAGCGGGCTCGGCGGTGGCTGGGCCGAGCGGGCCGTGGCCCACGAGTCGATGCTGTTCCCCCTCCCCGACTCGGTGGGCGACGATGCCGCACCCCTCCACGAGCCGGTGTCGATCGCCGTGCACGGGCTCCTGCGCGCGCCGCCCGCCGACGGAGACCCCGTCCTCGTGATCGGGGCCGCCGCGATCGGCCTGGCCACGGTCGCCGCGCTCAAGGCGCTGGTCCCGGCCTCGCCGGTCACCGTGCTCGCCCGCCACGACGCCCAGGCCGCGGCCGCACGCGCGGTCGGAGCCGACCGCGTGGTCCGCGCGTGCGACGACCGGACCCACTTCGAGGAGCTCGCCGCGGACACCGGCGCGCGCCTCACCGGCACCGGCGAGTCGGCCATGCTCACCGGCGGCTACCCGTACGTCGTCGACGCCGTCGGCTACCCCGGCACCGTCACCGACGCGCTCCGGGTGGTCGACACCCGGGGCACCGTGCTCCTGCTCGGCGCGGCCGCCACCGGCGAGTACGACCTCTCACCGCTGTGGTGGAAGGAATGCGCGGTCGTGGGCGCGGTCCGCCACTCGACCGACCCCGGGCTCGGAGGAGGCCCGATCCGCAGCTCGGTCGCCCGCGCCGTCGAGATCCTCGCGGCCGGCCTGCTCCCCGCCGAGGCCGTCGTCACCCACGAGTTCGCGCTCGAGGACCACCGTGAGGCCGTCCACACCGCGCTCGACCGCAGGGCCGGCGCGATCAAGGTGGTCTTCCGTCCCGGGATGTAGCACCGCGGACCCCGGTCAGGTCGCCGCGCGCTCGAGGATGTGGACGACGCACACGGAGCCGAGGCCGATGACGTGGGTGAGCCCCACCCGGGCGCCCTCGATCTGGCGGTCGCCGGCCTCGCCGCGCAGGTGGGTGGCGACCTCGTAGAGGTTGGCCACGCCGGTGGCGCCGATCGGGTGACCCTTCGAGATGAGTCCGCCGCTCACGTTGACCGGGAGCTCGCCGTCGCGCCACGGGGCGCGGCGGTCGATCCACTCCCCGGCGCCACCCGGCGCGCACAGGCGCAGGTTGTCGTAGTGGACGAGCTCGGCGGTGGCGAAGCAGTCGTGCAGCTCGACGAGGTCGAGGTCCTCGGGGCCGATGCCGGCCCGTTCGTAGGCCTGGTCGGCGGCGTTGCGGGTGAGCGTGTTCACGTCGGGGTGGGCGAAGCCACTGGGGTCGTAGGGGTCGGTGGTCATGACCGCGGCCGAGAGCTTCACGGCGCGGCGGCGCACGTCGGGGTCGAGGGTCCGGAGCTTGGCGTCGGACACGAGCACCACCGCGGCGGCGCCGTCGCCGGTGGGACAGGACATCGGCAGCGTGTTGGGGTACGCGAGCATCTCCGCGTTCATGATCTCGTCGAGGCTGTAGGGCCGCTGGTACTGGGCGAGTGGGTTCAGCGTCGAGTGCGCATGGTTCTTCTCGGCGACCTTGGCGAACTGCTCGAAGCCCACGCCGCCGTGGCGCCGCGCGTAGTCGGTGCCGGTCTGGGCGAACACGCCGAACATCTGTCCGGTGCCGAGCACGCCCTCGGTGGCGAGCACGTGGCCGTCGCGGCCCTCGGGCTCGAACACCCTCCCGGCCTTCGGCGCGGTCATGCGGTACGGCGGCGAGCTGCCGGTCATCTTCTCGACGCCGAGCGCGAGGCCCATGTCGGCCTCGCCGGCCTTGATCTCCATGAGCACCGACCGCACCGCGGTGGCGCCGGTCGCGCACGCGTTGTGCACGTTGTAGAGCGGGATGCCGGTCTGGCCGATCTGCTTCTGCACGTCCTGACCGAACGTGAACGGCTCGAACTGACTCCCGACCGCCATGACCTGCATGTCGCGCATGGTCACGCCGGCGTCGTCGAGCGCGCCGAGGCTCGCCTCGGTGGCGAGGTCGAGCACGTCGCGGTCGAGGTGGCGCCGAATCGGCGTCATCTCGGTCCCGATGATCCAGATGTCGTCGCTCATCGTGTGCTCCTACCCCTGTGTCGGCGCGGTCGTCTCGTCGTACACGAAGCCGAAGGCGATCGCCTCCATGCCGCCGTCGTCGGTGCCCGCGGTGTACGTCACCAGCCGCACCGGCACCGCGAAATCCAACGCGTCGGCCTCCGGGGGCACCCCCACCAGGTTCGCCTTCACGAAGGTGCCGTCGTCGAGCTGCACGAGCACCGAGACGAACGGCCCGATGTGCTTCGGCGCCCCCCGGTGGACGATCGTGAACGACTCGATCCGGCCCGTGGCGGGCAGTCGCGCCGGCGAGAACGTACGCGCCCCGCAGGCCGCGCACGCGTTGCGCCGTTCGAGATAGACCGCTCCGCACCCGTCGCAACGGTTGCCCACGAGATGGGGCGGACCATCGTCGATCACCAGGTAGTCGACCACCGGAACTTGTCCGGTCAGGGTCGGTGTGTGGGTCATGTCGTCCACGGGCACTCCGTCGAGGTCGGGGGGCGCGTCGAGCCCCGCTCGACCAGCCAGGATGGCGCCTTCAGGACTCCTCGGCCCAGGGGAGCTCGCCCGCGCCCTGGCGCCCCGCGGCGCCGGTGATCGATGCTGCGCGTTGTGCGTCGAGGTCGTGGACCATGACGACGTGCCCGTCGGCCACGACATTGGTGGCGAGGTGCCCGCTGATGTTGCCGAGCCCGATCACACCGATCGTCATGGAGGCGCTCCTTGTGCGAGGTCGAGGGTGCTCAGTAGTAGAGCGACGTCATGAACCCGAGCCGGACGAGCTCGCCGCGCTGGTTGGTCCAGCGCTGCTCGGTGGTGAACACCGAGGTGGGGCCGAGCTTCATGTCCTTCTCCACCACGTCGACGAGCCGGCAGACGCCGGTGATCACGTCTCCGGGGCGGATCGGCGCGAAGTAGGCGCTGCGTTGACCGCCGTTGAGGATCCGCTTCCCGGGCTCCGCGCCCATGCCGCGCAGCCACGGCCCACCCCACGGACGGCGGGGGTTCCACGCGAACGGGTCGAGGTCGCGGGGGGCGACCAGGCCACCCCACGGCCCGGCGGCCGCGGTGGCCTCGTCGACGAAGCGGGCCGGCGGCGGCTCGGGCCAGTGGGTGGCGATGGCCCAGTGGCGGATGTCGTTGGCGTCGACCGGCCACGCGGTGACCGGCTCGCTGGTGGTGCCGATCTGGTCGATCTCGGCCTGCGTGAGGTGCACGCCCGGCGCGGCGTCGCCCGACGGCTGCGCCGGGGCTGGCTCGGGGAGCACGCCCGGCGCGCCGTCCCAGAGGCGCACCGTCGCGGTGCCCGGCGTGGTGTCGACCCCTTCCTGGTTCACGACCGACAGCGCGAGGTGCACGAGCGACTCCCCGTCGCGCGTCTCCTTGCCGGTGACCGTCGCGGCGGCCGTGAGGGTGTCGCCCTTGAAGTTCATGCCCCGGAACTGGCACGCGAACTCGACGATGTCGCCCGCGTCGCCGAGCCACGCCGACAGGGCGTTGTGGAGGTACGAGATCCGCAGGTTGCCCATGCCGAACGCCGCCGGCTGCCCCACCTTCTGCGCGTCGGCGTCGTCCATGTGGATCGGGATGAACTCGTCGTTGACCGCGGCGTAGCGGTTCCAGTGCGCGAGGTCGGTGGTGCGCTCCAGCGGCGGGATGGTGTCGCCGATGGTGACGGCGTCGAGGTCGAGGGTCGCCATGGAGTACCTCCGGAGAAGGGTCGAGGTCAGTCGACGGCGTCGAGCAGGTTGACGGTGCAGACGCTGCCGCCGCCGACGAGGTGCGCGAGCGCGACGCGCGCGCCCTCCACCTGGCGTCCGGTCGCGTCGCCGCGCAGCTGCTGTACGGCCTCGTGGATCTGCGCGAGGCCGGTGGGGCCGCCGGGGTGGCCGCGGGCGATGAGCCCGCCGTCGGTGTTGAACGGGATGCGGCCGCCGGGGCCGGTCTCGCCGTCGGCGACGAGCTTGTCGCCGTCGCCTGCGGGGCAGAAGCCGAGGAGCTCGTAGTACTCGAGCTCCTCGTTGACGAACGCGTCGTGGCAGTACGCCACGCTCACGTCCTCGGGGCCGATGCCGGCGGCCTCGTAGCATTCGCGCGCGGTGTCGCTCGTCATCGTCGACGGGCCGACGACGGGGCCGACGAACGTGTGGCCCCGCGAGTACGACTCGGACTGCAGTGCCGACGCGAGCACCTCCTCCGCGGTGACCACGTGGTCGGTCTGACGGTGCGCCGTGGGGCAGGCGGCCCCGCAGTTCCAGTTCTTCGCCGCGATCCTCGCAAAGGTCTCCACGGCGGTGCCGCGCTCGTGCATGCGCCGCTGGGCCCAGAGCGCGAAGTACGCCGCAGGCAGGATCGGTGCGTCGATCCGGTCACGGGCCGAGCCGCCACCGCCGCCTCCGACCATGTCGGTGAACTTGTCGAAGCCGATGGCCATCGCCACGTCGGCCCGGCCCGACGCCACGGCCCACGCGGCGTCGCGGAACGCGACGAGCCCGGTGGCCGACGCGTTCTCGGTGTGGTTCACCGGCAGGCCGGTGAGGCCCAGTTCCTTCATCGCCTTCACCCCGAGCATCGACCCAGGCGTGATGTAGGCGACGAACGCCTCGTCGATGTCGGCGAGGGTCATGCCGGCGTCGTGCAGCGCGAGCAGACCGGCGTCGCGCGCCAGGTGGGCGGCCGGGCGATCCTTCATCATCCCGAAGCGGATCATCCCGATACCGGCGACGGCCACGCCCTCGAACCTCAGCCCTCGGCGCATCACGCGCTCCCTGCTGTGTCGGCGACCGGGCGGAACCGGTAGATCACGACCTCGTCACCCTCCGCGTTCTCCCGCAGCACCTCGAGGTCGATCTCCATCTCCATGCCGATCTCGAAGTCGCCGGGGCCGCCGAGCAGGATCGACTGCACCCGCGGTCCCTCCGGCAGATCGATCTGGCCCACCCCGTAGCCCGGAACGCTGGCGTCGACCTTCCCGAACATCGGCACGTGGCTGTACGTCCACGTCCACAGCCGGCCCCGGGTCGACAGCTCCACGTCGTCGGTGCCCTCGTGCAGGCACTGCGCGCACACGAGCCGGCGTGGGAAGAACACCTCCCCACACGTCGGGCAGCGGCTACCGAGCAGCCGGGGCGGCCCGCCGGGGTCGTCGGAGATCCGGAAGAACCCTTCCTCGATCGGAACTCGCGCCATGACTCGCCTTCTCGCAGCCGGCCGCCGGATACCTGACGGGAGCGTCATATTCGCCGGTCGCGGCCGTCGCCGCAAGTCCGCGCGCGTGGTCCCGGACTCGACATCTTCGTGCGGTCGCGAGCCATCACTCCCGAAGACCGGCAACTCGATGGTCGTGTGATCGGCTCAGCCGTGAGCTCCATCGATGCGAACATGCGGACCTGCGAAAACACGCGAATCCGCTGGTCAGCGGCGCGGCAGCAGTGCACGCAGCCGATCGGCGGTCTCGTCGAGGTCTCGGGTGGACGATGCCACCCACACCGCGACGTCCACCACGTCGTCGTTCGACAGGTGCACCACCTCGGCCCGTTGATCTCGGGGAAGACCGCAGTCGCCAGCCACCCCAGACGCTTGTTGCCGTCGATGAGCGCGTGGTTCCCGACGACCGATTGCAGCGGCGCCGTCGCCGCTTCCATCCCGCCCGGGTGAACGAACCCGTCTGCAGGCCTCCGCCGCGGCGGGAACTTTCCGTGCCGGTCGTACGACCAATCACATGACCCAGGCAGATGCGCCGTGCGGGACCGCGGCAAGCAGGAGGATTCACGGTGAAGGCGATTCGTCCAGGTGGCATGCAGCGTCGATCAGCACGCGCGATCATCGCACTCGGGCTCTCGGTTGCGGCGGTGGCTGGTTGGGCCGTGCCGACGTCGGCGCATCCGGGTTTCAGTGCGGCATCCGGTAACGGCTTCCTCCCGAACACCGCGGGCGGCACCGGTGCTCCCGGCAACACGCCGCCGTATGCCGCGGGTTCGTCGCAGACGCTGTTCCTCCGAGTTCCGTACGAGCAGGGTGACCAGAGGTTCACGGGCACCGGCGGCTACGACACCACGACGCGCGTGGATGCGATCGTGCCCGCCGGATGGACCAGCGCGACGTGCTCCAACGGTGGCCTGCCCAAGACCAACGACAACACCAGCACCACCAACCAGCCGGGCACGAACGTGGCGGGTTGGTCGTGCACGGTGGTTACCGCGGACGGTCGTCAGGTGGTGCGGTGGACGGGCCCGCAGGTCGCGTCCGACGTGACGACCCCGTCGAACAACAGTGCGATCTGGTTCCTCTTCACGGCGACCGCACCTTCCCCGGCGGTGCAGACGACCTACAACGGTGCCAACGGGTCTGGCACCGAGGGGTTCATCGTCGATCAGTACTACGCGTCGGCCGACGGTGATTCCGGCGACTGCTCACCGAACCCGTGCTCGGAGTCGATCCGCCACTGGGTTCCGAACGCCGACTACGTGGGCACCGTGCCGCCCGGCGCTGAGTTCGCGCTCCCCGGCGACGTCGCCTCTGGTCTCGCCCGCACGGTGCTCGGCACCTCGGGCGCGGTCTCGATCGCGACCGACGCCGGGAGCATCTCGGGGAGCAGTGCGGTTGCCTGGTCCCCCGTGCTCGACGACTCGAACCCTCCGACCGGCGTCACCTTCCCCTACGGCAAGGTGAGCTTCAAGGTGACGGGACTCTCCAACGGGCAGACCGTCCGCATCACGCTGACGTATCCGGGCGCGGTCGACCAGTACTGGAAGTACCAGGCGGGAGCGTGGTCGCAGTTCGAGGGAGCCGCGATCTCGGGGAACGTGGTCACGCTCACGCTCGTCGACGGTGGAGCCGGCGACAGCGACGGACTCGCCAACGGCACCATCGTCGACCCAGGTGGCCCGGCGGTTCTGGTGAGCGACGGCGGGGGCACGGCCCCCAAGTTCACCGGCTGAGGTGGCTCGACCCGCACCCTTCCACGTGCGTGGACGCCGGCGGCGAAGCCGCCGGCGTCCCGCCGCGTTGCTCGCGGCCTTGTCGGTGACGCTCGGCGCGCTGCTCATCGGGATTCTGCCAGCAGCCGCCCACGGGGGCTCGGTCAGCGCGTCGGCCGGCGCGAGCTCAGCCGGCCCACTCCAAGCCGTCGTGACCCTCAGCAACGCGACGTGGATCGGAGACGGCGATCGCGCGAGTGGCCTCACCGTCTCCGCCACCGCGACCGGCCCCGGCTCTGCAGGTCCTGTGCCCCTCGCCGAGACGTCGGAGGGCAACTACCGAGGCGCGATGACGTTCCCCACCGGTGGTTCGTACAGCATCTCCGTCAGCTGGTCGGGCAACGGATCGGTCGCGGGTGCGGCGACCACCACGGTCATCGTCGAGGGCGCTGCACCCCCGTCGACCGGGGCGCCACCGAGCGGCGGCGGGTCGACCGGGGGCGGGACGGGCGGAGCTGCGACGCCAACCACGCCCACGTCCGTGACGCCCGACGAAACGCCGCCCGTCGCGCCGGTCGTGACCGTCACTCCGACCGCAGTCTCAGGTCCGCCGGTCGTCGTCCTTCCGAGCCGGGCAACCCGGGGGGCCTACGTGTTCATGAGCCTGGCGGTTCCGAACCCCAGTGCGGTCGCCGACGTCACCGCAGTCACCGTCAAGCTCCCACCCGGCATCTTCGGCGCAACGACCCAAGCGCTTCACGGCTGGCGCACCACCGTCCAACGCGATGCAGCGACAGACGCGAAGCCCACCGCATCGGTGACATCCATCACCTGGGCCGCCGACGGCGTTGCCCTCCGACCCGGCGAGTTCCAGACGTTCACCGTCCTGGTCGGGCCGCTCCCGAGGCAGGGTCGCCAAGCCGCCTTCCCGGTGACGGCGACCCTCTCGGACGGGACCGCACGGACCTGGGGCGACACCGACCCGGCAGTGCGCCTCACTCGCGCCAAGAAGGACCGCGGATCCCCGCACCACTGAACCGGGCAAACGCGTGAAGCCGCTGGTCAGCGACACCGGTCGGGTGAGCTTCCCGAACCGAGAACGCGGGTTCGATCCCCGTCACGCCGGCTTGTCCCACTCAGGGGCTGCGGCGCTGCTCGTCGAGGAAGGGCTGCGCATGGACGCCCATCCCGGTGTCGTCTTTCGTCAGGGCCCGGCGGGCCGTCGTGCCGTCCTGATCGGGGGCCCCGACGTGTGGGAGGTCGTCCGCGCCATCCGTTCCGCGCGCACCAACGGGCCAGCGCTGCACGGCGACGACGTTCTGGCTCTGGTGGCGGAGCACACCGGGGTCGCCCGTCGTCTGCTCGACGTCGCCGTCACCTACTACAGCGACTACCCGACCGAGGTCGACGCACTGATCACCGAAGCAGACGCTGCCGAGGAGGCCGTCGCCGATGCACTGGGCCGGCGCACCTCCCTGTTGGGCACCTGAGAGTGCTCCTGCTCGATGGGATGTTGCCGCCATCGCTGGCGGCGGCACTGAACCGCGTTGGATGCGACACAGTGGCGATCAGCGCCGATGCGGGGCTCCGGGGCAGTTCCGATGCCGAGGTGCTCGAGTCAGCCGCGGTGGCCGGCACCCGGGCCGTCGCCGGACTCCGCCGCCGCCGGCTCAGGCGGTGAACGCCGGGGTGCCGTCGATGTACGTGGCGTGGAACTCGATGTCGGGCCAGCCCTGGGGGTCGCTCGACCACGGGTCGCCCGACGCCACCGCGAAGTCCGCGCGCTTGCCCACCGCCAGTGCTCACGGATCACCCGGGC
>Ga0172376_10008862_pt1 | contig 10451 bp, 8 predicted proteins | sample Lak35m_FD_121114 | JGI IMG/M metagenome (GOLD analysis project Ga0172376, IMG submission 121114) | Freshwater microbial communities from Kabuno Bay, South-Kivu, Congo - kab_092012_35m | ecosystem: Environmental > Aquatic > Freshwater > Lake | place: Democratic Republic of the Congo: South-Kivu... | reverse complement strand
GAGCCGGATCGCCACCGCCGGGCGGTTCGATCTTGATCACGTCGGCACCCCAGTCGGCCAGGATCCCGGCACAGGCCGGGCCGACCACCCACATGGCCAACACGACGACCTTCACACCTTCCAGCGGACCAGACATCGCTCCCCCCTTCGGCTCTGAGCCTCCCACATCGACCTGCCATCGGACGCGGCGACCGGCCACCTACGCTCTCGCCGACCTTCCACTCCCCCCCCCACATGGAGGACCGATGAACCCGACCTTTCCCCATCGCCGTCGTGGACTGATCGGCGCGGTCGCCCTCGGCCTGGCCCTCGTGGTCGGCGCCGCCGCCTGCAGCAGTGGGAGCAAGAGTTCGTCGACCACGACGACCACGGCTGCACCCACCCCCACCACCTCGGGCGCCAAGCCGGTGAGCACGTTGACCAAGGCCGACGTCGTGCAGATGCAGGAGTGGCTCGATGCCGTGGGCTGCGATGTGGGCAAGAACGACGGCGTCATCGGCCCGCTCACCGTGGCCAGCCTCAAGTCGTTCCAGAAGGGCGCCGGGCTGAGCGTCGACGGCGTGTACGGACCCAAGACCAAGGCGGCGCTGTCGGCCGACGCGCAGGCCAAGAAGAAGGTGTGCACCCCGCCGCCCGTCCCCACCCCGCCGGTGGGACCGACCGGCGCGGCGGCGGCCTGCACCTCGAGCGCGCTGCAGGCCGGACTCGATCCGACGTTGACCGAGGGCGCCAACGTGAAGGTGGACGGGTTCGGCTGTGACAGCGGCTGGGCCTACGCGTGGATCACCCTCACGCCCAAGTCCGATCCGTCGAACTCGATCACCGTCACCGAGGTGATGGCATCGCGTGACGGCAAGTGGGTGGCCCAGAGCCGCGCTTCGGTGTGCGTGGCCGGGAAGATGCCCAAGGTCATCTACGACAACGGCTGCCTCGTCAACTGAGACGGGTTCGTCGGTTCGTCGGTTCGTCGGTCCGCCGGTCAGGCGGCGAGGCGGGCGGCGATCCAGGCGAACAGCGCGTCGTTCCAGGCCCGACTGATCCCGCAGGGGAAGGCCTGGAATCCGTGCGGCATGTCGGGGGCGACGAACAGTTCGACGTCGCCCCCGGCCGCCGCCCAGCGCGGCGCCAGCATGAGCGTGTCGTCGAGCAGATGATCGGCGGTGCCCACGCTGAGGAACGCCGGGGGCATGTGGCGCAGATCGGCGAACAGCGGTGAGACATGCGGCGCTCGACGCTGCTCGGTCGACAGCCCCGGCAGGTAGCACTCACCGAACATCTCCATGCCGTCGGGCGACAACATGTCCGGCCCGGTCGACACCCGCACGCCGCGTTGACTCGGACTGCGACCCCAGTCGTGCACACCGAACACCGAGTTGATGCCGAGCACGTGATCGATGGCGTCGAGGTCGTCACGCACGCGCAACGCCACGGCCACGGCCATGTACCCACCGGCCGACTCGCCCCCGATGAGCATGCGGTCGGTGCCGAGTTCGCGCCCGCCGTCACCCAACAACCAGCGCACCACGGTGATGCCGTCGTCGGGACCGGCGGGGAACGGATGCTCGGGCGCCTTGCGGTAGTCGACCGACACCACCGCCATGCCGAAGCGACGGGCGAGTTCGAGGTTGGAGGGATCGTTCATCTCCGGCGCGCCGATCACCATGCCGCCACCGTGGAAGTGCACGTAGGCGGCCGTGGCCGGACCATCGGGGAGGAACAGCCGACAGCGGACGCCGTCGATGGTGCGCTCGATGGCCTCGGGCACCGGCGTGTAGGTGCGTTCGAAGGCCCGCCGCATGTGACGCGCCGCCCCGTGCAGATCGCGCGGCGGCTCACCGTCGGCGGCGAACGCGGCGGCCATCGCCTCCATGCCGGCATCGACGACAGCTCGGGCCTCCGGACGCATCGCCTCGATCTCGTCGGACCACAGTCGCATCACGACCCCCTCTCGTCGGCGCGACCCTAGGACGCCGGCCCACGCCCGCGTCGACCGGTAGGTTCTCCGCATGGGGTTCTGGAGCCGCGAGGTGGTGCCGAGGTTCATCGACAAGGCCTGCGGCACCGAGGCCATGCGCAAGGGTCGTGACCTCATCGCCCAGGGTCTCTCGGGCGTGGTGGTGGAGATCGGCTTCGGTTCCGGTCTCAACATCGCCAGCTATCCACCGGAGGTCACGCTGGTGCACGCCGTCGAACCGTCGACGGTGGGTCGACGCCTGGCCGCCGAGCGGATCGGCGCCAGTCGCGTACCCATCGACTACGCCGGTCTGCGGGGAGAGTCCATCGAACTCGACGACGAGTCGTGTGACGGCGCGCTGTGCACGTTCACGCTGTGCACCGTGCCGGGAGTGGAGCAGGCCCTGCGCGAGGTGTTCCGGGTGCTCAAGCCGGGCGGACGCTTCCACTTCCTCGAGCACGGTCTCGCCCCCGACGAATCGACCCGTACATGGCAACGACGACTGGAGCCGTTCCAGTTGCGACTGGCCGATGGTTGTCACCTCACCCGCGAACCGGGCGAGTTGGTGCGGGCCGCCGGGTTCGAGATCGAGTCGCTGGACAGCGCCTTCACCAAGGGCCCGAAGCCGTGGGTGTACATGACCATCGGACGCGCCCTGCGACCGGTCTGATGCGGAGCGATCTTCAGCCGATCTGAAGGTTTCCTTCACCGAACCTTTCGGTGAGGAGGCGCATGATCGACTCGTGACGACCTCCCCCGCCGAACCCCCCGCCGACTCCTCGTCCGAACGCGCGTCCGGCCTCGCCGACGACCCCGACGCATCGCCGTCCCGGTCGTTCGGTCGACGACAGGCCCTGCTCGGTCTCGGTGTGGCCGCAGTGGCCGTGACAGCCGCCGCCTGCGAGGCGGGCGGCGGCACCACCACCACGACCACCACGCCGTCGGCACCCCCGATACCGCCCACCACCACCCCGCCGACGACGACGGCGCCGACCACCACGACGACGCTCGCACCCACCCCTTCGGCCCCGCTGCACGCGGCGCGGCGCCTGTCGTTCGGGGCCACTCCTGAGTGGGTGGCCGAGATCACGGCGATGGGAACCACCGCGTGGATCGATCGACAACTGGCGTGGGAGTCGATCGACGACCGCGCCACCGAGGCCATCGTGGCGTCATATCCGCGCGCCCTGCAGACGGCCTCGGAGATCACCGCCGGCGGATCGGTGTCGTCGACGCGTCGCGAGATGGCGGCGGCCACCATGGCCCGGGCCATCTGGGGTCGACGTCACCTGCACGAGATGCTGGTGGACTTCTGGTCGAACCACTTCAACATCGACATCAACCACGACGCCAGCACCCGACACGTACCCACGCACGACCGCGACGTGATCCGGAGACTCGCCACCCGCCGCTTCGCCGATCTGCTGGTGGCCGTGGCCAAGTCACCAGCGATGCTGCTCTACCTCGACCAGGCCCTGTCGCGCGTCGACGGTGGTCGACTCCCCATCGAGAACTACGCCCGCGAACTACTCGAGCTCCACACCGTCGGAGTCGACGGCGGCTACGACGAGACCGACGTGAAGGAGGTGGCGTGGCTGCTGTCGGGGTGGGGCATCGTCACCCGCAACGACGGGGGCTTCCAGTTCCGTCCCCAGTGGCACGCCATGGGACCTCTGGCCACCGGTGGTGATGTCCTGGGCTGGCGACCGAACGGTCGTACCGGTCTGGCCGCCGGCGAGGCGTTCCTCGTGCACCTCGCCCGCCACGACCGCACCGCCCGACGACTGGCCCACGAATTGGCGGTGCGCTTCATCGGCGAACACGTCGGTCCCGACGACCGCGTGGTGCGCGACGCCGCCGCGGTGTACCGGGCCAACGACACCGCCATCGCACCGATGGTGCGCTCATTGCTTCTGTCGACCGAGTTCCGCGACGCCGGTGCGCGCCGGGTGAAGCGACCGATGGAATGGTTCGCGTCATTGGTGCGCGCCGTGCAGTTGCGATGGGAGCCGTCGCGGGCATCGAACTTCCAGAGTTCGGTGACGACCCAACTGGCGTTGCTCGGTCAGGTGCCCCTGTCGTGGCCGGCCCCCGACGGCTACCCCGATGCCGACGAACGATGGTGCTCGGCCGGCGCCATGGTGGCGCGCTGGAACCTGGCCGCCCAGGCCTCCAACGGCTTCGGCGCGTCGGCCCCACAGTTCGACCCGACCCGCATCCTCGGGTCGACGCCGCCGGCGACGGTGGGCGAGGCGATCGACCGCGCCGCACTGGCCCTGCTCAGCGAACCGCTCGCCCCGTCGGCGCGCACTGCGATCCTGTCGGCCACCGGGCAGACGTCGTCATCGGTGTGGCGCGCCACCTCGACGCGCGCCGTGATCGCCCACATCCTCCAATCCCCCCAGAACCAGGTGCGTTGACATGGATGACACCCCCATCGCCGTTCCCCTGTTGGGCATGGACCGGCGCCGGTTCCTCGGTGTGGTCGGAGTGGGCGGCGGCGCGCTGGCCGCCACTGCGTGGTTGCGACCGAGTGCGCTCATCGGTCGGGCGGCGGCGGCCTCCGCCGCACCCGACAACGTCATCGTGGAGATCTTCCTGCGCGGCGGGGCCGACGGGCTCTCGTTCGTCACACCCCTCGGTGATCCGACGCTGGCCCGTCTGCGGCCGGGGGTGGCGATCCCCGATGCGTCGGCGCTGACCATCGACGGACGGTTCGGTCTGCACCCGGCCATGGTGCGTATCGCCGGACTGCTGCGCGACGGCCGGGCCGCCTTCGTGCCCGCCGCCGGTTCGCCCTCACCCAATCGGTCGCACTTCAGCGCGCAGGCGATGATGGATCAGGGCATCGCGGCGGGAACGTCGACCTCCGGGTGGTTGGGTCGGTACCTGCAGGCCACCACGGGTTCGATCGAGGATCCGTTGCGGGCCGTGGGCGTCGGCAACGGTCTGGCGGCATCGCTGCGCGGTTCGAACGCGGTGGCCACACCCAACCTGCAGTCACTGGCCCTGACCTCGGCCGGCACCGGCGCGTCATCGACGCAGATCGCCGCCGCGCTGCGGGCCACCTACCCCGGTGCGTCGTCGCCGGTGCTGCGGGCTGCGGCGGCCGCCGGACTCGACATCGTGGCCGAGGTGGCTCCCATCGCCGCCGGTGCTGCGCCGCCGGCCACGTGGCCCACCGGTTTCGGCGCCGCGCTGTGGCCCATCGCCAAGTTGATCGCCGAGGGCTTCCCGCTCGAGATCGCCACCGCCGATCTCGGTGGATGGGACGAGCACGATGCCATGGGCAGCCCCACCGACCCCAACGCCAACCAGACGAAGTTGGTGGCCGGACTCGACGCCGCCGTCGGCGCGTTCTTCGACTGGATCGGCGGCGCGGCGGCACGGACCACCGTGCTCGTCACCACCGAGTTCGGACGGCGCATCGCACTGAACGGCTCGGGCGGCACCGACCACGGTCGGGGCATGGTGATGATGGTGTTGGGCGGGGGCGTGAACCCCGGGGTGCACGGCGACTGGCCCGGCCTCACCGACACCGATGCCGGTGACGTGCGCGTGGCCAACGACTACCGCCGGGTGTTCGCCGAGGTGCTGGGCCGGCGCGGTCGGGCCACCGACCTGACGGCCGTGTTCCCGGGGGCCGACGTGCGTCCGTCGACCTGGCTCGGTGTGATGGCCTAGCCGGTGTAGGCGGGCGTCACCGGTTCGGGGGCCGGCTCGGGCCCCGCGGTGATGGTGACGAACGGCGCCTCGAGCCAGGTGGTGTCCACCAGTGACCAGCCCGCCGGCAGCGGGTTGGGGGTGGGGACGGCCCCGTCGACGCCCTTCACACCGAGGGCACCGTTGCCCCCCGTTGATCCGTTTGTGCTGGGCGGCTGGCCACCGCCGCCCCCACCACCGCCGGCCCCGCCCGTGCCACCGGTCCCGGCGCTGGCGACGAGCAGGGGAGGGCCATCCGGGGACAGGAGCTGCGACGCCGACCCGTCGCCACCGTTGCTGCCCGCAAGGCCCGCAGTGCCGGGAGTACCGCTCGTGGCGAGGGCGGTGCCGTCGATGCCGGGATCGCCGTTGGCACCGGCCGTGCCCGGTGTGCCGTTGGCTCCCACGGTGACCGTCAGCGTCACGGTGGCATTCGTGGTGTTGGTCCACGTGCCGGAGACCTTGGCACCGGCGCCGCCGATGCCCCCGATCCCGCCGAGACCACCGAAGCCGCCGAGGCCGCCGCCGAAGCCGTTGCCACCAGCGCCGCCGAAGCCACCGTCGCCACCGGCTCCGCCGTTGCCGCTCTTCACGACGAAGAGGATCGTCTCACCGGCCAACACGGTGCACGTGGTCGTGCCTGCGGTGGTGAGGTTGCTGATCGAGCCACACGTGCCGGTGGACGCAGCCGAGGCCGCCCCACCGACCACGATCGTCCCGGCTCCGGCCAGTGCCACTGCGGCCGCCGCCGCCACCATCCGCTTCCACGTGCGCATTCCTGCCTCCGATGTTCGGCGCAGGACTGCGCCTTCGCTGGGCCCGGAACCTAGCAGCGTCGGCGACCGACGGCCACTAGCCGCCGACGGTGCCGATGCGCAGAGTGGCCAACCATTCCTCAGGCTCGGCCTGACCGTCGTGCTGGCCGAGGAACGAGTCCGACGCGTCGCGTCCGCACATGGCCCGGATGTCGGCTCCGCCGGCGGGATGTCGGGAGATGAACGAGGTGACGTCGTAGACCACGCCGTCGACGATGGTCCAGCACTCGGCCGGGGTGTTGCGGCGCTCGACCTCGGCCATGGTGAAGGTGCGCTGATCGGTGGCGATCGGTTCCTTGGCCTCGGCGTAGGTCTCCTGCCACACCGCCTCGGCCCCGGAGTGCCCGGCCAGATAGGTGAGGGGGAACAGCGCCACCGCCACCAGCGTGCCGACCACGGCCACCACCCGATCCAGCGGTCCGATGCGTCGGATCAGGCCCACGAACACCAGAGCCAGCACGAGCACGGCCATCACCAGCGTCACCGGACCGAGTCGGTCACCGGCCTCGGCGTGCTCGTCCGGGTTGCCCACTGCGGCGGCCAACGATTCGCCCGAGGACGAAGCGACGATCACCCCGAGCACCGACAGCACGGCCAGCGTCCAGCCCAACCACCACGTGCGGGCCAACACTTTCGGTCGCCATGCAGCCACCATGAACCAGATGGCGGTGGCGGGAAGGGCCACGATCACGCCGTGCACGATCAACGGGTGCAGGGGCAGTTCGTCGATCTCGGCCCACATCTCGGCCGGCAGGTTGAGGAACACGGCGATCAGCACCACGCCGGCCGCCGCGGCAGCGGCGAACACCTTCCACGAGAGCGAAGGGGCCGTCGTGTCGTTGGTCGTCTCGTCCACCCGTCCGCTCCTGCCTGCGTGACTGCCGGCGGGTCACCCGACCCGCCGGCGTCAGTGTGTCAGGAGCAGCCGCTGGTGGTGCCGCAGGACGGACAGGCGTGGCAGGAGCCGGCCCGCTGCATCACCACACCGCACTGCATGCACATCGGCGCATCGTGGCTGACGGTGGTGGTCTGACGCACGACCCTCGTCTCGGCGATGAGCGTGCTCACCGACTCCACCGAGGGCGGATCGGCCGGCATCTCCGAACCCTGCCGGGTCTCGATGATGGCGTCGTCGACACCGGGCAGCGTGGGCTGCAGACGCTCCGAGGTGGTGAGGATGTTGAGCTCGTTGCGCTCCTCGGGCGACAGGTACTCGATGGCCAGGCGACGGAACAGGTAGTCCATCAGCGAGTTGGCGATGCGGATGTCGGGATCGTCGGTCATGCCGGCCGGCTCGAACCGCATACCGGTGAAGGCCTCGATGAACGAGCGCAGCGGCACGCCGTACTGCAGACCGTGCGACACCGAGATGGCGAAGGCATCCATGATGCCGGCCAGGGTCGAACCCTGCTTCGACACCCGCACGAAGATCTCGCCCGGACGACCGTCGTCGTACTCGCCGACGGTGACGAAGCCCTTGCAGTCGGCCACGCGGAACTCGAAAGTGCGCGACACGCGGGTGCGGGGCAGTTTCTGGCGCACCGGCTCGTAGATGACCTTCTCGACCACGCGCTCGATCACCTGCGTGGCGGCGGTGACGGAGTCGTCGACCTCGTCGTCGCCCTTCTTGGAGGCCGACAACGGCTGGGCCACCTTGCAGTTGTCGCGGTAGATGGCGACGGCCTTGATGCCGAGCTTCCAGGCGTCGATGTGCAACTGCTCGACGTCCTCGACCGAGACGTCCTCGGGCATGTTCACCGTCTTGGAGATGGCGCCCGAGATGAACGGCTGCACCGCACCCATCATGCGGATGTGTCCTGAGTAGTGGATCGTGTTGTCGCCCATCGAGCAGGCGAACACCGGGATGTGCTCGGGCCGGATGTGCGGCGCGCCCAGGATCGACATGTGCTCGTTGATGTAGGCCACGATCTCGCCGACCTGCGCGTCGGTGTAGCCGAGACGACGCAGGGCCCGGGGGATCGTCTGGTTGACGATCTGCATGGTGCCGCCACCGACCAGTTTCTTCATCTTGACCAGACCGAGGTCGGGCTCGACGCCCGTGGTGTCACAGTCCATCATCAGGCCGATGGTGCCGGTGGGGGCCAGCACCGAGGCCTGCGAGTTGCGCACGCCGACCACGGCGGCCCGCTCGCAGGCGTCGTCCCATGACTGCTGGGCGGCCGACAGCAGCGCCGGCGGCACGAGGTCCTCGTCGATGTCGGCCGCGGCGGCGCGGTGCTGGCCGAGGACGCGCAGCATGTGCTCGGCGTTCTCGTCGTAGCCGGCGAACGCACCCATGCGGGCCGCGGTGCGGGCCGAGGTGGCGTAGGCATGGCCGGTCATGAGCGAGGTGATCGCCGCGGCCACGGCGCGACCCTCGTCGGAGTCGTAGGGCAGACCGATGGCCATGAGCAGGGCGCCGAGGTTGGCGTAGCCGATGCCAAGCTGACGGAACTTGCGGGAGTTCTCGGCGATCTTCTCGGTCGGGTAATCCGCGTTGCCCACGAGGATCTCCTGGGCGGTGAAGATGATCCCGACGGTGTGCTGGAACGCCTCGATGTCGAAGGTGTCGTCGTCACCGAGGTACTTGAGCAGGTTGAGGCTGGCCAGGTTGCACGCCGAGTTGTCGACGTGCATGTACTCCGAGCACGGGTTGGAGCCGTTGATGCGGCCCGTGGTGCACGCGGTGTGCCAGTGGTTGATGGTGGTGTCGAACTGCATGCCGGGGTCGGCGCACTCCCACGCGGCCAGGGAGATCTGGCGCATGAGGTCACGAGCCCGCACCGTCTTCACGATGGAACCGTCGGTGACCGCCCGCAGGTGCCAGTCGGCATCGTCGACCACGGCCTGCATGAATTCGTCGGTGACGCGCACCGAGTTGTTGGCGTTCTGGTACTGGATGGAGGTGATGTCGCTGCCGTCGAGGTCCATGTCGAAGCCGGCATCGCGCAGGGCACGGGCCTTCTTCTCCTCGCGGGCCTTGCACCAGATGAACTCCTCCACGTCGGGGTGGTCGACGTTGAGGATGACCATCTTGGCGGCGCGGCGGGTCTTGCCCCCCGACTTGATGGTGCCGGCCGAGGCGTCGGCACCGCGCATGAACGACACCGGACCCGACGCGGTGCCGCCGCCCTTGAGCAGTTCTTTGGAGGAGCGGATGCGCGACAGGTTGATACCGGCGCCGGAACCGCCTTTGAAGATGGTCCCCTCCTCGACGTACCAGTTGAGGATCGAATCCATCTTGTCGTCGACGGCGAGGATGAAGCAGGCCGACGCCTGCTGGGGAACACCCTTCACCCCGATGTTGAACCACACCGGACTGTTGAAGGCGGCGCGCTGGGTGACGATGATGAACTTCAACTCGTCACGGAAGGCCTCGGCCTCGTCGTCATCGACGAAGTAGCCGTCGCGGATGCCCCACTCGGTGATGGTGTCGGCCACGCGGTCGGCCACCTGGCGCAATGACCACTCGCGTTCGGCGGTGCCCATGGTGCCGCGGAAGTACTTCTGGGCCACGATGTTGGTGGCGTTGAGCGACCAGCCCACGGGGAACTCGACGTCGAGCTGCTCGAAGGCCACCTCACCGGTCTTCCAGTTGGAGATCCGGGCATCGCGCCGCTCCCACTGGATCTGGTCGAACGGGTGGGTGCCGGCCGAGGTGAACCGCCGGGTGATGCCGATCACCGGCGCTCCGGTGGTCGGGGTGGTGGGGTCCGGGGCGATGGCCATGGGTGCTCCTTGGGTGGTTCGAGCCTACGGGTGGGTGCTGCTGCGAGGTGCCGACGACCCGGGCGGGGAGCCCGGGTCGACCGGTGGAGGTACCAACTCCCCGGCGAGGGCGGACCGCCGGACCGCTGTCCGCCGAACTGCCGACCTCCGGGAAGGCAAAACACAAGATGTTGTGGTCCTGGAGCCCCCCTGCGTGCCCGGGCCACAAGATGTCGGGGAATTACAGCAGAGTAATTCCATCGGTGTCAACG
>Ga0172376_10008858_pt1 | contig 10454 bp, 8 predicted proteins | sample Lak35m_FD_121114 | JGI IMG/M metagenome (GOLD analysis project Ga0172376, IMG submission 121114) | Freshwater microbial communities from Kabuno Bay, South-Kivu, Congo - kab_092012_35m | ecosystem: Environmental > Aquatic > Freshwater > Lake | place: Democratic Republic of the Congo: South-Kivu... | reverse complement strand
CTGGGACTGATGATCAACGGCAATTTGACGATTGCCAAGCGCCTCAATCCCAAGCTGGCCTATGACCCGCACAAAGACTTGCAACCGATCAGTCTGGTGGGCGTGTCGCCCCTGGTTCTGGTGGCGCCCACCCAGGCGCCTGGAACTGACGCCACATCGTTCATCGCTGCCGCCCGCCAAGCGGGTACGCAGTGGAGTTACGGCTCCCCCGGAGTAGGCACGGTGGGCCATATTGGCATGGAACTGTTCAAAGCGCGTACCGGCACCCAGGCGGTGCACGTGCCTTACCCCGGCTACGCGCAGGTGGCCACCGCCATGATCGGGGGGGATATTCAGTTGTCGATGATGCCGCCGGCACTGGCCATGGCCCAGGTGCGGGGCGGCAAGCTGCGCGCCATCGGTGTCACCAGCAGTGGCCGCAGCGCGCTGGCGCCGGAGTTGCCGAGCATGGCCGAGGCCGGGGTGGTTGATTTCAATCTGGAAATCTGGAATGCCGTGGCCGCACCGGCCACGCTGCCGCAGCCGATCGTGCAGCGCCTGGCGGAACTGATCAGCACCCTGGTTCGCGAACCCGCCATTCGCCAGAAACTGCACCAGCAGGGTTGGCAGGTGGTCGGCTCTTCGCCCGAAGGTCTGGCCAAGCGCATCCAAGCCGACACCCAACTGCTGGGGGGAATGATCACCAAGCTGGGCTTAGGGCAGTCGTAAGCCGGGGGCGTACTGTCCGGTCATCGGTGCGTGTGGTGGCGCATCGAGACCGGTCAACTCCCTCCATCCGACCCGCACTTCGGGTTAAGCACTGGGTACAGCGATGCAAAACGGGTATGCCGTTGTCTTAACCCACCGCTTCGAGCGGCATTGGGGCTGAAGTGGCGTTGAACCGGCGGCGTGATACACACCGCGTCGATAGAGGCGCCACAGGCCAACCAAGCCAAGCGTGCCGCACCCATGGCACCGCCGGACTCAGCGTCTTGATGGCGGGTCAGCGTCAGTTCAAAAATATCGGCCAGCAATTGGGCCCAGCCGTCACTGCGCGCACCACCGCCCACCAGCGACAGGCTGTGTAGCGGCGGATCGGTGGCCGGGATGGTGCGCAGGCCGTCGAGCAGGCCGAACCCGACCCCTTCGGCGACTGCGTAAGCCAGGTGAGGACGTTCGTGCAGCGCGCGCAGTCCCACCCAGGCGCCAGTGGCCATCGGGTTGTTGTGCGGTGAGCGTTCGCCGCTCAGGTAGGGCAGGAACAGCGGGGCTTGCTGCTGGTCTTGGACCGGCAGGGTGGTGGCAGCGTTCAGCAACGCGGCTTCATTCTCAAAGCCCAGCTGGCGCGTGGCCCAGGTGACGGCGCTGGCGGCGCTGAGCATCACGCTCATCACGTGCCAGCGCCCGGGCAGGGCGTGGCAGAAGGCGTGCAAAGCCTGGGCCGGGTTGGGCGCGAAAGCGGCGCCGCTGATGAAGACCACGCCCGAGGTGCCAAGCGAGACAAAACCCTGGCCGGGTCGCACCAGGCCCATACCCACGGCGCTGGCGGCGTTGTCGCCGGCGCCACCGGCCACGGGCACGCGCGCGGGCAGACCCCAGCGGGCGCATAGCTCAGGTTTGACGAAAGCGCAGACCTCGCTGCCTTCCACCAGGCGTGGCATGTGGGCGCGGGTCAAGCCGGTGGCGGCCAGCAACTCGTCGGACCAGTCGCGCCGGCCCACGTCCAACCACAGGGTGCCGGCTGCGTCGGACATCTCGCTGACCGCTTCGCCGGTGAGCATCAGCCGCAGCCAGTCCTTGGGCAGCAGCACACGGGACACCTGTGCAAACACTTCGGGTTCATGTTCGCGCACCCATTGCAGCTTGGGTGCGGTGAAGCCAGGCATGGCCAGATTTCCGGTAATGGTGCTGAGCTGCGGCAGGTCTCGCATGAGTTGCTCGCACTGTGCGCCGCTGCGGCCGTCGTTCCATAGGATGGCGGGGCGAAGCACGTGGTCGTGCCGGTCGATCAGCGTGGCGCCGTGCATCTGGCCTGACAGGCCGATGCCACGCAGCCGCGTCAGCGCCTGTGGCTGCTCGGCGTGCAATTGGTCCATCACGGTTTCCAGAGCGATCCACCAGGCAGCCGGGTCCTGTTCACTCCACAGGGGTTGTGGGCGCTGCACCGTCAGCGGCGCGCGGGCGGTGGTGATCACCTGGTGCTGGTCGGTCAGCAGCAGGGCTTTGAGTTCGGACGTGCCGAGATCGAGACCGAGGAACATGGCGTCAGGCTGCACCCTTGAATCGGGTCAGCGATTGTTTGCGGAATTCGGTGGGTGTCATGCCCCTGACTTGCAGAAAGCGGCGGTTGAAATTGGCGACATTGTTGAAGCCGACTTCATAGCAGATGTGGGTGATCTGCTGCTCGGAGTCCATCAGCAACTGGCAGGCGCGGCTGATGCGCACACGGTTGACAAAGTCGGTGAAGGTATTGCCGGTGGCCCTGCGAAAGAAGCGGCTGAACTTGCTTTCGCTCATGCCCAGTTCGGCCGCCAGCGCACTGGCCGAATGGTCGTCGGCCAGGTGGTCGGTGATGCGGCTGACTACGGCGTGAATCTGGTCGATGGAGGCGTCGTCGTCGTCGCTTTGCAACTGCACACTGGAGAGCAATCGGTAATCGGTGCACGTCACCAGGTCGGCCAGATAGTCGCAAAAAGCGGTCAGGCGACGCAGACCGCGGGCGTCCTTGACACGGTGCCAGTGCTGCTCTGCCGCGTGCGAGAGGCCGAAAAATTCGATGCCGTGTCGGGCCCGCTCCAACAGCGGAAGCATTTCGCGCAACTCAGGGATGGTGTCGGCCGCGCGCATCAGCGGTTCGTGGGTGAACTGGATCACCAGGTCGCGTTGCGCCACACCGCCTTCGGGCATGTCCATGCTGACCCAGTTGTGCGGCAGGCGCGGCCCGGTAAGGACCAGTTGCCCGGGTTGGAAGGCGCCGATCCAGTCGCCCACAAAGACCTTGCCGCTGGTGCTGGTGATCAGGTGCAGTTCGTATTCGTCGTGGTAGTGCCAACGGGCCAGCGGGGTGGGGAAGCCGTGTTCCAGACAGCGCACAAAACCGACATCACTGGAGAGTTCGTAGCCCAGGTCGGGCGAACGCACGTACTCGTGTTCCAGCTCGGGTTTGAGCTGGCGCGGGGCAGTGGGCGTCTTGACGGTCATGGTGTGGTCACATCAGGCGAAGCTGAAACGTTACACCTTCTCAGTCGCCTTTGCGGTGTGTCGTCATGAATTCCAGCACGCGGGTGTAGGCCTGGCGCAGCGCCTCGACCAGTTCGGTCCGGCTGGCCATCTCGCCCCACAGCGTGGTGTCGGCGGCGAAGGCGGCCACCGGATCGGCGGCCTCGCAGATGGCGTGTGCCAAGGCCGGGTCCATGGCCTGGTCCTGATAGGTGTAGGGAATCTGTCCGGCGTGCCAGCGCTGCAGGTAGGCCAGGAACAGCGCCGGTAGCATGGCCACGCTGTGGATCGATTCACCGCGCGCCAGCCGCTCGCGGATGGTGGGCGCGATAAAGCCCGGGATCTTACTGAAACCGTCCATGGCCACGCGCTGGTTGGTGTCGGCAATGGCCGGGTTGCCAAAGCGCTCCAGCACCACGTCGCGGTAGTGGGGCAGGTCGATGGGGCAAGGGTGCTCCGGCGTGTCCAGCACCGGAATCACGTCGTCGGTCACGTAGTCGTAAGCCATCTTGCGGATGATGGCATCTTGCGTGCCTTCGTGGATGTAGTGATAACCCACCAGCGTGCCGGCCCAGGCGATGCAACTGTGGGTGGCGTTGAGCAGGCGAATCTTGGCCTCTTCGTAGGCTTGCACCGAGCGCACCATCTCGGCCCCCACCTTCTCCCACGCCGGCCGCCCGGCGATAAAGTTATCTTCAATCACCCACTGGATGAAGCTCTCGCCCATCACGGCGGCATGGTCGTCCCAGCCGGTGGCGGCCTTCACGCGCTCGGCTACGTCCGGGGTGGGGCGCGGCGTGATGCGGTCCACCATGGCGTTGGGGCTGGTGGTGTGGGCCTGCACCCAGGCTTTGAGCGCAGCATCGCCCAGTGCATCGATGAACTGCAGTAGTCCGCCACGCGCACGTTCCCCGTTGTGGCGCAGGTTGTCGCAGTTCATCAGCGTGACCGGGCCGGCCTTGGCCTGCATGCGCGCGCGCAGGATGCTGACCAGACCGCCGTAAATGGTGTGGCCGGCCTGACCGGACTTCACGGCCGCCAGATCAGCGCGCAGGTCGGCAAAGGTGGGCCAGTCCAACTGGTTGTTGGCATCCAGGTAGTAGCCGGCTTCGGTGACGGTGAAGCTGATGATGCGCGTGGCCGGGTCAGCGCCGACGGCGATCAGCGGGGCCAGATCGTCCTGATAAGAGATTACACGCTGGATCGATTCGATGCGGGTGTAGCTGCGCTCGCCCTGGGGGGTGACGGTCTCCAGCGTGTAGCGGCCACTTTGCGCCTGCAGCGCGGCGATGGTCTCCAGCATGTCGGGGCGCAGGTTGCCGCCGGTGATGGACCAGCGGCCATCTTCGGGTTGACCCAGCTGACGCAGTTGGTGAAGGTAGACCGCTTGGTGGGCGCGGTGAAAAGAACCCAGGCCGAGGTGAAGGATGGTCAACATGGTGCTTGGTAATGAAGATGAAATCAAAGGTCGAAATTCGTGGGCATCAGTACCACGTCGCGAATCGTCATGCCACGCGGGCGCGTCAGCATGAACAGCAGTACCTCGGCCACCTCGGCGGCCTCGATCAGGCTGCCGCTGGCTTTGGCCTGCGCCAATTTCTCGGCCGGCCAGTCGGCCAGCAACGCGGTGATGACCGGGCCGGGGGACACCGAGCCCACGCGGATGCCGTGCTTGAACACCTGCCGCCGCACCGTCTGCACAAAGCAGTTGATGGCCCATTTGGACGAGGCGTAAACAGGCTCCCAGGGGGTGGGAAAGTGTGCCGCCAACGAGCTGGTGACCAGGATGTCGCCGATGCCGCGGCTGATCATGTGCGGCAGCACGTTGTGCACGTTCTTCATCACCACGTTGACGTTCAGGTTGAGCATGCGGTCAATCGCCTCGGGCGTGGTCTCCACCAGGTCACCGCCCACATACAGGCCGGCGTTGGCGTGGAAGATGTCCAGCTGACCCACCAAGGCCAGCGTGCGCTGCAGCAGGCTGTTGCACTGGGCCGGGTCAAGCAAATCGAGCACCAGGGGTTGGGCGTTCGCGCCGATGTCGGCACAGGCTTTTGCCAGGGCTACCGCGTCGCGGTCGATGAGCACCACGCGCGCGCCGGCATCGGCCATGGCTTTGGCGCTGGCCAGGCCAATGCCCGAGGCCGCACCGGTGACAGCGGCGGTTTGGTTTTGTAGGGGAAGGTGGTTTTGCATGAGCTTATGCCTTGCGTGTGACCACATGCCCGGCGCTGTCGAACCAATGCGCCAGCGCGGCATCGATATCCAGGCTCACCGCATCCCCGGCGCGCAGCGGGGTGCGCTCGTTCTGGCGCGCCACCAACTGGGCCCCATTGCTCAGGCGCACGTAAATCAGCGTTTCAGCGCCCAGCGCCTCCACCAGATCGACCTGGCCACTGACGGGCGTGCTGCCGCTGGCGCGCACCGTCACGCTCTCCGGTCGCAGCCCGATGAACCCAGTAGCCGCAGCGGCCGGAGCCTGCTGGGCCAGCGGTGCGGGCAACTGCGCCAGCGCCACCACATTCATCTGCGGCGTGCCGATGAACTGCGCCACAAACTGGTTGGCGGGTTGGTCATACAGCTCCAGCGGCGTGCCGACCTGCTCGATGATGCCGTCGCGCAGCACCACCACCCGGTCGGCCAGCGTCATGGCTTCGACCTGATCGTGCGTCACGTAGATTGTGGTGGCCCCCAGGTCACGGTGCAGCTTGGCAATCTCCACCCGGGTCTGGCCGCGCAGGGCCGCGTCCAGGTTGGACAGTGGCTCATCAAACAGAAACACCTTGGGCGAGCGCACGATGGCGCGACCGATGGCCACGCGCTGACGCTGACCGCCCGAAAGCTCTTTGGGTGTGCGCTGCAGGTAGGTCGTCAGGTTGAGGATGCGCGCCGCGTTCTGCACCTTGTCTTCGATGATCGTGGCATCCACCTTGGCCAGCTTGAGCGCAAAACTCATGTTCTCGTACACGCTCATGTGCGGGTACAGCGCGTAGCTCTGGAACACCATGGCCAGGTCGCGCTTGCTCGATGGCGCATGGGTGATGTCCTTGCCGTCCAGCGTGAGCGTGCCACCGTCGATGTGCTCCAGCCCGGCAATCAGCCGCAGCAGCGTGGACTTGCCACAGCCCGAAGGCCCGACGAAAACGATGAATTCGCCCTTCTGGATGGACAGGTCAATGCCCTTGATGGCGCGGTTGTCGCCGAAGAATTTCTCGATACCTTGGAGTTGCAGGTAGGCCATGGGGTTGTCTCTTGAGGGGTCTGGGGTGGAGTTACTTCACAGCGCCGAAGGTCAGGCCCTGAACGAGTTGTTTTTGACTGAACCAGCCAAACACCACAATCGGTGCGATGGCCATCAAGGAGGCGGCCGAGAGCTTGGCCCAGAACAGGCCTTCGGGGCTGGAGTAGCTGGCAATCAGCGTGGCCAGCGTGCCACCCTTGGCCGCGCTCAGGTTCAGGCTCCAGAACGCTTCGTTCCAGGACAACACCAGACACAGCAGGCCCGTGGAAGCCAGACCGCCCATGCCCAGCGGCAGCAGCACCTTGAAGGCCTCTTGCCACAGTGTGGCGCCGTCCATGCGCGCGGCTTCCAGAATCTCGTTCGGGATTTCCTTGAACGAGGCATACAGCATCCAGACCATAATGGGCAGGTTGGAGAGCGTGAAGACGATGATCAGCGCCAGCTGGGTGTCCAGCAGCTGGCTCTTTTGCGCCAGCACGTAGATGGGGACCAGTGCGCCCACGGCGGGCATCATCTTGGTGGAGAGCATCCACATCAGGATGTCTTTGTCGCGCTTGCCCTTGTGGAACGCCATGGCGTAGGCGGCCGGGGCGGCAATGGCCAGACCGATCAGGGTGGAGGCCACGCTGGTGACCACCGAATTCCAGGCGTAGTGCAGGTAGTCGCTGCGCTGCTGCACCTCGTGGAAGTTCTCCAGCGTCGGGCTGAAGAACAATTCCGGCGGCACGGCGATGGCCTGCAGCTCGGTCTTGAACGCGGTCAGCAGCAGCCAGCCCAGCGGGAAAAACAGCAGCAGGGCCACCGCCCAGGCGGCCACGGTGCGCACCAGGTAGGCCGGTGTGTAGATCGAGGCTCTCATCAGAACAACTCCTGGACAGAGGGGGCGCAAGCAAGGGCTCCGTGGAACCGGCTTTGCCGGGCCACCAGAGCCGCCCCCTTGAGGGGGACGAGGGAAGCGAGACAGGGGTGGGTCATGTTCATTTATCCAGGTTCTTGCCAACCATGCGGATCAGGAAGATGGCGGCAATGTTGGCCAGCAGCACCGCAAACAGCGCCCCGGCGGAGGCCACGCCCGCGTCGAAGTTCAGCAGCGCCAGCTTGAAGATCAGAAAGGCGACGTTGGTGCTGGCATCGCCCGGGCCACCGCCGGTGGTGGTGTAGATCTCGGCAAACACGGACAGCAAAAAGATCAGCTCGATCATCACCACCACGGCCACCGAGCGGCCCAGGTGGGGGAGGTAGAGGTAACGCAGTTGTTGCCCGTAGCTGGCCCCGTCCATGCGCGCGGCTTCCAGCTGTTCGCGGTCCATGCTTTGCAGCGCGGTCATGAAGATCAGCGTGGCAAAGGGCAGCCATTGCCAGCTGACCATGATGATCACGGAAAACAACGGCAGGTCGGTCAGCCAGTCGATCGGGGCCGCGCCAAAGAAGGCACAGACCTGCGCCAGCACGCCGTAGATGGGGTTCATCATCATGTTCTTCCACAGCAGGGCGTTGACCGTGGGCATGACGAAAAAGGGCGAGATCAGCAGCACGCGTACCAGACCACGACCGGCCAGGGGCTCGTTGATCAGCAGGGCAATGGCCACGCCCAGCAGGACGGTGATGGCAATCACGCTGCCCAGCAGCAAGATGGTGTTGATGACCGAGGTGGTGAACGAGGGGTCGGTCACGAAGTATTCAAAGTTCTCCAGCCCGGCAAAACCGGTCACCTCCGGCTGCATCAGGTTGTAGCGGATGACGGAGAAATAGAGCGTCATCACCAGCGGCACGATCATCCACAGGAAGAGCGTGGACACCGCAGGTGTCAACAGCAGGCGCGGTAGGAGGCGGTTCATGGCGTGGCGATGAAGAAGGGAAGGAAGCCGTGCACCCGGGCCAGAAACCCGGGCGCACAGCGGTCTCGGGCCGGACTGGGACTGCCAGTCCGGCTGCGGCGGCTTATCGGCTTATTTGTAGTAGCCGGCTTTCTTCATCTCACGCTCGGCAGCGGTCTGGCCAGCCTTCAGGGCGGCGTCTACGCTGGTTTTGCCAGCCAGCGCGGCGCTCATCTGCTGCCCCACGGCGATACCAATGGCCTGGAATTCAGGAATGGCCGCAAACTGCACACCCACATACGGGCTCTTGGGCAGGGTTGAGTCGTTCGGGTTGGCTGATTCAATGGCCTTGAGCTCAGCCGACGCAAAACGGGCCGCTTTCTGGAACTCTGGCGCAGCGTAGGTGCTCTTGCGCGTACCGGTGGGGACGTTGGCCCAGCCGTTGGTCTTGGCCACCAGTTGGATGTAATCCTTGCTGGTGGCCCAGGTTACGAACTTTTGCGCCGCGTCCACTTTTTTGGAGCCAGCCGGAATGGCCAGATTCCACGACCACAGCCAGTTGGCTCCCTTGGGGGTCACGGCAGTGGGAGCCTGGGCAAAGGCCATCTGGTCGGCGACCTTGGATTGCTTGGGGTCGCTCACGAACGAGGCGGCGATGGTGGCATCAATCCACATGCCGCACTTGCCCGAGTTGGTCAACGCCAGGATTTCGTTGAAACTGTTGGCTGACGAGCCGGGTGGGCCGTAGTGCTTGAGCAGATCCACGTAGAAGGTGATGGCTTCGTGCCAGGGCTTGGAGTCGAGCTGGGGTTTCCAGCTCATGTCGAACCATTGGCCACCGTGGGTGTTGACCAGGGTCGAGAGGAAGGCCATGTTGTCGCCCCAGCCGGGTTTGCCGCGCAGGCAGATGCCGTAGGTGTTGGGCGGGTTGTGAATCTTTTTGGCCAGGTCGGCAATCTGAGTCCAGGTCGGGCGCTCTGGCACTTGTACGCCGGCTTTGTCGGCCAGGTCCTTGCGGTACATCAGCATCGACGATTCGCCATAGAACGGGGCGGCAAACAGTTTGTTGTCCACCGTCAGCGCGCTGCGGATGGCGGGTAACAGGTCGGCTGCGTCGTAAGCGGCATCGGTCTTGAGTTCGGTCAGCCAACCTTTCTTGCCCCAGATCGGCGTTTCGTACATGCCGATGGTCATGATGTCGAACTGGCCGCCCTTGGTGGCGATGTCGGTGGTGACGCGCTGGCGCAGCACACCTTCTTCCAGCGTGACCCACTTGAGCTTGATGTCGGGGTTGGCGGCTTCAAAGTTTTTTGACAGCTTTTGCATCTCGATCATGTGGCCGTTATTGACGGTGGCAATCACGAGCTCAGTAGCAGCTTGGGCGCTCGCAACAGCCAACAGGCCGGCGGCGAAGAGGGTGGAAAGTTTGAATTTCAAAATAAGTCTCCTGAACGTTTCTGGATAGATGGACTACGAGTGAGGTTCTACGGTGTCTGAAACCGTGAGACGAATTCTGAAGGTGCATTCATGCAGTATTCGTACAAATTTGGTGAAAATTGGTACGCTATTGCATTATTGACTAGGGATATACCCTAAATCATGGCACAAAGTATGTGTGAAATCTTGTGGCTTTGAGCAGTGCTCCGGTGCAAGTTGTCTTGCGGAGCACCGGGCCCTGCCATCACATCCGGTCCAGCGTACCGGCGCAACCGGTATCGGTCGCCGCCGAGGGGCAGCTAAGAAGCTTTATGCTCCATGGCTTTGGCCATGGTCTTGCCCAGCTCCACGCCCCATTGGTCATACGCGTTGATGCCCCAGATGGCGGCTTGCACAAAGACTTTGTGCTCATACAGCGCGATCAGCGCGCCCAGGCGGTTCGGGTTGAGCTGGTCGATCCAGAGCACGCTGTTGGGCACTTCGCCGGCGAAGCTGCGCTGGCTGACGAAAGGCTCGGCCTGTTCCTGCGTCAGGCCTTCGGCCATCAGGGCCTTGAGGGTGTCGGCGGCGCTGCGGCCCACGGCCAGGGCCTGCGACTGCGCGCGCAGGTTGAGGTTGACCACGCGGTGGTGTTCGGCCGCCAGCGGCAGCGGCGTGTCTTCGGTCTCGACGCCGACGAATTCCACCGGCACGCGGTGCGTGCCCTGGTGCAGCAGCTGGAAGTAGGCGTGCTGCCCGTCGATGCCCAGGCCGCCCCAGAG
>Ga0172376_10008856_pt1 | contig 10455 bp, 10 predicted proteins | sample Lak35m_FD_121114 | JGI IMG/M metagenome (GOLD analysis project Ga0172376, IMG submission 121114) | Freshwater microbial communities from Kabuno Bay, South-Kivu, Congo - kab_092012_35m | ecosystem: Environmental > Aquatic > Freshwater > Lake | place: Democratic Republic of the Congo: South-Kivu... | reverse complement strand
GGCCTGCGAGATGACGGCCCCGCCGTACGAGTGACCCACGAGGACCGGGTCGTCGATCCCTCGTCGGCGAAGCACCTCCAGGGTCTCGACCACGCAACGCGCGTCACCGTGCAGGTCGGTCAAGGGTGCCATGGACGCCCCGTGACCCGGAAGGTCGATGGCGATGCTCGGCACGCCTCGACGATCGAGTTCGGCCTGCACCGCAGACCAACACCACGCGCCGTGCCAGGCCCCGTGAACCAACACCACATGACGCGCACTCATGTGGTCATCGTGGCACACCGACGGGTCGCTCGCCCTAGCCTTGCGCCATGTCCTCGACAACCCCCTTGCTCGATCCACTGTCGATCTTCCGCCTCGATGGTCGGGTGGCCATCGTCACCGGTGCTTCCTCCGGTCTTGGTGTGCACTTCGCCCGTGTTCTGCACGCCGTGGGTGCCACCGTGGTGTTGGCCGCTCGCCGGGCCGATCGTTTGCAGTCGTTGGTGGATGAATTGCCCGGCTCCATCGCCATCGCCATCGACCTGCAGGAGCCGGCCGATCGTGAACGACTCGTGAAGGAGACGATCGAACGCGCGGGCGTGCCTCGTGTTCTGGTGAACAACGCCGGCGTGGGTCACAAGGTGGCCGTCGAGGACGAGGACCTGGATACGTTCCGCACCGCGATGGAAGTGAACGTCACCGCCATCTGGCATCTGTCCAAGTTGTGCGCGCCCCACATGCGCGAGGCGGGTGGCGGAAGCATCGTGAACGTCGCGTCCATGTTCGGCATCGTCGGAGCGTCACCGGTGAAGCAGGCGCACTACTGCGCGTCGAAGGGTGCGGTGTTGAACCTGACCCGCGAACTCGGCTTGCAGTGGGCTCGGCGCAACATTCGCGTCAATTCGCTGTGTCCCGGCTGGTTCCCCTCCGAGATGACCGTGGCGATGGACGACGAGGCGAGCATGGACTTCCTGCGGCAGAACTCGCCGATTCCCCGCATGGGAGAGTTGTCCGAGTTGGACGGGGCGTTGTTGTTGCTCGCTTCCGACGCGTCCACTTTCATGACGGGCCAAGAGGTCGTGGTCGACGGCGGTTGGACGGCACGATGATCCTCCATCTCGCGTTGCGTTCCGATTGGGAATCCGCGAAACGGGCCGGTTTCTATCCGTGGTCGACTCGTGGGATCACGGTGCAACGTGAGGGTTACACGCACTGCAGCTTCGAGCACCAGTGGCGTGGTGTGCGCGAACGCTTTTACGGTGACTTGCGGGCCGACCAGCTCGTGTTGCTGGAGATCGACGAGTCGTTGCTCACGTCGCCGGTCGTCGTCGAGCGACTCGGTGACGCACCCGACGAGTTCCCGCACGTTTACGGCACTATCGACGTCGACGCGGTGGTCGGCGAACGAGATCCGGACTGAGGCCGGTCAGAGATCGGGCGTCAGGTGCGCCCAGGGAGCGGCCTGCTCCAACTGGGACGCCACGCGAATGAGCACGTCTTCGCGTCCGTAGGCCGCCACCAGTTGGATGCCCACCGGAAGACCGGTCGGAGTGCGATGCAACGGAAGGCTGATTGCGGGCTGACCACTCATGTTGAACTGTCCGGTGAAGGTCACCCACTCGCCCGCGGTGACCAAGGGTGTCATCGGGCGCTTGGTGTCGTTCGGCATCGATCCCACCGGAACGGGCGGGGCGGCCAGCGTCGGGGTCAAGAGCAGATCCCAACCCTGTGACCACCAAGATTGAACGGCGCGGCGGAACTTCACGGACGCCGCCAGGGCCGCCGCGTAGTCCACCCCGGTAACGCTGTTGGCGAACTGCGCCTGTGCCCAGTTCATCATCTCCACGTCGTCGACCGTCATCTCACGACCGAGGGCTTCGGCGAAGCGACGCAACGACATGCCCATGTTCGTGCTCCACATCTGACCAAACGTGCGCCCCATCTCGTTGTCGGCCAGCACCTCGGGCCACGCCGGTTCGACGTGATGACCGAGCGACTCGAGCAACTTGGCGGCGTTGTGCACCCCGGTGACGCATTCGGGATCGGTGGCGAATCCGCGCGGACTGTGGTCGAGCAGACCGATGCGCAAGCGACCGGGATCGGCGCCCACCTCGTCGGCGAAGGGCCCGGTGGGTGTCGGTGCGATGATCACGTCGCCGATTCCGCGACCATGGGTGGCGTCGAGGAGTCGCGCGGAATCGCGCACCGTGCGGCTGACGCAGTGCTCGACGCCCAGGTTGCTCTCGTCGCGACTCGGGCCCATGGTGATACGACCCTGGGACACCTTCAGGCCCACGAGTCCGCAACACGCCGCGGGGATACGGATCGATCCGCCTCCGTCGCTCGCGTGCGCGATGGGAACCATTCCGGCGGCGACCGCCGCGGCCGATCCGCCACTCGAGCCGCCGGCGGTGCGCGAGGTGTCCCACGGATTGCGCGTGGGACCCCAGGCCTCGGGCTCGGTGACCGGGACACTCCCCAGTTCGGGGCTGTTCGACCGTCCGAGGCTGATGAGGCCGGCCGCCTTGTAGCGACCGACCAGAGTGGTGTCGGCGTCGGAGACGAAATGCGCGGCCTTGTGCGCCTTGTTGCCGTTGCTGAGTGGTTTGCCGGCCTCGGCGGCGAACAGGTCCTTCAACAGATAGGGCACTCCGTGGAAGGGTCCGCGCGGAAGATCGGGACTCGCGGCCAGGGCGCGCGCGTCGTCGAACCACTTGTAGGTGAGGGCGTTCAGTTGGGGGTCGTACTTCTCGATGCGCTCGATGGCGGCTTCGACCAACTCCGACGGAGTGACGTCACCACTGGCGACGAGTTCCGCTTGAGATGTCGCGTCCATCCAGCGGGTGTCGTCGGCGATCGAACTCATGGGGCAATTACTAGCAGGTGTCACTATGGTAAACCTTTGATGTCCGACGAGCCCGCGGCGATCGCCGCGTCAGATCCCGCCAGCAGTACCCGTGCTCTCCTTCGTGTCGGGCCGGTTCGCAATCTTCTCGGCTCGAGCATCTTCACCTCGGCCGGGGTCATGTTGCAGGCCACGGTTCTCGGCAAGCAGGTGTACGACATCACGGGTCGCGAGCTCGACATCGGATTGCTCGGCCTGGCCGAGTTCCTGCCGGCGGCCCTGCTGGTTCTGGTCACCGGCACCGTGGCCGACCGGTTCGATCGGAAGATCATCGGGGCCCTCGCCGTCGGTGGTGAGGCGCTGTGTTCCTTGGCGTTGATGTTCTACGCCTTGTCCGACCCCACCGCGGTGTGGCCGTTGTTCGTCATCGCCGTGCTCTTCGGAGTGGCGCGGGCCTTCGCCGCTCCGTCGGTTCGCTCCATTCCACCGATGGTGGCTCCCGAGGGTGCGCTGCCACGCACGATCGCCTTGTACTCGGCCACCTGGACCTCGGCCGCCATCATCGGCCCGGCCCTCGGTGGCATCCTCTACGCGGTCGAACCCGCCCTGGCGTACGCGGTGGCGACCGGCATGGTCGGGGCCGGGATGACGTTCCTGCTCGCGATCCGCTTCGTGAACCCGGCGGTGCCGCGCGATCCCGACGACGAATCGAAGAAGGTGACGCTCCACTCGGCCCTGGAGGGGCTGCGATTCATCCGACGCACCCCCATCCTGTTGGCGGCCATCTCGCTCGATCTGTTCGCCGTGCTGTTCGGAGGAGCGGTGGCGTTGTTGCCGGCCATCGCCGAGGAACGTCTGGGAGTGGGCGACGTCGCCTACGGATGGTTGCGTGCGGCCCCCGGTATCGGTGCGGCGTTGATGGCCTTGGTGCTCGCGTCGCGACCGGTCACGCGACGCGTCGGTTCGAAGCTGCTCTTCGTGGTGGCCCTGTTCGGTTTCGCCACCATCGTCCTCGGAGTCACCACCAGTTACGTGTTGGCTTTCGTCTCGCTGGTGGTGTTGGCCGGTGCCGACATGGTGAGCGTCTACATCCGCAGCACGTTGGTTCCGTTGGTGACCCCCGACGACAAGCGGGGCCGCGTGATGGCGGTGGAGAACGTCTTCATCGGTGCGAGCAACGAGTTGGGAGCCTTCGAGAGCGGCGTGGCCGCCCAGGCGTTCGGAACACAAACCGCGGTCATCGGCGGGGGCGTGGCCACCGTGGGCATCGTGGCCCTTTATTCGGTGTTCTTCCCGACGTTGCGTCGCGTCGATCGGTTCGAGGATCTGGACGCACCGGAGAATCCGCGCTGACGAGCGTCGGTGGCGTCAAGCCGTGATGGCCAACCACACCGCGAGCGGGATGACGATCCACGACAGCAACAGCAATGCGATCGCGTAGGCCGCGAAGTTGAAGCTTTCGTCGCGCGGTGGCTTGCCCGCCACTCCGATGGTCTCCCACAACGCCTTCACCGGTTGATCCGTCGACAGTCTGATGCGACGTCGCGCCACACCGGCGCTGTAGAGAGCGACCCATGACAACGCGGCCAACACGCCCATGACGACGATGCTGAGGACGATGACGCCGGCTCGCGAGTCGAGCGCGGCTCTAGCCACGCTCTGCAACGCACTGGCGATCGACCCGAGGAACGCGCCGCCCAAGAGGAACGTGGGCAGACCGAGGGCCTTGCCGTTCATTCCCGCGTGGACTCGTCGGGCGTCCAGACGCGCGCGTCGCAACATGGAGTGCTCGCGGGTGGACCATTCGCTGTTCGCCTCGCGACGCTCGTACAGACCGCAGATTCGTCCCAACAATCGGGAGAGATGATTGCGAACGATCCACCGCGTCACCAGTTGCACCAGCCACGTCGCCACCGGTCGCAGTGGTCCGAGGCGGGGCAACACGGCCGGACGTTGACCGTTGCGGTCGAGCACCTCGATGGCGCGCATCACGATACGGTGGGCTTCCTCGAAGCGGTCGGGATGTTGGAGCGGGCGAATGGCGGCCATCTGCGTGACCATCTCCTGCTCGACGACACCCTTGCCGCCGATCTGCTCGAGGAGGGCACCCTTCTCCTCGTCGGTGTCGGCGCGCAGCACGCGAAGAGAATCGATCTGATCGAGCAACAGCTCGGGCACCTGCGTGAGCGGAGTGCCATCGCGGTCGCTGGCGGAGTTCTCGGCCATGACGTCAGGGTAGTGCGAGGCCAGTTACCGCTCGGACGTCGGTAGGGTTTGCGCCTCGGAGGTGACGCGATGAAGAAGCTGATGTCGGAGTTCAAGGACTTCATCAACAAGGGCAACCTGTTGGCGATCGCCATCGGTTTCGTCGTTGGTGGAGCCTTCTCGAGTCTGGTGACGGCCCTCGTGGAGAACGTCATCATGCCGTTGGTGGCGATTCCGTTCGGAGAGCCGAAGTTCGACGACGTGCTCATCTTGCGTCTGAACGACGCCGAGATCCGTTTCGGATCTTTCCTCACCGTGGCGGTCACTTTCTTGTCCATCGCGTTCGTGCTTTTCCTGATGTTGAAGGCGTACAACAAGGCCACCGGGTCACCGGCCGAAGCGCCGCCGACCGAAATGGCTCTGCTGGCGTCCATTCGTGACGAGTTGAAGTTGATTCGCGAGCAGAACGAGTCCAAGTGATCGTGCGGTCCCTGGTTCGAAGTCGCTCGGCGCTGCTGGTGGTGGCATCCATCGTCGTCGCCGCCTGTGGTGGTGACGCCACGGCTCCGCAACCATCCGGACCACTCGGCACGGTGGCCGGTGTCGGGGTCGTTCCTGATCCGACCGGATCGGACGCGCTCGGGTCGGGTGGCGCCGTTTCCACGTTCCCCTCGGGTCGCCAGGTGACCGTGGGCGAAGTCGCCGACGGCAACAAGGTGCTCTTCATCGGTGACTCGATCTTCGCCGCCTTGTCGCGACGATTCGGTGGTCCGGCCTGTGACCTGCTGGTTCCCTTGGGATGGCAGGTGTCGATCGAGGGCGAACGCGGGAAACCCATCAATCTGGGGCTCGACATCATCGAGAAGAAACTGCCGCAGGGTTTCGACGCGGCGGTGCTGTTCCTGGGCACCAACTACGGGAGGGATCAGGCCAAGTACCGCGAGATGTTGCGTGAGATTCTCGACGCCCTTGCTCCTCGACCGGTGATCATCCTCACCGCCACCGAGTTCAAGCCGTACATCGCCGAGGTCAACGAGGTGATCCTGGAGGAGGCGGCGGCTCGTGAGAATCTTTGGCTCCTCGATTGGCGCAACATCTCGCGCACCCCGGGGCTCTTGTGGAAGGACGGTATTCATCCGGTGGCGGCCGGCAACGAGGTGATGATGCAGCGGATCATCGAGATGCTCGGAACGCCGCCCGCCTCCTCCGCCGGAAAGTGCTTGCCCTCGGAGTTCACCAACGATGCGCCCCTGACGAACCTTCCCCCGGCGATGTCCACCACGACGGATCCCAACGCCACCACCACCGACCCCAACGCCACCACCACCACGGTCGATCCATCGGCGACCACCACGACTCCCGGCACGTCCACGCCCACCGCCACCACCGTCGCGACGTCGAACACCACCACCGTCGTTCCGATCTGACGCGCGTTACCCGTGCGCATGGTTGTGACGGCGACTTCGACGGCACACACTTGAGAGGTGCTTCAGGTCCAGTCGCTCTCGGTGGATGTGGGAGGTCGCGTCGTCGTCTCCGACGCCACGTTCACCGTGATGCCCAAGGACAAGGTGGGTCTGGTGGGTCGCAACGGGGCCGGCAAGACCAGCCTCTTCAAGGTGCTCGGCGGCGAAGCCGAACCCATCGCCGGCAAGATCACCCGTAAGGGTGGTTTCGGTTACCTGCCGCAGGATCCCCGCATCGCGGGCATCTACGACGGACGGTCGGCCATCTCGCACATCCTCTCGGGGCGCAACATCGACGACGACTTGGTGCGTATCGAGAAGTTGCGCATCGCCATGGAGGAGGACGCCAGCGACCGCAACGTACAACGATTCAGCCGCGCCGAGGAGGAGTTCGCTCTCAAGGGCGGGTACGCCGCCGAGAGCGAGGCCCGCAGCATCGCCGCCGGACTCGGCATGAATGGCGAGCGACTGGATCTGCCGGTGGGTGTGTTGTCCGGTGGTGAACGTCGTCGCGTGGAGTTGTCGCGCATCCTCTTCGCCGGCAGCGACGCCCTGCTGCTCGACGAACCCACCAATCACCTCGACGTCGACGCCAAGTCGTGGTTGCTCGACTTCCTGCGTCAGTACCGCGGAGCACTCCTCGTGATCAGTCACGATCTCGATCTGCTCGACGAGGCGATCACACGCGTGTTGCACCTCGACCGCGTCGCCGAGGACGCCACCGGGCACATCGTGGAATATCGCGGCACCTACAGCCAGTACCAGAGAGCGCGGGCCGACGACGAGGAACGACTCGCGAAGAAGGCGGCGCTGCAGGCCAAGGAGATCAACCGACTCCAGAGCGTCGTCGACCGTTTCGGGGCCAAAGCCACCAAGGCGGCGATGGCCCACAGCATCGAGAAGCGCATCGACCGACTGCAGAGCGAGAAGGTCGTCGCTCCCAACGCGAGTCGCCAGATCCAGGTGCGGTTCCCCGACCCCCCGCCGTGTGGCACGACGGTCATCACGGCCGAACACCTGTGCAAGGGCTACGGCGGACCGCCGGTGTTCGAGGACGTCTCGTTCGATCTCGGTCGTGGTGAGCGTTTGCTGGTGTTGGGCTTGAATGGTGCGGGCAAGACCAGTCTTTTGCGCATTCTCGCCGGCGAGACCAACGCCGACCTCGGACAGTTCGCCTTCGGCCATCAGGTGCAGTGCGGCTACTACGCGCAAGAGCACGACAACCTGGACACGAACGCCTCGTTGCTCGACAACATTCGCCGCGAGGTGCCGCCCGGAGTGCAGCTGACCGAGACCCAGTTGCGCGGATTGCTCGGCATGTTCGGGCTCTCCGGCGAGAAGGTGTTCCAGAAGTCGGGCACGCTCAGCGGTGGTGAGAAGACCAAGTTGGCGTTGGCCATGCTGATGGTCGGTCGCAACAACCTGCTGTTGCTCGACGAACCCACCAACAACCTCGATCCGCCCAGTCGCGAGGCGGTGGCCGACGCTCTGTCGGGCTGGAAGGGCGCCATCATCTTCGTCAGCCACGACACCGAGTTCGTGGAGAACCTGTCACCGACCAAGGTGCTGTTGATGCCCGATGGTCAGGTGGACTACTTCGGCCGGGACTGGCTGGACCTCGTCAGCCTCGCCTGAGTTCGTCGTCGGCTGGTTCCGTGCCGATGGGCGTGGTTGGCGCGGTTACGGTGGGTCCATGCGAATTGGAATCTTCGGTGGAGCAGCGAACGACGGAACGATCGACGCCATGGTGGCCGAGGCCCGATCGGCGGAGGCCGCCGGTTTCGCCAGCTACTGGGCGCCGCAGATCTTCGGACACGACGCGTTGACGGCGCTGGCCGTGATCGGCCGCGAGGTGCCCCGCATCGAGTTGGGAACCAGCGTCGTTCCCACGTACCCCCGTCACCCGATGATGATGGCTCAGCAAGCCCTCACGGTGAACGCGGCATCGAACGGTCGTCTGTGCCTGGGAATCGGTCTCAGTCACAAGATCGTGGTGGAGTCCATGTGGGGCATGAGTTTCGACAAGCCGGTTCGTCACATGCGCGAGTACCTGGAAGTGATGATGCCGTTGCTGGAGGGCAAGCCGGTGTCGCACGCCGGTGAGGAGTTCCGCGTGAACGGTGGTGTGGCGGTGCCGGGTGGTTCGCGACCCAACGTCGTGGTCGCCGCACTCGGCGAGCAGATGTTGAAGGTCACCGCGGCGTTGGCCGACGGCACGCTCACGTGGTGCACCGGTCCGCAAACCCTGAAGAACCACACGGTTCCCACTTTGCGGGCCGCCGCCGAGAAGGTCGGTCGTGACTCCACCCGTGTCATCGCGGCCCTTCCGGTGTGCGTCACGAACGATCGTGCCGCCGCCCTGGAGCGCGCGGCCAAGGTGTTCGTGGTCTACGGCCAGTTGCCGAGTTATCGCGCCATGCTCGACAAGGAAGGCGCGGCTGGTCCGGCCGACATCGCCATCATCGGCAGCGAGGCCGAGGTGGCCGAGCGCATCGCGTCGCTCGCCGACATCGGTGTCACCGATTTCGCCGCGGTTGAGTTCGGGGCCACCCCCGACGAGATCAACGACACGCGCAACGTGGTGAAGAGTCTGTTGAAGTAACACGCGCGTCGACATCCGACGACGGGGGGAGTCATGGGTGCAGGAGTGAAGGTCTCGATCGGCGGCGGAATCGCACGTGTGGTGTTCGATCACCCGCCCATCAACTTGTTCACTTTCGAGCAGTTCATCGAGACCGCCCGTATCGTCGAGGAACTGGCGGTGGACGACACGGTGCGGGTGGTTCTGCTGTCGTCGGCCAATCCGGAATTCTTCATCGCCCACTTCGACGTGGAAGCCATCCTGACCTTCCCGTCGGGTCAGCCGCCCACCTCCGAACTTGGCCCCTACCACCGCATGTGCGAGACGCTACGCACCATGCCCAAGGCCACCATCGCCGTCATCGAGGGCCGCGTGGGCGGAGGTGGAAGCGAGTTGGCGTCGAGCTGCGACATGCGTTTCGCCAGCCTGCCGCACGGCGATCATCCGGGCGCGTTGTTCAACCAACCCGAGGTGGCACTGGGGATCATCCCCGGTGGCAGCGGAACGCAACGACTGGCGCGTTTGCTCGGACGTTCACGGGCGATGGAAGTGGTGCTGGGTTGTGACGACGTCGACGCCCGCACCGCCGAATCCTGGGGCTGGATCAACCGAGCGCTGCCTCATGACGAGTTGTGGCCTTTCGTCGAGCGCATGGCGCGACGCATCGCGTCGTTTCCCGCGCACGCGGTGGCCGAGGCCAAGGCCTCGGTTGTACGCGCGGAGAAGGACGTGGAAGCCGATCTCATCGCCGAGTGGAACGCGTTCGCCCGTTGTCTGGGTGGCGAGGGAACGCGCGAGGCGATGCTGAAGTTCTTGGCGTACGGCGGTCAGACCCGCGACGGCGAGCTGCGCCTCGGAGCTCTCTTCGACTGAAACCCGTGCTTCTGGGGGGCTTTTGCGCGCTATAGCGTCACGAAAGCCCCCAGATTGGGGGTGTTTCAGCCGGGGAAGTAGCCCGACACGTCGGCGAGCACGTGGGTTCTGCCGTAGCTGTAGAAGCAGATGTTTCCGGATGGGTCGACGGGGGCGATGACGGTGTTGGGGATGATCTGACGCGACACGAAGTTGAGGTTCGAAGCGTCGGGTCGTCCGGATGCGCAGGGGTAGACGGTGAGGTAGCCGCCTTCGTCGCCGACTTCGGGATCAACAACGGTGACGTTCAAGAGCACCGCGGCGATGCCCGACGTGGGGAGGCCACCTTTGCCGTACACGTTGAAGGTCATGGGGTCGGCGGTGCCGGTGAGGTTGCCGATCTTGGTTGAGGACCGCGTGTTGATGATGCGTGATGGTGTGAGGGTCTGCAGCGATGATCCGGTGGGGAAGTAGCCGGAGACGTCGGCGAGCACGTGGGTTCTGCCGTAGCTGTGGAAGCAGAT
>Ga0172376_10008855_pt1 | contig 10455 bp, 8 predicted proteins | sample Lak35m_FD_121114 | JGI IMG/M metagenome (GOLD analysis project Ga0172376, IMG submission 121114) | Freshwater microbial communities from Kabuno Bay, South-Kivu, Congo - kab_092012_35m | ecosystem: Environmental > Aquatic > Freshwater > Lake | place: Democratic Republic of the Congo: South-Kivu... | reverse complement strand
TCACAGTTTTCGCGGGGCGAAGTGGACGGACGTGAAGAAGCCCGAGCGGCGGCAGTATCTGAAGAACGCCTACCGCGTGTTGCTCACGCGGGCCCGGCAGGGGATGGTGATCTTCGTCCCGCCAGGGGCGAAGCTGCGAACACACTCGCGATGGGCCAGCCGACGCTGCCACCAGTACTTTGAGAACACGATCTCTGATCCCGCTTCGCACCTTGTCTAGCCCTAAGCATCGGCGACCTTCGTCCTGCCAATCTCAGCTGCCATAGACCAGGTCGTCCATCATTTTGGTGAAACGGCCCCAAGAAACGCGTGTCTGGATCTGCTTCCTTCGCCCCCACCAGTAAAGAGATCCACGCCCTATCTGTAGTTCTCCTACCTTCTCGCCGCTGGCGTAGATCTGCAGCGTTAGAGCTGATTTGGCTTTTGCAAGCGTGAAGTTTGATAAGGCGGCCCTAACCTCGTGCTTCCGCAATTGCTTCTTTCGCGCTGCCATGTGTTACTCCTCATAACTCTCGCTTGCCGTTCTTTTACCGCGCCTGAGGTGCTCAGGCAGACACTTTTCCCTGCAATTGCCGCCGCATGTGCAGACAACAGATGCTAATCCCTTCGATACAAGCACCTCAGCACCTCACTCTTCATATTCGCGAACCGCATGTTCAGGAAACGCTCATAGGAGGCTTTTCCAAACCGTCTATCATCGGCGATTGCGACGTCGCTCACCTGGCACATCAGCATATTGAGGCCTTCGCCCTTCAATTTTCTCCGTGCCGCCGGAGTCAACGTAGCACAGTACTCGGCTAAAGTTTTCTTGCCTTTACGCTCGTTTAGCTTCCGCGAGAACAGAGCAAGGTTGGCTACGTGGTCAATCGCCCAACCGCTGCTGCTATCTCCGTGCAGCTGAATCAACTCCTCAAGTCGCTTCACAGGATAAAGATGCTCGATTTGGAACGCGCCGCCGAGTTGCTGCTGAGCAAGTAGCGACTCATTGACCGCATACTTCAAAAACACTTTATGATGCTTTTGTACGTACCGGCCGCTTGTTTTCAGCTGCAGCTTGAGTCGTTCGTGATAGTTGTCAAGAATCCGATCCCAATGCGATCGAGTGCGTGCCTCTAGGTAGTATGGAGACGGCACTCGAACGTCCCCTTCGTGGCGCCACACTCGTTCCCAGAGGGTGTTGGCTGCAGCACCTGACCAGTTGTCTTCCAATATGTCTTCTAGGTAAAAGTGCCGCAGGTTCCGCCGCAAGACGTCCTTTTCCCCGCTCCACTCCGCACGCTGAGTTTTGAAGTCCGGCTCGTACTTCCCAACGAGCACTCGGCATACAAAGGAAATGATATGACTAGTATTATGCAGCACTTCGGGAGGCTCTGAACCGCTGGACTTATTGAGCCTTATTCCGAGGATGCGTTTCATCGCCTCCTGCGTGAAGTCACACGCGTCAACCAATGCTTTTTCAAATGCTGTTGGATCAATCTGGCCATGGTGCATCGCAACGCTCTTCATGACCTCGTTGAGCGTCGCCATCGGCTTGTAGGTAATCGCTAAGCCGTGCGCCGTTGCTGCGACATTAAATCCGACTTCATCGGTTTCGTTCGCAGTTCCGGGCTTGCCGAACAAGAGCGTGAATCTCTCCATCAAAAGCTTGCTAAGCCCGAAAAGGTATTCAACCAACATGGGCTCTCGGTCCTCAAACCGCGTCTCAAACACCATGCCGTCTGCGATTTGCTTCTCATAGCTGGCTCGTATGTGCCGGCGAATGGGCTGTGTTTTGATATGTGTGGCGGTGCCTTCGCGATGCCATTGCGCGGAATAGATATCAAACTTGTCGAGGCGTTTGCCGGCCGTGTTAATTCGCTCAAATATCTCCGGGATATCATCAATATCTCCGCCGTAGAAAACGATCGGCACGTGGCGCTGCGAAAGGCTCCAGCTTGCCGCCAATTCATCGACGATGACCTCGCACTCCTCAGTCAGAGAAAGCGAGTCGGGCACACCAAGTTCGGCTATGAGCGACCTCACCAGCCCGGACGCTACAAAGCCGCCCTCGCGACTCATTGCGTTACACGAGTAAAGCCACTTTGTGATGGCTTGTTTAACGGCGTCATCGGTTTCAGTGCGCGGCTTGTTTGCGGCCGAACACACGGTCGCCTGTAGCTGGTTCAACGACGGCGGGGCTATGTCACTTGGCTCCAGGTAGGCGCATGGGTTCTTAATGAAATCCCGTATGGCCGTGACCCGCTGCTGCCCGTCGATTAGAAGATGGCAGTTGTCGCCGGGGTCGCCATAGCGCGCAAACAGGAGGGCCCCTATGGGCCAATCCCTCTGTATCGATGACATGAGCCCCTTCTGGAGCTTTTTGTCCCACACGCCTCTCCGTTGGTACTGCGGCAGCGTTAGCTCGCCGTTTTCAAGCGCTGCCAGGAGGCGGGAAAGCGGCCAGGACTTGTATTTCGTGTTCATGGTGGCCTAGCGGCCAGGTCATAAAAAGTAGGAGGGGTGCCGATCTACGAATAGCCTTTCCCGGCCGCCGGCTTAGGCTTATAGGGATGACAGTGCAGCCAATGCCGCGGCAAACGAAAGCGGCGGCGGAATTGCATCGCCAATCATTTTGCCAAGGTCTTTTCTGTGCAGTGGCATGTTGGTGACTTGCTCGAAAGCAAACGAGTCGGGAAATCCTTGAACCCTGGCTCCCTCGTGGGGAGTGATGCCACGCCGCTGTGTGGGGTGAACGAATCTGCCACGCCCGGGCGACATGAACCCGCACGTCAGAGTCTGTGCCGGCTTATCTGGATACATGCGGCCATATACCGATGGATACGTGTGGCCTTCGCGATGGCATTCCGGGCGCACGGCGTTCGGTAGCTCGTACAAGTCTTTGTCGAATAGGTGATCGACGCGCATTCGATTTTCAGGCGACAGAATGGCAGGGCTATCGAACAAGGCTTCCGCGCGGGACCCGTCCTCTAGGTCTGCGATCGCGTCCCAAAGCGTCACGTTTGGTAAGGCCAGCGCTTCGTGGATGCGATTTAAACTCACAGAACCCTTTTTCCTTGTTGCCATGAGGAAATGTCGCTTTCGCTGCTGTGGGACACCCAGCTTGGCTCCCTCAAGGACGGCGTCGTCCAGGAAATAACCGGCTCCCTCAAGGCAGTCCCGCGCCTTCTCGACAACCTTCATCTTGTCGAGCGTCACAGAAGGGACGTTCTCCACAAGAATGATTTGGGCGCCTAATGCGACACCGATAGCAGGAACGGTCAAGTAAAGATTATTGCGGGGATCATCTCTGCGGGTCACATTGTTGAAATTCGAATGCCCTTGGCACGGTGGTCCGCCGACAACTATGTCGATTCGTTGGGCGAGACCGACTAAGAAAGGGTGAAGTACCGTGGGCTCGTACTTGAACCGCCATCGCTGCGAAGCATTTGTTACGGCGTAGTCGACGAGGCCATCTACGTTTGCGTTTATGCAGAGTGATCGCGGAATGTTTCTCCGATAGACGTTCAGCGCGACTTGGTCCAGGTCGACCGCCGCGACGAACTCCGGCGTGATCCCAACTGCATTCAAGGCCGCTCGTAGTCCTATAGAAAAGCCCCCCGCCCCGCAGAAAAGATCGATGATCCGCAGTTTCGCGGAAGGAGAACCGAGCGGTTTTGGTACAGCACCGCGCAGTTCAGCAAGCATCCATGCCTTTTCGGCAGAAGATCGTAAGTGTCTTTTTTGCAATTGCGCAACCGCAATACTCGACCGACCGCAGAATCTTCCTGCGGTCACTGTTCGCACTAAGGCAGCGCCTTGCCTCTTCACAGCCGCCTTGACGCATGGCTCCCAGAGACGGAGCTGAGACGCTTGGGCAGTAGACTCAGGCTCGCAGCTCTTGGACGAGCGTCGAGATGACTTCCGTGACAGTTTCGACATCGAGTAGTTCGTAGGAGAGTGTTGCGTTTGCAATGCGTAAGCGTTTTACCAGCTTCCGAATCTCACCCGTCGACAGCGTTTTCTTCGTTGGGTTCGCGTCGGGGTACTGGTACCGGAGCAGTGCCCGCTGGACAGCGTAGCACCGACCGAATTCCTGACGGAACAAGTGGGATCTCCAAATGTCGATATCGCCACGTTTTGCCAGCGTATACGGGTCCTTCGCTTTCGGCTCGTAAGCCATCTCACCCCGAAACCACAGTCTCGCAAACAGCCCTTCGAAGATTTCCGAAGGTCGGGCAATGCCGTAGTTGCGGGGCTTGATCGTTTCATAGCCGCCGAACCGCCAATCGACCAAGTCCGCGAATACCCCGTCGGCTGCCACCAGCGTCAGCCAAGCCCAGAACTCCGGCGAACTAGCGCAGTCGGGGCTCAGTCGCAGGATTTGATGCAGGATCGGACAAGCATCTGCCTCGAAAACCTTACCCTTGTTTTTCGGCAGCGCCTTACCGCCAAATCGTTCGCGAAGTGCCCCCAACTCGTCGGCAAGCTTGTCCACGCTGCCACGATCAAACTCTGTTGGGCTATCGACGATCCGCTCCAGCCGAGGGTCACGCCAGGCTTCACCCTTCTGCCTTTTGTCGACAAGGGCTCTTGCGACATCGATACTTAACGTAGGAAATCCCATCACGTCCTACCTGCCAAAGGTACGGCCAATATCTTCTTCCCTTGCGCAAACGCGGCCTGCAGTCGCGACCGAAAGAATCCAACTCCATCACGATCTAGTCGGGCTTTTCGGCACAGCTCGGAAAAATTTAGGGGCGGATCCGTCTGTATTTTGCTAACAACCTTCGCGACGAGACCGTTCGGGTTGCCAGGAGGGCCCGGATTGCTTGCCAGAACTACGAGCGCAATCTCGAGGCAGATTTCGATCGCGATTTCATTCCACAATACCTGTCCCAGTTTGTCTGAGGGACTAAGTCTCATCAGTCTCGATGCGTGATCGGCGTTAAACCACACGGTCAAGCATTCCTCAATCGGGCGCTCGAAGTCGGAGCCGGTCTTCCACCGGATCACCCACACGGTGTCCGCAGGGTACCCGTGTTGGACAAACACGTCAGAGGGATGTGTCTCGATCGGAAACCCGGCAGAATCACCAGGCACGTCGATAGCGAACTCCTTGGCTGCGACGATCTGGCCGCGCTTCGTAGCACGGGCCCCGGATGCGCGCAAGCTCTTCCGCGGCGATGCGCATAGGCGAAATGTTAAGCCACGCACGGCTGACACTCCCGCCAAGACCTCGCGCGGCACCTCAAAAAGTCTCGGCAAGGAACTCAAAGGCCATTCGGCGAGTTGCGCCGCGCGCAGCATTCCGGGATCGCTCATGAGCACTGAAACAGCGGTGTCGTCCTCATCGATGCCCGCCTCTTCCGCGAGTGCGCGCTTATCCACCGTCAATTCAAGTTCCGGGTTAAAACTTGGTGACCGGATCTCCGTATGCTCCAAAACCAGATGAAATGGCTCGGAGTTGTTAAAATCGACAGCTTTGCTTGCCCGAAAACCGACTCCTGCGAATGCCGAAGGGGCCATTCGAAAGGGAGGAATCGGTCTGCTCTCGCTAAACGCCCACGGGTTAGCCATCCTGCCGCTCCTCCTCGACGGTGACTCGCATGCGGGTGAAGTAGCTGGAGTCAGTCTTAGCCATCGCCGTCACACGAACTGCCTGCCCTCGCTTTATGACGAAAACATGCGAAGCAGGTCGGCCCTTCGCGATCACCCGGTTTTTTGAATTGGTCAGCCGGACCAATGTGCGGCCAATGAGTCGATGAGACGCATCGCCGAGCACTTCATGGTGCGCACTTACCCGACATCGCACCGCTTCAAGGGTGGAGTTATCGGGCAACGCTACCTCAATGGCCGCTTTGTCATAGGTATCGTCGCCTTTCGCGATGCGCGACTCCTTTAGGCTTATCGCGACAGGGCGAGTCGCACCCTCTGGTGGAGGCGGAGGCACGGGACCTTTGCCGCCGAAGAACTTGCTTAAAAGTGAACTGAGTTCCTTCGGCAAGACGCCGCCAGGTGGCGGAGGCGGTTCCTGCTCCCGCTGAAAATCCTTAAATGCCCCCTCGATTCGTTTTTCAATCGACGAGACGGCCTCAGCACCATCCGCCCCAAAGTTGTTTCGAAGTCGATCGGCGTTGCTATCCCATCGGTCATGACTGGGTGGTTCCGCATAGGTGAGCACCTTGTCAATTTGGTCGTCTGCCTGAAAGACACCTACGCACGGCTCGAACGCGTCCGATCCTACGGCTCTGTAGTTCACCACCATCCCGGGCTTTCGGATCAGGGCGACCATGTGGGCCAATTCATGGTCCTCACCGAGATGCAAACAAGCGAGCGTTCCTATCTCCCGAAGGTCGTTGTCGATTCGTACGCGATTAAAGGTTTTTAGAAGCGACTTGGGTTTTTGTTCGACGCCCGCCCTCAGGTTGTTCATGCTGTCGATGAATGGGATCAGCATGGGGTTCTTCTTAGGGCGTGGCGATTGCTCTTCGCCGTCTTGCACAAAGGTGACGTCGAGCTCATCGCGGGTGATACGTGGCCACCAGTATTTCTCCGTGGCGACGCGCATCGAGTCGACATCCAAGTCGCAATCAAGGATGAGGATCGTCGTGCCAAACTCGTCTGGCTTGCGAACGTGTAGGCCGCACCCTTGAGCCACGGCGTGTGCGTGGTCGTCTATGAACGGCAGGGCCTCCGCTGGCGAACCGGGGTCACGTTCGCCGTAAAAGGCGAATCCGGTGTACTCCGCTCTTCCTTTGGAATGCTTGTCAAAAAGCCCCGTGCCCATGAGTCGGGCTCCAGCACCGTCCGTGTCCTTTGAAGGCTTAAAGACCGAGTAGTAGACGACGATTCCTATCTTGGATGCTTTGGCGTAGACGGTTTTGCCAAAGCCGAACGAGCCGCCTGATGAGTTGACACCCTCGGCTTTGTCATCGTTGCCGAAGTGAACGACGAGGCGGCCGAAGTGATCGTTGACCGAGGTTCCGTTCCAGGCACCTGAAAGCCCTTTTGTGTTGAAATCCGACACCTGAACGATCGACAGTGGGCTGCGGGCCTGAGTCAGTTTCTCAAACGCGTTCCCTTGCGGCAGATTAAAAAGGGCATGACGACTAAGGGGTTCTCCGTCGAGCCCGAGCGCCGCAACGAGCTCGCTTTTTGCTTTGCCCGTTAAAACACGTTTCTCGATTCGAACACGAACAGGCGCCTCCGCATCCGGGGCGCGGGCGTCGACCGAATTTTGAAGGGATTCGCGGACCAACCGCTCTTCGTCGGTGAATCCCGCACTTTGAAGAACGTTGCGGAAAGCTCGCACGTTCGGCGACATTTTCGGCAGTTTGGGCTGAAACTCCCAAATCGAATGCGAGCGAGGCAAAGGCAAACCCTTTAGCGTTTAATGGACGACGGGGGTGAGCAACGACCGTGCCTAGTGAAAAACCATAGATTAGGTGCTGTAGCCAACCATTCAAGAGGGGGGGTATCGTGGTCGTTCGATGCTCGTCGTTAGCTCGCCCGTCCAAGCGGCGGTCTGAGATCATGCGTGCCGTGCCAAGAACGCGCACTGCTCCAGAGCAGCGGGTGACCGCGTTGTTGCGAACCCTCGGTTGGCATTACCGCACGAACCGCAAAGGCTTGCCAGGCAGCCCAGATATTGTCCTTCGGGGCGCAAGCGTCGCGATTTTCGTTCACGGCTGTTTTTGGCATAGGCATGAATGTCGCGCGGGGCGTTCTACTCCAACGAGCAATCAGCAATTCTGGCTCAGGAAGTTTCGTGAGAATCGCTCTAGAGATCGGCGGCAGTGCAAGGCACTGCGTGAGATGGGCTATCGGGTTTTTGTGATTTGGGAATGCCAGACCAAAACAAGCGATCGCAACGCACTCAAAAATCGGCTAACGCGAATGTTGGGCCGCGTGGGACTTTCTACGCGAGGTCGAACGGTTGGTGCATCGTCCTAGAGGCTCTATCCATCTGCCGGCTCGTGGCAACGCTTACGAAAGCGGTCAAAGCGAATATGCAAAGCGGCTGCCGACGGTCTAGCGGCGGATTCGGTCTTAAGCCGTTGCTGCGCAAAAAGTTGGTATTCCGAAGGAAGCTCTGGATGAATGCATATTTCGAGAGTACTCGGCTCAATCGCGACCAAGTCCAGGTCATAAAGCGTGTGGATGTCTGCGCGCAATAACAGGCCGTTGTCCGGAGCGTTGTCTTTGGGGCCAAGATACGGGCTGATGTGTGCGGCTTCGACAATTGCAAGAAGCCCGCACCCGGTGACCACGCATCGGTCGCCATATCGGGCCCGCAGCGCATCGCGAAATGCTTTTTGACCACGGCGGGCGCGTATTTGCCGCTCAATCCTTTCGCGTTCGTCGACGCCCGATGGGCTGTAGGGAGAACCGCTTTCGAGGAGTTCGTTTTGTGCGGCGTCTGCAGTCAGTGGGATCCTGGCGTTAGTCCCATTGGCAAAAGGCGCACTAGCCGGAACTACCGCGGGAGCCAACTCAAGCATTGCGGCATGAATAGCCGGCGAAAGCGAGGATCCAGGGGATAGATACCTTCGTGCCAAGTCTTGGCATTTCGGCAGGTCATGAAGGAATAGTGGAATCGCGAACGCCTTGATTCGCGCCTGCGTGCCAGCTTGGCCTTTTCGGCCACGACCTTTTTTGATCGGAAGAGTTACACCGTGGATAGCCGTGCCTTCCAGCCCGTGATCCTGAAAGGCCCACTGAATATTTCCGAGTTTTGAGTTCCACCAATTCAGCCGTTTTTGGAGTGACGGCGTCTCGCGAAGCCTTGTTGCATTTGCGAGGGCAGACTCTGCTTCTGCGCGGCTGCACCGTTTCGACTCGATAGCGAAATATGCCAAGCAAGCCAAGCATTCTCCGAATACCTGGTACTGCTCCTTGCTGGATAGCAATTCCAGTGATTTCATGGCGGTTCTCCTGCATCATCGTGTATTGGACTTGGACTGGTGCTCACGGGAACGGACGACGTTCATCATTTCGGCAACCACTACAACGTCGCCCGCCTCCTCCGGCTCGATCTCAATCGCCTCAAACCCCGGGTTCACCGGCAGCAGCTGAATGCGGGCGTGCCGCCAACCGTCGGCGATGACGGTCTTCTCCGAGTGGTACTTCTTGACGGTGAACCGGCCGCCGTTCTCGCCCGCGCCGCCCGTGCCTAGCTGCACGAGCACGATTCGGCCCTCGCGCGAGCCCGCCGGACACGGGCGGAACAGGCACCATGAGCCGTCCGGGATCAGCGGCTCCATCGACGTGCCAGTCACCCGCGCCACGAACATGCCGGGCTTGAGCGAAACGCCCGGCACCTCCGTCCAGCCGATCTCCTCCGGCACGCTTTCCGGTCCCCAAAAGCCCGCCGCGGCGGTGAGGTCGTAGACTGGCACGTGGGAGGTGTAGCGGGCGGCGGCGGGCGGGTTATCGAGAAGATTCAAAAGAGGCGCGACGGTAGAGGGAGTGGGGGCCGTATTCGGCAGATTGAACAATCTGCCGCTACTCAGCGGGGTAGCGGACCACGCTCCATCTAGAGAGCTGAACCCGACTTCGAAGTTGGTGCCCGGGAGACCCGCGTCGGGGCCGAACCAGTCGCGGAGCAGCGCGGGAAGAGCGTTGTTGCCACGGGCACTCGCGGCGTCGACCGGATGGGCGACGTTGCATGCCACCTTCACGAACCGGAAAACCCACTCCCGGCCGTCGTGGAGGCGGACGCGCGTGGGGCCCGTGGGGCGGGACGGAACGGATTCCACGGTGGGGAGGAAGAGTATCGGTTTGCCGCCGGAGTGGGAGACTTTGGCGCGGAACGTGGTAGCAGGGCGGTTTCCCTCGCTTGCGCTACGGGCTTCCAGGGCAGCTGGCGCGCGGAGGCGTGACTGGGAGTAGTGCGCGAGACGGAGATCGACGAGTTCGCCCGTGAGCGATTCGAAGGCCGCGCGGAGCTCGGGCGGGCACGTGAACGCCGCCACGAACCTGTCGCCTCGGCGGGTAAACCACCGCTGGCCGGCCTGGTCGGCCAGCCACCGCGAGAGCGGCCATTCGAGCCACCATTTTGTGAAGGCTGGATCGGAGTCACCGGAAAAGGGGACAGGCTCCTCGCTAGCGCTCGGATTCAGTCCCCTTTTCCTCCCGTCGCCCGGCACGCGGGTGAAGGCCGCCCCCTCGAGATCCGCCCGCAGCGCCGGATGGTTTTCGAGAAACGACCGGCACGCCGCCGCGAGCCGCGGAATCTCGAGCCCGTCCCACAAGGCGTCGCGATCCAGGAGCACCCGCAGCACCACCATCTTGTACGACTTGTTGAGGTTCGTCGTCTCGAGCATCCCGAGCCACGCCCCGAACCGCTCGACCACGCGCTCCTCGCTCGCATCGAGATCCCCCTCGGCCCGGCAAAACCCGAACCAACTGCCGTGCGCCGCTCGCAACGTGTGAGGCAGATAGTGAGCATGCAAAAGCTCCGTCGGCGTCGGCCGC
>Ga0172376_10008854_pt1 | contig 10455 bp, 21 predicted proteins | sample Lak35m_FD_121114 | JGI IMG/M metagenome (GOLD analysis project Ga0172376, IMG submission 121114) | Freshwater microbial communities from Kabuno Bay, South-Kivu, Congo - kab_092012_35m | ecosystem: Environmental > Aquatic > Freshwater > Lake | place: Democratic Republic of the Congo: South-Kivu... | reverse complement strand
CACCATGGCGAAGGCGAAGTTTGAGCGGACGAAGCCGCATGTGAACATCGGGACGATTGGTCACGTTGACCACGGGAAGACGACGCTGACGGCGGCGATCACGAAGTATTTCGGCGAGTTCAAGGCCTACGACCAGATCGACGCGGCCCCCGAGGAGCGCGCGCGCGGGATCACGATCTCGACGGCGCATGTGGAATACGAGACGGCGAAGCGCCACTATGCGCATGTCGACTGCCCCGGCCACGCGGACTATGTGAAGAACATGATCACGGGTGCGGCGCAGATGGATGGCGGCATCCTCGTGTGCGCGGCCTCCGACGGGCCGATGCCGCAGACGCGCGAGCACATCCTGCTGGCGCGCCAGGTGGGCGTTCCGGCGCTGGTGGTCTACATGAACAAGATCGACCTCGTCGACGACGAGGAGCTGGTCGAGCTTGTGGAGATGGAGCTGCGCGAGCTTCTGTCGTCCTATGATTTCCCGGGCGACGACATTCCGATCATCAAGGGGTCGGCGCATCAGGCGATGATCGGCCAGCGCCCCGAGATCGGGGAGCAGTCGATCCGGGCGCTGATGGATGCGGTCGACAGCTACATCCCGACGCCCGAGCGGGCGATCGACCAGCCCTTCCTGATGCCGATCGAGGACGTGTTCTCGATCTCGGGCCGGGGCACGGTGGTGACGGGGCGGGTCGAGCGCGGCGTCATCAACGTGGGCGACGAGGTCGAGATCGTGGGCATCCGTCCGACGAAGAAGTCGGTCTGCACGGGCGTCGAGATGTTCCGCAAGCTCCTTGACCGCGGCGAGGCGGGCGACAACATCGGGGCGCTGCTGCGCGGGATCGACCGCGAGGGGGTGGAGCGCGGGCAGGTGCTGTGCAAGCCCGGCTCGGTGAAGCCGCACACGAAGTTCGAGGCCGAGGCCTACATCCTGACGAAGGAAGAGGGCGGCCGGCACACGCCGTTCTTCGCCAACTACCGGCCGCAGTTCTACTTCCGCACGACGGACGTGACCGGGATGGTGGCGCTGCCGGCGGGGACCGAGATGGTGATGCCGGGCGACAACCTGAAGTTCAACGTCGAACTGATCGCGCCGATCGCCATGGAGGAAAAGCTGCGCTTCGCCATCCGCGAAGGCGGCCGCACCGTCGGCGCCGGCGTCGTGTCGAAAATCATCGAGTGATGGCGGACGGGTGCGGCGCGAGCCGCACCCCCTCCCCGAGGGCAAGCACATGCAGGGTCAGACAATTCGCATCCGCCTCAAGGCGTTCGATTACCGGGTGCTCGACCAGAGCACGCAGGAGATCGTGACCACCGCGAAGCGGACCGGCGCGCAGGTGCGCGGACCGATCCCGTTGCCGAACAGGATCGAGAAGTTCACCGTCCTGCGCGGCCCGCACATCGACAAGAAGTCGCGCGACCAGTGGGAGATCCGCACCCACAAGCGCCTTCTCGACATCGTCGACCCGACGCCGCAGACGGTCGATGCGCTGATGAAGCTCGACCTCGCCGCGGGCGTGGACGTCGAGATCAAGGTTTGAGGTGACGCAGATGCGTTCCGGAGTGATAGCTAGGAAGCTGGGCATGACCCGGCTGTTCATGGAGGACGGGCGTCAGGTGCCCGTCACCGTCCTGCAGCTCGATACGCTGCAGGTCGTGGCCCAGCGCACGACCGAGAAGGATGGCTACACGGCCGTCCAGCTCGGCGCGGGCACCGCCAAGGCGGGCCGCACCACCGCGCCGATGCGGGGCCACTTCGCCCGCGCCGGTGTCGCGCCCAAGCGCAAGATCGCCGAGTTCCGGGTCAGCCCCGAGAACCTGATCGATGTCGGTGCCGAGATCAGCGCGGACCATTACCTGGCCGGGCAGTTCGTCGACATCGCCGGCACCTCGATCGGCAAGGGCTTTGCGGGCGGCATGAAGCGGCACAACTTCGGCGGGCTTCGCGCCAGCCATGGCGTGTCGATCAGCCACCGCAGCCACGGCTCGATCGGGTCGGCCCAGGATCCGGGCCATATCTGGAAGGGCAAGAAGATGGCCGGCCACATGGGGGCGGTGCGCGTCACCACCCAGAACCTCGAGGTCGTGCGCACCGACGCCGACCGCGGGCTCATCATGGTCAAGGGCGCGGTCCCGGGGTCGAAGGGCGGCTGGGTCACGATCAAGGATGCGGTGAAGAAGCCGCTTCCGGCAGGGGTCGCGCGCCCGGCGGCGATCAAGGCCGCGCCGGCTGCGGCGGATGCTGAAGGGGGCGAGGCATGAAGATCGAGGTAAGGACGCTCGCCGCCGGCACCGCCGGCGAGATCGAGCTCGACGATGCGGTCTTCGGCCTCGAGCCGCGCGCCGACATCCTGCACCGCGTGGTGCGCTGGCAGCGCGCCAAGGCGCAGGCCGGCACGCATTCGGTGCTCGGCAAGTCGGACGTGAGCTATTCGACCAAGAAGATCTACAAGCAGAAGGGCACCGGCGGCGCCCGGCACGGATCGCGCAAGGCGCCGATCTTCCGCCATGGCGGCGTCTACAAGGGCCCGACGCCGCGCAGCCACGCGCACGACCTGCCCAAGAAGTTCCGCGCGCTCGGCCTGCGGCATGCGCTGTCGGCCAAGGCGAAGGCGGGTGAGCTGATGGTGCTCGAGGCCGCCGACATGGCCGACGGCAAGACAGCGCAGCTGGCGCGCGCCGCGCAGGCGCTCGGCTGGAAGCGGGTCCTCGTCATCGACGGCGCGTCGGTCAACGAGAACTTCGCCCGCGCCGCGCGCAACCTCGAGGGGGTCGACGTGCTGCCCTCGATCGGGGCGAACGTCTACGACATCCTGCGCCGCGACACGCTCGTGCTGACGCGTGCCGGGGTCGAAGCTCTGGAGGCCCGGCTGAAATGACCGCGACACCCGAACAGTATGAGGTGATCCGCCGTCCGATCATCACCGAAAAGGCGACGATGGCCTCCGAGGCCAACGCGGTCGTCTTCGAGGTGGCGCGCGACGCGACCAAGCCCGAGATCAAGGCCGCCGTCGAGGCGGTGTTCGGCGTCCGGGTCAAGGCGGTCAACACCCTGATCCTCAAGGGCAAGACAAAGCGCTTTCGCGGCCGTCCGGGCGTGCGCTCGGACCGCAAGAAGGCCTATGTGACGCTCGAAGAGGGCAACACGATCGACGTGACGACGGGCCTCTGACGGGCCCTTCGGCAAGCATCAACACGGGTCTCGGACCCAAGGCAGACGGAAGACGGAAACCATGGCACTCAAGTCGTACAAACCGACGACGCCTGGCCAGCGCGGGCTGGTTCTGATCGACCGTTCGGAGCTTTGGAAAGGCCGCCCGGTCAAGGCCCTGACGGAGGGGCTGCTCAAGACCGGCGGACGGAACAATACCGGACGGATCACGATGCGCCGCATGGGCGGCGGGGCGAAGCGTCTTTACCGGATCGTCGATTTCCGGCGCGTCAAGCACGGCATCCCGGCGACGGTCGAGCGGATCGAATACGATCCCAACCGCACCGCCTTCATCGCGCTGATCCGCTACACCGACGGCGAGGTGGCCTATATCCTCGCGCCGCAGCGTCTGGCGGTGGGCGATCAGGTCGTCTCGGGCGCCAAGACAGACGTCAAGCCCGGCAACGCGATGCCCTTTTCGGGCATGCCGATCGGCACGATCGTCCACAACGTCGAGCTGAAGCCCGGCAAGGGCGGCCAGATCGCGCGCGCCGCCAGCAGCTAGGCGCAGTGCGTGGGCCGCGACGGCGGCTATGCGCAGCTGCGCCTTTCGTCGGGTGAGCTGCGTCTCGTGCGGCAGGAGTGCATGGCGACGGTGGGCGCGGTGTCGAACCCCGACCACTCGAACCAGAACATCGGCAAGGCCGGCCGCAACCGCAACCTCGGCATCCGCCCCTCGGTGCGCGGTGTCGCGATGAACCCGATCGACCACCCGCACGGCGGCGGCGAAGGCCGCACCTCGGGCGGCCGCCACCCCGTCACCCCCTGGGGCAAGGGCACGAAGGGCAACAAGACCCGCCGCAACAAGGCGACGCAGAAGTACATCCTGCGCTCGCGGCACGCCAGGAAGGGGAAATAAGCATGGCACGTTCCGTCTGGAAGGGCCCGTTCGTCGATGCCTACGTCCTGAAGAAGGCCGAGAAGGCGCGCGAGGCGACCCGCAACGAGGTCATCAAGATCTGGTCGCGCCGGTCGACCATCCTGCCGCAGTTCGTGGGCCTGACCTTCGGCGTCTACAACGGCAAGAAGCACATCCCCGTGCTCGTGACCGAAGAGATGATCGGGCAGAAATTCGGCGAGTATTCGCCCACCCGTACCTACTACGGCCACGCCGCCGACAAGAAAGCGAAGAGGAAATAAGCCATGGGCATGGAGAAGAACCCCCGCCGCGTGGCCGAGAACGAGGCCATGGCCAAGGCGAAGATGCTGCGCATCTCGCCCCAGAAGCTGAACCTCGTCGCCGCCCTCATCCGTGGCAAGAAGGTCGAGCGCGCGCTCGCCGATCTCACCTTCTCGAAGAAGCGGATCGCGGACGATGTGCGCAAGTGCCTGCAATCGGCGATCGCCAACGCCGAGAACAACCACGGCCTTGACGTGGATGCCCTCGTCGTCGCCGAGGCCTTCGTCGGCAAGAACCTCGTGCTGAAGCGCGGCCGCCCGCGCGCCCGCGGCCGGTTCGGCAAGATCATGAAACCGTTCAGCGAGCTGACCATCACGGTGCGGCAAGTCGGGGAGCAAGCGTAATGGGTCAGAAGGTCAATCCGATCGGCATGCGCCTGCAGGTCAACCGCACCTGGGACAGCCGCTGGTATGCCGACAGCAAGGATTACGGCAATCTGCTGCTCGAAGACCTCCGGATGCGCGAATTCATCCACGAAGAGGTCAAGGCCGCCGGCGTGAGCCGCGTCATCATCGAGCGCCCGCACCGCAAGTGCCGCGTCACGATCCACACCGCCCGCCCCGGCGTCATCATCGGCAAGAAGGGCGCGGACATCGAGACGCTGCGCAAGAAGCTCACGAAGTTCACGGCGTCCGAGCTGCACCTCAACATCGTCGAGGTCCGCAAGCCCGAGGTCGATGCGGCCCTCGTGGCCGAATCGATCGCCCAGCAGCTTGAGCGTCGGGTCTCCTTCCGCCGCGCGATGAAGCGGGGCGTGCAGAACGCCATGCGGATGGGCGCGCTCGGGATCCGTGTCAACGTCGCGGGCCGCCTTGGTGGTGCCGAGATCGCGCGGACCGAATGGTATCGCGAGGGTCGCGTGCCGCTCCATACGCTGCGCGCCGATATCGACTATGCCCTGGGCGAAGCCTCGACCCCCTACGGGATCATCGGGGTGAAGGTCTGGATCTTCAAGGGCGAGATCATGGAACACGACCCGCAGGCGCGCGACCGTCGCGCGGCCGAGGGCGCGGATGGCGGCATGGGCCGCCCGCCCCGGCGCTGAGTCCGGCTGACAGGAGCAAATCATGCTGCAACCGAAACGGACGAAGTTCCGCAAACAGCACAAGGGCCGGATCCACGGCGAAGCGAAGGGGGGCTCGATGCTCAACTTCGGCGCCTTCGGCCTCAAGGCGACCGAGCCCGAGCGCGTCACCGCCCGCCAGATCGAGGCCGCGCGCCGCGCGATCACCCGCCAGATGAAGCGTCAGGGCCGCATCTGGATCCGCATCTTCCCGGACGTTCCGGTGACGGCGAAGCCGACCGAGGTGCGGATGGGTTCGGGCAAGGGTTCGGTCGACCGCTGGGTCGCGAAGGTAAAGCCCGGCCGCGTCATGTTCGAGATTGACGGGGTGGATGAAACCGTGGCAAGGGAGGCTCTGCGCCTTGCCGCGATGAAGCTGCCGATCAAGACGCGCGTCGTCGTCCGCGAGGACTGGTAGGAATAGCCGCCCCGCCGGCCGCAAGGCTGGCGGTGCGGGTTTTTGTTGGAAAAGCGTCGGCGCGGTCCGGCGACTTCTGATGCGAGGACAGCGGCGATGAACGCCCAGGAACTGAGAACGAAAACGCCGGACGAGTTGCGCGACGCGCTCGTGCAACTCAAGAAAGAGGCGTTCAACCTGCGTTTCCAGCAGGCGACGAATCAGCTTGAGAACACCGCCCGCGTGCGCCTCGTGCGGCGCGACGTGGCGCGCATCAAGACGGTTCTGAACCAGATGGCGGCCGCCGCCGCGAAGACCTGAAGGTAGCCCCATGCCCAGACGCATCCTCCAAGGCACCGTCACGAGCGACAAGAACGAGCAGACGATCACCGTCCTCGTTGAGCGTCGCTTCAAGCACCCGCTGCTGCAAAAGACGGTCCGCAGCTCGAAGAAGTACCGCGCCCATGACGCGGACAACCGCTACAAGGTCGGCGACGTCGTGCGCATCATCGAATGTGCGCCGATGTCGAAGACCAAACGCTGGACGGTGGTGACCGAGGCCTCGGCCGAGGCCTGATCCACCTTCCGGTTTGAACGAAACCCTGGGACTGGTTCCCAAAGGTCGGGAGAAACCAAATGATCCAGATGCAGACGAATCTGGATGTGGCTGACAACTCCGGCGCGCGCCGGGTGCAGTGCATCAAGGTTCTTGGCGGGTCGCACCGCCGCTATGCCTCGGTCGGCGACATCATCGTGGTGTCGGTCAAGGAGGCGATTCCGAAGGGCCGCGTGAAGAAGGGCGACGTCCGCAAGGCCGTCGTCGTCCGCACCGCCAAGGAAGTCCGCCGAGAGGATGGCACCGCCATCCGTTTTGACCGCAACGCCGCCGTCATCCTCAACAACCAGGGTGAGCCGGTCGGGACCCGCATCTTCGGGCCGGTCGTGCGCGAACTGCGGGCGAAGAACTTCATGAAGATCATCTCGCTCGCGCCGGAGGTGCTCTGATGGCCGCCAAACTCAAGAAGGGTGATCGCGTCGTCGTGCTCACCGGCAAGGACAAGGGCAAGAAGGGCGAGATCACCGAGGTCATGCCCAAGGACAACAAGGCCGTGGTCGAAGGCGTCAACATCGCCATCCGCCACACCCGCCAGAGCCAGACCTCGCAGGGCGGTCGCCTGCCCAAGGCGATGCCGATCGACCTGTCGAACCTCGCGCTGATGGATGCGAGCGGCAAGGCCACGCGCGTCGGCTTCCGCTTCGAGGACGGCAAGAAGGTCCGCTTTGCCAAGACAACCGGGGAGACGATCTGATGCTCGACGCAACCGGATATACCCCCCGCCTCAAGGCGCAGTATCGCGGCCCCGTCCGCGAGGCGCTGAGGGCCGAGTTCGGCTATCGCAACCCGATGATGATCCCCAAGCTCGACAAGATCGTCATCAACATGGGCGTGGGCGAGGCCGTCAAGGACACCAAGAAGGTCAAGGCCGCCGCCGAGGAACTCAGCCTCATCGCCGGTCAGAAGGCCGTCATCACCAAGGCCAAGAAGTCGGTTGCGGGCTTTCGCGTGCGCGAACTGATGCCGCTCGGCTGCAAGGTGACGCTGCGCGGCGACCGGATGTATGAATTCCTCGACCGCCTGATCACCATCGCGCTGCCGCGCGTGCGCGACTTCCGCGGGGTGAAGGGGACGTCGTTCGACGGGCGCGGCAATTATGCGCTCGGCCTCAAGGAACATATCGTCTTCCCCGAGATCGAATTCGACAAGGTCGACGAGATCCTCGGCATGGACATCATCATCTGCACCACCGCGCGGACCGACGCGGAAGCCAAGGCGCTGTTGAAGCAATTCAACATGCCCTTCGTCAACTGAGCGGGGGAGGACAGGACATGGCCAAGGTTTCCATGGTTGAGCGCGAGAAGAAGCATCAGCGCCTCGCCAAGCAATACTCCGCCAAGCGCGCCGCGCTGAAGGCGGTGGCGACCGACGACAGCAAGCCGATGGAGGAGCGTTTCCGCGCCCGCCTCAAGCTTGCCGAATTGCCCCGCAATTCATCGCCCTCGCGGCTGCACAACCGCTGCGAGCTGACGGGCCGCCCGCATGCGTTCTATCGCAAGCTGAAGCTGTCGCGGATCATGCTGCGCGATCTGGCCTCGTTCGGCCAGATCCCCGGCATGGTGAAGTCGAGCTGGTAAGGGAGGGACGAGAATGTCGATGAACGATCCCTTGGGCGATATGCTGACCCGGATCCGCAACGCGCAGATGCGCGGCAAGTCCTCGGTCCGCTCGCCCGCCTCGAAGCTGCGGCTCTGGGTGCTCGATGTGCTGCAGGGCGAAGGCTATATCCGCGGCTATGAGCGCACCACCGATGAGCGCGGCCACCCCGCGGTCGAGATCGCGCTCAAGTATTTCGAGGGCACGCCCGTGATCCGCGAGATCCAGCGCGTCTCGAAGCCGGGCCGCCGCGTCTACATGGGGGTGCAGGATCTGCCCTCCGTGCGCAATGGCCTTGGCGTTTCCATCGTCTCGACGCCCAAGGGCGTCATGTCGGATGCAGCGGCACGCAGCGCCAATGTCGGCGGCGAAGTGCTCTGCACCGTGTACTGAGGGGGGGCGGTTCAATGTCTCGTATCGGCAAGAAACCCGTTCCCGTTCCGAAGGGCGTCACCATCACCCTGTCGGGCCAGCAGATCGAGGCGAAGGGGCCCAAGGGCATCCTCAGCTTCACCGCGACCGACGATGTCACCATCGCGCATGAGGGCGAAGCCGTCCGCGTGACGCCGCGCGGCACGAGCAAGCGCGCGCGCCAGCAGTGGGGCATGAGCCGCTCGATGATCGAGAACCTGATGACGGGTGTCACCCAGGGCTTCCGCAAGGAGCTCGAGATCCAGGGCGTCGGCTATCGCGCGCAGATGGCGGGCAATGTGCTGAAGCTCGCGCTCGGCTACAGCCATGACGTGAACTTCGATGCCCCCGCGGATGTGAAGATCACGACCCCCTCGGCCAAGAACGACGTGATCGTGATCGAGGGGATCGACGCGCAGCGCGTCGGTCAGGTCGCGGCCGAGATCCGTGCCTGGCGCGGCCCCGAGCCCTACAAGGGCAAGGGCATCCGCTACAAGGGCGAGTTCATCTTCCGCAAGGAAGGCAAGAAGAAGTAAGGGGCGCGAAAATGGCGAACACAAAACGCGAGCTGTTCCTGAAGCGCCGCCTGCGCGTGCGCAACCGGCTTCGCAAGATGGCCGACGGGCGCGTGCGCCTCTCGGTCCACCGCTCGAACCGCAACATCAGCGCCCAGCTCATCGACGATGCGCGCGGCGTGACGCTGGCGGCTGCCTCGACGCTCGAGAAGGATCTCGGCGTCGTGGGCGTCAACAACCTCGAGGCCGCCCGCAAGGTCGGCGCCCTGATCGCCGAGCGCGCGCGCGCCGCGGGGGTCGAGGCGGTCTATTTCGATCGTGGCGGGTTTCTCTTTCACGGCAAGGTGAAGGCGCTCGCGGATGCCGCCCGCGAGGGCGGGCTCAAGTTCTGAGGAGATGACGATGGCAGAACGTGAAGGCCGCCGCGAACGCCGCGAAGATCGCCGCGAGCGCGAGGAGAACCCGGAATTCGCCGATCGTCTGGTGGCGATCAACCGCGTCTCGAAGACGGTAAAGGGGGGCAAGCGCTTCGGCTTCGCGGCCCTCGTCGTCGTCGGCGACCAGCGCGGCCGGGTCGGATACGGCAAGGGCAAGGCCAAGGAAGTGCCCGAGGCGATCCGCAAGGCGACCGAGCAGGCAAAGCGGCAGATGATCCGCGTGCCGCTGCGCGACGGCCGCACGCTGCACCACGACCAGGAAGGGCGCCACGGCGCCGGCCGGGTGGTGATGCGCACGGCCGTTCCCGGCACCGGCATCATCGCCGGCGGCCCGATGCGCGCCGTGTTCGAGATGCTGGGCGTTCAGGACATCGTCGCGAAATCGCTCGGCAGCCAGAACCCCTACAACATGATCCGCGCGACGATGGACGCGCTGACGCGCGAATCCTCGCCCCGTCAGGTCGCCCAGCGGCGCGGCAAGAAGGTCGCCGACATCCTGCGCCGGTCCGACGCCGAAGCGCCCGCGGAAGCCTGAGGAGAAGCAAGATGTCGAAGACCATCGTCGTCGAGCAGTATGCCAGCCCCGCCCGCCGTCCCGAGGTGCAGCGCCAGACGCTGATCGGGCTCGGGCTGAACCGGATCCGCAAGACGCGCGAGCTTGAGGACACGCCCGCCGTGCGCGGGATGGTCGCCAAGATCCCGCACCTTGTGAGGATCATCGCAGAGCGCGGCTGAGGCCGCGCCATAACCCCGTGTTTGCCGGCGGCGTCGCTTCCGCCGGCATTTCCGGCAGAGGAGAAGCGACATGAAGCTCAATGAACTCAGCGACAACCCCGGCGCCGCGCGCAAGAAGAAGCGCGTTGCACGCGGCCCCGGCTCGGGCAAGGGCAAGACGGCCGGCCGCGGCATCAAGGGCCAGACCTCGCGGTCTGGTGTGGCGCTTAATGGATACGAGGGCGGCCAGATGCCGCTCTATCGCCGCCTGCCCAAGCGCGGCTTCGTCAAGCCCAACCGGCGCGAGTGGTCGGTCGT
>Ga0172376_10008850_pt1 | contig 10458 bp, 6 predicted proteins | sample Lak35m_FD_121114 | JGI IMG/M metagenome (GOLD analysis project Ga0172376, IMG submission 121114) | Freshwater microbial communities from Kabuno Bay, South-Kivu, Congo - kab_092012_35m | ecosystem: Environmental > Aquatic > Freshwater > Lake | place: Democratic Republic of the Congo: South-Kivu... | reverse complement strand
TTGCGAGACGCGCTGGCGTTTGCGAGACGCGCTGGCGTTTGCGAGACGCGCTGGCGTTTGCGAGACGCGCTGGCGTTTGCGAGACGCGCTGGCGTTTGCGAGACGCGCGGCGTTGCGAGACGCAACGCCGTTTCCCGCCCGCAAGCTCCCCCCTCTGTGAGGCTCTGTGTCCTCTGTGCCTCTGTGGTTAACCCAACCGAACCGCATCAACCCGGCATCCCCCAAGGAACGCCGTTGCCCCCTGCCCAACACCCTCCCGTCCTCCCGTCCTCCCTCTCCCTCGCGGTGATCTCCCCACCGCGAGGGTCCACGCTTCTCTCAGTAGCGGTAGTGCCCCGGCTTGAAGGGACCGTCGGCCGGGACACCGAGGTACTCGGCCTGGTCGGGGCGCAGCGTCGTCAGCTTCACGCCGAGCTTGTCGAGGTGCAGGCGGGCGACCTTCTCGTCGAGGTGCTTCGGGAGCACGTAGACGCCCTTGTCGTACTTCGCGTGGTTCTGGAACAGCTCGATCTGCGCGATGACCTGGTTCGAGAAGCTGTTCGACATCACGAACGAGGGGTGGCCCGTGGCGCAGCCGAGGTTCAGGAGGCGGCCTTCGGCCAGCACGATCACGCCGTGGCCGTCGGGGAACACCCAGCGGTCGACCTGCGGCTTGATGGTGGTCTTCTTGATGCGCTTGACCTTGGCCAGGGCGGCCATGTCGATCTCGTTGTCGAAGTGGCCGATGTTGCCCACGATCGCGTTGTTCTTCATGGCGGCCATGTGCTCGACCGTGATCACGCGCAGGTTGCCGGTCGCGGTCACGAACACATCGGCCTCGCCGATCACGTCCTCGAGGGTGCGCACGGCGTAGCCCTCCATCGCGGCCTGCAGCGCGCAGATCGGGTCGATCTCGGTCACGATCACGCGCGCGCCCTGGCCCTTGAGCGACTGGGCGCAGCCCTTGCCGACGTCGCCGTAGCCGCACACGACCGCGACCTTGCCCGACAGCATCACGTCGGTGGCGCGCATGATGCCGTCGACGAGCGAGTGGCGGCAGCCGTAGATGTTGTCGAACTTCGACTTCGTGACCGAGTCGTTGACGTTCATCGCGGGGAAGAGCAGCTCGCCCTTCTCCTGCATCTGGTAGAGGCGGTGGACGCCGGTGGTCGTCTCCTCGGTCACGCCGAGGACGCTGGCGGCCATCGTCTGCCACTTGCGCGGGCTGTCCACGAGCGTGCGCGCCATCAGCGCCAGGAACGCGGCCCAGTCCTCGGCGTCGTGCTTCCTGGCGGCGGGCACCTTGCCGGCGAGTTCCCACTCGCGCCCGCGGTGCAACATCATCGTGGCGTCGCCGCCATCGTCGAGCAGCATGTTCGGGCCCTTGCCGCCCGGCCAGGTCAGGGCCTGCTCGGTGCACCACCAGTACTCCTCGAGGGTCTCGCTCTTCCAGGCGAAGACCGCGACGCCCTTCGGCTTCGCGGCGGTGCCGCCCTTGCCGACCGCCACGGCCGCGGCCGCGTGGTCCTGGGTCGAGAAGATGTTGCAGCTCGCCCAGCGCACCTCGGCCCCGAGTTCGACCAGGGTCTCGATCAGGACCGCGGTCTGGATCGTCATGTGCAACGAACCGGTGATGCGCGCGCCCTTGAGCGGCTTCTTCTTGCCGAACTCGGCGCGCAGGGCCATCAGGCCCGGCATCTCGACCTCGGCCAGCTCGATCTCCTTGCGGCCCCAGTCGGCCAGCGCGAGGTCCTTGACCTTGTAGTCGGTGCGGGGCGGAGTGGCGGTCTTCGTCATGACGCTAAGAGAGTGAGAGAGTTTGGAATCAGCCGAGCACGGCCGGCTCGACCGTCTCGATCTTCACGCGGATCGTGGCACTGGGGAGGACGATCTCGGTCTCGTCGCCCGGGTGCAGACCGAGCATGCCGGCCGCGAGCGGTGAACGGTAGGAGATGCGCTTCTCGCCGTCGGCATCCCACGGACCGAGCACGTCGATCTCGTGCAGCGTGCCCTTCGGCATCTCGCGGTAGCGCACGCGCGAACCCGGGCAAACCGTCTTTTCCGGCAGCAGCGCGTTCTCGATCATGCGCGCACGCTCGAGCTCGGCCTCGAGCTCCATCGCTCGGCCGGTCAGGTTGCGCTGTTCCTCGAGGGCGGCGGTCCATTCGGCGTTCTCCGACAGGTCGCCATACGAGGCGGCGCGCCCGATGGCTTCGGCGTTGTCGGGAATCTTGATATCGCGCAGGACGCGCAGCTCTTCCTGGCGCCCGAGCAGGCCGGCGCGCGTGGTCCAGATGTGCTCCGACTCCCAGAAGCCGCGCTCGTCGTGGCGGAAGATCTCGGGCGACAGCTCGACCGCGACCTGCGTGAAGCTGCGGTCGATGGCGCGATCGACGCCCTTCTCGATCAGCATCGCGAACTCGCGCAGGGACCCGATGTCCTCGTCCGCCAGCAGGCGCCGCATGAGGCTCGGCTTGCCCTCGGTCAGGACCTGGGCCAGCCGCGCGCGCGCGCGGGCCAGGGCCGGATTCGCGCTGGTGACGTCGTTCAGCGACACGGCGAGGTGCAGGAGCGACTGCAGGCGCTGCTTGGCCGGCGCGATGCGCGCGGCCTGCTCGCTGCCCTCGATGCGCTCGGCCAGACGCACGAGCAGGGCCGGGTTCTTGGTGGGACGCGCGAGCAACGATGCGTAGTGCGCGCCGAGGGTCTCGGTGCGTCCGGCGGCCTCCAGCGCGTCGACCAGCGCGCGCACCATGCCCGAGGGCGCGTGGTGCATGTTGGACTCGATCTCGGCCAGCCAGCCTTCCTCGCCGAAGCTCTCCTTCAGCAGGTCGAGGCAGCGCTCCTGCTCGCGCACGCCCGGCACCGTCGCGAACAGCGTCCACAGCGCGCTCGGCTGCGAGCGGTCGACCGGGACGGGGATCGCGCGCGCCTTGTCGACCAGCGCGAGCAGCGGCTCGGGCGTCGTGCCGCGCTGCTCGCGCACGAAGAGCCACACGGCCAGGCGCTGCGGCAGCGGACCGCCGGCCGTCGCCAGCTCGTCCAGCGCTCCAAGTGCGGCGTCGCGCACCTCGGGGCTGACGGTCGAGCCCTGGAACAGCGTGCGCACGCGCGTCAGCGCCTCGCCCAGGTCGCGCGAGCGCAGGACCTGCCGGCGCATGCTGGCGACCGGATCCTCGGCGCGCGCCAGCAGGCGCACGACCGACTTGTTGGGCGGGCCGGAGATCTCGAACCACTCGCTCGTCTCGGCCGCCTTGAGGGCGCGCTTCCACCACTGCGTGAAGCGCGAGCCGTCCACGCCGAGCGTGCCCATCGCGAGCTTGATGCCGGCCTGGTTCACGCGGCCGTCGTTGCGCACGACGACCCAGCGCAGGGCCTCCAGCGGTTGCTGCTTCAGCAGCTTCTCCAGGCCCTTCGGGTCGTTCACGACCATGCAGCGCAGGTCGCCGACCTCGAGCACGTCGAAGATGTCGAGCGCGCTCTGCAGCGGGAAGCGGTCGGTCTTGCCCGAGGTGAAGCGCACGTGCGTCTCGCGCGTGGTCAGGTCGAGCGTCTCGATGCGCCCGAGGCCCCAGCCCGCCGCGTGGTAGACGACGCGGCCCTCGGAGAGCGCCATCGCCTTGCGGAACTTGCGCCAGGCCGAGCGCAGGTCGGGCGCGCCCTCGCGCAGCCCGGACAGCTCGCGGAACAGCTCGAAGAAGGGCTCCTCGCGGAAGGCCACCTCGGCGTGCTCGAGCAGCAGCTTGCCGAGCTCGCCGGGCGAGCCGCCGAGCAGCATGGTCGTGCCCAGCAGCTCGGCCGCGTCGGCCGCGCGCTTGGCCGTGCCCAGCGCCTCGGCGTGCTCACGCACGAAGGGCAGGCAGCGCTGGATCTCCTTGCGGCTCGCGGCCGCGGCCAGAGCCTCGAGGGCGGGGGGGATATCCGCCGAAGCGAGGACGTGCTCCGTCCAGGCGGTCTCCAGTTCGTCCCAAAGGCCTTCGCGAACGAGTTGCGCCAGGTTCATCGCCAGGGAGGTCTCTTCCATTCGTTTCCGATGATCGGAAGCCGAACAGCATGCCTCTTCGCAGCCCTCCGGACAAGGAGGGAGGCGCCGGAGCCCCCTTCCCGGGCCGCTCAGCCCCGATCCACCGCCAGAAGCGCGCCCTTCAGGTAGCGCGAGCGCGGGAAGTCCGGGCGCTGGGGGTGGTCGGGCCCCGCCTCGAGGATGCGCAGCAGCTTCAGGCCGGTCTCGGCCCGTCGCCCGGCGGCGAACACGAGCCCGAGGAACTCGGACAGCTCGAGCGCCCCCGAGCACGAGAACAGGGCCACGAGGCCGCCCGGCCGCACGGCCTGGAAGCCGAGCGTGAAGAGGTCCGCGTACTTGCGCTTGCCGCCCTCGAGCTGCGCCCGACCCGCGATCAGCTTGTGCGGATCCAGCACGATCAGCTCGGGCCGCTCGCGCTCCTCCTGGCGCGCCACGTCGCGCAGCACGTTGAAGGCGTCGGCGTGCACGCACTCGACCGCGTGCTTGTTCTCGCGCGCCGCGCGCTCGGCGCGCGCCACGGCCTTCTCGTCGAGGTCGACCGCGCGCACGCGCCGCGCTCCGGCGCGCGCCGCCTGCAGCGCGAAACCACCGGTGTTCGTGAAGAGATCGAGCACGTGCCGTCCGCGCCCGAGCGCGCCGACCGTGGCGCGGTTCTCGCGCTGGTCGCAGAACCAGCCCGTCTTGTGACCGCCGGCCGCGCGCACCGGGTAGCGCAGCCCGCGCTCGACGATCCAGTGCTCGTCGAGCTCGGGCTCGGGCGGCAGCAGCGCGGGCGCGACGCGCTCGGCGCGCTGGGCACCGTCGGGCATGCGCGCCACGATCGGAAACCCGGGATAGAGCCGCGCGAGCCCGGCCTCGACCTCGGCCCGCAGGCGCAGGAAGCCGAGCGCGTGGTACTCGCACACCAGCACGCCGCCCAGCCGATCGACGACGAGCCCCGAGAGGTCGTCGCCCTCGGCGTGCACGATGCGGTAGGTGTCGCCCTCCTCCTCGAGGCGCAGCACGCGCCGGCGCAGGTCGTCGGCGGCCTTGAGCTTCGCCGCCAGCCACTCGCCCGGGCGGTCGAGGGCGTTCTTGCGGCCACGCGCGAGCCAGCGCAGGCGGATGTCGGAGTTCGAGTTGAAGAGCGCGTGCCCGACGAAGCGCCCGGAGGCATCCTCGACAGCAACGAGGGCGCCGTCCTCGACGCCTGGCGCCTCGAGCACCTGGCGGCCGTAGACCCACGGACCGCGGGCGATCTCGTCCGACTCGAGGCGCACCACCGGCAGCTCACTCGCGCTCGTCATTCCGGCCAGCCTACGGCACGGCGCTCGCGACTCCCATCCTCCTGCGCCCGGTCGTATCGTGGCGCGCCCCCGTCCCCGGCCCTTCCCCATGCCGCTCGTACCCTTCCTCTTGCTCCTCGCGCTCACGCCCCAGGAGCCGACGCCGAAGTCCGCGCGCCTCTGCCTGCGGGGCGGCATCGTGCACAGCCTGGTGCCCGGCGAAGGCGCGCGGCGGGCCGACCTGTGGATCGAGGATGGGCGCATCCGCGCAGTCGGCGCGGCGCCCTGGAGCGGAAGCGATCACGAGACGCTCGACGTGAGCGGCGCGCACCTCGTGCCCGGCCTGATCGATGCGCACGTCAACTTCGACCCGGCCCACGACGCGCTCTACCTCGCGGCCGGCGTGACCGTCGTGCGCGACCTGGGTGGAGACCGCGCGATGCTCCTGCGCGAGCGCCTCGACGAGGCCCGCGAGCGCGGCCCCGGTCCGTTCCTGCTGACCGCCGGCGCGCCCCTCGACGGCGATCCGCCGGCCTCGTCGCAGGCCGTCGTGCTGCGCAACACCGACGCGGTCGAGGCCTTCCTGCCGCTGCTGCTCGAGGAGACCGTCGACTTCGTCTCGTTCCTGCCTGGGCTGTCCGACGAGGTGCTCGCGCGCGTCGTGCCGCTGGCCCACGAGCGGCGCCGCAGCGTGTTCGGCGTGCGCCCGCCCGGCCTGGCGCTGACGCGCGCCCTCGAGCTCGGCATCGACGGCTTCCACGGGCTCGATGCGCTGCTGCCGCCGGGCACGGGCTGGCACACGTTCGGAGAGCGCGAGCTCGACGGGGCGGTGGCCGAGCTCGCGCGCGCGCGCCGTGCGCTGGTGCCGTTGCTGAACGCGAGCGGCGTGCGCCTCGCCGATCAGGGCGCGGATCCGGTCGCGCTCGGGTTGCTCGGCACGCTGGCGCCCTCCTACGAATCCTGGTGGCGCGCCGAGCTGGCCCAGCGCCAGGAGTTCCTGGCGCCCGAGCACCGCGCCCCGGGTGAGGCGCTCTTCCAGCGCCAGCAGCGCGCGCTCGTGAAGCTGCACGACGCCGGCGGCGTGCTCGTGCCCGGCTCGGGCGCGCCACAACCGTGGCTCTATCCGGGCGTCGCGCTGCAGCGCGAGCTCGCGGCCTGGGTCGCGGCCGGTCTGCCGCCCGCCAGCGTGCTGGCCCTGGCGACGCGCGGCGCGGCCGAGGCGCTCGGGCTCGCCGGGCAGCGCGGCACGCTCGTCCCGGGCGCCTTCGCCGACGTGCTCGTGCTCGAGGGCGATCCCGAGGCCGACCTCGCGCAGCTGGCCGAGGCGCGCTACGTGGTCGTGCGCGGCCGCCCGCTCGCGCGCAGCGTTCTCGTCGAGCGCATCGCCGCCGCCGCGGCCTACCAGGGCAGCGTGCGCGCCGAGCTCGCGCGGCCGCTCGAGGTCGCGCCGCCGCCGCAGGGCGAGGAGGGCACCGTCGTGCTCGAGGGCACGGTCGAGAGCGAGTCCTTCGGCGTGCGCCTCTCGAGCGAGCGCTACCGCGTGGTCGTGCTCGGCCCCGAGACGACGCTCTACAGCGGACGCGTGGTCTACCCGGCCAGCGGCACCAGCGCGCCGCGCGAGCTGACGATCGAGCAGTTCGTCGAGCGCGGTGCGCTGCTGCAGGTGCACGTCACGCTGCTCGAGAACGGCTCGACGCTGGTGCACGACGGCCTGTGGACGGCAGGCACGTGGCGCACGCGCACGACCCTCGACGGACGCACCGTGGCGACGCCGCCGGCGCTGCCCGAGCAACCGGTGTGTGTCGAGGCCGGCAGCGTGACCTCGCTCCTGATCCTGGCCCAGGCGCCGCTCGACGGCAGCCTGCCGGTCGTGCAGCTGCACCCGGGCTTCGACCCCGAGGCCGTCAACTGGCGCACCGAGCTCGACGACCATGGCGACCACCAGGTGCGCACCAACGTCGGCTTCCGCGCCTTCCGCCTGGACGCGACGGGTGCACTCGAATTCGCGCTGCACAAGCTCGGTTCGGGCCTCCTGCGCACGAAGCAGCTCTCGTCCTCGACCTTCGGCGGCGCCGGCTGGCCGCTGCCGGCCTCGAAGCGCCAGGCCGCCGCGGCGCGCTGACCGCGCGGCGCGCGCTTCGGCTACTCTCTGACGATGGAGACGCTTCCGCCCGCGCGCTTCGCGAGCCCGCGCCACCGCTCGACGCCGGTCGCGGCGCCGGGCGAGTTCGCGCCGCTGCGGCTCGGCCCGCTGACGGTCTCGCCGCCGGTCGTGCTGGCGCCCATGGCGGGCGTCACGAACTACCCGTTCCGTAAGCTCGCGCGGCGCTTCGGCGCGGGGCTGTACGTCTCCGAGATGATCACCGCGCGCGGTTACCTGCTCGGCAACCGCCTGACGCGCCTCCTGGCGAGCTCGCGGCCCGACGAGGAGCCGCGCTCGGTGCAGATCTACGGCACCGATCCGCTCGACCTCGGCGAGATGGCGCGCCAGCTGGTCGACGAGGGCGTGCAGCACATCGACATGAACTTCGGCTGCCCGGTGCCGAAGGTCACGCGCTCGGGCGGCGGCTCGGCCGTGACCTGGAAGCCGCGCTTGCTCGCGCGCCTCGTGCGCGCCGCGGTCAAGGGCGCCGGCTCCGTCCCGCTCACGATCAAGGTGCGCAAGGGGCTCGACGAGGGGATGCTGACCTTCCTCGATTCGGGGCGCGTGGCCCAGGAAGAGGGCGCGGCCGCGATCGGCCTGCACGCGCGCACCGCGGCGCAGCTCTACTCGGGCGAGGCCGACTGGAACGCGGTGGGCGAGCTCGTGCAGCACGTCTCGATCCCGGTGCTCGGCAACGGCGACATCTGGGAGTGCTTCGACGCGCTCGAGCTGATGCGCACGAGCGGCTGCGCGGGCGTCATCGTCGGGCGCGGTTGCCTCGGACGTCCGTGGCTGTTCGCCGAGCTGGCCGCGGTCTTCGCCGGCCAGGAGCCGCCGCCGGCGCCGAACTTCGGCGCGATCCGCGCGATCATGGACGAGCACGCGCGGCTCCTGATCGAGTTCTTCGGCGAGGCCCAGGGCATGCGCCAGATGCGCAAGTGGTGCGCCTGGTACACGCAGGGCTTCCCCGGCTCGGCGCGCGCGCGCGGCGCGCTCGTGCGCGTGGCCTCGCTGCAGGAGCTGCACGCCGTCCTCGATCCCTTCGACGCGGACCTCGCCTTCCCCGAGGCCGCGCTGCGCGTGCGGCGCGGCAAGGGCAGCCAGCGTCAGGTCGTGGCGCTGCCCGACGGCTACCTGGCCGAGCGTGACGACGACACGCCGCCGCGCAGTCCGCACACGCCCGCGGAGCTCGCGGCCTACGAGCGCGCTCTCGACGGAGGCTGAAGCGCGGTGCAGGCGCACTCGATCGTGGTGGTCGGCGCGGGCGCGGCCGGGCTGTGGTGCGCGGCGCGCGCGGCCGAGCTCGGCGCGCGCGTGCTCGTGCTCGAGAAGACGCCACGCACCGGGACCAAGGTGCTGGCGAGCGGCGGCACGCGCTGCAACCTGACCACGACCCTCGGCGCGGAGGACGCGGCGCGCCTGTTCGGGCCGGAGGGCGCGCGCTTCCTGCGCCCGGCCTTCCGCGCCCTGCCCCCGGCCGCCGTGCGCGCGCGCTTCGAGGCGCTCGGCGTGCCGACGGTCGAGGCGCCGCTCGAGAAGGTCTTTCCCGCCAGCCAGCGCGCGAAGGACGTGCGCGATGCGCTCGAGCGCTGGGCGCGCGCGGGCGGAGTCGAGTTCCGCTGCTCGAGCGCGGTGCGCGCGCTGGCGCGCGAGGCCGACGGCTGGCGCCTCACGCTCGACGAGGGCCGCACGCTGGAGGCCACGCGCCTCGTGCTGGCCCCGGGCGGCAAGAGCTACCCGCTGACCGGCACGACCGGCGACGGCTACGCCTGGCTCGCGGGACTCGGCCTGCCGCTGGTCGAGCCCGTGCCGGCGCTCGTGCCGCTGCGCAGTCCCGCGCCCTGGGTGCGCGCGCTGGCCGGGATCAGCCTGCAGGAGGTCGAGCTGCGCCTCCTGGACGGCGAGCGGCGCGAGCTCGGCCGGCGCGCGCGCCCGCTCGTGTTCACCCACGCGGGCGTCTCGGGCCCGGGCGCGATGGATCTCTCCGAGCCCGTCGCGCGCGCCGCCGCGCGCGGCGCGCCGCCCCTGACGCTGGCCCTCGATCTCGTGCCCGCCTGCCCGCGCGAGGAGCTGCGCGCGCGCCTGCTCGCCGCCGCCGGCCAGCCGGGCGGCCCGCTCGTGACGCGCGTGCTCGCCAGCGCGTTCGACCTGCCGCGGCGCCTGCTCGAGGCCGTCCTGGCGCAGGCGCAACTGCCCGCCGAGCTGTGCATCCAGGCCCTCGACAAGGCCGCGCGCCACGCGCTGATCGAGACCCTGAAGGGGCTTCCGTTGCCGGTCGATGGCACGCTCGGCTACGAGCAGGCCGAGGTCACCGGCGGGGGCCTCGCGCTCGGCGCGCTCGACCCGCGCACCCTGCGCGTGAACGGCTGTCCGGAGCTGTGGGCGATCGGCGAGCTCGTCGACCTGACCGGCCCGATCGGCGGGCTCAACTTCCAGGCCGCCTTCGCCACGGCCGAGCTGGCCGCGCGCGCCCTGGTCCGGACCTGAAAAGGCGCAGGGCGCCGCACTGTCCTGTGCGACGCCCTGCTGGCCTGTCGGAACCGGGTTGGTCGGGTGGCGCGCGTGGGGCGGGCGCCGGCGGAGCGAGGTCTACCCCATCCGCCGTGCGCGCGACAAGTGCGGGGAGCGGAAGAATCTGCCGCGCCCTCCGGTGTGGAGCTTCCGGGCTCCTCCTCCCCGCGCGAGAGCCACCGGACGCGGGTTTGACCCGCCGGTCGCTACCCAGGAGGAGGGCCCGAACTGCACGGGCGAACCGTACCCCGTCCTCCGGAGAGCGCAACCGCGCGACGGGATCAGGAGTCCACTTCGCCGGCCCCGCGGCGCCGACGACCGCCGCGGCGACGGCGCTTCTTCTTGGGCTGCAGCGAGGCCACTTCCTCGGGCGCGAGCTCGCGCGCGTGCTTGAAGCGCTCGACCCAGCCCTCGTAGACGTCCCAGCCCTGTCCCCAGGCCGCCGAGCGCAGGCGGAAGAGGTGCAGCGCGTCGGGAAAATCCTCGCTGCGCAGGAACTGCAGGCGGCGGAAGTTCTTGGTGGAGGTCTGCGTGAA
>Ga0172376_10008849_pt1 | contig 10458 bp, 10 predicted proteins | sample Lak35m_FD_121114 | JGI IMG/M metagenome (GOLD analysis project Ga0172376, IMG submission 121114) | Freshwater microbial communities from Kabuno Bay, South-Kivu, Congo - kab_092012_35m | ecosystem: Environmental > Aquatic > Freshwater > Lake | place: Democratic Republic of the Congo: South-Kivu... | reverse complement strand
TTGAGGGGTGAGGGGTGAGGGGTGAGGGGTGAGGGGTGAGGGGTGAGGGGAAAGGGGTGAGGGGATGGCGCTCCCAGGACATGCACATTGCGGTTTCCTGAAAGCGGAAATACCGGTCCCACGACGCGAAGCCGGCGCCCTGTTCACTCGGGCGCGAAGCGCCCCCTCATCCCTCGGGCGCGAAGCGCCCTCAAGCCGGCGAAGCCGGCGCCCTGTTCACTCAGGCGCGAAGCGCCCCTCAAGCCGGCGAAGCCGGCGTCCTGTTCACTCAGGCGCGAAGCGCCCCTCAAGCCGGCGAAGCCGGCGCCCTGTTCACTCGGCGCAAAGCGCCCCCTCATCCCTCGGGCGCAAAGCGCCCTCAAGCCGGCGAAGCCGGCGCCCTGTTCACTCAGGCGCGAAGCGCCCCCTCATCCCTCGGGCGCAAAGCGCCCCCTCATCCCTCGGGCGCGAAGCGCCCCCTCATCCCTCGGCGCGAAGCGCCCCTCAAGCCGGCGAAGCCGGCGCCCTGTTCACTCAGGCGCGAAGCGCCCCCTCCAGCCGGCGCCCTGTTTACTGGGCGAACACACTGCCTCGAATGACGTGGGTTTCAATGGGATTGATGACCAACACCGGGATCTCATCTTCGTTCGTGATGATGCGCTGGGCGTAGCTTGGCCCGAGGATGCCCATCAAGCTTTTCTCATGCAAGTTCATGATGCTGATGAGGTCCGCCTTGATTTCTGCGGCGTACCGCACCACATCCTTGATGAACGCCGTCCCGTGCTCTTCCGAAATCCGTGTGGTCGAAGGAATGCCGCGTTTTGCGAAATACGCCTCGGCATACTCCACGTTGCGCAGCAACTGATTGCGCAGGAATTCGTCCGATTCTGCCGGTGAAATGATGTGCGCGCGCCCGTTGAAGTGCCGCACCATGTCGGCCACGATGCTGAGTTTTTGCTTCGTGTCTTGATGCAAATCCAGCGGCACCACGATGTCGTCGTACCCGTTGGGGCCGCAGGATTTCTCTTGGGTGATGATGACTGGCACGGTGCATTCCGTCACGATGCGCAGCGCGCGGCCTCCCGTGATGAATTGCATGCCCTTCACCCCGTGGGTCCCCATGACCACGAGTTGGGCATCGAGTTCCACGGCCAAATCATCGATGTCCTCGAAAATGGAACCGATCCGGAGCACGCTGGACACCGCCGCGTAGGAACCCCGTGTGGCCTCGACCAACGCCTGCATCCGCAGGCGTGCTTCCGGAACTTCCTGCTTGCCTGCCACGATGTGGGCAAGAACCAACTCACTTCCAAGGGCTTTGCCCAGCACGGTGGCATGCTGAAGGGCAACCTCACTCACGCGGGTGAAGTCGAACGGAACCAAAATGCGATGCGCGGCCATTTTCAATGCGGTTTCGAGGGGCAAGGTACGAACTTGGCCCCATGCGAAACCTGACGCAGTGGGTGGTTTCCGAACGTTCCGACCTCGTCCTTGCCGCCGCAATCGGTGCCGCCGCTGGGGCGCTCGCGGCCCTGCTGAAAGGGAGCGTGGCCTTGCTTCGGGCGGGGTTCATGGAGGGGGTGGAGTCCGTGGGAGCAGCCTGGGCCATCGGGCTGGGCCCGGTTCTGGGACTGTGGGCCTGTGCGCTGGCCGTCCGGTTTGTGTGCGCCGGCGACCACCCGGGGCCCGGCATCCCCGCCACCCTGCACGCAATCGGCAAGCGGCGCGGCCGGATGAAGCGGATTTGGGTATTTTCCCCCTTGCTTACCAGTGCTTTGACCGTCGGACTTGGCGGTTCCGGTGGACTCGAAGCGCCAGCCTTGCAGGCGGGGGCGGCCCTCGGAGCAGAAGCCGCCCGCGTCACGCGAAGGACGTTTCGCAGGCGGTTGCTGTTCATCGGCTGCGCAGCCACCGCCTCGCTTGCGGCCATGTTCAAAGCCCCGGTGGCAGCCATCGTCTTCGCCGTCGAAGTCATCATGCTCGACCTGACCGCCGCGAGCCTCGTGCCGCTGCTGATCGCGTCGGTGGCTTCCGTGCTCGTAGCGTGGTTCCTCATTCCCGGGACCGAGTTGCTCGTAGTGCCGGAGCTTCCCTCCTTTACCGTGGCAGAACTTCCTTGGTTCGCCTTGCTCGGGGCGGTCGCTGGCGCCGGCTCCATTGCATTTGCGCAGGTGTACTTGCAATCGAACCGGTTCATCCGCAAAGGGCTCGCGCGCAGGGTGCGGATCCCGGTCGCCGGGCTGTTGGTCGGGGGGGCGATTGTCGCGGTCCCGGGGCTCTATGGAGAAGGATACCGTGAAGTCAACGCGTTGTTTCTCGGCCAAATCCGCTTCGAATGGGCCGTCCTGCTGGGGCTCGCCGGGGCGTGGATGCTCAAGCCCATGCTGACCGGATTGACCGTCGGTGCAGGGGGGGTGGCGGGCATCTTCGCGCCCACCCTCTACGGCGGTGCGGTCCTGGGCGCCTGTTTTGCCGTCGGCACCACCTTGGCGTTGGGGCAGGAAGTGTTGCCCATCGAAAGTGCCGTGCTGGCAGGGTTGGCGGGCATGCTGGCGGGCATCCTGCATGCGCCGTTGACCGCCATTTTCCTTGCGACCGAGCTCAGCGGCGGCTACGCGTTGTTCGTGCCGGTCATGCTCACCTCTGCGGTGGCGTTTCTCGTGGCGAAGCGGGGCATGCCCCACTCCATCTACACCCGCGAGTTGGCAGAGCGCGGCGAGTTGCTCACCCACGACAAGGACGCCTCCGTGCTGACCCTGATGTCCTTGCGGGAAGAGGTGGAGCGCGATTTCGTGCCCATCCGCCCGGACGCCACGCTCGGGGACTTGACGGAAGCCATCGCCCGCTCTCGCCGCAACCTGCATCCGGTGGTGTCGCCGGACGGCCGGTTGTTGGGCATCGTGGATTTGCAGGATGTGCGCGAAGTGATGTTCGACCGGACCCGCTACGGAACCACCCAAGTGCGCGAACTGATGGCCGAGCCCTTGCATGCGGTGGATGTAAACGACCACATGGAAGATGTGATGGCCCGTTTCGAATCCAGCGGCGCATGGAACCTGCCGGTGCTCGACGGCGGGCGGTACGTGGGGTTTGTGTCGCGCTCCCGCCTGTTCAATGCCTATCGAAAATGGCTCCGGGAGGTCAGTGGGGAGGAGGATCCTGCCGTTTGAAGCGGTCGCGAGGGTCACACCCGCACGGCGACCACGAGCACGTCGTCCACCTGTTCTTCTGCTCCGCGCCACGCGTCGAACGCCTCTTCCAACCGACGTTCCAACTCCCCCATCGGAAGGTCCGCGAGGCACACGAACAAGTCGCGCAACCGGTGCCGCATGAACTTCTTGCCTTCCGGTCCACCGAATTGGTCTGCAAACCCGTCGGTCGTAGCAAAAACCACGTCCCCCGCCCGCAATTCCACTTCGTGCAACGTGTAGGTCCGGCCTTCCACGAATGACGCGATTGAAAACTTGTCCGGTGCAAGGGTGTGCAGCAACTCGCCCTCGCGCACGACGTACAACGGACAATGGGCCCCGCTGTACTGCAGTTTCATCTCCTCCAAATTCACGGACACCAAGGCCAAATCCATGCCGTCCTGCACCGTGTCCAGCCCGCCGGACTCGATGCGCAGGGCGGTGGCCACCCGGCGATTCAAGTTGTACAGGATGCGGTCAGGCTGTGTGAAAACCTTCGTGATGTGGTCGAGCGCGTCGTGGCCGATGAGGCTCATGAAGGCCCCGGGAACCCCGTGGCCCGTGCAATCCACCACCGCAAACATCCGGTGGCGACCGACGGTGTGGAACCAAAAAAAGTCCCCAGAAACCACGTTGCGCGGACGAAAGAACACGGCCGATTGCCCGAAGACCGCAGCCCGCTCGGAAGTCGTGGGCAGCATGGTGTTTTGGATGCGTTCCGCGTACCGGATGCTGCCTTGCAAGTCGTTGAGGATGGTCTCGTTCGTCGTTTGGGCCACCACCAACTCCCGCGTGCGGGCGGCCACTTTTTCCTCCAAATCGCGCTCGTTCTGCGCCAACGCATCGCGCATGGAAAGCAGCGTATGGCCCAGCGCATCTTCCGGCCCCAACGGCTCGTACTCCGCCTCAAAATGGCCCTGCCCGACCTCGAGCGAGAACTCCCGCGTGCGCTTCAATCCGTCCGCCAACCGGTTCACCGCCTCGGCCATCTCCCCCACCTCGTCGCGGCCCACGGGCACATGCCCCGACGGCGGCACCCCACGCCCCAACTGCAACAAGATGCGCTTCAGCACCTGCACCGGACGGACGATCGACCGCGTGACGGCGTAGGCGATGACGATTCCGAGGACCAGCACCGCCAGGGCCACCTGGCCCGCGTACAGGCGCAGCCGATCTCCGAGCTGTTCGAGCCGGTCCGCCGAGGAGGCGAGGGACTCCGTTTGGGCAGCGGTCAGGGCATCCAACTGCGTGCGGATGGTCCGCGTGAGCACCTGCAGGGTCGAGCCCTCGAGCGCATAATACTCCGCATCCATCCGCGCGGAAGGGTCATCGTAGCTCGTGAAATCCGGCAGCAGCCGCATCACCTCGGTGCACACCACGCGCAAGTGGTCGATGCTGCGCCGGAGCGTGTCGAGGCGCGCCCGCGATTCCGCATCCCACCCGGGTGCCAAGGCATCCAGTTCAGCCAGTTGGACGGGAAACTCCTCGTCGAAGACCCGCTGCAACTCCACCTTCTCCGGATCGTCCGAGCGCGACTGCACCGCAATCCAGTGGCGCACCAGCACCCGCGATTCGGACACCGTCCGGTCCAGTTTTTCGAGGGCGCGCAGGCTCGGCGTCCACACGCCGTCGATGCGCCGGCTGATGTCGCGGCTTTCGTTCAGCGTGCTGCGGGTCAACAGGAAGAGCACCCCGACCGCGCCGATGAACAGGGCAAATCCCGCCCCGACCCGCAGGCCGATTCCCATCCGAAACGTGCGCCGCCGCATGGCCGGCAAGGTAGCAAATCGCACCGGCTCAGCCCCGTCCCCCGCGCGCCCGGATGACCCGCTCCAACTCCAGTCGGAAGCGCTCGCTTTCCTCGAGTTGGCTCAGCGCACGGTGCACCGTCATCAACCCTTTGAGCGTTTCCAACCGCTCCGGCTGCAGCGCATGAGCCGCCTGCATCGGGCCCAGCGCGCGTTCGAACAAGGTCACGCACGCGTCCTGGATCTCCATCAGGTCGAACAGCGAGGTCTCGGGGGCGATGCGCTTGAGCTGCCGCACCCCGTGGTTGTAGAGCACGATGGCCCGGTTGTACTCCGCACGGTAGTCGCCCGGCCGCAACTTCAGCGCCTTCGAATAGTGGTCCACCGCGCGGTCGAGCAGGCCGGCTGCGGCGCCCGATGCGACGTCTCCGGGGCTGAGCGCTTCGAGCAGGAGGGCATTTGCTTGGCCCAAATGCAAGTACAAGTCGGCCTCTTCGTCCCGCAAATCCGTCCGCGCATCCAGGGACAGCACCACCGCTCGGTACCGGCCAAACAGCGCTTCCACCTCCCGATCTTGGCCCGCCCGAAACCCTGCGATGCGGGCGTAGGCGTCGTCGAAGTACGTGCGGCCGAGGTAGTCCATGGCCGATGCACACGAGGTCCGGTCCGCGCCGGCCACTCCGAGCGACCGCGCCCGCTCAAACGCCGCCAACGCAGCCGTGCGGGCCGGTGCCTCGGGCATTCCCACCTCCCGTTCTTTGTACAACTCCTTGTCCACGAAACCCAGCAGGTACCAGGCGTGCGGGTCAAGTTGGGCCGTCCCGGAGGTGGCGTCAACGAGCAAGGGCCGAGCGTCGGCCCACCGCCCTTCGGCGCAAAGCGCTTCGGCGCGGAGGACCGCGGTGGACGTTTGGCCCCGGGCAACGCCCGAGGCAAGGCAAAGAAGCCCCACAAGTCCCTGAAGACAAGTCAATTGGATACCGCCCATGACAAGATCTTGCTGCCCAGCAACACGCCGCGTCGCGCGGCAGCGGCTGGGTCGAGTTCGTAAAGAATGCGGTTGTTCCGGACCACAAAGTTGATGGCCGCCCCCTCAGCGAGGGCGCCGGAACGCTCGGTGACCAGCAGGGTCGGGCGACTTCCGATGGTGCCCGCAAGCTTCCGCACGTCCGTTCCTTCGGCGTAGACGATGTGGAAAAATCCGGTGAAGGCCCCCGGGTCCACCCGCACGATCTCCAGAGGCTGCGCTCCGATGGGCTTCAAGGCATACTTGTCCACGAGTTCCCGGTACATGCGTTCATTGCCGATGACCGCCACCCGAAAATTGCCGCGCTTCACCTCCTCCGGCCAATCGTTGCCCGCCGCAAAGTGGTACAAAAAGTTCGCCTTCATGACCGCCCGCGTATCGGTTTCGTCGATGCGGGCCTCTTGCACCCCCTGCCCCAGCCCCACGGAAGCCCAGGCCATGCACCCCAGCAACCACAGGGCGCGGACCCCCATGTTCAGGCCTCCTTGCCTTTGCCCTCTTCGCCCTCCATGCTTGCGATGTCCCGGTCGAACAGGTACAGCGCGCCTTGGTCGTTCCCGGCAAGCGCCAGGCGGTCCAGGATTTTCCGGGCGAGCCGCTCTTCCTCCATTTGCTCGCTCACGTACCACTGCATGAAGTTGTGCGTCGAGTAATCTTTCACTTTCAAACAGAGGTCCACCACGCCGTGGATGTTCGCGGTGACCTTCGTTTCGTGTTCCAGCACCGTTTCGAAGACTTCTTTCAATCCAGAATAGGCGTGGTTCGGCTCGTCGAGCGCAGGCACCACCGCTTTCCCGCCGCGTTCGTTGATGAACTGCACCAGCTTCAGCATGTGCATGCGTTCCTCTTCCGCGTGGACGTAGAGGAATTGGGCCGTGCCGTCGAACCCGCTGGTGTCGGCCCACACGGCCATCGCGAGGTACGCGTGTGAACTTTGGGCTTCCATGCGCACCTGCTCGTTCAGGGCGCCTGCTACAGTGGCATCGATCATGCGTGCAAGATAGGCATCGGGGTGTTCATCGTCCCGCCTGCGGCGGCCCAAACAAATGCAAAAGCACCGCATCCGCTTGGCGTGCAGCACGCACCACTTCCCGCACAGCGCCGAGCAATTCTTCGGTTCCCGGCCCCAGGCCGCCTTCGGCCGCCGGGCTCCGTGCAACCCGGTCCAACTCCTCGATCGGACCCCACTGCACCCGACGCCGCCAATGCACCGTGGCCCGCACCAGCTCCTCCACGTCCCGCACCGCCACAAATCCGCGCCGCCGGGTCCCCGCCACCGCCTCGGTCCGGGCGAATCCATCCCGCACCAGCCCGGTCAAGTGGGTGTGCGCCGACCCCCGGCTGATCCCCAACGCCGCCATGGCATCGTCCGTGGTCATCGGCCCCTCAGCGCCGAGCAACAACGCATGCACCGCTGCGCACGCCGGCGCCATGCCCCACGCCCGTGCCGCCGCCGCCCACCCCTTCGTCAAGTCCCGCCGCAAGGCCGCTTCGGTCGCATGGGATTTCGCCTTCCGACCGCGCGGCGGCTCGAGGGGTGCGACTTCTGCGAGGATGCGCACAGAATCGGCCTGCTTCTCCGCCTTGCGCAAGGCCTTTTTTGCCTTCTTCTCCTTCTTCGGCTTTTTCGGCTTTATCGCCCGCTGATCATTCGTTTCCATCCGACTTTCAATTCGGCTTGAATGTACGGAATCTCCGCACATCCACTTCTTCGGGAAGCGGGGCCCCGCTGCGGGTCAACCCCTCCACCAGCCGCGCAGCCGTCCACGGTCCCACCAGCACCCCCCGCGTCCCCAGGCCGTTGCACACCCAAACCCCTGGCCTCACCTCGCCCACCCACGGCCTGCGGTCCGGACTCGTCGGGCGCACCCCTGCCTCGTGCCGCTCGAGGGTCCCCCCCCGCACGCGGTCCACCACCTCCGCGACCCGCTCGACCAGCACCCCAGCCGTCTCCGGATGCGTCCGTCCGTCGAGCACGTCCCACCGGTAGGTCGAACCCACCCGAAACCGCCCGTCTCCCACCGGCAACAGCCAACGGACCACATTGACGCACACCTCCTGAGGGAGGCCCGGCCCGTGGAGCGTCAGCACTTCCCCGTGGTTTGGGCGCAGGTCCAGGCCCAGGCGTGCCAAATCCTCCCGGGCCCCGACGCCCCGGCAATCCACCACCGCGGCAAAGCCCTCCGGAACCCCCTCCCCATGCGCCCAAGACCCGGCCTCCCATCGCCCTTCTGCTTCCAGCAGCGCCTTCCACCGCTCCAGCAGCCGCGGCACATCCACCCACCCTGCCGCCGGAACCCACCCCGCTCCGTGCGGCGCGTGAACTTCAGCAGGCACCGCACGCCACCCCTGCGGCGCGATCCACGCAGCAACCGCGTGGCCCTCCGCTATCCGGGCAGCCCACAAGCGCGCGTATTCCACGCTCCCGAAGACCTTGAGCACCGGCACCTCGTGCACGAACGTGCACCCGAGCCGCCGCTCCAGGGCCGCATACATGTCCCGCGCAGCCGCAGCATGTTCTTCTGCCCGCCACACCGGCAACACGCGCTGAAACGACACGGGATTGAACATCCCCGCCGCCACCCGAGAGGCCGAAGGTTCCTCCCCTGCACGCACCACTGCCGCCACCCCTTGGCGCGCACACGCCCCCTCCACCAAGGCCGCGGCCAACCCGCCACCCACCACCAGCACCGGGCCCATCAAGCACCTACCCCAAACCTCCTCGCCACCCGCCCAAACGCCGCAACAGCGCGGTCGATGTGCTCCGTCGTGTGGGCCGCAGAAAGTTGCACCCGAATCCGCGCTGCGCCCTGCGGCACCACGGGGTAGAAAAAGCCGATGACGTAGATTCCCTCGTCGAGCAGGGCCGCGGCCATGTCTTGGGCAAGCCGCGCATCGCCCAGCATGACAGGGACGATGGCCGATTCGCCGTCCTTGAACGGCAGACCTTCGCGTCGTAAGCCCTCCTTGAACCGCAACGTGTTCGCTTCCAGTCGATCGCGAAGCTCCGTGGTTTCCTCCAACATCCGGAACACCTCCAACGAGGCGCCGACGATGCTGGGTGCAAGTGAATTTGAAAACAGGTACGGACGGCTCCGTTGGCGCAGCAAGTCGATGATTTCTTGGCGGCCGGTGGTGAATCCGCCCATGGCCCCTCCGAGCGCCTTGCCCAGCGTGCCGGTGATGATGTCCACCCGCCCCAAGGCCCCGCGCAGTTCGATGCTTCCGCGCCCTGTTTTGCCGATGAACCCGGTCGCATGGCATTCGTCCACCATCGTCATGGCGCCGTATTGCGCCGCGAGGTCGCAAATGGCATCGATGCGCGCCACCACGCCGTCCATAGAGAATACGCCGTCGGTCACCACCAGGATGAAGCGGTGGCCGGCGTCGCGGGCCGCTGGCAGCTGCCGCTCCAAATCTGCCATGTCATCGTTTGCATACCGGTAACGAGCCGCCTTGCACAACCGGACGCCATCGATGATCGAGGCGTGGTTCAGCGCGTCGGAAATGATCGCGTCTTGCTCTCCGAGCAGCGGTTCAAACACCCCGCCGTTTGCGTCGAATGCCGCCGCGTACAGAATCGTGTCGTCCGTGGAATGAAAATCCGCAATGACCTGCTCCAACTCGCGGTGGATGTCTTGGGTTCCGCAGATGAACCGTACGCTGGACATCCCAAATCCGTGCGTGTCGATGGCCCGTTTCGCGGCTTCCACCACCCGCGGGTGGCTGCTCAGCCCGAGGTAGTTGTTCGCACAAAAGTTGAGCACATGCCGGCCGTCGGCGAGCACGATTTCCGCACCCTGCGGAGAGGCGATGATGCGCTCGTGCTTGTACAATCCCGCCGCTTCGATGGCCGCGAGTTCACTTTTCAAATGCGCCTGAAACGGGGCATACGGGATTTCAACGTGCGTTTCCATGGATGCGAAAGTACACTTCGGGGTCCCACAGGCCGCCGAGGACGAGCGGCGCATTCCGATCCCCGTGGCCCGCAGGCACGTCCCAAACCACCGGCACGTCGTCCGGGATTTGGTCGCGCACAATCCCCGCCAAATCCCGCCCGAACGGCACCTCGTGGTCGTGCAACTCGGTAAATCCCCCGAGCGCCACCCCCGCCACTTCGTCGAACACGCCCGCCAGCCGGAACGCGCAAAACATCCGATCCAGGTGGTACATGTACTCGTCCAGGTCTTCCAAAAACAGCCACCGCCCGCGCACGTCGGGAAACCAAGGGGTCCCGAGCAGGCTGTACAGCACGCTGAGGTTGCCGCCGATGACGGGGACGGGGCGCCGCTCCGCGGCGGAGAACGCGGCTTCGCCGCGTACAGGATCGAGGTTGGGGTTGAGGTTGAGGCGCCGCTCCGCGGCGGAGAACGCGGCTTCGCCGCGTACAGGATCGAGGTTGGGGTCGGGGTTGAGGCGCCGCTCCGCGGCGGAGAACGCGGCTTCGCCGCGTACAGGATCGAGGTTGGGGTCGGGGTTGAGGCGCCGCTCCGCGGCGGAGAACGCGGCTTCGCCG
>Ga0172376_10008848_pt1 | contig 10459 bp, 11 predicted proteins | sample Lak35m_FD_121114 | JGI IMG/M metagenome (GOLD analysis project Ga0172376, IMG submission 121114) | Freshwater microbial communities from Kabuno Bay, South-Kivu, Congo - kab_092012_35m | ecosystem: Environmental > Aquatic > Freshwater > Lake | place: Democratic Republic of the Congo: South-Kivu... | reverse complement strand
GAGCCTTTCCTAAAACTTTCTGACCTAGAAGGGCAATTATCAATAGGGTCCCGCAAAGTCCAACAACATATGCCGTCAATAGTGTTAATCCTTCGCTCAATGATGCAGGAAGGACCGTGACAACTACATAACCGTAAAAGGGCGAACACGATCTAAATATGGACCTAAAGCACTTCCTGTAGGGAAAGTTCTAGCGACGCCTCTTTTTGAGCGAGCATCAGCCAATCTCTGATTACTACGGCTTTGCAATGAAAGCTTCATAGAAGCAAAATACCAAATTTGCGGGAAAATGGAAATCAATCCAAGAATGATCAGTGTCGTTCCACTAATCAACTGCCAGGTTGTTGCTGATATACCAATTAGTGCTGTTGAGGCTTTTAGAAGAAGTGTAAAAATAAAAACGGAGACGCCAAGCGAAGCAGTTATTAAGTAGGCTTGTCTTCGGTTTTCTGAATTTGGCACTCCAAGCGAACCACCAATAATGACTGGCAGTAATGGTAGAACGCAGGGAGCCAAGGTTGTTAATACGCCTGCCACTAAGGCTCCCAGCGTCAACAAGGTCATACTATCTGCTTTACAAGATCAGAAATTGTTGTACTTCCCGACCACTTTTTTAAAGCATCACCATTTGAGTCTATTTGGACAAAAGTGCGCTGAAGGGTTACCCCATAAAGTTTGCGAATATCATCTGAGTTATCAAAGTCGACAACAACAATGGTCAAGTCAGCTGGTATTTGGTCTAAAGAGGCTTCGAAATTCTCCCGTGCAACTTTACAAGTCGAGAACCACGATGCATTGAAGAATAGGATTACATCTGAATTTTCATAAAGATCGATCAGGTGCAGATTCAAAACTTTCATATGAAATATAAAATCCTTTACCCACTTCCCCGTTTTGAGTATCCAATTTCTCTGCTTCCAAATTATTTGAGCTTGATGTCTGCCTTGAATTTGTTCCATCAGCGCAAGAGGCTAATAAAAGGCTCAGCAAGCCAATTAAAGTTGAAGCCAAGAACAACCGAAGTTTTTTACTTCTCATAATTTTGTCCTACAAGCACAATTCTTTTATCTCTTTTATTTATTCTTATGAGTTCTTTTATTAGCATATCTTGTACCTCTTTCTCGGCCCTTTTCAAATAATATCTCTTTCATTTAGAATTATGCATTTAATTATAGCTTACTTTTTCTATATTTTGATCTCTACGCAAAAATCTTTAACTAATATTTCATTTTATACTAAGATAAAACTTTGATATAAATCTATATACATAAAAATATAAAAATATCTCTAAATTATAATGACCATAATATTATTAATATGATAATATATATTATCAAATTATCTCTTATAATCAGCTCTTTTTTTAGCACAATCTAAACAATAAGTATCATATGGATACTCAATATAATATTTTTCATTACTAATAATTTTATTACAATTAATACACTTGATATCCATATATATACTATATAAATAAAAAAGATCAAAAGCAAATATTATAAAAACATATCAAGCCAAAAAAAATAATAAAGTATAATATGATTGTTATGAACAAGATAAAAAACCTAATCACAAATTTAGATCAAGCAATCTCCTCTAAAAGTAAACCAATCTCAAAAAAAAATCTTATTATTTATATAGCTACCTACCTACCGTTTCAATTTATATTCTTTGCAGTAACTTTTATATTTGTTTATATTCCTTACATTGCATTAAAAGATGATTATCAACTAGTAAATGAATTTGGTAAAGAATTTAGTACTGTTACTATAATTATAACATTATTACCGACATTAATTACCTTATTTATAACTGGAATTTTTACTCTGATAAATATAATTACAAACTCAATCAATAAAATTAATCGTGATCCATATACTATTTATATATTAAAAATAGCTACTATATTTATTATAACAGGTATATTTATATTTATTCTATTACCTTTAATTATTTTATTAGGTTTACTATCATTTATTCTTAAAATTATAAATTATAAAAAATTAAAATAACTAATTGATTTTATATAAAAAACATTTATGTAATTTAGGATTATTACTTATATCAAGACATGATAAAATAGTGAAACCAGATAAACTTAATCTTATAAATAAATTAAAAAATATATATAAATCATTATACCAATTAATATTACAAAACAAAAGAATTTTTTTGGTATAATTTTCTATGGGTTATGTTATCTCCTAGTTATTTATGTAAAAAATAATAATGAGTGTAAAAAAGAAATAAAAATAATTGATAACAAAGAAATAGAACAGATAAATTGCATCTATACCAAACCTTTTTTTTGGTATAAGCGATTCTCTAATAAGCATACTCTGGCTCCCAGCTGCAATAATAATTTCTATTATAATAGTAAAAAGTATGAGAAAATTAAAAATAGAGAAAACAGCCCACGAAATTCTTGATACTACTTATGAGGTAATAAACGATGCTACTCAAAAACCAAATACTTATACAATTAAAAATCTATTCCTGATACTACTATAAACAAAGAAGTATACGATGAGTTTACTCATAACGAGATGTACTCTAATACGATATTTCAAGATAAATAAAAAGACATGAATATAAACTTAAGACTAGTAAAGGTAGATAAAAAAAGAAGAATAGATTTTTTATCTATACCACAATCACAATTATACTTATTTTATCACTTCCTCTTCAATTATATCTATTAATTCCAGTAACTCCAATTATATTTATATTAATAAAAGAAAGTATAATATTACTTAAAAGTAAATCTGATATATCTAAGTATAAAAAGATTACACCTCTGAAACAAAACTTCATCCCTGGGTAATATTTGAGATAGCAACTTTACTAAACTCATACGAAATAATATCAAAAGCTTGGAAATATAAGACATTTAAATTAGCAATTTTTACACTCTATATAAACTTCTTTGTCGGTCTTGGCATACTTATTTATTCTCTAAATCAAGAATAATAAAAGCTAAATAAGAGCATATTATAAAGATATTATATATAAAACATAATTTTTGGTTTATTATTAAAAAATGACATGATAAATATATGGAAACAAATAAACATAAATTTATAGCAAATATAAAATATAAAGAAAGGTGTCTAAGTTATGGCATGCCTTTACAACACAAACTAATCAGAAAAATAAAGATAAAGAAAGAAACAAACATATGAAAAGACCAAAGGTAGTTATTTTTGGTGGTGGTTTTGGTGGCTTAGCAGTTGCCCGTTCACTATATAATGCAGCCGATGTCACAGTAGTTGATAAGCATAACTATCAAACCTTTCTACCACTGTTGTATCAGGTATCAACCGCAGGGTTGGCAGCAGATAATGTGGCATATCCAATAAGAGGCGTTCTAAGGAAAACCTCAGCCAGGTTTCGAATGGCCTCACCTATAAGTATTGATCACCATAACAAAGAGGTTAAATTAGATAGCAGTGAGGTCTTAAAGTTTGATCATTTAATTATTGCACTTGGCTCAGTAACTACAGATTTTGGTATTGCCGGAGTTAAAGAGTTCTCACTAGGTATAAAATCAGTATCTGAGGCACTAACAATTAGAACTGAGATTATGAGACGGTTTGAGTATCTTTGCCGTTTTGAGGATGATACAAAGTCTTTTGTAACAGTAATTGGTGGTGGACCTACCGGAGTTGAGATGGCAGGTGCGATAGCTGAGTTGATTAGAGGCCCCTTAAGATCTGATCAAGCAACTGTTGCTAAAAATATTAAGGTTACATTAATTGAGGCGGGCCAAAGATTGCTACCAACCTTTGCACCATCATTATCTGAGCGAACTAAAAAAGATTTAGAAAAACTTGGTGTTAAGGTTTTATTAAACAGCGCAGTAAAAGAGTTGCAACATCAAAAAGTGTTACTAAAAGATGGCACCATCCTACAATCTGAGATCACAATCTGGGCTGCAGGTGTAAAGGATGCTGATGCTATGAAGGAATTAAATCTGCCAGTTGAGAAAAATAGAATTGCAGTTGAACCAACTATGCAAGTTAAAAATTATCCATATATTTGGGCGTTAGGTGATATTGCAGGTGCTAAGGATAAAGATGGCTTGCCTCTGCCCATGGTGGCACCGGTTGCAATCCAACAAGGTAAATTTATTGCTAAACAAATTAAACTAATTATGCAAGGAAAAGATCTTGAAAAATTTAAGTACATAGATAAAGGATCGATGGCCACAATTGGTAGAAATAAAGCAGTGGTTCAGGTGAAATGGTTTAAGTTGGCCGGACCAATTGCCTGGCTATTCTGGCTTTGTCTACATCTGTTTTATCTATTAGGCGGTAAAAACAAAATTGGCACATTGGCAGATTGGACCTGGAATTATATAACCTTTGACAGGAGCAATCGCCACATCATGGATTCCTAAAGTTTTATCTCTAAGCCAGTCTATCAAAAGCTAATAAAGCTTGATGGTCATGAACCTTGGTCTCTTATCTGGAAAAAAAATAAAGAATTACTAAATGATATTACTGAAAATAAAGAGGTATACGCTGAAGTTATTAATCATGAACTGTACGCTAACTATAAGATTTCATGAAAAATATTAAGACATGAATATTGTGATAAGAGTAAAAATAAAAAATTTCATTTTTTTCCTTTATCACAAGCGCAATTTTACTTTTAAAATAAACCTTTTTTCAATTGTATAAATCAATTCTCACAACACTAATACTTTATTATTTGCATCTGAGTTTATTTAAGATGATCTCAACCGTTTTTGTATCAGCAATAAAATAAATTAGGTTCAATTTGGTACTCGAGGTTTACCACATTATATTTTCTTAGTGCCTCAAAAAAAGGTTTTTAGATATTCTATTGGATTTGAGATAATAATCTGCACAACCTCTGCATTTGTAACTAAAATTTAGCGATCTAACTAACATTAAAATAGAAATTCGAATTGAGATATAACTACCCTACTAAACATATGATATTTACTTCAAATCGTCAGACTTGCCACTAGGACGGAGACGCCTAAAACCGATCCAAAAGGTTAACACAAGCATAAACACCGGCAATACTACAATAAGTAAATGAAGCAGTATAACATCAGTTCCAGATAAAATAAATATAATTTCCATACATAGCAAGTACGTTAAAAATACAAAAAATTTAGTCACAATTGGTACGGCACGTTTCAAGAAAGGAATATCCTCCCAAGTAATTTGTACCCAAGGGTGTCTGACTTTTGAAGCTTTTAATTCCAATTTATTAATTCCCATTAAGATTATAGAAAAAACGAGACTACGACACTAACATAGAAGAATTGCCAGAATCCAATTTTATAATCAAACGCTTCTAACACAAGAGTGGAGATGTAGGAGTTGATCAAATTAATACCAAAAAATACTATAAGATTGTCTTTAGTTATATTATACAAAAAACTCCTTTATCAAACTTATGAAATTATACTAATTGTAAATATAAAACCAAGAAAATAAATTTGATAATATCAAAAGCATAAAAACATTAAGACTTTTAAATTAGCAAAATTTACACTCTATATAATCATCTTTGAAAAAACAACTAAAGACACCAAAATTGATAGATCTTTAAATATAGAAACCACTATGGATATGTTGAGATTACTTATAGAAATGAGTATAGTATTTACTATCGTAATAAAATATAGTATAATACTAATTATATTATACATAGGATTATTCCTTGTCGTAGCTTCCGTAATAACTTGGCTTGGGATTATATAAGTGTTCTTTGGGTTCTATCCGGCTTATAGAACGTCTCTTATAAAAGCTATCATTATAAGTTCTAATGCTATATTAAAAAATTACTATGCGATATTAAAAGTTGATTATAAAATTAATTTAATTTTGTATATATCATAATTTGATCTTTTAAATTTACGCAAATGTCATCTTTATTTGAAATGACGTCTTTATTTGAAATTTTGCATAATTCTTCTGCTAATTTAGCATCAGATAACCGACCTAAAACAAATGTAACTGCACCACCTATGCAAGCACCTATATGTTCTTCATTAAATTTAGTACAGACATTAATTGATTTTAAAATATCTTCTTTTTTAACAACACTAAAAAAATGAGAAGGATATCTAGAGGCGTCAATCTGGCTATATTTATCATAGTCTTCATTATTTCTATTTAGGTTCGATTTAAGATATTCTGATTCAAAAGCCCCTAATAATTCAAGTAAAGCGAAACCAACACTTTGAGCACATGCATGCTGGCTGGAAAAATTATCTAAATCTTGACATAAAATAGCATAGTCACTAAGTTTTAGTAAGAATTTTTCTTTCTCTTCAAAGATTTCTTTTTCAGTCATAGTAAGAAGATCCGAATTTTTCGAAAATAATTTTTGTTTAGAATACTCTATTAAGGTTATACCTATACAGCCACGTGTATACTTACTATCAATCAGTTCACAATCTTTAATTAATTTATTTAAATAATCATTTTCTACTTTAAATGATAAATAGTTTTTTTTGCCAAACTCAATTAAAATATGTGATGAAAGTACTCCTTCAAAGCAACTCAGCTCATCTTCTCTATTTTTAAATGCCTCTGAGCAACCATCAGACCCTACAATAACATCATTTATCGACCGATATAGTGCCCTACCGGTACCGTGGATACATAATTTATAAGAAATAGATTGTTTATCTTTATTATCACATATATTTATAATTACTTTTTTTACTTCGTTTAAATTGCTAATCGTTCCCCACTCTTCAAATGCTCCGTGGTAAATTCCAGCAGTGCAGATATTTTTTGTTAATACAGAATTTTTTAAGCCTAAATGATAAAATAATATTTTACCAATAGTGTGTGCTAAAACATGACAATCTACAGGATATGAGTCTTTATTATTACCTCTATTTTCAAGTTTTTCCATATAGTATATAACATTATCGATCTCACCTTTGATTGCACTATCTACTATTTTATTAAACTCACAAAACATTTTCTCTCCATTGTTGCATTTGTCTCTAATAAAATCCACCTCGCTCTTGATAAGCATAGATTTATTTATATTTGCAAAAACAGTATCGTTATTACTAACATAAATAATATATGAAACAATTATAATAAAAACAGATAAAATAGATAGTAAATATTTTTTACTTTTCATAATTAAATTATACATATTTAGTGCATAAACTCAAATAATTATAAACTATATGCTATCCAACCGAACCTTCCATTTGAAGCTCTATAAGCCTATTTAGTTCTATAGCATACTCCATTGGAAGATTTTTTGAGACTGGTTCGATAAAACCCCTTACAATCATAGCCATAGCTTCATCTTCTGATAAGCCCCTACTCATAAGATAAAACAATTGATCATCTGAAATCTTTGAAACGGTTGCTTCGTGGCCAATGGATACATCATCTTCTCTAATATCAACATAGGGGTAAGTATCTGATCGTGATATAGTATCTATCAGTAATGCATCACATTTAACAGTACTCTTTGATTTATATGCGCCTTCATCAACCTTTACTAAGCCACGATATGATGTTCTACCTCCATTTCGGGCAATAGATTTTGATACAATTGTTGATGAGGTATTTGGTGCCATATGAACCATTTTAGCACCTGCATCTTGGTGTTGTCCTTCTCCTGCAAAAGCTATTGATAAAGTTTCTCCCTTTGAGTTTGGACCCATTAGAAAAACTGCAGGATATTTCATAGTTACCTTAGATCCAATATTACCATCTATCCATTCCATTGTAGCTCCTTTTGCACAAGTTGCACGTTTAGTAACTAAATTATAAACATTATTTGACCAATTTTGAATTGTAGTATACCTTACCCTAGCGTTCTCCTTTACAATAATTTCAACAACAGCTGAATGTAATGAATCAGTTGAGTAAATCGGAGCAGTACACCCCTCAATATAATGTACATAAGAGTTTTCATCTGCAATTATCAGAGTTCTTTCAAATTGACCCATATTCTCTGTGTTAATTCTAAAATATGCTTGTAGCGGAATATCAACATGAACGTCTTTTGGTACATAAATAAATGAACCTCCTGACCAAGTTGCTGAATTTAGCGCAGCAAATTTATTATCTCCTATTGGTATTACCGATCCAAAGTATTTTTTAAAAATATCTTCATGCTCTTTCAATGCAGTATCAGTATCAAGGAAGATAACTCCCTCTTTCTCTAAGTCCTCTCTAATAGAATGATAAACTACTTCCGATTCGTACTGAGCCGCTACACCAGCTACAAGCCTATTACGCTCGGCTTCTGGGATTCCCAATTTGTCATATGTATTTTTTATCTCTACAGGAAGTTCTTCCCAGGTTTTAGCCTGCTTCTCGGTAGATTTTACATAATATTTTATATTATTAAAATCAATCTCAGATAAATTCGATCCCCAATTTGGCATAGGCTTTTTTTCAAATAAAGCAAGCGCCCTTAACCTTAGATCTAACATCCATTTAGGCTCATTCTTTAGATTCGATATCTCGGTAACAACCTCTTTAGATAAACCCCGCTTACTATTACTTCCAATAATATCAATATCAGACCAGCCATATTTATAATTCTTTAGATCATCGGTCGCTTCATTTTTATTCATATTTCACCTCTAAACTACTGTGCAGAGCCTACTCTAGTAAACATTTATTAGATCACAATAGTTATGTAATATAAATTTTTCTTTACATTAAATATATTTTTTCTCTGATTTGATAGACTTAAAAATAAGTTATCCTCGCTATTACTAGTATCTGGTATACCCCTATCTTTATAAACATCTCTACTATAAAACTTATTTACTGATTCTGGAAAAAATATCTGAGTATAGTAATTTTTACCTACTTTGATATGCAGATGTAGCGCTCTACCCACATACCATCCTGGCAATACTGAGTAAAAACTCACCTCACCTTTTTCATTTGTTTTTTGATATCCTCTTAGTAAGCCTTTATTATCTATATCATATTTTCCATCTATCTTTGCCTGCCAGATATCTACTTTTACTCCTCTCAATGCTTTACAATTTTTATTTAAAATTTTAATGATATATTTTATCTTTACTCCTTTAATTTTATTAGCAATATATCTTTGCTCTAAGGAAGGAATATAAAACGGTCCAGCAGGCAACTCCTCTGTCTTTACACATTTATCTATTTTTTCAATTGAAAATACATAATTTATATTACAAATAATAATTATAATTATAGCTAGAGCTAATTTTTTCATAATATTATTCTTCATAACATAATTTGGTGTCAGATATGTGCTTATTTTTATAACTTAGTAAAGATATACTTATGTCTTCTTCTGTAAAGTTACTAATTAAGAGAATCTTTCTTGACTATGGAAGATTATCAAATACTCTTTGTAAATAATATATTTTAATATTTTATAACTAAATAATATATCAAGAGAGGAGATAAATATGATATATGAAACTAATCAATATATAAGCAATAATAGTGATAAATTTATAAAACAGAGCCAGGTACGAGCTGGTGCTTTAGTAACCACAATTAATTTAATTATTTCATCAATATTATTAATAATAAATATAAAAATTGTTGCATTGCTTTTTTTGATAATGCAGTTGAGTGTTTTTTTGAATAGTTCTAGCTTTAATCTATATACCCCGTTAGTAAAAGTCTTAGAGAGGTTTTTCAAAAGTAAAAAAGATTTTCATATTTTTGAAGTTCGATTTCAAGGATCGATAGGAGCTATTTTTATTATTTCTGCCATTCTTGCTCTCTTTGTTAGTAATATACTATCGCTAATTTTTGTATTAGCATGCTTATTTGCCTCTCAACTTAACGCTTTTTTTGGAATCTGCATAGCTTGCATAATTTATCCAAAATATTTGCTTATTAAAAATAAATTATTTTCAAAGGCTAACTAAAAAAATTTATTAGATAACAAACTTTTACTATAAATAAATAGATGATAACTAAAAAATATCTAAATAACTCTATTAATAAGCATATAAGACCTTTATAAATTCATCACCTGAAATACTACTAAAAATAAAGTATAAATTACTTTGCTCTAACACCTCTCCTGAGATACTGTAACTATAATTAACTTTATATTTTCTACAAGATATATTTTTAACTCCATTTACTTTTTTATTAGAAATAAGTATATCATCTTTATAAGTATTCAAGTATAATAATTTATCTTTATAACAAAAAGAATATTTAAATATTTTTCCTTTTCTGCATTTTGTATTATAATACTTCTCAGTTGTCACATCATAATCACTGATACAATGCCCTTTATAAACAATACGTTCTTTATTGCTCTCACTTGGTGCGTTCTCAGATAACTTCGGGTTAGTTGGAATCTCTGCATTTACCGGCACTGTGGCTCCATTTGGAGATGAAATGGGTAACTTATTAACTAAATTACTAGTATTTACCTTGCTAGCTGGATTAACATTAGGGTAATTAAAAGGAGGGAT
>Ga0172376_10008847_pt1 | contig 10462 bp, 9 predicted proteins | sample Lak35m_FD_121114 | JGI IMG/M metagenome (GOLD analysis project Ga0172376, IMG submission 121114) | Freshwater microbial communities from Kabuno Bay, South-Kivu, Congo - kab_092012_35m | ecosystem: Environmental > Aquatic > Freshwater > Lake | place: Democratic Republic of the Congo: South-Kivu... | reverse complement strand
GTGCAGATGATGGGTGGCCTGGCCTACATGACCGGCCGGCCCGGCGACCCGCTGCGCGCGGGCACCAGCGTCAAGACATCATGGGCGGCATGTTCGGCGCCATCGGCGTGCTGGCCGCGCTCATCCAGCGCGGCATCACCGGCAAGGGGCAGGAGGTGCAGAGCGCGCTGTTCGAGAACAACGTCTTCCTGGTGGGACAGCACATGCTGCAGTTCGCCATGACCGGCCAGCCTGCGGCGCCCATGCCCGCGCGCATCAGCCCCTGGGGCATCTACGACGTGTTCACGGTGAAAGACGGCGAGCAGATCTTCCTGAGCGCCGTGAGCGACGCGCAGTGGGCGACCTTTTGCGACGCGCTGGGTTTTGCCGATCTCCGCGACGACCCGCGTTATGCCAACAACAACCTGCGCGTGCAGGAGCGGCCCACGCTGCTGGCGCTGCTGCGCGAGCGCCTGGCCGCCTGGCCCGCGGCCGAGCTGGCCGCGCTGTTCGAGCGCGTGGGCCTGCCCTATGCGCCCATCCGCAAGCCCGAGGAACTGCTGACCGACGAGCACCTGCTGGCCACCGGTGGCCTGGCCGACATGACCCTGCCCGACGGCCCGCGCGCCGGCCAGACCGCCAAGGCCACGCTGCTGCCCTTCACCCTGGGTGGCCAGCGCCTGGGTGTGCACCGCGACCCGCCGACACTGGGCGACGCGACCAGCGCCTTGCTGGGCGAGCTGGGCATCAACCCGGCGCAGCAGGAACGCCTGCGCCAGGCGCGTGTGGTGGCCTGAAGGTCAAGCCCATGGACAAGCTCAAGCAGCTCGAAACCTTTGCCTCTGTGGCCACCCGCGGCAGCCTGACGGCGGCTGCCAAGGCCGAGGGCGTGGCCCCGGCCATCATCGGCCGCCGGCTCGACGCGCTGGAATCGCGCCTGGGCGTCAAGCTCATGGTGCGCACCACGCGCCGCATCACGCTCACCCATGAGGGCAGCGCCTTCCTCGAAGACTGCCAGCGCCTGCTGACCGATCTCGCCAACGCCGAGGCCAGCGTGAGCGCCGGCGGCGTCAAGGCCAGCGGCCACCTGCGCATCACCGCGCCCGCGGGCTTCGGCCGCCGCCACGTGGCGCCGCTGGTGCCGCGTTTTCGCGAGTTGCACCCCGAGGTCACCATCTCGCTGAACCTTAGCGACCGGGTGGTCGACGTGGCCGGCGAGGGCTACGACTGCGCGGTGCGTGTGGGCGATCTGCCCGATTCGTCGCTGGTCAGCGTGCGCCTGGCCGACAACCGCCGCCTGTGCGTGACCACGCCGCGCTACCTGCAACGCCACGGCCGGCCCCAGACCCCGGCCGACCTGGTGCGCTTCGATTGCCTGGTGCTCAGCAGCGATGCCTCGCAGACGCGCGGCTGGGCCTTCTCCATGCCCGCGGCCGAGGGCAGCACCGAACGCGAGATCACCCACCTGCGCCCCGGCGGCCCGCTGGACTGCAGCGACGGCCAGGTGCTGCACGAGTGGTGCCTGGCCGGCGTCGGCATTGCCTGGCGCAGCACCTGGGAAGTGGAAGCCGACATCGCCGCCGGCCGCCTGGTGACCGTGCTCGACGACTACGCCGCACCGCCCAACGGCATCTACGCCCTGTTCCCGCAGCGCAAGCACCTGGCGCTGCGCGTGCGGCTGTGGATCGACTTCTTGAAGCACCACTACGGGCAGGCGGATTACTGGGCGGGACGTTGAGGCCACACTTTCGAGTTCAGAGGTCTACAGTCGCCCCTGGCGCTACTTATGTGATGAACGAACAAGAACGCTTGGCTGAAGACCTCTGGCAAGCCGTGTTTCCAATAGCGCGTGCCTACGTTCGCTGGGTTGCGCCCTGCGTATTGGTCTGGCACTTGTATTCGCTGTTCTGGGCAAGCCTGCACAAGGCTCCAACGTGGAGCGGATACCCGCTCGGTGCCTTGGCGATCGTCGTCTTAACTTGGCACTATTGGTCTTGCTATTCAGACTTGAGAAGCCGGAAGCCAGTTTGCATTGGTGGCGGTATTGGCATCCAGTCGGGTGACTCGATCGCGAGGGGGACCCTTGTGGTGGTGCTCGCCATATTCGTTCACTTTCTGCTCACACTCGCCGCAGGGATCGGAAACTTTTCAGCGTGAGGCTGCAGGTACCACCAGGCTCGCGCCGGGCCACTGCCCGCTGCGGCACAGCTCGGCGGCCACGGTCATCGCCAGCTGCGCCACGGCCTGCGCGGCGGCCGACAGCGGGATGTGGGCCGAGGTGCACAGGGCCAGCGTCCGCTCCAGCGGGGGTGACACCACCGGCGTGGCCTGTAGCAGGCCGGCGTCGATGTCGGCCTTGAGCGGCATCACCGGCAGCAGCGTCTGCCCCAGACCGGCCAGCAGCGAGGTGCGCAAGATGCTGATGGAGCTGATGTCGGTCACCGCCTGCGGGGGCGCGAGGCCGGCGTCGCGGGCGGCGGCCTCGATGAGGGGGCGCACGCCGTGGGGCTGCGCCGGCAGGATCAGCGGCTGTGCCAGCGCCTGCCGCAGCGTGACCCTGGCGGCGCGCCGTGCTGCGCCGGTGGGGGGGCCGATCAGGCACAGGCGCTCGCGGAGCATCGGCGTCCAGGTGAATTCGGACAGCGTGCCGTCGTCGAACAGCACGGCCAGCTGGATCTGGCCCGCGCGCAGCTGCGGCGTGAGGTTGCCGGTGAGTTCTTCGGTCAGCTCCAGCTGCACCTGGGGCAGGGCCTGGCGCACCGCGCGCAGCAGGGGCAGGGCCAGCGCTTGCGAGGCGCTGTGCGGAATCCCGAACACCACCTTGCCGCTGGGTTCGGCACTGCCGCTGCGCGCGGCCTGCGCGGCCTCGCCGGTCTGCCGCAGGATGGACACCGCGTGCGGATAGAAGCGCTGGCCGGCCTCGGTCAGCGCCACGCCGCGGCGGGTGCGCAGGAACAGCTCGACGCCCAGTTCGTCCTCCAGCTGCGCTATCTGGTGGCTCAGCGCGGACTGGGCCACGAACACCCGTTCGGCAGCCGCCGAGAAGCTGCCGCTGTCGGCGATCGCCAGGAAGTATTTGAGTTGCCGCAGTTCCATCGGGGGGTCTCGCCGTATCGGCGTTTTGCCATCTGAATATCAGATGGATGGTCGCCAATTATGTATTGGACAGAAAGCAGGCTGGGCGCTTCAATACACCCATCCACCCTGTTGCCCGCCCTGGTGAGCCACCCGCCCGCCAGCCCCGCCCACCCGGCGATCGGCAGCCACAGGCGCATGTCCCACCGGATGTGCCCGATGTGGAGACGGCCGCAAGGATGGCCGTGTGGCCGGTGCGCCGATGGTCCGGTCGCTCAGCTTTGGGCGAGCGGGCCGTAGAGGTCGAGGCGTCGGCCCGGCCGTTGTGAATGGAGCCGGCGGTGCTGCAGCGCCGCCGCATCCAGACGTGCGAGCAGCAGCGCTTCGCCCTTGTCCGCCAGGGCTTGCACGCCGCCGTCCGGTGCGATGGCGCAGCTCAGGCCGTTGTAGGCCAGGGTTCCTTCGCGGCCGCAGGCGTTGGCGTAGCCCAGGTACAGGCTGTTCTCCAGCGCCCGTGCGGGCAACAGCACCCGCTGCACCGCGTCGAAGGGTTCCATGTTGGCGGTGGGCACCAGCACCGCGTCGGCGCCCTGTAGCGCGAGCAGTCGCACAGTTTCCGGGAATTCCACGTCGTAGCAGATCAGCAGACCCAGGCGCCAGCCTTGGTGATCGAAGACTTGTGATGCCGTGTCCCCCGCGCTGAACTGCGCGCGGTCCAGATCGCCATACAAATGCGTCTTGCGGTAGTTGGAAAGCCGCGAGCCGTTCGCGGCGATGGCCTGCGCAGCATTGAAGGGCTTGCCGTTCGGGTTGTGTTCCGGGTAGCCGTAAACGACCGCGATGCCATGGCGCTGCGCGATGCGCGCCACCGCTTGCGCCAATGGGCCGTCGGCCGGTTCGGCCAGGGTGGCGACGCGTTCGGTTCCGATGGCGTAGCCGGTGAGATACATCTCGGGCGTGATCAGCAGCTCGGCGCCTTGCGTCCGCGCCTGGGCGCAGGCCGCGTCCAGCCGCTGCAGCGCCTCGGCGCTGCTCGCCGGGTGCGGGGTCTGCCAGAGGGCCAGGGTCAGGTCTTTGATCTTCATGGTCGGTGCGAGGGCTTCGACAGGCTCAGCCCGAACGGGTGGAGATGCCCGTCCGAAGGGGCGGGAACGACGGTATCTGTTTCAGTCGGGCAGCGCCACCGGTCCGAGTGACGGGTACAGCTCACCCGGCCCGGGGTTCTCTGTCGCGCAGCGCCCGCCCAGCTGGTGGACGATGCCCCAGACCGCATTGAGCGCCGTTTGCACCGCACCTTCGACCCAGGCGGGCGTGAACGACACGTCGTCACCGGCCAGGAAGATGCCGCGCTCGGCGGCGGGCAGCCCGTCCTGCATGAAGTGGCCGTACATGCGCTGGTTGTAGCGGTAGTGGCCGGGCAGGGCACCCTTGAAGGCGCCGAGGAAGTAGGGGTCGGCTTCCCAGGAGATGGTGATCGGGTCACCCACGATGTGGCCGGCGATGTCCACCGTGGGGTAGATCTGGCGCAGCGCGTCCAGCGCCAGCTGCACCCGTTTGGCGGGCGGATGCGGCAGCATCTTGAGCGCGTCGCTCATCCAGGCGTAGCTCAGGCACATCACGGCCGGTTTGTCGGGGCCGTTGTCGAACAGATAAGTGCCGCGCGTGAGCCGGTCGGTCAGCGTCATGCTCAGCGTGTCGCGGCCGGTGGTCGGATCGACGTCTTTCCAGAACGGACGGTCGACCATCACGAAGGTCTTGCTCGACTGCATGTAGCGCGTGCGGTCCAGCGCCATCCACAGCTTTTGCGAGAACAGCGACTCTTCGACCGCGATCTGCGTCGTCAGCAGCCAGCTCTGGCAGGTCACCAGCACGGCGGGGTATTCGCGGACCGTCCCCCAGCTGTCGGTGACGGCCAGTTGCCCCGATGCCACCCGGCGGATGGCGGTGACGCCCGGCCGCGTGGCGCCGCCGTGCAGGCTGGCCAGCGAGGTGCCGGCCGGCCAGTGCGCGATCTGCTCCGGCGCGTGCGCCCACAGGCCCAGCGGCACCTGCTGCACGCCGCCCACGATCAGGTGCTGGTCCTCGTCGCAGCCGGTGAGCACCACACGCAGGATTTCCAGCAGGGTGTTGGGGAAGTCCGAATCCCAGCCGCCGGTGCCGAAGCCGACCTGGCCGAACACCTCACGGTGGCGGAACGAGAGCTTCGAAAACGCTTTGGACTGCGCCACGAAATCGTAGAAGGTGCGGTCGTCCCACAGCGGCACCAGTGCGTTCCACAGGGCCTTCAGGCGCGGCACGTCGCGCTGGCGCAGGGCCTGCTGCAGGTCGCCGAAGCCCAGTTCGTCGAGCGCCGCGGCCCAGGCCTCGGCCACCTGCTGAAAGAGCGGTGGCAGATCGGCCAGCGTGCGCGCGTAGTGGGTCTGGCCTTCCCGCTCGACCACCGTGCTGCCTGCGGCGGGCGTGAGCGGGTTGGGGAAGGGCTTGGTCTCCAGCCCGAGCAGCTTCACGTAGTGGAAGAAGGCGGTGGACGAGGCCGGGAAGCGCATGCCGCCCAGCTCGGCCACCACGCCCTGGCCACCTTCGAAGGGCTGCGAACGCAGACGCCCGCCCATGCGCGAGGCTTCGTAGATCACGGGTTTGAGGCCAAGTTTCATCAGCTCGTAGGCGGCGGTCATGCCGGCCATGCCCGCGCCGACGATGGCGACCTCGGTGCCGTGCGCTCCGGCCGGCAGCGAGGCCAGGCCGCCCGGGTGTTTCAGCCAGTCGTCGTAGGCAAACGGGAAGTCCGGACCAAAGATGGTGACCGGAGCCGTGGCAGGGCGCAGGGCGTTGTTCATCGTGTCAGACCAGGGAAGTGAGCAACCAGCCGGCCGTGCCCCACATCATGAGGGCCACGGCGCCGTCCAGCACGCGCCAGATGTGCAGTGAGTTCAGGCGACGGCCGAGCCAGAAGGCGGCGGCGCCCAGCAGCAGGAACCAGACCAGCGAACCGGTGGCCGCGCCCAGGCCGAAGGCCGTGCTGCCCTGGCCGTAGGCCAGCGAGGCGGTGCCGATCAGCACGGCGGTGTCGAGCCAGGCGTGCGGGTTGAGCCAGGAAAAGGCCAGGGCCGAGCCGATGGCCTGGCGCGTGCTCACCGGTGCGGGGCCATGGCGGGTCTGGCCGCTGCCGTCTTGCAGGACGGCGATCGGCAGCGGCTTGAGGAAGCGCTGGAAGGCCTGCCAGCCGTACACGCCCAGGAACAGCACGCCGGCGCCGATCAGCGCGCCCAGCAGCTTGTCCGACAGGCCGCCGAGCTGGGCCAGGCCCAGCACCCCCAGCGAGATGAGGGCGATGTCGGCAGCGGCGCAGACGGCCACGGTGAGCCACAGGTGCTGGCGTTGCAGGCCCATGCGCAGCACATGGGCGTTCTGCGGGCCGATGGCCATGATGAGCGACATGCTCAGCAGCATGCCGGCGGTGAAGGTGGGGAGGCTCAGGACCATGACGGACTTTCAGGGGAGTGGTGCCCACACCGGGCGGTGCGGCAAAGCAATGGCGCGAGTGTGCCGAGAAAGGGGCTTGCATTAAACAAAGTCAACTTAAAATCAGTTCACTCAATAAATACTTGAACAAATGCTGGACGCCCGCCAACTCGAAGCCCTGGCCGCCGTGGTCGAACACCGGGGCTTCGGCCCGGCCGCGCAATCGCTCAAGCTCACGCTGGCCGCGGTGTCGCTGCGCATCAAGTCGCTGGAAGAGCACCTGGGCCAGCGCCTGCTGGTGCGCGGCAAGGTGGTGCGCGCCACCGCGGCCGGCCAGGCCCTGCTGGCCCATGTGAAGCAACTGCAGATGATGGAGGCCGACCTGCTGGCCGGCCTGCAGGGTGGCACGGCGGCGCGCGGCGGGGCGGCCTGGCAGAGCCTGAGCGTGGCGATCAACGCCGACTCGGTGGCCAGCTGGTTCCTGCCCGGGGTGGCGCCGTTGCTGCAGGCCCACCGGTTGCTGCTAGAGATCACCATCGACGACCAGGACCACACGCACGACGCGCTCAAGAGCGGCGATGTGATCGGCTGCGTGACCACGCTGGCCGAGCCCATGCGGGGCTGCGTGGCCGAGCCGCTGGGCGTGATGCGCTACCGCTGCGTGGCCGCGCCGGCCGTGGCCCAGCGCTGCCGCACGCCGCGCGGCGCGGTGTCACCGCACCAGTTGCTGGCGCATCCGGCCATCATCTTCAACCGCAAGGACGCGCTGCAGGACGCGTTCCTGCAAAAGCACTTTGGCCTGAAACAGCCGAACTACCCGCGCCACTACGCCCCGGCGGTGGACGCCTTCGAGCGCGCGATCGAACTGGGGTTGGGCTGGGGCATGGTGCCCGAGCAGCACCTGGCGGGGCGCCCCGGCCTGCAGGAGGTGCTGCCCGGCGCCACCGTGGACGTGACCCTGTACTGGCAGCACTGGGCGCGCGAGCCGCTGTCGGCGCAGCGGCTGACGCAGGCGGTCAAGGCCGCGGCACACGCCAGCCTGCCACCGGTGGCAGACGCCTAGGCTGAGGCCGGGCCATGCGGCCACCTAAAATCCCGTCCCTATGCTCAAGATCAAACAGGAACTGCTGGCCGGCCTCGCACAGGCGCTGGACCAGCTCGCGCCCGGCGCCGGCGACAAGGCGGCCTTCGAATCCCCCAAGGTCGCCGCCCATGGCGATTTCGCCGTCACCGCGGCCATGCAGCTGGCCAAACCACTCAAGCTCAACCCGCGCCAGCTGGGCGAGCAGCTCAAGGCCGCGCTGCTGGCGCTGCCGGTCTACCAGCAATGGGTGGCCGACATCGAGATCGCCGGTCCCGGCTTCCTCAACCTGCGCCTCAAGCCCGCCGCCAAGCAGGCCATCGTGACCGAGGTGCTGCAGGCCGGTGACACCTTCGGCGTTCAGCCGTCCAACGGCCAGCGCCTGATGGTCGAATTCGTTTCCGCCAACCCCACCGGCCCCCTGCACGTGGGCCATGGCCGCCAGGCCGCGCTGGGCGACGCCATCTGCAGCCTCTACAGCACCCAGGGCTGGGCTGTGCACCGGGAGTTCTATTACAACGACGCGGGCGTGCAGATCGGCACGCTGGCCACCAGCACGCAGTTGCGCGCCAAGGGCTTCAAGCCGGGCGATGCGCAGTGGCCCGAGGCCGCCTACAACGGCGACTACATCCAGGACATCGCCAACGACTTCCTGGCGAAGAAGACGGTGCATGCCGACGACCGCGAATTCACCGCCAGTGGCGACGTGGAAGACCTGGATTCGATCCGCCAGTTTGCCGTGGCCTACCTGCGCCACGAGCAGGATCTGGACCTGCAGGCCTTCCAGGTCAAGTTCGACCACTACTACCTCGAATCCAGCCTCTACACCAGCGGCCGCGTCGAAGCGACGGTGAACCGGCTGGTGGCCAACGGCAAGACCTACGAGCAGGACGGTGCGCTGTGGCTGCGGTCCACCGACTACGGCGACGACAAAGACCGCGTCATGCGCAAGGGCGACGGCAGCTTCACCTACTTCGTGCCCGATGTGGCGTATCACATCGCCAAGTGGGAACGGGGCTTCACCAAGGTCATCAACATCCAGGGCACCGACCACCACGGGACGATTGCGCGCGTGCGCGCCGGCCTGCAGGCGGCCGACGTCGGCATCCCCCAGGGCTACCCGGACTACGTGCTGCACACCATGGTGCGCGTGGTGCGCGGCGGCGAAGAGGTCAAGATCAGCAAGCGCGCCGGCAGCTACGTCACGCTGCGCGACCTGATCGAATGGACCAGCAAGGACGCGGTGCGCTTCTTCCTGCTCAGCCGCAAGCCCGATACCGAATACACCTTCGACGTCGACCTGGCGGTGCAGAAGAACAACGACAACCCGGTGTATTACGTGCAATACGCCCACGCGCGCATCTGCTCGGTGCTCGCCGCCTGGGGCGGCGACGTGGCCGCGCTGGCCGGCGCGGACCTGTCGCCGCTGGACACGCCAGCCGCGCAGTCCCTCATGCTGCTGCTGGCCAAGTACCCGGCCATGCTCACCGCCGCGGCCGACGGCTTTGCGCCGCACGACGTGACTTTCTACCTGCGCGAGCTCGCCGCGGCGTACCACGGCTACTACGACGCCGAACGCATCCTGGTGGACGACGAGCCCGTGAAAATGGCGCGCCTGGCCCTGGTCCGTGCGACGGCGCAGGTGTTGCACAATGGTCTGGCCGTGCTGGGTGTCGGCGCCCCGCAGAAGATGTGAAAGTCGTTCCCGTCATGAAATCAAGCCAACGCCGGCAAGCCGGTGGCACCCTCATCGGCTTTGTGGTCGGTCTGCTCGTCGGTCTGGGTGCTGCCCTGTCCATCGCCATCTATGTGACCCGGGTGCCGGTGCCGTTTGTGGACCGCGGGGTTTCGCGTTCGCCCGCGCAGGACGCGCAGGAGGCCGAGCGCAACAAGGGCTGGAACCCCAACGCCCAGATCGCTGGCAAAACCGCCCCTCTGCCCAGCGTGCCCGAGGCCACCGACACCGCCGGGGCCATTTCGGTGCCGCCGGCCGACGGCCAGCCGCTGCCGGCGCCGGTTTCGGTGGCCGGTACGGTCACGGCAGCGCCGGCCCGCCCGGCCGCCGATCCGCTGGGTGATCTGGTGGCCGCCAAGCTGGGGCAAGGTACGTCCACCACAGCAGCCACCACGCCAGCCCGCAGCACCACCACCGCTGCCGACCCGTTCGTCTACTTCGTGCAGGCCGGCGCCTTCAAGACGCCCGAAGACGCCGATGCCCAGCGCGCCAAACTGGCCATGCTCGGCATGGCCGCCGACGTGAGCGAGCGCGAGCAGTCGGGCCGCACGGTGTTCCGGGTGCGCCTGGGGCCGTTCAACGACAAGGCCATGGCCGACGCCACCCGCGAACAGCTCGAAGTCAATGGCGTGGAGTCGGCGCTGGTGCGCGTCCAGAAGTGATCCGGCCGGGCGCGGGAACTTCCCCCGCCCTTTCAGGCCCCAAGAGGCCCAACACAGGAGTCTGATGTCATGCAACGTCGCGCTTTTTCCCGTTCCCTGATCGCCACCGGTGCCACCGCTCTCGCGGGCGGCGCCGCGCTGCTGCCCCTGGCCGCGCAGGCCCAGGTGGGCGGGTTCAAAGAGGGTTCGGACTACCTGCGCCTGGGCAAGCCGGTGGCCACCGACAGCGGTACCGGCAAGGTCGAGGTGCTGGAGTTCTTCGCCTACTCGTGCATCCACTGCTACAACTTCGAGCCCGTCATGGCCGCCTGGATGAAGAAGCTGCCCGCCACGGTGTCCGTGCGCCGCACGCCGGTGGCCTTCAGCGACGCCTTCGTGCCCATGCAGCGCCTGTACTACACGCTCGAAGCCATGGGGCTGGTGGACACGCTGCACGAAAAGGTGTTCAAGGCGTTCCATGTGGACAAG
>Ga0172376_10008846_pt1 | contig 10463 bp, 6 predicted proteins | sample Lak35m_FD_121114 | JGI IMG/M metagenome (GOLD analysis project Ga0172376, IMG submission 121114) | Freshwater microbial communities from Kabuno Bay, South-Kivu, Congo - kab_092012_35m | ecosystem: Environmental > Aquatic > Freshwater > Lake | place: Democratic Republic of the Congo: South-Kivu... | reverse complement strand
AGCTGGTGGGCTCGAAGTTCTGCGTGTCGCCGTCGGTGGGCACCAGGTGATCCCAGGTCTTGTATGCCACCCAGCCCGTGCCGTCGAAGACCTCGATGCCGAGGCCGGTGTCCAGGCCCGCCACGGCGCTGCCGTCCGCCAGCGTGATGGCGTTGATGCGGCTGCCCTCGAAGCCTGTGACGGTGAAGACGGCGGTGCCTGCGCCCTCGGAAACGGTGACATCGCTGACGCCGGTGGGACACGGCCACGACGCTGTCGGCGGCGATCTTGAGCGTGGTGGCCGCGTCGTCGCGCGCGGCGCTGGTGGCCGTGGCGCTGACGGTGACCAGCGTGCGGGCGGACACCTTGCCGGTGGCGTCGGCCACCGTGTACCAGAGGCTGTCGCTGCCGCTGAAGTCGGCCGTGGGCTGCAGCGTGAGCACGCCGCGCGCATCGACGCTGTACAGACCCTGGGCGGTGCTCAGCGTCCTGGCGCCGCTGCCGCCGCTGGCCGCGCTGTACAGCAGCACGCTGGCCGGGTTGAGGATGCTGGCGGCTGCGTTGTCATTGGCCAGCAGGTCCACCGGCTGCACGCTCCAGAAGCCCGCCGGGGCGGTGCCCAGGTCGTTGTCCAGCGCCGTGGTGGAGAACTGGAAGGCCCCCGCGCTCAGCTGCGGCTTGGTGACGGTGAGCGGGGCAACGTCGTCAGCCATGGGGAAATGCTGTTGGCGAGAAAAGAGACCAGATCGCCTGGCATAAGCAGGCAATCTTTGGTCTTGAAGTGAGACCCAATGCACACTTCGATGGCGTCACGCCAGGAGCCGGCCACAGTCCTCGCATCCCTTTGCTCTCAATGTTGATCATTCTTGATAAGACTCTACTTATTGCACCTCACTTGGGCTATTCCGCAGTTCTTGATTGATGATTTGCGCAGAGCTTGACTAAATACGCCTGCGCGGTCTGTCAAAAACTTGACAATATCTGATTCTTTGCCTAAAATATATATAAGTCCTAAGGTCGTTCAACGGTGGATCACGCAATCCTGTCGAGACGCTCTGAATCATTTTATTCATCCGAAGCAATTGAGTCGCAACCGCTTCTTTTTGGTAACTCGCTCAATATTTGTATTGATAGAGATCCCGATATTCTGGCGCAACGCCTATCTCAACACTACAAATTGCTTGACTATGGTCCCCGGCCCGGCTATCAGGGCAAATTCCTGCACAGGTCTTTCACCGCATTTGCAGGTGATCTTGCAGTGACATGCGGTTATGCCAGCCCATTGCTTGGACGCATGGGGCAAATGCAGGATCGCGGCTCGATCAACTTGATGCGTCTGGGGGCTGTCACCTACACGGCTGCAGGGCACGAATATCACTTGAACCCTAAGCGGCCGCTCTTTTTCGGGCCGATACTGGAATATAATTATCAGAGTGATCACTACAATGGCGTCGTTTTTGATATCAGTGTTTCCAGGCTGCATGGCACAATTTCTGCCATGCTGGGCGTAGATTTGCTCAGCAAACAAATAGTGACTGAACTAAGTTGCTTCAAGACAATTACCATGGATGGAACTCGCACCTCACAGCTTTTGCGGCGACTTGCCAAGTCTCTGGCGATGCTGGAAGATCAAGATTGCATCTTGAGTCTGGAAATCCCCTTCCTGCAGCTGGATGATTTGATTTACCGCCACCTTGCATTGTTACTGGTCCCTCAAGCTCTGTTTGAGCGTGCAATTTCTACCAAAAATTTGTCTCACCGAGATCAGGTTTTTGAGGAGCTGTTAGAATGGATTCAAGCGAATCTGCAATCCACAATCAGGCTCACTGATCTGGAGCAACGCAGTGGTTACTCGAGTCGAACGCTGCAGAAGCAGTTTCAAGTGCGCTTTGGCTGTGGCCCGATCCAATGGGTCCGCCGCCAGCGCCTTAAGCAGGCACGGCGAGCCCTCCTTGATCCTGCACCCGCTGATACAGTGACCAGTATTGCCAGGCATTTTGGCTTTAATAGTTTAGCTGTATTCAGCCGTGACTACACCCTAGAATATGGCATAAATCCCTCAGAGTCTTTGATGACTGGGCGCAGAAACAGACTTTAGGTATATCGTGCTGATTCGACCAATAGTGCACATTCAGGGGTCGGGATACCTCGCCGCTCGACGACATCCCAGACAGCGCGGCTCTGTTGCCTCAGATTTGGTGGCGGCGGCGAGCAGACAGCTGCGGCAGCCGGCTGCCGCAGATCGATCGTTCGCTTGATTGGACACGATGACTGAGGCGCTCTCTGCCTGAGCTGCAACCGGGAATCAGGCTGCTGTCAAGGGTGCAGCAGGGCCGATGTGCGCGCAGAGCCGTCCCGCCCCCGCTACGGCGGGGCTTTTGCTGGCGGCGATGCACCACAGCCGGAAGACCGCTTGAATGCAGCCAGCCTCCTCACCCTGATGGCACCTCGCCGTCCAGCGGCAGCCTCGAACAGCGGCGCAGCCCCGGCGGAGGATCGCGACGCTGCTGCCACGCAGGCCAAGCTCAGCGATCTGGTCGCCGGCCACCATTTCAGCCAGGCCCTGCGGGTGCGGGAGCAGGCCCTGCGTCGTCACCCCGACTGGATCCTGAACCCGACCGCAGCCCAGCTCTGGTGTCTGCAGGGCCGCCAGTCCCTGGAGCAGCAGCAACCGGGACGGGCCGAAACCGCCTTCCGGCAAGCCCTCGAGCTCGACCCCGCCGGCGAGGCGCTGCTCTGGCTGGCACGCCTGCGGCTGCAGCAACAGCAGCCCCAGCAGGCCCTGGCGCTGCTGGAGGAAGCCTTCGAGGCCGAACGGTTGCCGCCGGAGCTGAGCGGGGCCTATCTCAAGCTGCTGCTGCTCCAGGGCCAGGAGCAGCAGCTGCGCGCCCTGCTGCGCGAGCAGCCCAAGCGGTTTCAGAACCAGCAACTGCACTGGGCCGCCGGTGTAATCAGCCTGCTCGACGGCGATCCGATCCAGGCCAAGCGCCAGTTCGACCGCATGATCGCGCCCGCCAGCCCCGGCGACCCTGCGGGCCTGTGGCGGGCCTGGGCCCTGCGCGAAGCGGGCGATGCCGGGGCGGCGGCGGCGGCGATCCAGGGCATCGATCACCCCGCCGCCGCCGCCCTGGCGCTCGATCTGGCCGCCGCCGGCGACGAGCATCCGGCCACCCTGCTCGGCGGTCTGCGCCGCCATCCGCCGGCAGCGGAGCAACGGCTGTCGCTGGAGCTGCTCCACCATCTGCGCCGCGAGCGCTGGTTGCAGGCCGCCGAGCTGCTGCTGGTCCATGAGCGCAGCCTGCGGTCGGCATTGCCGGAGCTGGCGGTGCTGCGGCGGCCTCTGTTGCGGCTGGCCGGCCAACAGGCCCTGGATCAGGGGACGGAGGAGGCCGCGCTGCGCTGCTGGCGCGCGATCGTCGATCGCCCCAGCCTGGATCCCGATCTGGCCCTGCGCCTCTATCCGCTGCTGATGCAGGGCGACAACGACGATGTGACGGAGGCGGAACGGCTGGCGGGGCTGCTGCTCGGCTGGCTGCGCCGCGCCGCTCGCGATGCCCCGGCCGACTGGCCGCAGCCACAACTCACCCACAGCCTCGCCCGCCTGCATTGCTGGCAGGCCAATGCGCAGATGCGGCTGGGGATGCGCCAGCAGGCGCGCCGCAGCGTCGAGCAGGCTCGCCAGCTGGCTCCAGACCACCCCGACGTGAGTGGCTCGCGAGGGCTGCTGGCCACTCTGCAGGGGGCCAACGACACCGCCATCCCGCTGCTCTGGCAGGCGATCGAGGCCGGTTGCAGCACCCCTGTCGTGTTCGAGGCCCTGCAGGAGCTTCTGGAGTACGAGGAGCGTCTGGAGGAGCGGCAACGGCTGCTGCAGGAGCATGGATCCCGGTTCGGGATCACCGCCCCGCCGGCCCCTGAAGCGGAGGACAGCCCACCTGACTGGCTGCTGGCCCTGACCGAAGCGGATGCGACGGCGATGGGCATCACCCTGAACCGCGGCTTTCCGCCCGGTAGCGGCGCCGGTGTCGAGGCCCTGCGCATCTTCTGCCAGCACATCGGCGGCCAGCGAGGTGGAGGCGGCAATGCTGAACCGGCCGTCAACCCGCGCAAGGTGAATCTGGAGCTGGAGCCGGCCGACCGCCAGTGGGATGCCCTGCTGGCCACGCTGTCGCCTGTGCAGCAGGTGGAGGCTCTCACCGCCATGGCGGCGGCGATCCTGCGCTTCTGTCGCCGCAACGGCAAGACCACCACCGCTGCGCTCCAGCGCCGCCTGCTTCAGCTGGAACAGCATCTGAGCGCGGGCGAGGCGGCCAGCGCCGAGCAGGCCGGGCAGGCACTGCTGCTGCTGCTGGGTCTGCGCCTCAGGCGCGGCGAGAGTCCCGAGCAATCCGCCCGTCGCCTGCTGCGCGACTGCCCACAGCCGGAGCGGCAGCTGCCCCTGGCCCTGCTGGATCTGCGCCTGCTCAGCTCCACCCGTCCCTGGCAGGGGATGGTGGTCGAGATGCAGCGACACGACCCCGACAACCCGCTGCTCAGCCTCGCCCGGGCCACGATGGAGCCGTTTTTCTCCTCCGCCTACCAGCAGTTCAGCCAACAGGCATTCGAGCAGGCCCGCCGCCAGCAGGATCGCCAGGCCCTGGCCGCTTGCCATCGCGCCCGGGAGATGGCCGACTTCCTCTCCGCGGCCGGCCGCAAGTCGCGCCGCGGCGGCGGTGATTCCTGGCCGCGGGAAGGCTTCGATCCGATCGAGTTCGCCACCCTGCTGAGGCGCATCGTCGAGGAGGAGTGGATGCGCCGCGAGAACGACAGTGCTCGCGAGAACGACAGTGATGTGGATGCGCCGCCGCCGCCGCCGGGGCGGACCGGGAAGAAGATGCCCGCCCGCGAGGCTGGGGAGCAATCGCAACAGCCCCCGCCATCCGGTTCGAATCGTCGCCGCACCTTCAAGGACCTGTAGTCATGACCGATGCTTACCAGCTGCTGGGCATCACAGCGGCAGCCACCGCGGCGGAGATCAAGGCCGCCTATCACCGCCAGTTGCGCCAGTATCCCGCCCATAGCCATCCGCAGGAGTTCCAGCGGATTCGCACTGCCTATGAGCAGCTGCGCCAGATCGCTGCGCAGCCGCAGGATCCCCTGCAGCCACGCCCCTGGCTGCAGCAGCTCGATGCCGACGCCCTGGCGGCGTTGGCGGCGCTGGAGGAGCGGGTGCGCAAATCCAGCCGGATCGATCTGGCCACCCTGCTGCGCCTCACCCTCTGAAACCATGCAGCGATACCGCCGTGCTGGCAGGGCAGATCGGGCGCGATCGCCATCGATCGTTGCGGCGATCTCTGCCGGCCTGCCCTGCCTGTCCCCGTCTCCCCTCAGCCAGCGATGACCTCCCCCCGTGAACGGGCCCAGCAGCAGATCGCCCTGCGCCAGCAGCAGGAAGCCCTGGTGCGGGATCTGCTGCCGGTGCTCGATGCCCTCGAGCGGGCCGAGCGCCACTGGCGCCAGCCGCTGGCGGCGCCTGAGTCCCGCCCCCGGCCCGCGGCGGTGCCGGCGCTCAGCGGCTGGCGCCGCTGGTGGCGCCGCTGGTGGCCTCGGTCCCGCCGAACGGTGCCATCCCCGCCGCCGCCGCCCCTGCAGGTCCAGGAGCTGGCCCGTGCGGCCGGCGATGGCATCGGGATGATCCGCGCCCAGATGCTGGAGGCATTGCAGGCCCATGGGCTGGAATCCCTCGATAGTGTGGGATTGCCCCTGGATCCGCAGTGGATGCAGGCCCTGGGTCAACGTCAGCCCTCGCAGGGAGAATGCAAGGGTCAGGTGGTGGAGGAAGCCCTGAGGGGCTATCGCTGGCAGGGAAAACTGCTGCGCGAAGCCCAGGTGCTGGTGGCGGGCCCCTGAGGCGGGCTGCTGCCACCGACGCCCGCCAGCCGGCACCCTGCCTCCATCCCCGCGTTTTCTGTTCTCTGCCACCGTTCACGCCATGACCAGCATCGTCGGTATCGATCTGGGCACCACCCATTCCCTTGTGGCGGCCCTGGAAGAGGGCCAGCCCTGGGTGATTCCGGATGATGACGGCGAGCTGCTGCTGCCCTCGGTGGTGGGGATCGGCGCCAACGGCGAGCTGCTGGTGGGTGCGGCGGCCCGTCGCCAGGCAGCGGCGGCGCCGGAGCGCACCGTGCGCTCGATCAAGCGCCAGATGGGCAGCGAGGGCACGGTGACGATGGCGGAGAAGCGCTATCGCCCCCAGGAGATTTCAGCTCTGATCCTGCGCACCTTGAAGCAGAGGGCGGAACAGGCTCTGGGGGGAGCGGTGCAGCAGGCCGTGATCACGGTGCCGGCGTACTTCACCGATGCCCAGCGGCAGGCCACCAAGGAGGCGGGGGAGATTGCCGGGCTGGAGGTACTGCAGATCCTGAACGAACCCACCGCCGCCGCTCTGGTGTTCGACTGCCGCGATGAGCGCAGCCAGAAGTTGCTGGTCTATGACCTGGGCGGCGGCACCTTTGATGTCTCGATCGTCGAAATCACCGGTCCGGTGACGGAGGTATTGGCGAGCCATGGCAACAACCGGCTCGGTGGCGATGACTTCGACCGGCGGCTGCAACGGCTGCTGACGGAACGTTTCGAGCAGGCGCACCAGGTGACCCTGCCGGCGGAGGCTCGGCTGGAGGCACGGCTGCTGCAGGCGGCTGAACGGGCCAAGATCCAGCTGAGCGAACGCACCCGGGCGACGGTGCGGGAGGCCTATCTGCATAGCCAGGGTGATACGCCTCTGCATCTCGACACCGAGTTGCAGCGAGAGGAGTTTGAAGCCCTGATCCGACCGCTGCTGGCTGAGACTCTGGCCGCCATCGATCGCGCCCTCACCGATGCCGGTCTGCAGGCGACGGATCTCGATCGGGCCATCCTGGTGGGTGGCTCCACCCGCATTCCGCTGGTGCAGGAGCTGGTCGAACAGCACCTGCCGGGCGTAGCGGTGAACAGCTTCGAGCCGGATCGCTGCGTGGCGCTCGGTGCGGCGCTGCAGGCGGCGGTTCTGGATGGCCAGGAAGTGGAGACTTTCCTGGTGGATGTCACGCCCCATTCCCTGGGCGTGGCGGCATCAGTAGATACCGAATGGGGATTGATGCATGATGTATTCAGTACAATTATTCCGCGTAATACAGCGATTCCAGCCAGTCGATCGAAGCTGTATTATACCGGATACGATAATCAAAAAATAGTTGCTATCAATGTGTCGCAGGGAGAAAATTTCAGGGCTGTTGACAACGTGCCCTTGGGCAGGTTCACCATTGAGTCCCTGCCCGCCAAGCCGGCGGGTGATGTGTCTATTGAGGTGCAGTTCAGCTTTGATCTCAATGGCATTCTCACGGTCACCGCCAGCGAATCCGGTAGCGGCAAGCAGGGGAAACTGGTGGTGAATGATGCCGGTACCCTGCGGCTGGCCAGCCATCAGCTCGAGCACAGCCGCGATCTGGTCGAGAGCCTGTTTGCCGGCCTGGCTGAAACGGTCGACAGCCTGGAGGAGGATGACAGCCTGGAGGAGGATGACAGCCTGGAGGAGGAAGACAGCATCGAGCTGGAGGACGACGCGGAGGCGGAGGAGTCCGCAGAGGCCGATCCGGGCTGATCGGTTCTCGCGGCGTCCCCCCGCAGCGGCAGGGCCGCTTCCAAGTGCCGGTTGCGTTGCGCCAGTCGTGCGCGGACATCGGCACCACGAGTGGGCTTCATCACCCCAGGCGCTGCCAGCAGCGGGTTGACCCCTGCGCTTCGGCCGCAGCTCGTGCGCCGAGTTTGCATCAGCCCCAGGGCCGCTTCCAAGTGCCGGTTGCGTTGCGCCAGTCGTGCGCGGACAGCGGACAGCGGCACCACGAGTGGGCTTCATCACCCCAGGCGCTGCAAACAGAGGGTTGACCCCTGCGCTTCAGCCACAGCCCTCGCACCGAGTTTGCATCAGTCCTGGCATCAGCCCTGCCCGCAGCGGCGATCCGGCTGCGAGCCGGGGCTTGTGCGGCCTGCTGCTGCAGCAGGCAATCCTGAGCCAGGCCCACCACCGAGGGCTGCGGCCCCGTTGCCGTTGCCGCCGGTCGCGCCGGCAGGCGCTGCCGCTCGGCCATCCCCCGGCCCGATCGCTTCTGCCCGCCGCAGGGCCATGGCTGCTGACGCCGATCGGGCAGCCCTGCAGCCCTGCCCGCCCGCTGCCCGCCGAGCAGCTGCCGCGGTCGCGGGGATGGACAGGGCCGCAAGGCACACTGGATAATCCCCTACCCACGTTGTCTTGGAACCGCTTCAGAGCCTGCGCGGCATGATCGATCTGCTGCCGGAGCGACTGGCCCTGTGGCAGCGGATCGAGGCCAGTGCCCGAGAGCAGTTCCGCCGGGCTGGCGTACTGGAGATCCGCACGCCGCTGTTGGAGGTCAGCGAGCTGTTTGCCCGCGGCATCGGGGAGGCCACCGATGTGGTGGGCAAGGAGATGTACAGCTTTCTCGATCGGGGAGATCGCAGCTGCACGCTGCGGCCGGAGGGTACGGCCTCCGTGGTGCGGGCCGCGATTCAGCACGGCTTGCTGGCCCAGGGGCCCCAGCGCCTCTGGTACAGCGGGCCCATGTTCCGCTATGAACGACCCCAGGCCGGTCGCCAGCGTCAGTTCCACCAGATCGGCGTGGAACTGCTGGGCTTCGCCGATCCGCGCAGCGATGCGGAGGCGATCGCCATCGCCTGGGATCTGTTGGAATCCCTGGGGCTGAAGGATCTGACCCTGGAGATCAACTCGCTCGGCACCCCGGAAGATCGCCAGCGCTATCGCAGCGAGCTGGTGGCCTGGTTGTCGGCCCAGCGTCAGCAGCTGGATCCTGATTCCCAACAGCGGCTGGAGACCAATCCTCTGCGCATCCTTGACTCCAAGCATCCGCAGACGCAGGCGCTGCTGGCCGCTGCCCCCAGCCTGCAGGATGCCCTCGCCGCCGAGAGCCACGAGCGTTTCCAGCGGGTACGCCAGGGCCTGGAGGATCTGGCGATCCCGTTCCAGATCAATCCACGGCTGGTGCGTGGTCTCGACTCTTACGCCCATACCGCCTTCGAAGTCACCAGCAATCAGCTGGGAGCTCAGGCGACGGTATGTGGCGGAGGCCGCTACGACGGCCTGGTGCAGCAGCTGGGAGGACCGGCTACGGCAGCGGTGGGCTGGGCCCTGGGGATGGAGCGGCTGGTGCTGCTGTTGGCCCAGGCCCAGGGCGAGACCGGCGACCCGATCACGGCCGAGGCTGCGGATCTGTATCTGATCAGCCGCGGTGAGCTCGCCGAGCGGCAGGCGCTGGGGCTGGCCCGGCAGCTGCGCCGCCAGGGACTGGCGGTGGAACTGGATCTCAGCGGCTCGAACTTCGCCAGGCAGTTCCGGCGCGCCGATCGCAGCGGCGCCCCCTGGGCGGCGGTGATCGGCCCGGCGGAGGCGGCCGAGGCGATGGTGGTGCTCAAGGGCCTGCGCAGCGAGTCCCTGGAGCGGCGCCTGCCCCAGGCGGAACTGGCGGCGGCGCTGCAGGGCCGCCAGCAGGCCGCAGCGTGAGCCGCAACCGGCGACTTGATCAGGCGGGAGGCTCTGCGACCCCCCCTTGAGAGCCGGGATGGTGCGCATGCACCACAGGTGAAGTCATGGCTATGAACCGGGTCCAATTCCAGCCTGGGATTTCATAGTCACAGTTCTTTGAGCTGTACAGCACAGAGGAGCAATGTGAGGTAGGGACTCCTGAAAAAGTGAGGTGCAGGCTTGGCGCCAAAACTGCCGATGAGCAACGGGAAAGCCGCTCTCACACATGCTTATACAGCGACCACTAAATCAGCCATTTTAAGCCGCCAAATGGTCCCGAGCAGCTCCAAGAGGGTACCAGGCCTTTGCCAGGCATAGAACCAAGCACAAAGGGTGATAAAAAAGAGGCGGAGGAGCCAGGATCTTCTCTGCTCATATCACTACAAACGCCATTGAGATTAAGGTCTCTGCACCTTTGGACAAACGCGCCATAACCAGATCCAGGGAATACTTCCTCTTCCCTGATCCAAAGCATCTTTCCACGTCGTTTCGCCTGCGCTGGTCAGCGCTTAGCAGCTGCTTGTTAGCAGCGGTGATCTGTGGATCCTTCGGTGGTCTACCCAACCGATTGCCAGATAGTCGTATGTTGTTTCTTCGGCAGAAGTTTCGGTTTTTGGTGTTGAGGTAGATGCGATCAGCACAGATTCGTTCGGGGTAACAGCCGTTTTCCTGTTTGTACTTCTTGGCTTGTGCAATCAGATCATCAGCTTCAGGGCACCTCGAAAAATAACCAATACTCAGAAACTCTTGTCAAGCGACACTGAAAACTGAGCCACTTCCGACGGCGAAAACTGAGCCACCCTGGAGGGTGCTTAGGGCTCGGTCGTCGGAGTGGTTCCGCTCTGGTGGGGGCGATGCCTCTTGCTGGTCATGGGTTCCGTGATGGGTTGCGTTGGTGGTCGTCGGTTGT
>Ga0172376_10008843_pt1 | contig 10464 bp, 6 predicted proteins | sample Lak35m_FD_121114 | JGI IMG/M metagenome (GOLD analysis project Ga0172376, IMG submission 121114) | Freshwater microbial communities from Kabuno Bay, South-Kivu, Congo - kab_092012_35m | ecosystem: Environmental > Aquatic > Freshwater > Lake | place: Democratic Republic of the Congo: South-Kivu... | reverse complement strand
GCAGATCCTGAAGAGCAAGGTCACGGGCCCGATCAGCGACACGCTGGCCTTCAGTCTCAGTTCCACCCTCAACAAACGCGACGGTTACTTCCGTGAACTCGTAAGCAACACCTACATCAACGATCGTGATCGTTCGGATGTGCGCGGCCAGTTGCTGTGGAAGGCGTCCGATGCGCTCGAAGTGCGAATCATCGCGGACCTGAGCAACATCAACGAGGTTTGCTGCGGCGTGTCGAACCTCGTGAACGGCCCGACCGGCGCCGTGATCCAATCGCCGATCGTCAACGGCCGCATCTACCCGGGCGTTGCCAACAGCGCTGGCGCGCCCTTCGATCGCGCGGCGTACCTCAACAAGTTGCCGATCAATATCGTCAAGAACAGCGGCTTCTCGCTGCACCTCGACTGGGATCTCGGTGATTTCAACCTGACCTCGATCACGGCCTCGCGCGGCCAGAAGACGAGTTTCGACTACGACTTCGACTTCACGAGCGGTAGCCTCGGTGAGTTCAACGTCAACACCGGCGACATCGATACCCTGACTCAGGAACTGCGCCTCTCGTACGATGCCGGCGGCGCGATCCGCGGCCTGCTCGGTGCGTTCTACTTTGACGAGAAGGTCAAGTACAAGAACACCATCTTGCTCGGTTCATCGTTCCGCAACTACGCGGGTGTGCTGACGAACCCGACCAATCCGACCACGGGCTTGCAGACCTTCCCGTCGCTCGAGCGTGCGATTGGTGTTCCGGTCGGTACGTTCTTCGCGGCCAACACCGGCACGGTCATCGACACCAAGCAAGACAACGACGCCTACAACCTCTTTGGCCAGCTTGATTTCGACATCAACGATCGTGTCACGCTGACCGCAGGTGTCGCGTACACGAACACCAAGAAGGACGTGAACTTCGCAACGACGCAGTCGGAGCGGTTCTCGGGCGTTGATCTGGTGCAGCTTGGCTTCGCGCAGATCTTCGGCGCCCTGACCGGCGGTCGTGCGCCGACACCGGCAAACTTCGCCGCGTTCCCGCAGCAGGCTTCACTCGCCGACACGGCAAGCGTCCGCGCTTGCGTGGCAGGCCAGCCAGCTTTCCCCGCCGGTCCGCTCTGCAACTCGGCGCTGGGTCTCTATGCGCTGCAGTTCCTCTCGCCGGTGGTGCCGTTTGCCGAAAGCTCGGCTGACAGCAAGACGACCTACACCGTGCGCCTTGCGTTCGAAGCCAGTGACAACCTCAACGTCTACGGCGGTATCTCGACCGGCTTCAAGGCCACGTCCTGGAACCTGTCGCGTGACAGCAAGCCGTTCGCGCCAGCCACTCCCGCCCGTTCGCCGCTCGGTGGCGCGGTCAACCCCTGGTACCCGCGCTTCGGCACCCGCTACGCGCTCCCCGAGGAGTCAACCGTCAAGGAAATCGGCATCAAAGGTCGTTGGGAGCGAGTCGCCATCAACTTCGCGCTGTTCGATCAGGAGATCAAGGACTTCCAGTCCAACACCTTCCTCGGCACGGGTTTCGTGCTCGGCAACGCCGGCAAGCAGTCGACGCAGGGCTTCGAACTCGAAACGCAGTTCAAGCTCAGCAACGCTTGGCAGCTCGATTTCGCGACGACCTACCTCGATCCGAAGTACGATTCGTACCCGAATGCCCAGGGTCCGAACGGCACGGAGGATCTGAGCGGCAGGCGTCCGGCCGGCATCCACGAGTGGAGTGTGTCGACCGGTCTGACCTACAACTGGAGCGTTGGCGCAGTCGATGGCTTTGCCCGGGCCGACTACCTCTACGAGAGCAAGGTGCAGGCCGTGGACAACATTCCTTCGAGCCTCGCCTCGCGGCAGGTGAACACGCTGAACGCCAGCGTGGGTTTTGCGCGTGATGGTTGGGACTTCATGCTCTGGGGTCGCAACCTGACCGACGACAACTATCTGCTCAGCGCCTTCCCTTCGGTGGCTCAAACGGGCAGCTTCTCTACCTACCCGAACCAGCCGCGAACCTACGGCGTGACGATCCGCAAGAACTTCTAAGTTCCCAGGATCTGACGAACAAAAGGGCGGTTGTGCCAGTCACAACCGCCCTTTTTCTTTGGGGGTACAGACGGCGGTCGCAAGGCGCCCGGAGCCGGCGGACGGGACCTCAGCGCCTGGGGTACCGCGTGCTGCCGCCATCAGGCAGGCGTATCTCCAAGCCCTCGGGTTGCGTCACTGCCTCGAGCAAGGCGGCCGTTTCGGCGTCCGGCGCGCCGTCGTACTTCTCCGGTCGATACTTCATCTGGAAGGCGGCGATCACGCGGCGAGTCGCCTCGTCCAGCTCACCGTGGCGTGCGACCTCGAAACCGTGCTGCGCGAGTTTTTCCTGAAACCATGACACCGTTGGCAAAGCGGTCATATGGCGAGTCATAGCCTCGCGCACCACGGATTCACGTGGCCACGGAATCAAACCCTCGGCCGCGAGGCGAGCCCAAGGGAAATGCGGACCGGGATCGGTCTTGCGCTGCGGAGCGATATCGCTATGTCCCAAGATCCGATGCGGCGCAATCTCGTGGCGCTGCGCGATATCGCGCACCAAGGCGACCACGGCATCGATCTGCGCCGCGGGGTACTCCTGATAGGCGACCCCAGGGCTCGCGTCATCGCCGAGGTTGACGATTTCGATGCCGATCGAACTGGAGTTGAGGTTGGTGTCGCCCTGCCAAAAGCTGCGACCCGCATGCCAAGCCCTGCGATCCTCGTCGACGAGGCGATAGATCACGGGGGGCTCGACATCCACGAGATAGTGACTCGAGACGTTGCCCTCGGTCAGCACCTGCAGGGATCGCGGGAAACTCAGTTGGGTGAAATGGATGACGAGGTAGCGCACCCGACTTTCGTGGTTGCGGCTGCGGTGACTCGTATCGATGACGGGTGCAGTGGGCTTCATGGTGGTACAAGAGGCGAGCACGAGCGCCGGAATGAGTATGATGGGCAGAACCCAGCCGGGTCGGTCATGTATCGGGAGTGGCATTATGGATCGAACCAAACTGGCCTTGCTGGCCACCCTCATCGTACTGGCGGTGAACGCCGCCGCCAACATCGTTCCGCTCGGGGGCCTCAACACGGGTCAACTGTCGGCCCTCTACCCCACGGGCTTCACGCCGCCCGGGTACGTGTTTGGCATCTGGTCGATCATTTACTTGGGGCTCATCGCCTTCAGCATCGCGGCGTTCCGGGCGGTGCCCCGCACCCGCGCCCGGATCGAGCGGATCATCGGACCGTACCTGCTCAATGCCGTGGGCAACAGCGCCTGGATCTTCGTATGGCATTACCGCATGGTGCTCGCCAGCGTCCTCGTGATGCTGTTCATCCTCGGTACGCTGATCGTCATCTTCTGGCGGCTGAAAGCCCTGCAGCGACCCACCTGGAGCGAATTCCTGGTGGTCGATGGGGTGTTCAGCCTGTATTTCGGTTGGATCACCACCGCCACGCTGGTCAACTTCGCGACGCTGTTTTACGACTGGGGGTTCTACCCCTTTGGCAATTCGATGGACGGTTGGGCACTGATCTCGGTCTGCACGGCGATTGCCGTATACGTCTGGATGGGTGCCGTGACCCGCGATGTGGTCTATTGCGCAGTGTTTCTCTGGGCGGCCACCGGCATTTTCGTGGGCGGATCCACGATCAGCGACCCAGTGAAACTCGCGGCGATCACTGGCGTGACGATGGTTGCGGTGTGCATGCTGTGGGCGTTGTTCAACCTACGGCGCTCAGCCACGCTTCGAGGGCCTTGAATGGCGCCTCGTCGATCTCATTGAAAATCTCGTGGTAGAGCGTTTCGAAGCAGTGTGAACTCACGGCGTTCGGCGGCGCTGCGGCGGCGAACGCGCGACTTCCGCGCGGACTGACCAGTCGATCATCGCCGGCGTAGAGCAGCGCTGTAGGCAGTGTCCACGCCGATGCCGCGGCAATAACTCGCTCGCCCTCCGTCGCCACGAAGCCGCCAAGCCGCGCGCAGATGCGGTCGTGGACGAGGAGGTCGTTTCGATACGCTGCCACGACGGCATCATCGTGCGAGAGATAGCGTGGCTTGAGGCCATTACCGAGAGTGAGATCCGGCCAATACCGCGGCAGCCAACGCACCGCGGCGCGCTGCCAGGCGGCCATCTCCACGGCCAGCGCCGGCGAGGACAGCACGACACCCTGCACCGGCAGCAGCCTTCGCTCTGCTGCGGAAGCAACGACGAGACCGCCGAGGCTGTGCCCCAACACGACGAGCCGCTGCCCCGCCGCGAGCGACTCACGAGTACGGGCTGCGATCTCGGCCAGATGATCGATGAGTTGCAAATCGCGCGCGAGGTGCCCGCGCCGTCCGCTGGAGCGCCCGTGACCATACTGATCGTAAGCACGAGCGGCATATCCCCGGGCGTTCAGCCACTCGGCGAGGCGGGTATAGCGCAGGGCGTGCTCGCCCAAGCCGTGCACGATCAGCACGGTACTACGAGGCCCAGAAACGGCCCAATCGAAGCAAGCGATCTGTTCGTCGTCGTTGAGCGTCAGCGTGGTGTGTTGCGGTGCAGTCATGATGCGAGCCTAACAAAAGAAAAGGCCCGCCGAAGCGGGCCTTTTCAGTTGGGTCGAAACCCCAGGCGTTGCGATTAGAACCGGTAGTTCAGGGTCGCAAACGCGCGGCGGCCGAGCACGTCGTAGTTGCTGATCGCCACGGCGTTGCCGATGCGAAGCGCACCCGAACCGGTCGACAGCCGAGGCGGCTCCTTGTCAAACACGTTGACGACGCCCACGATGGCTTCCCACTTGTCGGCGCGGTAACGCAACGACATGTCGTGGTAGAAGGCCATTTCGGTGGTCTGGTCGTACTTCGCAGCCACGCAGGTCGTCGCCGACGAGGTCAAGCAGCTCGCGAAGCCGCGCCAGCCGAAGGTGTCACCACCAAAGAAATCATCGTTGGAGGCTTCGGCGAAGCCATCGACGTTCCAGTTAAAGGTCCAGGGGCCGCGCTCGAAGTTGAAGTCGACGTTCGACACCCAACGGTTGTTGTAGATCGTGTTGCGACTATCAACAATCGGGAAGGTCTCGAAGGTCTGCGACTGGTCGACGTTGAAGTACGTGACGAGCGCGCTGATCCGCACCTGCGTCTTGCCAAAGCGCTTGTTGAAACGCACCGTCCAGTCGGTGCCTTCCACCGTCTGGTTGGCAATATTGACGTAGGAATTACGGATGTTGTCGATCTTGCCGTACGTGGGCGAGGCCTTGTTCAGGTCACGCTGGAACAGCGAGCAGAACGGGTCGTTCGGGAAGTCCTTCGACCCGTAGCACGAACTGACGATGTTGCCCGAGCCAAACTGCGAGACCTGATTGTTGATCTCGATGCGCCACCAGTCGACGGCCGCACTGACGGGCAGCGACTCCGGCGTCCAGATCAAGCCCACCGTGGTGTTGTCCGAGGTCTCGGCGTCGAGAATGCCCTTGCCACCACCGGTGATGGCGAGCGCCGACGAGTTCAGGTTGTTCCAGTTCTCAGGCAGGCCAATGCCGCTCGGTCCGCAGTTCTTGACGATCTGCTGGTTCGAGCTGAGGTTCCACTGGATGCAGGGGTCGACAGAACCCTGACCGATGAAACCCGTCTGGTTGGCGAGGTACAGCTCGAACAGCGCCGGGGCGCGGAACGAGGTGCCGTAGGCGCCACGCAGACGGAGCGCATCGATGAACTGCCAGTTCAAGCTCACCTTGTAGGTGCTGTCCGAACCGTAGCTCTCGTAGTCGGTCCAGCGGTAGGAACCGTTGAAGGTCAGACGCTTGATGCCCGGAATGTCGCGCAGCAGCGGAACTTCGAACTCCGTGTACGCCTCCTTCACCGTGTCATCACCCTTGGTCTGCCCGGCCGAGGTCTGACCCCAAAGATTTCCGTTGCGAGCGTTGAAACCCGGCAGATCGTTGATCGAGTCCTTACGGGCTTCGATACCGACCACCGCGCTGACTGCGCCGGCGGGCAGATCGAAGACATTACCCGTGAGCGACGCGCCGAGCAGGTTCTGGGTGTAGCTCGTCTTGCCAATGTCACGCGTGAACAGGAACGCCTTCTCGGCATCCGAGAAGTTGCCCGTGGTAATGGTCGAGGGGCTGAACCAGTTGATGGGCTGGCAGGTCACCGGACCCGAGATGGTGATCGCCGCAGCGTTACAGGCCGAAGCACCCGTGGTCGCAGTGACGCGGTCGTTGTAGATGATATCGTTGACGTAGGTCGCATCCGACTCGGCGCGCTGGATGTACGCATCGTAGCTCCAGCCATCGAGGAAGCCACTTGACCACTCGCCGGTGATACCGACGACGGCACGCTTGAACTCCACCTCCTGTTCCTGATTGGTCGGGACGGTGACGATCGAACGGGCGATTTCGCCGAACGGGTTCGACGGATTCGCTGCCGCGACGTTGGGGAACAGCTGACGCCAGCTCTTCTGGCCCGACTCGCGCTTGTTGTACAGCGCTTCGCCGTAGACCTTGGCGGCGTCGCTGAAGGTGTAGGAGCCTTCCGCGAACACCGAGTTACGCTCCACCGGCGAGATGAAGGTGCGGCTCAGGAAACGCTTCGGATTGTTCGGCACGATCGCCTGCGAGTCGCGCCAAGCCTGAAGGGCCTGCGCCGGTGTCAGGGTCGGCCGAGCGGCCACCACCTGCGCGAAGGTCAGGCCCACGCGCTTCCAGCCCGCGAGGTCGAGACCGAAGGCTCCGCCACCGGCCACAGCGGTGGAGTCCGGAACGAAACGGCCACCACGCTGCAGGCGATCAATGACCGCATCGAGCAGGTTGAAGCACTTCGACTGGCCCGTGGCCGGGTCGATGATGTCGAGCGACTGACCCGCGGTCGAGTAGAAGATCGAATTCGGATTCTGCGTGACGTTGGTCAGGTTGTCCTGAGCGCAGCTCAGGAAGTCACGATCGCCAACCAACATCGGGTCGCGGTTGTAGTACTCGTAGGACACCGAGAAATTGGCGTTGTCCCACACCTTGCCCCACGAGGCCGAGAACAGCTGCGTCTCGCCGCCACCGTCGAACACCGAGTTGGCCGAGGCGCTCAAGCGACCCTCGTCCAAGTTCTTGTTGGTGATCAGGTTGACCACACCCGCGATGGCGTCCGAACCGTACACCGACGACGCACCGTCCTTGAGGATCTCGGTGCGCTGCACGATCGAGGTCGGGATGACGTTGAGGTCGACCGAAGCCAACTGACCGCGAGCACCGGCGGGCGAAAGGCGACGGCCGTTGAGCAGCAGCAGCGTGCGCGACGAACCAATGCCGCGCAGCGCGACCGTGTTCGCGCCCGGACCGTTCTCGGTCACAAAGCCCGTGGTCTGATCGTTGATCTGTTGCGAACCCGCAGCAAGCGTGTTCGTTTGCAGAATTTCCGAGGTGCTGAGCAAGCCCTCGAGGGAGGTCTCTTCGCTCGTGATGATGAGCACGGGCGAGCTCGAGGTGAACTCGGTGCGCTTGATGCGCGAACCGGTGACGACCACTTCTTCGATGGCCGACTCCGACGACGAGCTCGACTGAGCCGTGCTTCCCGAGGCCTGCGGCGCAGCGAGCGCAGCGCTCTGAGCCACTGCAGCGGCAACGAATGCCGAGATCAAGGCAGCGCGATTGACGCGTGTCATGGTGTTGATTCCTTCCCTGTTGTTTGCGTTAAAACCGCTTGGGCAAGCGGCCGCAAGGCTTACGCCCGCAACCCCTCACCCAGAAGCCGCAATTGTTACCATGTCATGTCGGATTTGCCAACCCAAATCCGTTGTAATTTCGCAACAGCGGGGCTCCGCCGGTACGCTTAAGGAATCGCGTCGAACGAGGGTACGGCCGTCGGCGTCGCAGTGCCCACGGCCGAGAGGGTCGTGTTACCCAACTGCTTGCTCGTGTTGTCGCCCCAGGTGTAGGTCGTGCCGTCTGCGGCAATGGCGGCCGAGAACGAACGGCCCCCGGTGTCTACGGCGATCCCCGTACTCAACACGGCGACCGAACCGAAAATATTGCGTGCCGTGCTACCGCCATCACCTAACGAGCCTGCTTCGTTGGCACCCGTGGAACGAGCGAGACCGTCGCTACCGAGCGCAATGGAGGTGCGATCGGCTGTGGCCGCATCCACCACCTCGCGCAGCACGCCCGCGGGCACCCCGGCGTCGAGCGCAGACCCCAAACCCAGTTGCCCATCGCCATTCTCGCCCCAGGCATACAGCGAACGGCGCGTCGAAATCGCGAACGATTGATCGCCGCCTGCACGGATCCGGGCGATCCCCGACAGGGCCGTGATTACCGGCACGCGGCTGGGCTTGAAACTGCCATCGCCCAGCTGGCCCGAGGCATTCGCGCCCCAAGCGCGCACGGTGCCATCGCTCCGCAACGCCAGCGTGTGGTCCTTGCCCGCCGCCACGCCGACGACGCCGTCGAGCCCCGTGACCGCGACCGGTGACGCCTTGGCTTCGCGGCCACCGTCACCCAATTGCCCGAAGGTGTTGGCACCCCAGGTGTAGACGGCCCCGCCGCTCAGCACGGCGACCGAGTGCACTCGACCGGCCGCAATCGCAATCGCAGGCGCCGGCAAGGTCACTTTGACTGGAACGGCGCGCGTTGCGACATCGCCCTGCCCGAGCTGACCGGCATCGTTAAGGCCCCAAGCGTACACATCGCCATTGTCGAGTAGCACGAGCGCATGCGAACCGCCGACCGCAATCTGGCGCGCCGTGCGTCCGGCGGGCAGCGTGACAGTTCCGATCGTGTCGCTCGGCAAGCTCACCGTGCCATCGCCGCGTTGACCGTCGGTGTTGTAACCCCAACTGGCGAGCGTACCGTTGGCGCGGCGCACAATCGTGAAACTGCCCGACGCAGAACCCGGCTTCGACACCGCCACTTGCGCCGCGGCAACTGGGAGAGCCGCGACAACCCCCGAAACCACGCGCACCACGGCAGCGGTGCTCGTCACGGCGCCGAGTCCGTTGCTGACGGCGACAGTGAAAGAGGCGTTGTCATCGCCCGTGGCCGCGGCAGCGAGTCGATATACGTTGGACGTGGCGCCCTCGATGTCGACGCCGTTGCGCTTCCACTGGTATTTGAGATTGCCACCGGTTGCGTTGACGGCAAGCGTGAGGGCATCCCCCGCCACGACGGTTTGGCCGACCGGCTGCACCGTGATGGCCGGCGCCGCGGAGACAGTGAGCGTCACCGGGTTAGACGCCACGAAACCGCCGGGATTGACCACATAGACGACGAATACGGCGCCATCGTCCGCGGCGGTCGGTGAACTCAGACTGTACGTCGCCGTGCTGGCACCGGAAATCGCGACCTCATCGCGGAACCACTGGTACGCCAGCTGCTCACCCGAACCCGCCACCGTAAAACTCGCGGCCGTGCCCACCGAGACCGTCGCCGAGACGGGCTGCGTCGTGATCGAGGGACCGGGCTTGACCGTGAGCGTGGCCTGAGAACTCGTGATCGTGCCAGCGGCGTTCGTGATGCTGACCGAGAACTTCGCGCCATCATCGGCCGATGTCAGCACCGGGGTGGTGTAGGTCGACGAGGTCGCGCCGGAAATGGCCGTGCCATTGCGGAACCACTGAAAAGTGAACGGCGGTTTGCCCGAGCCACCGAAGTCGAACTTCGCGGTCTGCCCGATGAACGCAACGCGATCTTTGGGTTGCTCGGCGATGGTGGGGGCCTCAGGCCCGGCGCTCGACAGACACGCCGACAGCAGCACAGCCGACACCCACAACCCTAGCGTAAGCCGGGCACGACGCAACACGGTGAACAGGTTCATCCGCCGATTCTAGCCGAAGTACGGCTTCAGGGCCCCCAAGGCACCGATGATGAACAGGAGAACCCACAGTACGACAAGCGCCCAGGTCGCGCGACGCATGAGCATCGCAAACTCGGCGTTGTCGGCGGACGTCGCTCGATCGGCCGCAATGGCCGGTATCGCGCTGCGATACGCAGCGCGGCATACGGCCAGCCCGTCGCCAGCGACCACAAGGCGCTGCCCGCACACAGCGCCATCAGCACGTAGCGCAGGCGCCAGTCCCAGCGCGCGAAGGTCAGGCCCTCGGGCGCCTTGCGCCGCCAGTGCACCATCCACATGAACCAGAACCACAGCGCCGACAGCACCCACACCGCAACCAGCGTCCACCCCTCGATGGGCGCGAGCCCCAGAATGCCAGCCAGCGAGAAGCCAAGCGGCACCGACATGATCATGGCGTTGCGCACATGCTGATCGACATCGAGCAGAAAGTCCCACAACCGCATGCGCTCAGCGCCCGACAGGCTGGTGGTGCGGGCGATGTAATGCGTCAGCGCGTTGATGACGAGCTCGCTCCCCAACCAATACCCCATCACTAGGACGTGCGCCCAAAGCAGCAGGCTGTGTGTCACGCCAACCCCATCGGCGTTATGCTGATCGCATGAACTCTAATCTTCATCGCGTGTTGCTGTGGGGTTCGCTAATCCTATTC
>Ga0172376_10008841_pt1 | contig 10465 bp, 8 predicted proteins | sample Lak35m_FD_121114 | JGI IMG/M metagenome (GOLD analysis project Ga0172376, IMG submission 121114) | Freshwater microbial communities from Kabuno Bay, South-Kivu, Congo - kab_092012_35m | ecosystem: Environmental > Aquatic > Freshwater > Lake | place: Democratic Republic of the Congo: South-Kivu... | reverse complement strand
TCTGGGGTTCGGGGACCGAAGGTCCCCGAAATAAAAACGTTTACTCCCTCCCCTCTGGGGAGGGTTGGGGTGGGGGTAAAAAAGGAACCCTTCACGGGGTGTGGGCCAAAAAAATAAAATAAACCCCCACCTCTAAAAAACCACCCCTTTGCTGGGGTCTGGGGATCGAAGATCCCCAGATAACATCGAAAAAACCCGTGCTATCGCCTGTATAAGGTGAGCAGAAAATCGTTGATTAAATACCCATGATTGAGGGTCGCGTAGGGTGTGAGTGACAGTCCCCATCCCAATGCGGTTTCGGGTGCCACATAATGCAATTTCGGGTTTTGACGGGGGCTTAGGCTTGATAAAAACGTGACGCAGACTGCAACTTCGGAGTGTGCCAACCAATGTGCCATCCAACCCGATATTACCCGCCAATAATCCGGCATGGGGTGACAAGTCATCCCAAACGCCACCGTCACATCAACGGTGTCGCGGGCTTCCCCCGCCTGACCCACCTCGAATGATACACCCGGAAAACGGGATTGGGCCACTTGAATCATGCTGTCACTTTGATCGATACCGTTGTAGTGACAGGTCAGGGATTCTTTTTGCAATGTGTGATAAAACTCCCCATCCCCACACCCGATGTCCAAAACCCGCATGCCATCTAATGGAACGGCACCCATGGCGGCATGATACCGCGCCCGCTGGGAATCGGGGCTTTGCCACCCGCAGCGTTGGTATGAGGATGAAAAATGGGTGGCCCATTCGTCATAAGGGGGCCATGACGGGATGGGATCGTTGGTCATGAGTCGTGGCGCACGGGGCTGGCAGTGTGGGTTAATAGCTGCAAAATTTGTACCGCATTTAATGCCGCACCTTTTCTTAAATTATCACCCACACACCAGCATACCAGCCCGTTATCTTGGGATAAATCCACCCGAATACGGCCAACCGCCACCTCGTTTTTACCCGCCAAGTCGCGTGGGGTAGGGTAGGTTGCGCTGCTGGCATCATCCATGACCACCACCCCAGGGCTATGGCTCCAAATGGTTTTGGCTTCTTCTACCGTAAGGGGGCGTTCGGTTTGAAAGGTTACCACCTCGGAATGCCCAATAAAGACAGGAACCCGAACGGCCGTTGCCGCAACTGGTAGGGTGGGGATTTCTAATAACTTGCGGGTTTCGTTGGTGACTTTCATTTCTTCTTTGGTGTATCCATTATCCAAAAATGCATCAATGTGAGGAATCACATTAAACGCAATGGGATGCCCAAAAACCTTGGGTGGATAGTCGGTGCCATTTAAGTTGGCCCTGGATTGGTTTTCTAGTTCCAATAATGCCCCTTTGCCCGCACCAGATACCGATTGATAGGTGGCAACCGATACCCGTGTTAATCCCACATGGTCCAAAATGGGCTTTAAAATCATCACCAGTTGGGCGGTGGAACAATTCGGGTTGGCAATAATACCCGCATGCTGTTGGGCCGCATGGGGATTGACTTCGGGGACAATCAATGGAACCGACGGATCCATTCTAAAATGAGAGCTGTTATCAATGACCACACACCCTTGTTGGGCTGCAATCGGGGCAAATCGTGCGGATACACTGCCACCAGCAGAAAACAAGGCATAGTCGACCCCTGCAAACGATGTGTCGGTGAGGGTCTTTACCGTTACCTGCTCACCACGAAACGAAATGCTCATACCCGCTGACTTTTCGGAGGCCAGTAACACCAAGCGGTCAATAGGCAAGGCAACCTCATCTAAAATGGCAATCATTTCACGGCCCACGACCCCAGTAGCCCCTACAACGGCAACGACATATCCCATTTATTGCTCCTTTTTCAACTGTTCTAGAACGGGGTACAACCCGTATACCATCCCTTTAAACGACGACACCTGACGAATACATAGCAACAAACCCGGCATAAACGCCTCTCGGCTGGTGGTATCATGTTGAATGGTAAGGGTTTGACCCAATTCACCAAATACCACCGCCTGAGAGGCCACAAAGCCCTGCAACCGCACCGAATGAATGGGTACCCCCGCCACGGTTTGCCCACGTCCCGGACCGTCAAGTGGGGTGGGATTTAATGACGGGTTGGCCGCGGCCATGGCATGGGCCGTTTGAATGGCGGTACCCGACGGCGAATCGGCTTTTTGATGGTGATGGTACTCGATGATTTCAACCGATGGCATGATGGCCACAATATCAGCGGCTGCCTTCATCATCATCACCGCCCCAATGGCAAAATTGGGTACAATCATGGCCACGCGATCTGCTGATAGTGCGGTATCATGGATGATGGATAATTGGGCGTCCGTGAAGCCTGTGGTGCCAACCACTGCATGAACCCCATGCTGAAGGGTGGTCATGGTATTGTCAAAACCAACACTCGGGTGGGTAAGGTCTACCACCACATCGGGACGGGTGGATTGAATGGCGGCTGCGAGTGAGTCATGTCGACGAAGCCCGCCGACCACGCTCATATCCCCTTGTGATCGGATGGCCTGTTCGGCCGCTTGGCCCATTTTGCCCGTGATGCCATTAATTAAGACGCGCATGATAACCTCCCATGGGATATGATCCCAATTAAATGTTAAAAAGTATAACAGATCAACCGAGTGATTGTCTTATGTGCAAGTTTTTTCGTACAATAGCCGATATAAGTATACAGGGGCCTTTGGGGCACCCATTGCATCGATGGTGGGGGAGTCACACAATGAATGATTACAATCTAAAATGGACACAATGGATGGCACGGGGTGTGGTGATGGCCATGCTGATCGGACTGAGCGGATGTGGACGGGCGGCACGCACGACCGACACGGCGGGGTCTGGGGTCACCACCCCTGGGGTGGTCGCGGTGTCGTTTCAACAGTCGCAATATCAGGTTGGATTAAGCGAGCAGTTAAGTTTGTTCTCACAATTAAGCAGCGGTACCTTAGCCCCCGAATCGTTAGACTTTTATTGCAGTGATACCAGCGTGGCCACCGTGGCCTCTGATGGTAAAGTCAAGCCACAAGTACCGGGTGTGGTGACCATTCAAGCCGTATTACGAAGCAACCGTAGTGTATCGGCAAGTGTGACGGTGATTGTCTCGAATGTACCCAGTGTGGCGTTATCCAATACGACCTTGGGATTATACGAAGGGGGCGGCCACACCTTGTCGGTCAGTGGGGCGGTCAATGATGCCATTCGGTGGTCGTCATCAGCCCCATCTGTGGCGACGGTTCATTCGAGTACCGGGGTGGTGACCGCCCTCAAAAAAGGTACGACGGTGGTGTCGGCCTATTTAAAAACAACCGGTGAATGGGTGGGAGAGTGCCAAGTTACCGTGCAATCCCCGATTATCAATATCAGCATTACCCAATCGACGCTCACCATTCAAGCGGGACGAACCGTCATGATTCCGGCAACGGTGCAAACAGTGGGCGGGGTGATCGACACCATTGTGTGGGAGTCATCCAATCCATTGGTGGTGTCTCAAGCCCCTGGGGTGAATACATTTTTAGCCCGAACGGTCGGAACGGTGACACTGGTTGCCCGATCCAATACGGACCCGAGCAAAACCAAATCGGTCACGGTGGTGGTAACCCCGGCCACTGGGAGTGAATTGGTGGTGTACCCATCCGACACACAGGTATTGGTGGGAAGCCAATTGGGATTGGATGTGACGGCTCCCGTTGGGAGTGTGCTCACGTATCATTCTGACAATGTGGCGGTGGCCACCGTGAGTGCTGCGGGGGTGGTGACGGCAATGGCCCCCGGAACAGCGGTGGTGACCGTGCAAACCAATGGGGTGCCAGTACTCACGGCGATGAGTACCATTCAGGTGGTGGCGGCATCGGTGGTGGAGGTGATACCAGCCCAAACCGCAGTGGCCATGAACATTGGGCAAGCCTTGTCATTATCAGCCACGGTGTATCCCTCGCAAGCCAACCAAGCAGTGGCGTGGTCATTGGTATCCGGGGCGGGGGTGGTAACCGTGAGTGGGGGGGGCGGGGTCGCGGCATTGTCCCCCGGTCGGGCGGTATTAAAAGTGGCCTCGGTAAGTCAGCCGTCTGTTTTTGCCTTGGTCGAAGTGGTGGTCAATGCCCCACTGGTGACGAGCCTAACGGTTAGCCCCACCACTGTGCAGTTGGCCATGGGAGAAAGCCGATTATTGACCACCACGGTGTTGCCATCCCAAGCGGATCAGCGGCTGCGATGGGAGTCGAGTGATTTTGTGGTGGCCGAAGTGGATGGGGTGGGCCGGGTGACCGGAAAAATCGCTGGAACCAGCACCATCACCGTTCGCTCGGTATTAAACCCTGCGGTGTCACACGCTTGTGTGGTGACCGTGGTCCCTGTCACGGTGCAGTCGGTATCCATTCAGGCCAGTTTGTCATTGCAAAATTCAAATGCCATTTCCCCCGTGGCGGTGGGGTATGAAGAAACACTGACGGCCACGGTGGTCACCAGTCCGGCGTCAACTCAAAAAATCGTTTGGACAACCTCCAACCCTGCCGTTGCCCGCATCTCTCAATCGGGACGCCTGGTCATGGTGGGTCCGGGTGTGGCGGTGATAACGGCCTATTCACCCGCCAATCCCACTGTGGTCAGTAGCCTGACGGTGAAAGCAGCCGCCGATAGCACCCAAAGCGAAGGGTATCGCATTGTGGACCGCGCCAACTGGGTACCGGATGGCACACGGTCTAATCAAGCCCGGTTTTTTACCAGTGATGAGCGGTCTTATCTAAGGGGGCTCAATCAAAACCAACCCTATGCGTGGGAAAATGACATGACGGTTGATTTTAGTCCCACCGCCCGGTACGTGTATGTGGTGTTGTACATGGTTGAAACCCAGTCCAATCAGTATGCACTTGTCGAACGTGTGCGGGGGGTATTGGATGGGGCCACCACCGTGTTACAAGTGGCGGCTCGATTGGTGATCGACCCTCATTTTCCCGCCACATCCCCTGTTATTGTGGCGTCCAAAGGGGTTCGTATGGTCATTGAAATTGACAGGGGCAATGCGGGGAATGGGTTAAATTTTCTCATGATTGAGTTAACCACCCCAACCAATTGGGTGTGGCTATAATAATCCCCGAATCGGATGTGATCGCTAGGGTGTGTGATTGCCAGGTCGTGTGATTGCCAGGTCGTGTGATCGCCAGGTCGTGTGATCGCCAGGTCGTGTGATCGCCAGGGTGTGTGATGGCTAAGTCGTGGTGGCAGCGGGTTGGGGTGAGACCGATTCGGTTGGCCGAGTATGAAGCTGGCGACTCAGGGCGATGTTATCAATTAAGCGGGTGTTACCCAAAGTGGCAGCGACCAATAGGCGACCAATGGGTGCCGTGGGTAACAGGTCTTGTAAATAATGGTCATCGACGAGTCCCACATAATCGATTTGTAATCCCTCTGATTCGATTTTTTCTCGCACCATGGTGATAATATCTTGAAAAGGGGTATGGGCAACAAACAACCGGGCAGCCTCGGTTAAGGCAAGGTAGATCACACTGGCACGCTGACGATCAGCGGGCGATAAATAGGCATTGCGAGAGCTACTGGCAAGCCCACTGGGCTCTCGTTTGGTCGGAACGGATAAAATGGTAATGGGATAAGACAAATCGGATACCAAGCGACGCACCAGTACCAACTGTTGAAAATCTTTTTCGCCAAATACGGCATGGGTTGGTTGAACCAAATGAAACAACCGAACCAACACCGATGCCACCCCATCAAAGTGTCCGGGACGGGAGTGCCCACACCAAACCGTCGATAACTCGGGGACTGTGATCTGGGTGGCTTGAGGCAGGCCATGGGGATAGACCGTATCAAAAGACGGTAAAAACACAGCATCCACATCCACACTGGTCAGGAGTGCGACATCTTGTTGAATATTACGAGGGTAGACGTGAAAATCTTCTTGTGCAGAAAATTGAGTGGGGTTCACAAACACGCTGACCACGACATGCCCCCCCAATGATTGGGCTTGGTGTATCAAGGATAGATGACCTTCGTGAAGGGCCCCCATGGTCGGAATAAATACCAGTGGGGAGGCCTGGGTCTGGCGTTGTCGCCACGTGCTAATCTCTTGTGGGGTCATTAAAATTTGTGTCATGGTTTACCGCCTTGGTGGGCCACCACTGCCATTACAACGGTTAAGACAAAGGCAATCCCTTTCAGCAGTGGTTTGTGAAAAAAAAGGGACTTAAGGTACTTATTCAGCAGGGGTATGGCATGTTGGACAAATGGTTTGATCACGGCCTTTTCCCTTTTTAACCACCAAATATGGATGCTGACACGAACGACATGGGCCCGGGACCAGTCGATCCCATGAGGCAAAGGTACACGTTGGATACGTTGAGCAACCATAAAACACATTCCCCTTTTTACTTTTTCGTTCTAACACATCAGACCCACAGAGGGGGCAGGGCACCTCTAATTTGGCCGCCATGCTACGGGTGGTTTTGCACTCAGGGTAGTTGGTACAAGCGATAAAAGTGCCAAATCGCCCGGTTTTAATCACCATTGGGGAGGCGCACTTGGGACAAACCTCATCGGTCGCTTGGTCGGTGTTCACTTTTTCCATTTCATTTTGTGCCCGGCTTAGCATCGAATGAAAGGGGGTATAAATATCACCGACCACATCTTCCCACACATGTTTGCCTTCCATGATTTCATCCAACCGGGTTTCCATATCAGCCGTAAACCGAACATCGATGACCCCCGAAAAAAACTCTTGTAATTTGGTATTGGTTAACATGCCCAAATCAGTGGGAAACAGGGTCTTTTTTTCTTTGTCGACATAGCCACGGTCGACAATGGTTGAAAGGGTAGGGGCATACGTAGAGGGACGGCCAATGCCCGATTCTTCGAGTTCTTTTACCAACGTGGCTTCGGTATAACGAGAGGGGGGCTGGGTAAATTTTTGTTGGGAATTAACCGCCACCAAAGACAACACATCTTTTTCGGACAATGGGGGAAGGCGCTTGGCATTTTCTTCGTCTTCTTGGTCTTTGCCTTCAATATAGACGGCCGTAAACCCATCAAACAAGACCACGTGCCCTGTGGCTTTTACATAAAGGGGTGGGTGGGCGGTGGTGGTGGCTTCGATCATGACCGAGGTATTTTCAATGTCACTGGGCTTCATTTGGCTGGCCACAAACCGGTCCCATATCAGCCGGTATAACTTATAAAAATCAGGGGTCAAGGCCGATCGAATGGCGTCGGGCGATCGGGTCAAGTAGGTGGGACGAATGGCTTCGTGGGCATCTTGGGCATCCCCTTTGGTTTTGTAACGGTTGGGAGACGCGGGTAAATAGTTGGGACCATACACGGCGGTAATGTGGTCACGGACGGCCGCCAGCGCCTCATCAGACACCCGAAACGAATCGGTACGCATGTAGGTGATTAATCCCACGGTATCGTTGCCGATGGGTACCCCTTCATACAATTTTTGGGCCACCATCATGGTTTTTTTTGCGGACCAATTGAGTTTTCGTGACGCATCTTGTTGCAAGGTCGAAGTAATAAAGGGTGGGTAGGGGTTACGTTTTTGTTTGGTTTTTTTCACCGAATGAACAGTATATTGAGAGGATTCCAATCGGGTGACCATGCCCGTGGCGACCGATTCGTTGGGCAAGTCGCATTTGGCGTCGGGGGTACCTTCGGCCACCAATTTGGCTTGAATACCTTGTTGGTTTTTATCCAACGATACCGTCACCACCCAATATTCTTCGGGAACGAAGGCCCGAATGGCTGTTTCACGGTCACAAATAAGCTTAACCGCCACCGATTGAACCCGCCCTGCACTGAGGCCTTTTCTAATTTTTTTGGATAAAATGGGGCTTAATTTATATCCAATTAAGCGATCCAACACCCGTCGGGCCTGTTGGGCATCCACCAAATGGGTATTGATGTCCCGGGCGTTGCCGATGGCGTGTTGGACAGCGGTTTTGGTGATTTCATGAAACACAACCCGCCGAATTTTGTGGTTGGGCACTTTCAACGATTCTTTGATGTGCCAGGCAATGGCCTCACCTTCGCGGTCAGGGTCAGTGGCCAGGTAAACAGTGGGGGCGGTTTTGCTGGCATCGCGCAATTGTTTGATGACTTTTTGTTTGTCTTTCATCACACTGTATTGGGGGGTAAATTGTGATTTGTTATTCAAACCAGCTTTGATGTCAATGCCCAAGGTGCGTTCGGGCAAGTCACGGACGTGGCCATATGAGGCCAAAATATGGTAATCGGAACCCAAATATTGTGAGATGGTTTTGGCTTTGGCCGGGCTTTCAACGATGACAAGGTGTTTGCTCATGGGTTGATTATGGGGGGCGATGTCCTGGCTGTCAAACCCTCATTGATCAAATCGTGACGTTAAGGGTCGATTAAAACAAAAAAAGACTGACAAGAAGGGGGGCGACTCAGGCGCGATGAAATAGTTTTTCGAATTCTGATTTCCCCCAAAAGATGGCCAAGGGTCGGCCATGGGGGCAGGTGAGGGCGTGGGGGGTGGCGAGTAATTGGGTGAGGAGTTCGTTGGTATCATGGGGGGTCATGCGGTGACCAGCCTTGATAGCGGCCCGGCAGGCCATGCGTTGCAATCGGTCTTTATCATGGGCCAATTTGGCAGAGGTTTGATCGGGGATCATACCCAGTGAGGCCACCAGTTCGACCATGATGTGGCTGACCGAGGGCCCGGCCAAGGTAAGGGGCACGGCGCGCACCATGATGTCATGTGGACCAAAGGCATCGGCCTCAAACCCCAGTGTTTGCAACCACACGATGCCATCTTCCAGTGACCCGGCATCGGTGGGCCAGGTGATGATTTCGGGTACTAACAAAGGTTGTTGATCGGTGGTGGTGTGTTGTTTGAGGCGTTCGTAGAGCATGCGTTCATGGGCGGCGTGTTGATCGATCACCCATACCCCTTCGGGTACTTGCACCATCAAATAGGTTTCCAAGAGTTGCCAGGTGGCCAGTGGGGCAGGGGGTGTAGTGGGCGGATGGTGCAACTGGGTTTGGATGGCGAGTGTGGAGGCTTTTGGATGGGGCACCGAAGAAAAGGCGGGCACATGAGGGGTGTGGTCATGACGGGGGGTGGTGTGGGCATCAATTTGAAACGATGGGGACCCAACGGCCTGATACGGCATGACAGGGGGGGGCAGGTGGGCGTTTGATGGGATGGGGGGGGTGACAAGGGGTGGGCGTCCTGAAAGGCAGGGTGCATCATGACAGGGTGGTGAGACGATGCTGACGAAACGATAGGTAAGGCATGGTGGGGATGATGGGGTTGGTCTTGTAAGGCATCGCGTATGGCGGTGGCGATGGCGTCAAACAGGGCGGTGGGTTTGACCACTTTAATGTCCCATTTTTGGGGATGAACATTGACATCCACGTCTTGCAGGGGAAGGGTAATGCCAAGGGCGGCGACAGGAAATCGACCACTGGGGATCAGATCGGCGTACGCTTGAGAGACGGCTTTATATAGCAGGGGGTTTTTAACGATGCGTTGGTTGATGGCCATACACAATTTGTTGCGATTGGGGACCGTAACGGTGGGGCGAGAGACCCAGCCGGTGACGGTGCGGTCGTCGAGGGTGGCGGTGACGGGTACCATGGCGGTCATGACATCATGGCCCCACCAGGCCCCGATGCGTTGGGGAATGGATTGTCCGATGGTGGACAGGAGGGGTTGGTGGTCATTGGACACTTCAAACGACACATCAGGCCAGCACAGTGCCACATGACGGATGATATCCAATACGGCGTTGAGTTCAGTGTGGGGGGATTTTAAAAAGCGATGGCGAACGGGGGTGTTATAAAACAGGTCGGTGACCCGTATGCTGGTACCGGGTTGGTGTTGATCGGGGGTGGGGGTGCCGATGTCGGCCCCGGTGCCTTCGATTCGCCAGGCGTGGGGGGCATCGGCGAGGCGGGAGACGATGTGGATGCGGGCAATTTCTCGGATGCTCGACAAGGCTTCACCGCGAAATCCCATGGTGGGGCTGGCGATGAGGTCATGAAGGGAGGTGATTTTGGAGGTGGCATGGTCTTGCAATGCGAGGGGCAGGTCATCGGGATGAATGCCATGGCCATTGTCGGTGACAGTAATGGCGGTGAGCCCGCCATTGAGGAGGGTGATGGTAAGATGGGAGGCACCGGCATCCAGGGCATTTTCGACCAATTCTTTGACCACGGCAGCAGGGCGGTCGATGACCTCACCGGCGGCGATTTGGTTGATGGTTCGTTGATCCAAGGCACGGATTCGTTTCACTGGGGGTCCTTTTGGTGTGGGTTGACACGATTCCCCCCTGGTGATGAGGGGTGATCATAATCGAGTGGCGGGGAGATCGCAAGGGTGGGGGGATAAGTGCATCGTTTAAACCGCCGTTCCACGGCGTTATGTTGGGGCTTAAAATCCTCACGTACACCCAAGTACGCTCCGGTTTTAAGCCCCAACATGCCTTGTGGACACGACGGTTTATTCC
>Ga0172376_10008838_pt1 | contig 10465 bp, 6 predicted proteins | sample Lak35m_FD_121114 | JGI IMG/M metagenome (GOLD analysis project Ga0172376, IMG submission 121114) | Freshwater microbial communities from Kabuno Bay, South-Kivu, Congo - kab_092012_35m | ecosystem: Environmental > Aquatic > Freshwater > Lake | place: Democratic Republic of the Congo: South-Kivu... | reverse complement strand
TCTCTCGCCCGCATCCGCTCACCGGCTTCGCGGAATTCCTCAGGCGACAGCTTTCCATCCTTGTTCGCGTCCATTCGATCGAAGAATTCCGCGAGTCTTTCCGGAGCCTCTTCCCGGCTGATAGATCCATCGCCGTTGCGATCCATCTGGCGGAACATCACTTCGGGGCGGGGACGTTCGCCTTCCGGGCGCCGTGAGGCATCCGGTCGCGGACGGTCACCTTCAGGGCGAGGTTCCCCGTCCGGACGACGGCCTTCAAACGGCGGTCGCGGACTGTCTCCGTCGCGTCGCGGCGGCTGCCCCGGTCCTTCCGGTTCGCCTCCCAGCAGTTCAAATGGTTCCAGAGCACCGTTGCCATTCCGGTCCAGCTCATCCACCAGCCGTCCGGCCCTCTCCAGTTCTTCGCGACTCAGGCGGCCGTCGCGGTTGGTGTCGAGCAACTCAATGAAGCGCGGCAGGCGGAACGGCGGGCGTGCCCCTTCCCCTTCCGGACGACGCTCCCCGTCGGGCCGGCGTTCTCCTTCGGGACGTGGCCGTTCGCCTTCCGAACGACGCTCAGCATCCGGACGGTCACCTTCGCGGCGCGGGCCATCTCCATCCGGCCGGCGCTCCGCATCGGGACGGGGACGATCTGCTTCGCCGCGGGGACGGCCACTTTCCGGACGTTCGCCGTCGCGCATGGGACGACTTTCTCCCGGCCGCCCTTCACCCGGTCGCGTCTCGCCAGGCCGGCCGGCGGGTGGCGGTCCCAGACGATCGCGCAGTTTCGGCAGATCTTCGGCGGTGATCGAGTCCTTCTTGTTCTCTTCCAGATAACCCGCAACGCGGTCGCGGAACGGCTCGGGCATTTCGTCTTTCGTGACTTTGCCATCGCCGTTGCGATCCATACGGCGGAGCATCTCTTCGGGATTGAAGTCCGGACGACCGGCTCCGGGACGGCCCGCACCGGCCATCTGTTCGCGCAGGCGGTTCAGATCTTCGATGGAAAGAGCATCGGTCCCGCGCTGTTCCATCATTTCCAGCAGCCGGTTGCGGATTGGTTCCGGCATTTCTCCGAGTTCATCCTTCTGGAGCTTTCCATCGCCGTTGCGATCGAGTCGCCGCAGCATTTCACCGGCCTGAGTCGGTCCACCCGGAGGCTGACCCGCCGGACCGCGGAACCGCGCGAGGTCTTCGCGGGTCAGCGCGTCCTTCTTCAGTTCATCGAAGAGCCGGCCCATCCGTTCGCGAGCAAACTCCGGCAGTTCTTCGCGAGTGATCTTTCCGTCGCCGTTGCGATCCAGTTGCTCGAACATCCGGCCGTCACCCCCGGGAAATCCCGGTCCGCCTGGCCCTCTCGCTTCCGGTGAAGGACGAGCGGGTTCATCGCGGCTGGCTTTCTCGAATTCATCCGCCGTCAGAATCCCGTCCTTGTTCTCATCGCCCACCCGGATCAGCCGCTCGAAGTGCCGCAACTGCTCTTCACCGACTTCGCTCTTTTCGAGCTTTCCATCCTTGTTGCGATCCAGTTGCTGAAAGAGGCTGGCCGGCTTTGCCGGTTCGGCCTGTTCCGGTTTCTTCGCATCTTCCTGAGCTGCCGCCAGTCCGGTGGCTGACAGCAGCACACCGGCAAATAATCCAGATCGTTTGATTCCGAACCGTTTCATGGCTGTGGTCCTGAATTGAGGGAGACGAGGCACCGACCCTGCAGAAAGGCCCGGCCCGGAAAAGGAAACAGAACTCGCGACGAACCGCAGCGTCGTCGCCCGGATCCCCATTCTGCCCGCCGGTAAACACAATCCGCCAGCGTTCGCGAATAAACGCCCGCCCCGGCAGTGTGTTTCGGACAATTCCAACCCGTCCGCCTGACGCGAGTTCCCGGTGGCTCCATACTGCCCGGCCACTGATGTGGATTGCCGATGAAAGTGACGCGTTGACTGGATGATCGTACGAAGCGCATCAGAAGCCGTCTCAGTACCACTGCATCGCGTATTCGCGGAATCGCTCCAGAGCGGCCCGGCGAGCCGCTGCGGCTCCGGCATCGTCCGGCCAGTCCCTGCGGTGGTGGTTGAGCATTGCTCGCAAACGCTCGCGAGCGAACTGTCGTGCGGTCCAGTGTTCCGGGGACGCTTCCAGACTCGCTGCCAGTTCCAGTTCAATCCGGCGATCGGCCAGCAGTGCGGACACTCCTTCGCGAATGACGACGTCTTCACACGTCAGCAGAGGTTCCAGTTGCAGCCAGCCTTCGTCACTGGTCTCGTGAGCCACAATCTGAACGGACGGCGCTGGCTGCCCACTCAGAATGCTGCTCACGTTGTAATATTGCACCCAGCCATCCACCGGCAGCACGCAGTACAGATACAGGGCGAACGCCACCGTCCAGAGCTGCCGTCGAATCAACCAGCGGAATGAACGCTGCCGGTTGATCTTCCACACGACCAGCACAAAACCCGCCACCACCGAAGTCATGCCCAGTAATCCCACCACCCGCATGCGTGTCATGCCGTTGAACTCCGTATAAATCCACAGGCGATGGTAAACCGCGATGGCCAGCAGCAGATTCTCCAGTGACCACAACCACGCCAGCCGCTTCAATCTGGACAGCCGCGGGTCGCTCAGCATCCGTCCGCGGAAAACTATCGAGAGTAGAGCCGTTGCCAGGGCCAGCGCCACGGTCAGCCATGCAGCCCCTTCGTGTGCATATCCCGAATAGTGAAAACCTGGTGGAAAGACACGTCCCCATAATGTTTGAAATTCAAAAAGCAGATACAGCGCGAACAATCCGATGACAGATATCAGAGTATTCCGCCAGGCGGGAAACAGCGAACTCTCCTGAGTACTCTCCTCGACCAGTCCCATTTCCCGCGCCGGATCATCGCTCAGCGGCGCTGAAGGCCGCAGTGCTCCCGTCGCGATCCAGCCTGTCGTGATCCAGAACAGCAATTCCATCGGACCGGGTGCAAACTCCCGCAGCCACTGCTGCGTCTGTTCGATCAGTCGCGTCAGTTCCGCGCTGACCGTGCTCAGCAGGTCAGGGTTGGCAAACAAGAACAGAGTGGCGAACGCACTCACGGTCAGCGCGGGAAGCACGATTGCCAGCACTCGTCCTTCAGGTGGCTTCATCCGGCAGCCGGACAGCGATTCGTAATAGTGGCTCAGTCCGACATAACCATCGGGAATGAGTTGCGCGGTGTGAGCGACTGTCTGCAGCAGCCACGGCGCGCGACCGGACAGGCTCATGATGAACCCGCAGAGCAGACCGGCTCCAGCGAAGACTGCTTCGAGGGATCCGCACCACAGCAGACGCGCCGCCAGAAACAACAGCAGAACCCCCATCAACCATAGACTGCGATGAAATTGGCTACGGACCACTCCAGTCAGCAGAAGAACCGGCACAGCGATGAAGAACAGTCCGGGACCGGCAAACCCCTGACCTCGATACAGCGTCACATCGGCAATGACGACGATCAGCAGCAGCGAAAGCAGTTCGCGAAATCGCGGCCGACAGGAGAGTTCTCCGCCCGGCTCTGTCACGGAAACCGCAGTTCCGTCCAGACGCTGTTCTTCGGCGGCTGCAACAGTCCGGGCAATCTGTTCCGCGGCATCTCCATCGTTATCTGCACTTGCTGTCTGTGACATTCACTGCCTCCCGCGCGGTTGATGTTCTACCTTTCGCATCTCCGTCAACGAATCGGCTCAGTCTTCATCAACAGGTTTCGCAGAACGACAGCCGTGGTCGAAGCGAACGCGAGCTTCCCTGCGTATCTCGTCTCAAGCTGGATGTTTCAATCCTTTCGCAACACGCTCATCCTGAGCTTTTCTGAAGTCAAAGCCCTGTGCCTGCTCCTGGAATGAAACCGATCTCCATGTGCATCCCGGGCGGACTGCAGGGAGCTGCAAACAGTTTCAAATAATGCATTGTCCATGACAGGTGTTTCATACCAAAGAATTATGTCTATGTGCTCGCGGCCTGGCTGCGTTGCGGAGTGGACCGAAGCGATCTGCCGGCGGGACGCTCATCCGAATCCGGTTCCGACGAAGCTCCTGCCGGAGTCGCAGACGAATTGCAGGAGTATCTCGAAGAGGAATGCCAGATCTCCAGCCTGGAATGTATCGAAGGCGATGGCGAGAACGGCCCGCAAGGCGATGAACTCGAAGTTTCAATGCAGTTGCAGGTGACGTTTGACGAAGCGCAGATGGAAGATGTCGAACACGATCCGAGCCCCTCGGATGAAGCCGTGCGGGAACTGGAGCAGGCATTGAGGACGCATCTCGAAGCGCGTTACCGCGTCCTGTACTGGGAGATCCTGGATGATGCCGGGACGAGCTGTCTGCTGGATGTGTGGGAAGATGACGGCGATTCCTGATATCGCTCAATCGCGGCTGTCGATAGTGCAGGTCGAACATTCAGAAGACGGGATTGCCGATGCCGGCATGTTCTGCATTCTCGCGCGCGGACGAGTCGAGACATCAGCGATCACGCAGGTTATATGTCACACGGTCGTGATTGAGTTGTTTGACCGCAAGCCGCAGGCGCGCGAGCGGCCCGCTTGACGCCTGCGCCTTCGGCTGCGGGTCAAACGCATCACTTCTCACCGCGCGAGGCATAGAAGGCAGAAACTGGTGACAGTGCGGATCGGAGGCGCAGGCCGGGAACCCTCAGCGCTGTCCGCGTTTCAAGGATATCCCGCAGCCACACCGACAGACCGGTCGGTAAACGCAAATGGCTCTCCTGCAAAGCTTGCGAGAGAGCCATTTGGTGATGCGGAGAGGGAGGGATTCGAACCCTCGGTCCCGTTTCCGAGACACAGCATTTCCAGTGCTGCACAATCGGCCGCTCTGTCACCTCTCCGGATAAACCTGCCTGCGGCCGAGCTGGCAGCACAGATGCTGCCGGGCAGGTTTTCGTGTTCTATCGGTCAGCGGATGGTCCGGTCTTCGACCTGACTTTGATGTCAGAAGCAGTTCCCGGAGTGATCGGCGGGGAAATCAACCAGATGGGATTATCCTGCCGCCGCTTCTTTTTCAGCTTTGCGGCGAACGCATTCTTCATCGCGGGCGACCACTGCGGCCAGTGCCAGCAGGCGGCGACGTACCTGGCGGCAGCGCGCATTGAAATGCCGCCACATCGGATCGCGTTTCCGCAGTTCTGCCGCCACGCCTTTGGCATCCAGTTCCTTGATCCGCTTTTCCAGATCCTCAGTGGCCTGAGTCAGCTGCCGTTCGAGTGTGTCGCGTTTCAGTCCCATGTTGATTCCGCTCAATCCTGTTTCGTAAAGACCGGCGACCTCGGTCGCAGCCTGCAGACATCCGGAACTCATCCGGTCAATCAGAAGGGGCGGCATTGTGGCGACCGGTCCGATCCGGTTCAATGGCTCGACGCCTGATTTCAGCATCGAGTCGCAGGACTTCTCCTGCGTCGTTACCTCTTGCCACATAAGACGCTGCGGCGTTTACACCGCGATGATCGAATCGTCTCCCACTGGATCGGACCGGGACTCCAGTCCGACGACAGGCCACTTACGGTCTTCCCTCCTGCCCGGACTGGAACCGGCTGAGTGGCTGCTGGTGCTGTGCGGCGCGCTGCTGCTGCTGACCGGGATCATGCATGCGGAGCCGCTGCTGAGTGCCAATGACCGTTCCCGCTGGGCAACGGTCTGGTCGCTGGCGGAACGCGGAACTTTCGTCATTGATGAGATCGACAGCCGACCAGGCTGGGGAACCATCGACAAGGTCCATCACAACGATCATTTCTATTCGTCGAAGCCGCCGCTGCTGGCCACGGTCACCGCTGGAGTTTACCGACTGCTGAAAGCGGTGACGGGACACGACCTGCTGCGTCACACCGCCGAAACCTGCCATCTTGTTCTGCTGGTGGTGAACTGGCTGCCGATGACGTTCTCATTTGTTGTCTTTGCGCGAATACTGCACCGGCTGAATGTCGGCAGGAACGCGAGACTCACGGCCCTGGCCACTTACTGCATGGCAACTCTGGTCACGGGATATGCCACGACGTTGAATAATCATTCGCCCGCGGCGGTCTGTATTGTCTTTGCGCTGGCGGCCGGGCTTCCGGTGATCACGGGAGGATCGGCAGCAAAAAGCGGTCTCCTTTCAGCCGGCTTCATGGCCGCGCTGGCGACCAGCTTTGAGCTGCCGGCGGCATCCTTCGCGGCTCTGCTGGGAGCGTTGGTCCTCTGGAAGCAGGGGCGGATCGCTCTGACCCGGTACGCGATCGGGGCAGCATTGCCCGCGGCTGCGCACTTCGGACTGAACTATCTGGCGACGGGTGACTGGCGTCCGTTCTATGCGGCCTATGGAACTTCGGCCTATCACTATGTGGTCGATGGAATTCCCAGCTACTGGATGAACCCGCGCGGTCTCGACCGGAACCTCGATTCATTCCCCGTCTATCTGCTGCACTGCACCATCGGGCACCACGGCATCTTCAGTCTGACACCGGTTCTGCTGCTGCTCTTTCCGAGCTGGCGGCACCTGCGATCGCAGACGGAAGGCCTGCAGATTGTGAGCGCTTCCGGGTTGCTTGTCACAATCGTCGTGTTCGGTTTCTATCTTTCGCGGACCGAGAATTATAACTACGGCGGTAACAGCTACGGTCTGCGCTGGATGGTCTGGATCACTCCTCTGTGGATACTCACGCTGGCTCCGGCTTTTGAGCGGCTGTGGTGGAGCGGCCGGGGAACGGTATTGCTGATCGGACTGCTCGGACTGTCTGCTTTCTCATCAATGAGTGCCGCGCGAAATCCCTGGGCTGCCTCGTGGATTTTTCAGCGGATGGAACTGGCCGGCTGGATTGATTATTCCGACCCGAAGATTGAACAGCCTTCGGTCGCAATGACGGGTTGCTTTCCACATCTGGCCGACGGCGTTCCTGACGGTGAATGGGTTGAATTCACTTCCGCAGGCAGTGGAACGGATTTTCTACAGCGCCGTCCGGATGTTCTGAAGTTGATCAGTCGCGGCGCCGGAAGTGCGGACGGTCGCATGGTGCAGCGAGTGGAACTGCACTGGAACAGCACCCGCCCGGATGGATTGACCGAATCGATTGTGCTGGACGTGGACCGGTTCCGCAGTGGAGCGTCGCTCAAGGATGTCCTGATCAGTCCGGCTGCGAGAAATGCCCGCGTCCTGATGCTGCTGCGCGGTTTGCCGTTCGATAATCCCTACCGTTATGGAGCGGTGAAGTACCTGCGAACGGACCTGCGGACGGATGCTTTTGAATGCCGCCGGGCCGCGTCGGAGATCATCGGTTCCGCCGTGCAGGGCAGTCCGAAGGTCCGGCACCGCTGCGATCTTTGGCTGACGGATGAGATTCCGTTCGGGACCGCTCAGATCGAACTGACGGAACTGGACATTGCGACTCGTGAGACACTGACCCGGCGGCTGTTCCGGGTGACCGGTTACCACTCGTCGAAGCAGCCATCTGCCGAAGAGTTGAAACGTCCGTGACAGGACCGGATGGAGAGCCTTCCGCATGCACGTCGCCATCATCACCGCCGGCGGGGCCGGTATGTTCTGCGGCTCGTGCATGCATGACAACACGTGGGCTCGAGCGCTGATGCAGTCGGGAGTGGAAGTGACTCTCATTCCGACTTACACACCCATCCGGGTCGATGAAGAGAACTTCAGTTCGCGCCGGGTTTTCTTTGGCGGCGTCAATGTTTATCTCGCCGCACGCTGGTCATTCTGGCGGAAGCTGCCGCGCTGGATGACGCGCTGGCTGGATCATCCGGGCTTTCTGAAAGTCGTGACGCGACTGGCCATCAGTAACAACGCTGCCGAACTGGGAGAACTGACGCTCGCCATGCTCCGGGGTGAACACGGCCCGCATCGCGCGGCGGTTGAAGAACTGGTTTCGTTCCTCGCCGATGAACTGAAGCCGGACGTGATCTGCTTCAGCAACGCCTTACTGGCTGGAGCCGTTCGGACTCTCAAAGAGCGGTTCCGGGGACCGGTGCTCTGCACGCTGCAGGGCGACGACATCTTTCTGGAGGGACTGTCCCCGGAGTACCGGTCGCGAGTGACCGAGCTGCTCAGCGACCGCGCGGCGGACTTCGACGGCTTTCTGGTTCACAGCCTGTTTTACCGGGATCGCATGGCGGCCATGCTGCGCTTGCCGGTCGATCGATTCCGGAAAATTCCGCTGGGAATTGATGTCGCCGCATTCGGATCGCCGGTCTCTGGATCTGTCTCACGCGAATCGCAGGATATTCGCATTGGTTACTTCGCCCGGATCTGTCCGGAGAAAGGTCTGCATCAATTGATCGACGCCTTCCGGCTGGTTCACCGGGAAGAGCCATCCGTGAAACTGGTGGCGGGTGGCTATCTCGGTACTCGCGATGAGGACTGGTTCGCGGGTCTACGCCGCGACTGTCGCGATCTGGGCGATGCGTTTGAGTATCTCGGCAGCCCGGACGACCACGCCGGCAAGCAGCGGATGCTGGAATCGTTTGACATCTTCTGTGTGCCGACCGTGTACCAGGAACCGAAAGGGCTGTCTGTTCTGGAAGCGCTGACCTGCGGCGTGCCGGTCGTTCAACCCGCGCATGGCGCCTTTCCTGAACTGCTGGCGACGACGGGAGGCGGAATTCTCTGCCGGCCCGCAGACCCGCGGGATCTGGCGGATAAGCTGCTGCAACTGGTTCGCGATCCCGCTCTGCGCCGGCAACTGGGGTCTGAGGGTCGGGAACGGGTCCGGACTTCGCTGAGCATGCCGGCCATTGCCTCAGCAACGGCTGCTGTGTTCTCTGAATTTCAAGCCGGTTCTCCGCACTGACTCCTGAAGGCTGATCCTGCCGCAGTCAGGGAAACAGCTTGAACCGGGAATTCGTCCCCGATACCGTGCCGGAACGAACTTTTCAGAGCGGAAAATCCAGCCGCTCCAGGTTTCTTCCGCCGCTCGGCACTCGCATTGTGGACTCCTGCATCCAGTCTCCGGGCTGCTCACATCCTGGCCGTTCATGTCCGACTCCATCAGTCCCGTTCCCGCATCGAATGCATCCCGGCACGCGGTCGGACCGTCAGGCTGCAGCCAGCGGTCTGGTTCGCGCGTCGCCGGCGCTCGAACGAGGCTGTCTGTCGTGACAGTCCTGACGGATGGCCTTACTGTTCTCCCCCTGAATCGAGAGGCGGATGGTGTCGTGGTGGAATTGCCCCCCCGGTCTCCGATACCGTCCTGGATGATGCCGGCTGTTGAAACGGACCTGACGCACATTCCGCCGGTACGCTGTCCCATCTCTGCTGGTGGTTCTCGGAAGGAAGGCTTCGTGCAACGAATCAGCACCTGTCATACCTCGAACGCGGGACGCGGGAGCGTGCGGACTCGCCTCTGGCCGGGACTGCTGGGAATCGCGGCCTGTCTGCTGATGGTCCCGCCAGTGCTGGCTCAACCGGCGCCTGCGCAGAAAGTGCCGGCACTGCCTCCCGGGTTTCAGGTTCCGCGGGAAACTCCGCCTGAGCTGTCCATCGAGAAGGAACTGCTCAACGAAGGCGAGTACGACAAATGGCGCAAGGAAGAGGCCGGCCCGTTCGGCAGTTATTCCAACGCTCTCAGCGCGGCGCAGCTGGACCCGAAGACTCAGCTGGCACTGACTACTGGTGTTCGAGTGCAGGTTCATCAGCTTTCGATGAAAGCCAACCGGGAAGATCTCACGAAGATCCGGACGGACATCATTCGTCAGTTTGATGCCAATGCGAAGTCGGCCGCGATCCGGAAGTTCATGCTGGGTGAATTCACGAAACGCGCCGCGGAACTTTTTGACGGCAATATCTACACGCGCTATCACGCCGTGCAGCTTCTCGGCGAACTGAATCTGGTTCCTCCGGGAATCGGAGTGCGAGCGACTCCGGGCGTCGGCCATATCGACGCGGTTCCCGTTCTGCTGGAAGTGCTCCAGGCTCCGCAGGGAAAACCGAAACAGCCGGAAGCCGTCAAAATTCTGGCCGCGATCTCCGTTGCCCGGCAGTTGCAGTCGGGCCGCTCCACTCTGCAGTCCAACAGTAAGATTCCTGTCGACACCGCTCAGGTTCTCGTGAGCGAACTGACCAGTGGAGAAAATGACTGGTACCGGATCCGGCTGATCGAGGCATTGATTCAGACCGCCGTTCCCGCGATCCCTTCCGGCAGCGGGCAGATGGCGACGATTGAACCACTGGCCCGGATCATGGCCGACCCGGCGGAAACGCATGAAGTTCGAGTCGCGGCCGCGTTCAATCTCGGAAGGGCCGCGATCGCTCCGGGCGTCAATTCCACGGCAGTTGCCTGGTCTCTGACCGAGACGGCCCGCATGGTGGCTGTCGATTTGAATGCCGGAAAAGTTCCGCCGAAAACGGCACTCTTCCTGGTTCAGGATCTGTTTCTGGCCTGTCGTCCCGGAGCCGGAGAATTGACGGTGGATGGCAAGAAGGCCGGGTTGACCAACACGCTCAGCGGAAAGCCCGTCGCGGATGCCGCATCGGCAATCAC
>Ga0172376_10008834_pt1 | contig 10468 bp, 10 predicted proteins | sample Lak35m_FD_121114 | JGI IMG/M metagenome (GOLD analysis project Ga0172376, IMG submission 121114) | Freshwater microbial communities from Kabuno Bay, South-Kivu, Congo - kab_092012_35m | ecosystem: Environmental > Aquatic > Freshwater > Lake | place: Democratic Republic of the Congo: South-Kivu... | reverse complement strand
GGAAGCCGTCAAGACCGATGACGACACAGAGTCTGCTCTCTCGTATTTTGAGAAGTTGGCAAGCGAAGACTAAACGAGATTGTGTTAGTATGGCGGCTTGGTCCCGCCTCAAAAAGTACTAATTTATCTCTACATATTGCAAGAACACCCTTCGGGGTGTTTTTGTTTACCTAGAAATAGATTCTCGTTGCATTTGTTTCAAGGTAGCCTCGTTGTCGCGTATTCGCAAATCGTCATTGTAGTTGTTAACAACAGTTCTCATGTTGTTGTGCACAGACTGATTATTGATTGTGGGGGTCGAACCCGTCCCCGCTTTTGTGTATTCCATTTCTGTTTTCGCCAATGCTAATGCTTCACGTTCATTGGAGTATTGACTGATTGTTCTTCCCACGGTCGTATTTGCACTTGTTGTGGATACAACTGCTGCATTACTGTTGTTTGTGGTATTTACTGAAATGGGTGACGGGATAAGTGCACTAGAAACAGCAGACCGCGCAGAGTTTATTGCTGCTGCTTTTTGTTCTGGTGACATGTTTGGGTCAACAAGTGCAGCAGACGCTTTAATGCTTTGACGTATTCTTTCTGTGTCTGCATTTACTCCATATGCACGCTCGTGTACCGACAATAAATCTATTGCTTCTGCTCCAGATAGTTTTTTGTCTAGTACGAGCCGGGGCAACATTCGAATGTCTTGAGATTGTTTTGCGATCCATTCTTTTGTTGATGTTTCGCGTTCAAGTTTTTTTTGTTCTCTTTTTTCGGCTGCTTTATGCTTTGCATCGCGGAAAGCGTCCCCGAATGTGTAGGTGTCTAGTTGCCCCATTGCTTCTGCTAGATGGGTTCCAAATATTGCATCAACACCCGAGTTTACAAGCCACGCAAGTCCCGCACCGATTGCCGCCCCCACAGCAGCCACTATTCCTGCAACAAGTGTTTTTCCTATTCCCGCAAGTGCTCCTAATAGAAGGGGTCCAAGTTTGGTAAGTGCACCGATTAGTGTTGGACCAAGACTTCCTAGAAATGAGCCAAGTGCACCTCCCAAAGCAGAACCAAGACTGTTAGACAGCAATGAGGATAGAAATCCTTCACCTCCCTTTCCTGCAATGGGTGTTGCACCCATCTGTTTTGCTATTTCCGCTAGTTTACGTGACTCTAGTTCTGATTCTCTTGCACGAAGTTCTGCGGTATCGCTTTCAGGAGTCTGCTTGCTTTCTATCATGGTGCGTATTTTCACTACTTCTTTATAAATTGCACCAAGAGTGGCTACGGTTCCCTTTCCGTAGTCGGCTTGGTCGGTATTACCACCAAGACCAGGAATTTCTGACGCGCGAGTGCCGCCACCCATTTTTGGCAATGAGTAGGTTCCGGATCGTTCTGATATGCGTTCTCCCAACCGCTCCGAGTACCGCTCTAGTTCTTCTGTTGCTGTCCGACGTTGTTGGAGGAATTCAGCAAAGAATTTTCCTACCAAGGGAATTCTTGCTAACAGTCTTTCTGGAAGAGTGCGTCTAAAGTTTGATATTTGATCTTTCACGTATTCAGAAAACGACGCTCTTTTGAGTAGTTGTGCTTCAACTGGCGCGATTATTCTCTGAAGTTCATTTGCGACCGCCGATTGGCGTCCACGTGTTTTTTGTGCAACATTCCGCAAGAACTGTATTTTTTTCAGAATCTGCTTTGCGTCAACCGTAGACGCTTTCAGAGACTCTTCGGAGAGATTTGCTGCCTCTTGAAGCAATTCATATGCTGCTGCTCCTGCCGGATCTTTTGGATCAAAATCTCCTCGATTCTGTCTGATGTATGCGTTGATCTGCGAACGCACTCCTGCTCCATCACCACCTATGACATATTTTTCAAGAGATGAGCCGCCGTATCCCATAGACTGCCTCTGCTGAAGCAGTGCCTCTATAAGACCGATTGTGGTTTCTTGTGGAGATGAAACGCCAACAGCAGGAGCGGGAGCACGATATCCCATCTTTTGCTCTGGAGACAAAGGTAGAAACTTTCCACCGGCGCGACCTTGCCGCGCTGCCAGCATTCTACGATATTCTGTGCTTGTAATAGACTTCTTTGCCATGATGCTGTCCTATTGTCATGGTGAAGGTCAGAGCGGCTTTTTCCCCATAGTGCGTTCCCGCTCTTTTTTCAAGTGTTGAATAAGCATTTGTATGTATACCTCTCTCTCCCAAGGTAGCAAATCTTCTAATTCGGAAAGCGAGTATCCGTGGTGTTGCATAAGACTGAAATTGGTTTGGTAATAAGCCCCCAAGTCATTGTGACAGAGGGCTACCGAAAAAAATCAGTTACACTACTCAACTCTATCTTTGTTTTATTGCCGCAATGCACACACGTAAATGGAAATTCGTATCTTAGTTCGGGAACGCTTTGTATGAATTCCATGATTCTCGCAAAAGTTTCTGGTAGCATGTTGTCTACGAAATCATTGAGTTCTTTTGGGTTGATGTCTTGTGATTGGTAAACCTGATCGTTTAGTATTACGGTTTCAATGCACTTTTTGGCTAGATCAAACGCAATTTCTACTTCGGTCTTTTCGTGATCTATATCGTGAATGGACGGATACCGCATCACAATAGACAGCGTGTCGGTTATCTTAATAGTTGGGTCAATTACTGGTTTCTCCGATGGTTTAATTGTGATTTCATCCAGTCGGAGTTTTACTGCGGTTTCTTTTTCGCAAGACGGACACATTGCTTGAGGTTTTACTTCTTCCCCGACAGACTTGGATCGTATTTGCAAAAATGCGTACTCAGCATCCGCAGCGCATATTTTCTTGGTATCAACGTATTGTGTCGTGCACGCAAGAATCACGTTTCTCATGGCATCATTTATTTGATTAATGCTCTTAGACTGCAATGCCATAAGCAGAACTTTTTCTTCCTTCACCACAAAGGGTCTGTATTTTGTTGTTATGCCAGACACAGGTAAGGTCATGGTATATGTCGGTAGTGTTGCATTAGACAAATTCAATGTTGCCATAGTATTCCTTGTTGTTTACACTTATCTTGCTAAAAGGGGAGGAACTGCTGTGTTTGGATCGGTTGGTAGTATTTGCGGTGCTCTGTTTTTTGCTAAAAGGGGAGGAACTGCTGTGTTTGGATCGGGTGGTGGTGTTTGCGGTGCTCTGTTTTGTGGCGTACCGAGGTAGTCTGGTGTGTATTTTCTGAACGACAACACTATTTCTTGTTTGAGTATGTCATTGTCTTTTTCGTATGACAATTGCAAATCGCCTATAGATTTAGGATACACTTCTTCAATGATAAATCGCTGTGTGGGGATTTCTCCTCGTGTCAGCACCGTGATTTCTGCTTGAGTCACGTATTCATCATAATATCCAAATTTATAGTTGTTTCTGCTGCATATGAGGTTTGACCATTCTTCAAAGAATTTTCGTTCCCGCATATCTGCCGACAGGATGATGGATACTGACATTTCTCCACTGTATATTGGTTCATACGGCATGTTTCGTGCTGGTCCATAGAAACGATATGGAACTGTTGAGAATGATCGTCCAGGAACCGTAACCGCATCACATCTCACAGTAATGTTTCGCAATTCTGAAATGCTTGATCTGTTGAAGATTTGAGGTCTATTGAACACCATTTCGTAACGATTACTAAACGCTACACCGGTTTGCCTGATAGATTCCCATATCTGATAAATGTTTGAGGGTAACTGTGCCATTTACTTTTTGCCTCGCAGGATTTGTGTTCTGCTTTCTCGGTAAACCTTTACGGGTTTTGCTCCAACAAATCTGCCTGTATTTGATGTCACCATGTCTTCCCACAAATTGAACGGAATCAGTGTGGGTCGTCGCTTCATGCCTTTCCACAGATATTTTCTATAGCATGGTCTGAATGCTCTGAATTTTTTTCTTGCAGACAGACGATCAAAATCTACCATGATTCTGTTTCTCCACTCTTGTCCTGCTTTTATCGTAGGCAAGTCTCGCATTATAGAGTCAAATAAAAACTGCCTGAACTCCAAGTCTATGAAATGCATGTTCACGCCTTCAAAACCACCACGATATACTTCTGTAATTAGAACCAATGGAAAAACATCATAGTATGTATTTCTTGAAATGAACGATTCGCTTACTGGAGAGTACTTGAAAAAAACCATTTGCCCCTGAAACAGTCGATTAGGTACAGACAGTTGGTTGTTCTGTTGAAGCAGTTTCAACAACCCCACGTATGTTTGCTCGGTAGACCCTAAAGCGGTGGTGGTTTCTTCCACTAAATTTTTTAAATCTGCTTGTATTTGGTCTGTTGTCATGGCGATTTTCTAAAAAGGTCATCTTCCGTTAATATTTTGAATTGCCATCCACGTGCATCTGATACCTGTTTGGCGGCTTCCCATTTGGCGTTGTTGGTTATCCATGTTTGTACTTCGTTGATGTACCCTCGGGTTACCCGCTTTCGTTTTTCTGGTTCGCGGCACTGTTTTTTGGGTTTGATTTCAATAAGCCACGTTTTTATACCACTTGGAGTTTTCATTTCAACCAAAAAATCTACAAAGTAGCGATGGGGCTTTTTATCTAGTGGACTCATGTACGGTATGACTACCTCTTCCGATGCCCATCTTATTACATTTCCACTGATATCACAGTACTTCATAAACTTTCTCTCCCACATGCTTCTGTACATGATCTTTGTGGGATCGCCCATGTATTTTGATGGGTTGATGGGTTTGAAAAAGCCTTTGTATGCCATACATAAATATGTAGTCGCAGCAAAAAGGAATCCAATGTCAGCAATTCCGCAGTCTAATATTCCACAGTCCCTACGAGATCCGGCTTTCACCACATCTGGCAAGCCATTTGTATCCACCAATCGCACCATCAGTGCCAGTGAAGAGTTTTTCAATTCTCAGATAGACGACCCTGTGGTTCGTAGTCTGGAGGGAACCCCGAAGGAAAAACGTGGTTCCCGATCTAAACCATCAGTGATGAAGTATCCTATTGATCTTGGAAACGCAGAAGTTCCTCACGTGATGCAGTTCAAGATTTTTTGGAGGTGGGAAAACAAGGATATTGCCGAAGGTTTGCGTGGTATGAAGATGGAAAGCCAAAAACGTATTGGTAATTTGAATACACTGTCCTCTCTCATAGACGGAGGTGATCTCACAGAGGACATGCTTTTGAAGTCTCCTCTGTCAGGAGAACAGATTGCCGCTTTTAACGAACTTGTGAGCGATACAAATTACAGTAAACTAGTTGACCCAAACGTAAACGACAACATGGCAACGTTACTGCAAAATAATCCAGGAAAAGCAAAACAGATTTTTGAGCAAACCATTATTACTGAACAAAACAGAATTTCTAGCATTGAGTCGGAATTGAGTTCAGGAGCAGGTAAAGTGGGACTAGATGAAACTGAACGCCTTCAAGTTCAGGATCGCATTAGTAGTTCTCTTGCTGGTGCGGAATTCGTGTCCACAGATACACAGCAGAGTCCACCTTATGGAACCGCAGCACTGCTGGCTTTGACTGGTCAAGCCGCTGCATCACAACTAGCATTGACAACAGGAACGGCTGTGTCCGCTGCTCCTGCGTTGAAGGTGTTTACCAATGAGCCAGTATACGATCAAATGGTGTCGATATATTTGCCGTTTTGCACTAAAGTAAACAACGAAGACTCGTTTGTGTACGAAGACTCAAGCCAAATGCTTGCTGCTGGAGGAATTGATTTTTTGAATAGTCCTATTGACACAAGCGCACAGGCAATACGTGCTTTGATACAGTCTTCTGTTGACAAAATTCTTCCTGGAACTGTTGGAGTCGGAACCGGAAAGGTAGTAAATCCCCGTCTTGAAAAATTGTTCAAGCAAAAGGATTTCAGGAACTTTTCTTTTTCGTGGGAGTTCTATCCTAGAAATCCAAAAGAGGTGCAAGAGATAAAAAACATCATAGAAACTTTTCGATATCACTCACACCCCGCAAGAGATGAAGAAGTGATTGGCGCAAATGAATCGGATGTTCTTATCGTATTACGCGTTCCTGCTGAGTTTGAAGTACGATTTCTGTCATCCAACCCAAATGTGGATCAGGCTGGTTTTGTGGAAAACGAATATCTTCCGCGAATAGGTAGATGTGCACTCACTTCGGTTTCGGTGGACTACACTCCGAATTCCATATTCAGTACGTTTGTTGATAATTCTCCCACTGCAATTACAATGACTCTGAACTTTAGCGAAATGGGAGTGCTTACACGCGATACGGTGGAGAAAGGATACTAATGGCGTACTTTTCCAAATTTCCCGCTTTACAGTATCCCGTTCGTGACGGAAGCACTTTTCGTTACGCACTTGTTGCGAATATTCTTCGTAGAGTCTCGCTTACCGACTCCATAAAAACTCTTGATGGTGCTTTTTTAGAGTACAAAATTAAAGACGGAGAGCGTCCAGAACACATTGCCGAGCGTGTATACGGTGACTCATCGTACCACTGGCTTGTTTTGTTGACGAATGATGTGATAGATCCGTATCATGACTGGTGCAAGTCTGACAAAGTTTTGGAAACACATATACAGAAAAAATACGGTGGATACTCTGTTTACGTGTCCACAACAAACGGAAACTTTTTTCATAGTAGTTTGATTGTTCGTGGCAGCAGTCTGTCTCAGTCTGGTGTTGTAGCAGAAATACTAGACTACCAACCCGAATTGTGTAAACTAACAGTTTCTGGTATTCCTTTTCAGGAAGGAAACGCCACCATAGGGGTGTGCGGGGGCACATCGTATACCGTGAGTGTGAGGCGCGTGGATCCATCGTATCTTTCCGTTCATCATTTTGAAATAGATCACGCAAGCGGTATTTGTGGTGCAAACGAAAAAATGACAGTTGATCCCCTTAGTCAGCAAAGTGCGAGTTTTTCGGTTTTAGGTGGATTCATAGGCTCTACTTATGACATTTATCCGTCATCAACTCAAGGTGTTATGTACTCTCCGAGCAGTGGTACTGTTGATTTCTGGGAAACCTACATTGGTGGATACATGGGTGTTTCTGGTTCTAAAGTAAACACATACGCGGTATCAAACTACACACACGAAAACACAGTAAACGAATCCAACCGCACTCTTAAAATACTGCACCCTCGTTTCAAGCAGCAGGCAGTTTCTGAACTAGAATCGTTGTTGAGAGTATAACAACATGAATCACGGTGGATCAAATCTATCACCCGGAAACTACAGACTCGAAAAGTTTGTGATACATTCTTTGCTTAACAGCAAAACTGTGGACATGAGAAATCTGTTTTCACGAATAGAAATTTACGAAGACTTGTTTTCCCCCTACATCTCTGCCAATTTGTACATTGAAGATTCATTTAACTTTCCTGAGCGATTGCCTATTGTTGGACACGAAAAGGTTGAGTTGTCCTTCAAGAGCGACATATCTGGATTTCCTTTGGTGGAGTTGGTGTTTCGTGTTTATAAACTTGATCAGCAAAAAATTGGAGAAAACGGAAAAACACAGGAGTACACACTGCATCTTGTTAGTGAAGGTGGGTACTTTAACAACTCACAGTACTGTGGTTACGCACTGAGTGGTCCGGTTTCTGATATGGTTCGTTCGGTGTTTACCAAACATTTTCCTGAGCCACTATGGAAAGATCGTTTATACATCGAATCAACCAAGGACAAATATTTGTTTGTTGTGTCTGCTGCGTACAATCCATTTAAAGCGGTATCGTGGCTTTCAACTAAAGCAACCGCGAGATCAGGAAACGAATACAGTCCGTACTTGTTTTACGAAAGTATTGATGGACACCGATTCGTTTCTCTCTCCACGTTGATTGAACAGGGCTACAGAACAGATGCGCGATATTTTTACACAACAGCAAACATTGGAATTGTGGAAGCAGAAAAACAAAGTCTTGGATTTTCTAGTCCTTTGCCCACACGTTATCACAAAATACAGCGTTTAGAAGAATTGAGTAGATTTGATGCTGTTTCCAACACCATGAGTGGAATGGTTTCTTCTGTGCTTGAAGTGCACGATCTTGTTCGAAAACAAGTGCGTACTTATGAAATTTTCGAAAAAGACTTGTTTTCCTCTGCAAAAAAGTTGGGAGATCAACCCCATTATAAAACAGGTGATCCAGATGCTTCTCGCTTCACCAAACGAGGAGCAGTGTATTTCTATCAACCGTCCACACCATTTACGGTCTACAGCAGTAAAAATCAGATCAAAGACAATTTCCGCACAGAAGAGTTGTATCTACGAAGAAATTATCACATGAACGCTATTTTCACCCAAAAACTTGTGATAGAAATTTTTGGAGACAGCCGCCGCCGAGTTGGTGATGTAATCACGATTGTTGTTGCAAAACCACAGTCTGATGTAACTGGAGTAACAGACAAATCAGATAGAAATTTGAGTGGAGAGTATATTGTAACTGGTGTGAAGCACGTTCTCGGAAAAGCATACAGTTGTAAATTGGAAATTTCTAGAAATGGAATGGGGGTGTAATGAACGGTTTCATTGGAACAGATGGATTTGTGTGGTGGCATGGTGTAGTAGAAGACACTGCTGATCCGCTGTATCTTGGACGTTGCCGCGTTCGAGTTTTTGGATTTCACTCCAAGGACAAGACCGAACTACCAACAGAATCTTTACCGTGGGCGTATCCCATGCAACCCATCACAAGTGCTGCACTATCAGGAATTGGGCAGTCTCCCACCGGTCTTCTTCGCGGTTCTCATGTGTTTGGTTTTTTTCGTGATGGAAATGAAGCACAGGATCCTGTGATGATTGGATCTTTTGGTGGAATACCACTCAATGCGCCAGATACTAATGTGGGATTCAATGATCCTAAAGGAGAATATCCCAAAAAGAACAACGGCTTGGGACCACCAGGAATATCTGTGGTAGAAGAACCCGATACTAATCGTCTTGCCCGAAACGACACAGACATCAGCAAAATAACAGTAATTGTACCAAAGATACAAAATCGTTCAACTGATATCAAAAGCACTCCAGATATCCTTGGCGGTTCTGTGTGGAGTGAACCGATTACCCCATATAATGCGGTGTATCCAAAAAATCATGTTCGTTACACTGAAAGTGGACACATAGAGGAATACGATGACACTGCTGGATATGAGCGTGTGCACCACTACCACACTTCTGGTACGTTTACAGAAACAGGAAATGGTTGGGAATCGGATCCAAATGGAACGCGTGTTCAAAGAATAGTTGGAAACGATTACGAAATAGTACACGGGCACAAAAAAGTACATATTCGCGGAAAAGAGGGGCTGAATCTAGTAATTGATGGTTCCGTAAACTTGACCATCAATAACGGTGGCAACATACAAATCAATGGCAACACAAACATACTTGCAAACAATGACGTAAATCTTCAGATTGAAGGTTCACTAAAGGCTTCAGGAAAAAACATGGAGTTTTATTCTGACGAGAACATGGCATTTTCTGGAAAAACAATATCGTTTATCACGGACAGCAATGTAATGGTCATGCAGCAGGGCAAGCGCATTGAGGTGAACTCGGGTGAGCCTGTTCTGAAGCCCAAACGGGTAAATGTGAAGGGTGAATGACATGAATTACCGAGGATCACATCGCAAATATGTGCGAGGCACATCTCAATACGAGGTGTATGTCTACGGTGATGTGGTTGAGCGGAACGGCATTTCGTATATTTGCAACACTGAAAAGACATCAGGCTACATTCCCGAAGACTCACAGTCGGGATTTGTTGTTCTTGGTGGTGGCACAGGCGGTGGAAGCGGAACAGTAAACTTTGAGTTTAGTTCAACTCCTCCAGCAAATCCGTCCGCAGGAGATCAGTGGTTTGACAGTGACAACGGCGTACTGTATGTGTATGTGGTGGACGAGGACTCGGGGCAGTGGATACAGCCCAATGCAGGTTCGCCTGTTGTTGACGTTGGGTCATACACATGAGCATCAATTTTCCGTCATCTCCGTCATCAGGGCAGGTCTATGAGTTCAATGGACTCCAATGGGAGTGGACAGGATCGGCTTGGCGATCACTTGGATTTTCTCCTGTGGTGTATGTGCAAGGAGCCACGGGAGCCACTGGTGCAACAGGATCACAGGGAGCCACGGGATCACAAGGCAACACAGGAGCCACAGGACCGCAGGGAGCCACAGGAAACGATGGAGCCGCTGGTGTGGCAGGAGCGGCGGGAGCCACAGGAGCAACAGGTTCTCAAGGTGCAACAGGTGCAACAGGTTCTCAAGGCATTCAAGGTGTAACAGGTGCTACGGGTGCTACTGGTCCTCAAGGTGCAACAGGTGCTACGGGTGCTACTGGTCCTCAAGGTGTAACAGGTGCTACGGGTGATACAGGTGCTACTGGTCCCCAAGGCAACACAGGTGCAACAGGTCCAGTAGGAGACTATGTAATCTCAGTAAACGGACTCACAGGAGCCGTCCAATACATCACAGACTTCAAGAGAGGATGGTTCAT
>Ga0172376_10008833_pt1 | contig 10468 bp, 5 predicted proteins | sample Lak35m_FD_121114 | JGI IMG/M metagenome (GOLD analysis project Ga0172376, IMG submission 121114) | Freshwater microbial communities from Kabuno Bay, South-Kivu, Congo - kab_092012_35m | ecosystem: Environmental > Aquatic > Freshwater > Lake | place: Democratic Republic of the Congo: South-Kivu... | reverse complement strand
GTGCGAATCGATGAGGACCCCGTCGAGGTCGAAGACAACCCCGATGGCAGAAAACGGAAGGAGGGACGACATGGCGCCCGGACTATCGCGCCGCGATGGGAAAGGGCAAGGGTTTGGGGACCCCCTCAATCAGGACGGTGCGGCGAGTTAGCGGGATCGCGATCAGTGATCAATTCTAGGGATTATCGGAGAGAACTGACGCTGCGCCTTTGGCAACCACTAAAAATGACGGCAGTGCATGCGCAAACGTGGATCGTCAATAGAAGAATCGCGACATCGGTGTTGGCAATTGGACTCGGTGCAACCATCGCGATAATGTCATAGAATTTCTCGTTTTCCAGCGTTCGAACCACACCTGACCACGACCAATACGATGAAACCAAAGGTCGAACGGCGGGCCCTATGGACTCGGGAAGCGCTAGCACCGCGCCGGAGAAGGGAATCTGCAAGCCAATGAGGTAAAGCGAAATCAGAGACGCCGCCTCGGAGGTCCGTGAGAAACTTGAAACGGCTAGGCCCGCCAAACTCAATGAGAGCGTGGCGAGAAAAAGGAAAAGACACTTCGCGAAAAGATCGCCTGGAAATCCGCAAACGTGGTGCACAAAAAGCCCCATCCAAATCGATTGGGGAAGGCAAAGAAGAATCACGAATGTGACCTTCGACGAAACATACACTGCAACGCGAAGGCCTCCGAGCCGCTCCAGCTCGAAGATCCTCCGCTCTCGCGCAATTTCACGACTCCCATTATTCGCGCCCATGATGCAAAGCAGGATGACTTGGAACATCGTGATTCCCGAAACGAAGATCCCGGCCTTCGATGCGGCCTCTAAAAATTCGGTCATCTCCTCGTAATGGAGCGAGAGCTTTGGTTCGAGACCAAATCCGAGGCTTCGTACTTCCGGTAGTCCGTTCCATGCAAACACCGCGATGATCGCCGGGAAGCTGAGAATCAGGAGAAGGTGCAGGATAATCTCTCCAGGCCTCCTCGCGAAGCATTTGAGTCGGCGTTCGAGGACGAGGTGAAACTGTCGAATCGGGGATGGTCGGGGTTTGGTCGATCGTGGACGTCGCCGAAGGGAAGTTTCGCCCCGCGGACCGGTGGGGCGTTCCCTTTTGAGACGTTGTTCATTCTCCTTCGCGAAACGGGTGGCCCAATCGTGGGTGCCGGCATCCGCAAGCAGGTCGTTGATGCTCGAGAGGTTATCGGTATCAAAGAATGACGAGGCATCGGCCGGTGAACCAGTGAACGCGACCCGGCCGCGGTCAAGAACCGTGATCGAGTCGAAGATTTCATGATTTCGCTGACCGTGGGTCACCACTAGCACCATGCGTCCCCGCTCATCTGCCTGCTTTCTGAGCAGTTCTAGAATTTCCCGCTCTGATCTTGAATCAAGGCCGCTTGTCACCTCGTCGCAGAGTAGGAGGGTCGGCTCACTGCATAGCTCGACGGCGAGTGCGAGCCGTCGGCGCTGCCCGCCCGAAAGCGTGCCCGCCGCTTGATCTGCCAACTCGGTAAGCCCGACGTCGGTCAGCAATCCTTTCACGAAAGCCGAAACCTTTTTCCCATCCCGTTCCAAAACCTTGATGCTTCGGGAATAGGTGACGATCTCCCTGACGGTGAGCTCTTCTTGGAAATTTGAGAATTGGGGAACATAGCCGCACTCCCCCGGCTCGAAGTCCGCAAGGCGCAGATCGTTTCCTCGCCAGCAGATCGTTCCTGCTTCCCGACCTTCGACGATCCCGGCGATTGTTTTGATCAGCGTCGTCTTGCCGCAACCCGACGGTCCGACAATGGCTGCGAAACAATTTCCGATGAACTCCAGGTCGATCTTATCGAGAATTTTCGTACCGCTGCCGTGGGGCTCAACGACGACCTCGACGAGTTCGAGATGCAGCAACCCATCTTCTTCAGTTCTCGCTGCTTCGAAAATTGGATCCATCAGGTTGAAAGGCGCAAACGAGAGGATCCCCGGCTTTCGGCACAGGCTCCTGAGGGGCTAACGATTCCCAAAAACAAGAACTAGAGTTACCGGTGGTGGCGCTACCGATCCGGCCTCATTGATCGAAGGGAACACAACTCTATTTTTTGTCGTAACGGAGACAGTTAATTCGATCCTTTTGATCGACCGCAACCTCCATCTTCAGCTGCTGGTTGCGCGACAAGGGAGCCTGATTCTCTTTGGGAGTCACGAGAATGGGTAGGATCCGGCCGGTTTCCTCCATCTCCACCGATACCAAGAGGACTCCGTCCTCCTCGTTCAGATGGAGTATGTTTTCAACTTTTCCCACGATTCGGAAAAAATCACCTGACCACATCCCCCTTCCTTCAAGGTAGCTTTCGACTGGGAACTCGGACAGCCGGGCGTAGCGGTCTAATTTGGTCTGGAATAACAAGATTCCCAGAGCGCCGATTGACACTGCGGCCACGACGGTCGAAACCACTGCCCAGCCCTTTGCTCCTCCCGTATTTCTTGCCATAAATTTAAGAGCCGCTTTCTACGGCAGGTTTACTTTCGCCCGACTCGGCGGCTTAAATCTTCAATTCGGGTGTTCAAGACATCCGAGCCTGGAACCTCGTTGAGCAAGTTCAAATACCAGGCCAAGGCGATCACATCCTTCCCTTCTTCCTCGAAATCCTTTGCTGAGTAGTATCCCTTCGCAAAATCGGCACTCCGGGCGGAGAGCTCGGTCCGCCGGGAAACGAAGCGCGAATCATCTTCGACGGTCTCGTGAACCTCTGTGACTTCGAGCCATGCGGCGGCGTGCTCGCCCCGGTGTTCTAGAGCCTTACTCTTCTCAAGTGAAGCTTGCACGTCCTTTTCGCGGTTCATCAGCGAGTCGAAATCCTTTTCGAGGTCTGGGTCACCGTCACTTTCGACCAGAGGTAGGAACTCGTCGGCCCGGTCAAAAGCTTCGCGGTAATCACCGTCCTTGACGATCTTCTTGAGTTTTTCAAGCGCCTCGCGCTTCTCGAGGAGATCATCCTGAACGTTTTTCAGGGTCGCCTGAACTTCCTTGTCAAGAGGGGCAACCTGAAGTGCGGCCTTCATCATTTCCTCTGCCTCGCGAAACTTCCCGGAACGACTCAAGAGCTCGGCCTGCCTAGCCCAGATTCGGCCCTGAACGGGATATTTTTCGGCAAAGGCTTTCAAGGGCACTGTGCCGATCATGCTGTCAATTTCTCCGGCCTCCGCGGAAAGTGCCTTGATTGATTCGTAGTCGAGCGACGAAAGGGCTTCAGAAAGCTGACGAACCTTGTTTCCGTAATTCAGGACGTCGTGACGCGCCTCAAGCGGAATTGTGTGGAGTTCCGGCTGGTGTCGCGCTGTGGAGTGAAGATCGATGAGGAGGGCCTGGGCGAGGCCGTAACGTTTTCCCGAAATCATCCCGTCGAACGACTGGCGTTTCCGTCGGCTGTCCATGATCTTCGTTGTCAGGAAGGTCTCAAGGCCGGTGATTGAGTTGAATCGTGGAAGTGAGTCACCTTGTGCCGATGCTGCGGACGTTGCTCCCGAGGGACCCGATCCGCCCGCTCCAGTGTCCGAAGGCGTGGCTCCGAGAAGGGGGGAAGCATTTACCGCGTTCGGTATGACGGAAGTGGATGACTGGATCTCCTTGAGTGATGCCTGATAGTCTAGGTTTTGTTCACGATTCTCCGCTTCGAGACTGTTTCGCTCCTCTTCGAGTTGCTGAGGATCAAAGGTGGTGTCACTGCTCAGGTATCGGTAGAATCCACAGGCGATCAGCGCGTGAATGTAGCGCTGCTGTGAGGTGAGTTCGAGGATGAACAGTTGAAACTGAGCGCGTCTGCGGAGAGGGTTTCGCACCGTCGTCAATAGGGCGCGCTCCTGAACAAGCGCTCGAAGCCGCTCCTTGAGGCTGAGAATCTCCGCCAGCGTTTGTGCGGCTCCCCCTTTTCCACCGAGGAGTTCGCCGTTAAGCAGATTGGGTGATGCCTCGTTCTCCAAGTTCCATTCCTTGCGCCGGATCTCCACTTCACGCGCGGCGATTTCCCGGTCAATCTGCCCAATCCGCCCTTTGTCGCTCCGATGCTCTCCGCGGACCGCTTGAATATGATTGAGAAGAATTCGCGAGATCATCTCATCTTCGCCAAAAACGGTCAGGGATCGCAATCCCTGCTCTGCGGCGCCGATATCCTGTGCTTTGGTGGGACCGGTTGTCGCATACGGGTTCGTTGGGTTGAGGTTGTTCAGCGTTGCCATCAGCTGGGAGTAGTAGGCGGTCACCCGGCCAATGTCCGTGGGCGGGCTATTGAGGAACGCGTTCAGATCGTTTGGCATTCCCAGTGGCGACAATACGGTGGCCGAATTTCCGGAAAGGGCTTTCTGGAGCACCGCCAACTCTTGGCTAAACGCATCAACACCCTCGGATGCGTCAAAATCGGATCCTTGACTGCCAGGCGAAGGTGAGGTTGGGGCCGGGGAACGATCCGGCGTTGCCTCCTGGGATACGGTGCGAAGGGTCGCCATGCCCAAGAGACAGGCCGTTGTCGCGGTGACGGATACCAACAGGTTTCGACTGATCGGACCCGGGCCGTTCAATTTGTAGCGTTGCATAGGCGGTGATTTCCCAAAGGGGGGGAGGGGGCGGCGCGGCAGGGGTGCCGTAGTTCGGATTCTTTCTTCTCCAAGAGGTTTTGATGGGTCGGCAGCGTTAGCGATTGCGGACCTGGTTGCGCTCCATCTGCAACTGCGAGATCTGCTGCCTCAGTGCCGACTTTGAACCTTCAAAAGAATCCTCGATGGATTGAATGTCCTTTGCTGACATCGGAATGGCGCGGCCCCGGGCCTCAGCGATGGCGCTTGTGTGCCTTGACTCAATCTGCCGAAGTTGCTGGCCTAGGAGTTCAAGTTTGGAATCGATCTCGGCGAGCGCCTGACGGCGAACTTCTTCCTTTCGGGCGGATTCCTGCGCCATCCTCTCGCGCTCTGCGTCGATCCTTTGGCGCTCGGCTTTCTGCTCTGCGTCGAGCCTTTGGCGCTCGGCTTCCCGCTCGTTGGTCTCCCTTTCAGCGCGCGCGGCGGCACGCTGCTGAGCCTCAGCGTAGTCCCCGCTCGACAACAAGGATGCGGGCTTCTTGTCCAGAACTGCAAGGAACGAATCGCTGGAGTAAGAAATAGGGCGCTCCGAAAGCCTGTTTTGAAAGGCTTCCGGAAAGATCGAGAGAGGACATTGAAAAATCCCGGCAGAGTGCGAGAAACGCACGTTCCCGTTGGTCATCCCCATGAAGACTGCTCGTGAGTAGGAGTTCCCATCCGTGAGGATGAGGTCGCCGATTGGAGTGCCGTTGGGAACGGTTTTCTCGACGAACGCCTTTTGGTAGGCTTCGAGCAGGGATACTCTCTGGCTTAAGGTATACTCAGTCTCTTCGGATTTTTTGAACGACTCGTGCACCTCCCTTTCACTCGCCTCGGCAGAGGCGATCGATTTGAGAGACGCCTCGGCATCCTTTGTTGCCTCGACCAGTTCGGGTTTGAGCTTCTCAAGCTTTTTGGCGGCCTTGGAGACTCTGTCACGGTAACTCTCCACGTTGCGGGAGACCGATTCGTGACGGACCTTTAGCGTCTTCATTTCCTCGGATTCGCACGAAGCAAGGAATAGGGCGAAAAGTAAAAGCGGAAGGGCTTCGGGTGTGTGTTTCATGGAGTCTCTGCCGCGGGAATTGTTTTCGAAAGGTAGAGAGCCTCGTCCACCAAGGCCTCCCTAAGCGGATCGGTCAGGTGAGCGAAAGGAACGGTTACTTCCCCGGCGTCGTGCTTGAATGTTACTCCTTCGTCCGCGACTTTCACGACGACCGGATTGGCAAGGATTGGAGAGCCTGCCGGGGCAAACGAGGCGACGGTAAGGCCCTTGAACGAGTGTCGACTGGCGTCCTTCCAACTTGCGAGCGCTCCATCAAGCCGTCGGAATGAATCACTCAGAGCCTCTTCGTAGGCTTTAACGTCGGATAGCGCCTTGATCGCCTCCACCTCCTGTTTCTGAAGCATTCGCAAGCTCCGCTTTTTATTCTCTAGGTCGGAGATCTCTCTGGAAATCCCGTCGGTTTCTTCCTCGATTTCGAATAACTCTTCCTTCAAGGCCTTGAGTTGCTCATCGAGAGACTCAACCTGGGTTGCGAGAAACTCCGTTTTCTCTTCGTCTTCGAAGCATGAGCCCAAGAAGAGCGGTAATGCGAAGGCACAGAAAATCGTATGGCTCGTGAGTTTCAACATCTTCCGTAGGTAAAACCACCTCTTAATATCGCAAGCGAAAAAATTACATCTCCATTCCATGTTCCGTTTTCGGTCGCGCTTTCGCCTTTCAAGGGAGCGTTCACCTCGTTCCGATAACAACGGACCATGCTTTTGGACATTCTTTGTCCCCGAGATTTTCCTCGCCGCTTTTCGGCGGAAGCGTTACCGTTTTAGTCTGCGTTTTGCCCCGGGCGATTCGCTTTCCCCGAATCCGACTTCTGTCGAGGACGCTCCGCCGCGGAGTCCTGACCGACGATGAATCTCCACTCCCTCATGACACGCCGCCGCCCGACCGTGTTGACCGTTTTGGCCCTCGTGACCGCTGCGGTGGCGTTGATGTGTTGGCTCGTCCCGGGCGAACCGCGGGTCGAGATCCTGGCGGAAGACCGCTCGCTCGATGGCTCCAGCCCGAGGCCCGGAGCCTTGTTCCACCGCGAGGGTGTCGCCGTCGCCACCTTCGCGGAAGCGGCGTCGACGGCCGGGGCCGGATCGACCTCGGCGGTGGAAGTCGATCCGGCGGCGACCGGCCCGATCGAGAGCGTCGCCGCCATCCTCGGCGAGGCCGGTAATCTCGCCGCCCCGGGGGGCCGTGAGGCGGTCCTCGAGCGGCTCCGGCGAAGCGAGGCGCGGCGTCTTGCCATCGCGCGGGATACCGCGAAGCGGCTCGGCTTTCCGTTGCGCGTGGTCCATCCCGATGGGCGCGTCCGCGAGCTGGCCGATTTCGTCGAGGGACGCCCGCTCTACCGGGAGACCCACAATCTGAACGCCGCCCTTTCGACCCGGGCCGACCGGCTTGGCGTGGCTCCGTTTTCGCTGACCGGGACGGGGGTGACGGTGGGGGTCTGGGACGGCGGCAGCGTGCTGGCGAATCATCAGGAGTTCCTGACCGGTTCCCGCGTGGCGGTGCAGGATGGGGCCCTGCCCGACGACCACGCCACCCATGTCGCCGGGACGATCGCGTCGGCCGGGCTCTATTCGCTCTCCCGCGGGATGGCTCGGGCCGCGCGCATCGACAGCTATGATTGGAACGACGACGCCCTCGAGTTGATCGCGCGTGGGGCCGCGTCGCCGTCGGAGCCGGGGATGATTTTTCTTTCGAACCACAGCTACGGTTACCTCAAGGGCTGGGTTCGGACGGGCGGGTCCGGCACTCCGGCCCGGAACTGGGAGTGGTGGGGATCCGGGAGTGGTCCGACGGATTCGGAAACCGCGTTTGGGCGCTACGACGAGACTGCCCAGACGGGCGATGCGATCGCCTATGCCGCGCCTTATTTCCTGATGTTCTGGAGTGCGGGCAACGAGGGCATCGACAATCCTTCGCCGGGCGAAACCGTGTCGCTGAGTCCCTACGGGAGCAGCGTCGTCAATTATGATCCCGCGCTCCACCCGCGCGGCGACGGGCAGCATCGCGGCGGATATGAGACGATCGGTCATCTCGGTCTTGCCAAGAATCTTGTTACGGTGGGTTCTGTCGCCGATGCCGTGGCTGGCGGGGTTCGCAGCCTCGCCCCGGCGCTGCTGAGCACCTTTTCCTCGACCGGCCCGGTCGATGACGGTCGCATCAAGCCCGACCTCGTCGCGAACGGCGATTCCCTGCTCTCACCAGTCGCTCAGGGGACGAACTCGTATGGACGATCCAGCGGCACGAGCATGTCGAGTCCGAACGCCGTCGGCACCGCGGCTCTTCTCGTCCAGGAATATGGCAACCGTTTTCCGGGCGAGGCGATGCGTTCGAGCACTCTGCGCGGGCTCCTCATCCACACGGCCGACGACCTGGGGGCGGTCGGTCCGGATTACCGCCACGGGTGGGGCCTCGTCAACGGGCTCGCCGCCGCGGAGCAGATCCGGGCCGACGGGGATCACCCACTGCAGGCGCGGATTCAGGAGCATTTCATCAGCACGACGGAAACCGCCCGCACGACGGAGTTCCTCTGGGACGGGGTTTCCCCGATCGTCGCGACCCTTTGCTGGACCGATCCGCCGGCCGGCCCCGAGGGCGACGATTCTCGCTCTCCGACCCTGGTAAACAATCTCGACCTCAAGATCCTGGGTCCTGATGGGTCGGAGCACTTCCCGTGGAAAATGCCCTTCGTTGGCAACTGGACGACAGAGAGTCTCAGCGAACCGGCCGGGCGTGGATTGAACGATACCGACAATGTCGAGCAGGTCCGGATCGTCGCCCCACCGGCTCCGGGTCGCTACCGTTGCGTGGTGGGTTTCCGAGGCACTCTTCAGGACGACCGCCAAGAGTTCTCGCTCTTCGTGAGTGGTGCCGCTGACCCGGCCCTGGCGACCGTGGGCAGTCCTGCCGCCGAAGCTGTGGGTGTTTTCGCGGCAACCCTCGGCGGCGACGTCACTTCCGATGGCGGGGCCGAAATCACGGAACGCGGGGTGGTCTATTCGCCGATCTTGACCAACGCTGATCCGATCATCGGCGGTCCAGGGGTGACGAAGGTGGCGACAGCCGGCACTACGGGGGGCTTTTCCGCCACTGTCACCGGATTGTCCGCCGGCACGGACTACCGTTACAAGGCCTACGCCACCAACACCGTTGGCACCGGTTATTCGGCCTCGGGGACTTTTACCACTCTGAGCAACAACGCGAACCTCGCCGGGCTGGTGCCTGGGCAAGGAACTCTCACCCCTGTGTTTGCGGCCGACACGACTGCCTATGCGCTCGCGCTTCCGAACGCGACGGACTCGGTTTCCGTGACGGCGACTTCGGCCCAGGCCGGCGCCACCCTCGTCTTGCGGATCGACGGGGGAACCGGCCAGAGTCTCTCCAGCAGCTCCGCCAGCCCGGCCCTGCCCCTGAACGTGGGAGGCAATCTGCTCGAGATCGAGGTGACCGCGGAGGACGGGGTGACCCAAAAGACCTATGCGGTCGTCGCTACGCGCGAAAAGGCTTCCCAAACGATTGAGTTCTCCAACCCGGGACCCCAGAGCGCGGCCGGGACCGTTTCCCTGTCGGCTATCGGAGGAGGCTCGGGAAATCCGGTCGTGTTCACGATCGAGGGGCCGGCGGTGCTGGGTCCGGGCGGGGTTCTGGCATTTACCGGAGCGGGAACCGTCACGGTGCGCGCCAACCAGGCGGGCGACGGCTTCCATCATCCCGCTGCGGAGGTGGCTCATTCGTTCCCCATCACCAAGGCAGTGGCCACCGTGAGCCTCGGCGGCCTTTCCCAAACTTACGACGGCTCCCCCAAGGCTGCGACCGTGGCAACGAATCCTCCGGGAAGGGCCGTGGTCCTCACCTACGACGACTCTGCCACGATGCCGATCGAGGCGGGCTTCTACGCGGTGGTCGCGACGATCGATGATCCGATCTATCAGGGGAGTGCGAGCCGCACGCTCGTCGTCGCGAAGGCGGCGCAGGCCATCTCCTTCGATGCGATTCCTGACAGAATCGCCACGGACACGGTCGCGCTCTCGGCCACGGGCGGCGCGTCCGGCAATCCGGTCGTCTTCGCAGTCGCGGGCGGGCCTGCGTCCATCAACGATGATGTGCTTCGCTTCACCGGGGCGGGCAGTGTCACCATCACCGCAAGTCAGGCGGGCAATGCGAACTACGAGGCAGCCACGCCCGTCTCGCGCACCTTCACGGTCACCAAAGCCACCGCGACCGTGACACTCGGCAACCTCTCGCAGACCTACGACGGCACGCCGAAGTCCGCGACCGCAACGACCGATCCGGTGGGCAAGACGGTGGCTGTGACCTACGACGACTCCGCCACACCGCCGACGGAAGCGGGTTTCTATGCCGTTGTCGGGACGATCAGCGATCCCGTCTATCAGGGCAGTGCGAGCCGCATCCTCGTCATCGCCAAGGCCGCCCAGACCATCACCTTCGCCAATCCCGGCCCACAGCTCGCCAACGCCACCGTGAACCTCTCCGCCACCGGGGGCGGTTCGGGCAATCCCGTCACCTTCGCGGTCACGAGTGGCCCCGCCTCGATCACCAACGGAGTCCTGAGTTTCACCGGCGCCGGATCGGTCACGGTTCGCGCGAACCAGGCCGGCAACGCCAACTACGAAGACGCGGTCGCGGTCTCCCACACCTTCACGGTCTCGAAGGCCGCCGCCACGATCACCCTCTCGCGCCTCCACCAGGTCGCCGACGGCACGGCCCGCGAGGTCGTCGTCACGACCGTCCCGGCGGATCTCGAGATCGCTCTCACCTACGACGGGGCTGCTGACGCGCCCGTTGCCCCCGG
>Ga0172376_10008832_pt1 | contig 10469 bp, 5 predicted proteins | sample Lak35m_FD_121114 | JGI IMG/M metagenome (GOLD analysis project Ga0172376, IMG submission 121114) | Freshwater microbial communities from Kabuno Bay, South-Kivu, Congo - kab_092012_35m | ecosystem: Environmental > Aquatic > Freshwater > Lake | place: Democratic Republic of the Congo: South-Kivu... | reverse complement strand
GCCCACGTGGCTTCCAGGCCCACGTGGCTTCCAGGCCCACGTGGCTTCCAGGCCCACGTGGCTTCCAGGCCCACGTGGCTTCCAGGCCCACGTGGCTTCCAGACCCACGTGGCGCACGCCTCCAGGCGTGCGAACCCGGGTGGAAGCGCGGCTCGACTCAGGGCGACTGGCTCGTCAGCCACGCGAGCACATCGCGCAGTTCCCGGTCGGTCAGCCCGAGCGGCAGGCCGGCGGGCATCACGCTCGTGCGCAGTTCATGCGCCTCGTCGATCTCCTCCGGTGCGAACCGCCGCTCCCGCCCGGTCAGATCGCGGTAGACCTCCACGTTGCTCGACCGCAGGAGCATGCCGGTGAATGCCGTGCCGTCCGTCAACTGGAGCACGTGGGCACGGTACTGGGGCGCGACGTCCCGGTCGGGCTCGAGGAGCGAGCGGAGGAGCGACACGCGGTCTCCCTGCCGTCCGACGAGCGTGAGATCGGGACCGACCACGGCGCCGCGTCCGTCGCGGCGATGACACGTGCCGCACTGCCCGACCCGGGCGTGGAAGAAGATGCGACGTCCAGCCTCCGGATCGGCCGGTCCGGAGACGGCGTCGAGCCGGGCGAGCCAGGCCGCGGTGTCACCGACATCGGGACGATCGGCGCGGAGTGATTCGGGATCGGTGATCGCCGCGACGAGGTCGGCATCGCCGTGCGACGCACCCGGCGCCCGAGCGATCGCCGCGAGGGTCGTGGGAGACAGCGCCTCGGGCGGTCGGCCGCGGAGCCCGCGGAGCGCCTCCTCCCGGATCGAGCCCCGCTCGTCGCCGGCGAGCGACGCAAGCAGGTCGACATCCTCGGACCGCGCGCTCGCGCCGAGGCCGGCGATGGCGTCGGCACGCAGGTCCGCAGGCTTGGTCGGGTCGGCGGCGATCTCGGCGAGCAGGGGCAGGGAGGCGGCATCGCCACCCACGGCGAGCGTGCGGACGACCTCACGCGTGAGCGCCGCGTCATCGTGCGCGAGGAGCTCCCGCACGCGGTCCGGTGCGAGAGCCGCGTCTCCCGTCGGAAGCAGCCGCACGATGAATCCCTTGATCCGCGGGGGCGTCGCGGGATCGGCCAGCCGAGCGCCGAGCACCTTCGCGTCGGTCACGCCGGCGCCCGGCTCGCCCCGCAGCGTGTTCGCCGCGGCGAGCGCCGCCTCGAACGTGCGATAGTCGAGATCGGTGCGGGCGAGCACGGCCTCCACCTCGGGTGCGAATTCCCGCAGGTCGCCGTCGGCGATCCAGCGCAGGCACTCGAAGAGCAGATCGCCATCCGCCCGATCGATCACCGCCCGCACCCAACGGCTCGCGTCGAGGCCGGCCTTGCGCAGGGCGACGAGCGTCCACGCCTGGTCCTCCGGGGCGAGCGTTGCAAGCGCCTCCGGTCCTGCCGCCTCCGCCTGGCGGCAGAGGGCCGCCAGCGCCGCGTCGGCGAGCACGGCATCGTCCGAGCGCACGAGTGCGAGCAGGTCGTGGCGCGACGCCGCTCCGCCCGCGCTGTCGCCCTCGCGCAGCTCCGTGGCCCGACGGGCCGCCGGGGTCGCGTCGGGCCACGTCGGGGCGAGCCACGGCGCCGACCGTTCGTCGATCGAGAGCCGCCAGATCCGGCCGCGGCCGTGGATCGTGTACGAACTGAAGACCCAGTCGGCGAAGTAGAAGGCGCCGTCGGGGCCGCGGGCCATGCACGTCGGACGGAAGTGGTCGCCGCCGGAGACGAGCTCGTGCCGCACCGCGTCGTAGCCGGCGCCGCGCCGCGTCATCGCGAAGTAGTCCACGCGATGCTGGCTCCACGACGGCACGACGAGCCCGCCGCCGAGCGGCAGAACCGCGCAGGGACCCTCGCCGACGCCGTGGATCATGCCGAGCGTCCCACGCAGCTCGCCGTTCCAGGCGACGAAGGGATGAACGGGGCTCGGGCCGTAGAGCCACTGAAACCCGTAGTCACCGCCCGTGACGACCTGCAGGAGCCGACAGGGCGGTCGGCTGCCCGGATCGTTGTCGGCCGCGAAGATCTCCCCGTCGGGCAGGACGGTGATGCCGAAGGGGTTCCAGAAGCCGCGCGCGATCCTGCACAGACCACGACCATCGGCGGTGCAGCGAAACACGCCCCCTTCGCCGGTACCGCGCAGGGTCGCGCCGTCGCGTCCGGTGAGCGTCCACTCCTTGCCGAAGTTCTCGCCCAGCGAGAAGACCAGATCGCCATCCGGATGCCAGGCCATGCCGGCCAGGCCGTTGTGCGGATAGTCGGTCACCGTCTCGAGCGTGACGACCCCTTCCTCGACGTCGGCCGTGCCGTCTCCGTCGCCGTCCCGCAGCCGGACGATGCGGCTGCGTTCGGCGAGGTGCACCCAGGGTGCTTCGCGCTGCGGATCGTATGCGGCGCGGCGAGCCTCCGGCGCGAGGAGGAGGTTCATCGTGGTCGTGGTGCGGCTCGCGAAGACATGGCGGGCGCCGCCGGGACCGAGGACGATCACCTCGTCGTGCTCGGGGCCCTCGTATCCGGTCGGCCGGAAGTGCGTGTGGCAGGCGACGATCCAGATGCGTCCCGAGCCGTCGACGTCGATGCCCGTGGGCGTCACGATGTCGGGATGCTCACCGACGAGCTCGAGGCGTACGCCCGGTGCCCGCGTCGCGACGCGCGGATCGAGGTCCGCGGGCACCTGCGGAGCCGCTGGCGGGTCGGCGGCGACGCCGATGCCCGAGCCGCCGAGCAGGTTCACCCCGAGCGGTATCGCCGCAGGCCATGAAGCGATGAGCACCGCCACCCCGACGCGCAGCGTGGCGAGCGCCGGCGGCGCGACGCGGCGGCAGACCGCCGTGCAACCGTGAATCATGGGGGCCTCGATCAGACGGAGGGATCGATGTCGGTCGCGACCGTGGAATGGTAAACTTGCGGGGTCACGCGGGTCGAAGAATCCCGTGCGAGGGGTTCCTGTATGCGTGCATGCGGCGTGCGACTCCGGCTCGATCGGCCGCCCGTGGGCGTCGTCACGCTCGCGGTCGCGATGATCCTGACGTGCGCGCTGACGGCGACGCATGCCGCCGAGCCGGCGACCCCGATCGACCCGGCCCCGGCGGCTTTCGACCGCGACGTGATGGCGGTGCTGTCGAAAGCCGGATGCAACGCGGGGACCTGCCATGGCAACCTGCATGGCAAGGGGGGATTCTTCCTGTCGCTCCGCGGCCAGGATCCCGCCGCCGACTGGCGCGAGATCGTGGCATCGTCCGCCGGACGGCGGATCAACAGGATCGCGCCCGAGCGCAGCCTCGTGCTCCTGAAGGCCACCGCGCAGGTGCCGCATGGCGGCGGGCGGAGGTTCGGCCCGGAGGATCCGGAATTCGCGGTGCTCGCGCGGTGGGTGCGCGAGGGGGCGCAGGGCCCGCGGGCCGACGCACCCGCGATCGCGGGTCTCACCGTCGAGCCGGCCGATGCGGTGATCAGGGGTGCTTCCGGCACGGTGCCGCTGCGCGTCACGGCCCGGTTCAGCGACGGCGGTGCCGCCGACGTCACGCGGATGGCGGTCTTCGAGCCGTCCGACCCGACCATCACCGTGTCCGTGGACGGTGTCGTGCGGTTCGGGCGCCCCGCACTCGTCACGGTGGCGGTGCGGTATCTCACCGGACAGGCGGTCGCCCGCGCCGCCCTCGTCGAAGCCCGCGAGGGCGCGGCGTGGACCGGGCCGGCACCCGCGAACCTCGTCGACGAGGAGATCTTCACGCGGCTGCGGCAGCTCGGCGTGAATCCCGCTCCTCCCGCGGACGACCTCGTCTTCCTGAGACGCGTCTTCCTCGACCTCGTCGGCGTGCTGCCCACGATCGAGGAGGCGCGGGCCTTCGCCGCCGACCCCGGAGCCGACAAGCGGGAGCGGCTCGTCGACACGCTGCTCGCCCGTCCGGAGTGGGCCGCGACATGGGCGGGCGTCTGGGGCGATCTCCTGCGCGTCGAGGAAAAGACGCTCGACGCGAAGGGCGTGGGCGTGTTCCACGAGTGGATGCGCCAGAGCTTCGCCGAGAACATGCCGCTCGACCGGTTCGTGCGTGAGATCGTCGCGGCGCGCGGCAGTACCTACGACGTGCCGCCGGCGAACTTCTGGCGTGCCCATCGCGAGCCCGTCGTGCGGGCGGAGACCGCGGCGCAGGTGTTCCTCGGCGTGCGGCTGCAGTGCGCGAAGTGCCACAACCATCCGTTCGACCGTTGGCTGCAGGACGAATACCACGACTGGACGGCGGTCTTCACCGGCATCGACTACGAGGTGGTCAAGAACGACCGGCAGGACAAGCTCGACAAGCACGAGTTCGTCGGCGAGCAGATCGTGGTGGTGAAGGATCCGCAGGAACTGAAGAACCCGCGGACCGACCAGCCGGCCACGCCGCGGCTGCTCGGCGGTGCCCCCGCGGCCGGAGCGGCGGGCCAGGACCGGCTCGAGTCGCTCGCCGTCTGGATGACCGCGCCGGAGCATCGCCGCTTCGCGAGGGCCCAGGTCAACCGCATCTGGTTCCACGTGATGGGCCGCGGGCTCGTCGAGCCGGTGGACGACCTCCGCGACACGAATCCCGCCTCGCATCCCGCGCTGTTGGAGCGGCTCACCGACGCCTTCATCGCCTCCGGCCACGATGTCCGCGCCCTCGCGCGACTGATCTGCACGTCCCGCACGTACGGCCTGGCATCCTCGGGAACGGACGACGGCGTCGCAGCCGACGAGTCGCTTTTCGCCCGGGCGGTCGTGCGGCGCCGATCGGCGGAGCGCATCCTCGACGCGCAGTCGCAGGTGCTCGGGGCGGCGGCCCGCTTCGAGGGCTACCCGGCAGGCACCCGCGCCGGCGAGGTGGCGGGTGTCGAGCGGGTGCGACGGAAGGCCGCCGACGGGGATCGGTTCCTGCGGCTCTTCGGCCGGCCCGAGCGGCTGCTGGCCTGCGAGTGCGAGCGGAGCAACGAGCCGACCTTGTCACAGGCGCTCGATCTCGTGGGCGGCGCCGGCCTGCATGAGCGGCTCGGCGCGGGCGACAACCGCCTCGCGGGCCTCCTCGCCGCCGATCGAGCCCCGGAGCAGATCGTCGACGACCTCTTCTGGGCGGCGCTCGTGCGGCCGCCGACGCCGACGGAGCGCGCCGCGGCCGTCGCGGCCTTCGCCACGACCGACGATCCCCGGGCGGCCGCCGAGGATCTCGCCTGGGCGCTCCTCAACGCGAAGGAACTGCTGTTCCGCAACTGACCGGTGGCGAGCGAGGCGAGGAGACTTTCGTGCGATGACACGATCCGTGCGAGGCTGCGGCGGGGTTCGCCGTGCGGCGTTCGGCCGCAGGCATCTCCTCAGCGCGGGCGGGGCCGGCATGCTCGGCCTCACACTGCCGCGGGTGCTCGGGGCCGCGTCGGTGGCGAGCCTGCCGGTGCGGGCCCGGCGCGTGATCTTCCTCTTCCAGTGGGGCGGGCCGAGCCACCTCGACACGTTCGACATGAAGCCCGACGCGCCGCGCGAGATTCGCGGCCCGCTCGCACCGATCTCGAGCGTCGTGCCGGGGCTGCCGGTCTCCGAGCACTTCCCCGAGATGGCCAAGCGGATGGACCGCGTCACGCTCATCCACAGCATGACGCACACCATGAAAAACCATAACTCGGCCGGCTACTACGCGCTCACCGGGCACGCGCCGCCGAGCGACGACCAGCGGCTGCGCGACTCGCTCGACCTCTGGCCCGCGTACGGCTCGGTCGTCGACGCCGTCGCGCCGCGCCGCGACGAGATGCCGACGTCCGTCTCCTATCCCTACACGATCTCCGACGGGTCGATCACGCCGGGGCAGCACGCGAGCTTTCTGGGCAAGCGGCACGATCCCTTCTTCTTCACCGAGAACCCGGCCACGGAGGGCTTCCGCCTGCCGCAGCTCTCCCTCCCTGCGGACCTCGAACTCGGCCGGATGGAGCGGCGACGCGAGCTGCAGCGGATCATCGACCGCGAGGCGGGTCTCCTCGAACGGTCGGCCGACGTGGGCGGGTTCGACGCCGCCTACGACAAGGCGATCCGCATGCTGACGAGTGCCCGCGTCAAGGAGGCCTTCGATCTCGAGGCCGAGCCGGCGGCGCTTCGCGACCGCTACGGCCGCACGACCTACGGCCAGGGCTGCCTGCTCGCGCGGCGGCTCGTCGAGGCGGGCGTGACCTTCGTGACGGTCTACTTCGCCAGCTCGATCGGCGGCAAGCGGATCGACGAGGGGGGCTGGGACACGCACGGGTTCGACAACACGCGGATGTTCGAGATCGTGGACAAGTACCACCACCCGATCACCGACCGCACGCTCTCGGCGCTGCTCGACGACCTCGAGGAACGCGGCCTGCTCGACGACACGCTCGTGCTCTGGGTGGGCGAGTTCGGGCGCACGCCGAAGATCAACGACTCCGCCAGCCGGGACCACTGGCCGCAGTGCTACACCGCGCTCCTCGCCGGCGGGGGCGTGAAGCGCGGCTTCGTCCATGGCGCGAGTGACGCCCATGGGATGTTTCCCGCCCGCCACCCGGTGCGTCCCGAGGACCTGGCCGCCACGCTCTACATGCTCATGGGGATCGATCCGGGCACCGAGGTTCACGATCTCGCCGGGCGGCCGCTGTCGATCGCGGGGCGACCGGTCACGGAGGTGATCGCGTGAGGATGTCGACGGCGTCCCTCCGCAGGCCGCGCGCCTGGACGGCCCGCGGGTGGCTCGTGCTCGCGGGCATCTGCCCGGTGGCGGGCCTCCTGGGGGCCGAGCCGTCCCAGGCGACGCCGGCGCTGCCCGCGACCGTGCTCCGACTCGACGCGGAGCGTGCGCGGCTGCGGGATGAGGCCCGTGCGGCGGACGCGCGGGCGGCGCTCGTGCGCCGCGAGGTGAGCGACCTCGCGCGGCGCCGGCAGGAGGCGCTGCGACAGCTCGACGCCGAGGCCGCGACGCTCGCGGCCAAGGAGCGGGCGACGGTGGACGAGGGTCGAGCGGTGCGCGGTGGCATCGCCGCGCGCGACGCCGAGATCGAGCACGTGCTGCGGGCGGGAGGCCGCTGGGTCTCGTTCACGCACGAGATCGCCCCGATCCTGCGGGCGAAGTGCGTGGCGTGCCACACGCCCCGCGAGCCCGGTGGCGGACACGTGATGACCCACTACGCGGCCCTCCTCGCCACCGGTGCCGCCGGTGCCGCGGTCGTGCCGGGTGATCCCGAATCGCCCCTGTGCAGGGAGGTGGCCGACGGCTCGATGCCGAAGGACGGCACGCCGCTCTCCCCGGCCGAGGTCGATCTCATCCGACGCTGGGTCGCGCTCGGCGCGCGGCTCGACGCCGGTGCCGACCCCGAGGCTCCACTCGTGCGGATCATGCCGCGGGTGAGGCAGCCCGATCCGCCCGCGGTGTATCCGGCCCCGGTGGCCGTGTCGGCCCTCGCGTTCCATCCCGACAACGCGCGGCTTGCCAGTTCGGGCTATCACGAGGTGCTCATCTGGTCGGTGCCGGACGGTCGGCTCCTCGCGCGGATCACGAACGTCGCCGAGCGGGTCCATGCCCTCGCGTTCCATCCCGACGGCCGCCGGATCGCGGTCGCTGCCGGCACGCCCGGCGTGCTCGGCGAGGTGAAGCTCTTCGACGTGGAGGACGGCCGGCTCGTCGCCGATCTGGGTGTCGCCGACGACGCGTTTTTCAGCGTGGCCTTCAACACCGACGGCAGCCGGCTCATCGCGGCCGGCGCCGATCGCACGGCCCGCCTCTTCGACACCGACACGGGCGCACCACTCGGCGAGCGGGCGGATCATGCGGACTGGGTGCAGGGCATCGCGTTTTCACCCGACGCGCGGCGGGTGGTGTCCGCCAGCCGCGACGACACGGCCAAGGTGTTCGACCTCGCCGCGCAGAAGCTCGTGACCACGTTCTCCGGTCACGCGGCGTCCGTGGCTGCCGTCTGCTGGCTCGGTGACGGACCGCTCGTGGCGACCGGTGGCCGGGATGGCGCCATCCGCATCTGGAACGTCGAGAACGGCAAGGAGTCGCGCCGGATCGGTGGCTTCACCGGCGCCGTGGACGTCGTCGTGCCGCTCGTCGGAGGACGCGTCGCCGCCGGCGATCGGTCGGGCACCGTGCGCGTCCACGGCGTCGCCGACGGGAAGCAGACGGCGTCGTTCCCCGTGGCGAAGGCCCCGACGACGAGCCTCGCCGCCTCGCGCGACGGCCGCCTGCTCGCGGTCGGCAGCCTCGACGGCGGCATCACGATCGTCACGCTCGACGGATCGGCCGAGCCCGTGCACTGGCCCGCGGCGCCCGCCGGCACGCCGCCTGACCATCCGCGCTGAGCGCTGGCTGCCGGTCGCCGGCACCCGCCACCGGACCCTGTCCAGCCGCCGGCCCCTGCTCGCAGGCACCGCGACGCACTCCCCGTATCGCACTCCCCGTATCGCACTCCCTGTAGCGCACTCCCTGTAGCGCACTCCCTGTAGCGCACTCCCTGTAGCGCACTCCTTGTGGCGCACGCCTCCAGGCGTGCGAGTGCGTTCCCCGCGCCATGTGGTCCGACCTCCTCGCCGTGCCCGTGGTTTCCTCGGGCCCGCGCTCGGCATCCCCACGATGCAGGCACCGCCACGTTCAGCCGCCTGTGCACTCGGGCACGGGCGTCGGGACCGGCCGGCCGGCGAAGTGCTCGCGCAGGTTGCGCACGACGAGCGCGGCCATCGCCTCGCGGGTGCGGGTCGTGGCGCTGCCCATGTGGGGCGTCAGCACGACACGGGCCGACGTCCGCAACGCCTCGGGCACGTGTGGCTCGTCCTCGAAGACGTCGAGTCCGGCGCCGGCGATCGTGCCGCGCTCGAGCGCCGTGATGAGCGCCCGCTCGTCGACCACCGAGCCGCGCGAGATGTTCACGAGGATGCCCTCGGGCCCGAGCGCCTCGAGGACGTGGGCATCGACGAGGTGCTGTGTCGCGGCGCCGCCCGGCGTGGTCACGACGAGGAAGTCGCTCGCCGCCGCAAGCGCGACCGGATCGGGAAGATACCGCCACGGTGCGTCCGGCTTGGGAGCGCGGGCCGTGTAGGCGATCGACATGCCGAAGCCCTCCGCCCGCCGCGCGATCGCCCGCCCGATGCGTCCGAGGCCGAGGATGCCGAGCCGCTGCCGCGACATGCCACGTGCCAGCGGGAGCGGCCCGGTGGGCCAGCGGTCGTCCCGCACGAACCGGTCGGCCGCGGGAATCCGCCGCGCGGTGCAGAGCATGAGCGCGATGGCGAGGTCCGCCACGTCATCGTCGAGCACGCCGGGCGTATGCGTGACGAGCACGCCTCGCGCGAGGGCCGCCGCGACGTCCACGCCGTCGTAGCCCACGCCGAACACGGCGATGATCTCGAGCGCGGGCAGCCGATCGAGCAGCGCCGCGTCGATGCGGATCTCGCCGCGGGTCACCAGTCCGCGGATCGCGCCCGCGAGCGGCGCAAACTCCGCCGCCGGCCGTTCGTGCAGCCGATCATGCAGCGCGAACTCCCCGGCCAGCGGCGTCGCGAGAAACGGGGGCAGTTCGGCCGCGGCGAGGATGGGGATGGCGGGCATGGACGAGGCGCACGTGGGATCAGCAGGACGCGGTCGAGATCATACGGCGAGGCGGGTAGGATCGTCGCACGTCGCGTCGCCGTCGGCATCCACCCCGTCTGAGAAACCACCATGGCTTCGGGATTCCATGCGCGTCGGGCCGGGAGACGGTCGCGTCCCGGTGCGGTACGGCGGTGCCTCGCACCGGCTCTTGTGCCATTCGCCTGCCTCGTGATCGGTGCCACGGCCGCGCCGGCCGTGGAGCTGCGGCTCTCGGCGCCGCTCGACTGGCAGGTCGTGCAGCGCACGTCGCCCGGCCGCGGCAGCATGCGCGTCGTCGGCGAGCTGTCGGAGGCGTGTCCGGCGGGCGCCGTGGTCGAGGCCCGTCTCGCGCATGGCGATGCCGAGCCTGCCTGGCAACGCATCGGCGGGACGGTGACGGGGCGTGCCCTGTCCGGCACCGTGACCGGAGCGGCCGGCGGCTGGTGGCGGCTCGATGTGCGTGTCGTGCACGAGGGGGCCGTGTGCGCCGTCGGCAGCGTGCCGCATGTCGGGATCGGCGAGGTCTTCGTCGTCGTGGGCCAGTCGAACTCGGCCAACCACGGCGAGGAGCGGCAGGTGACGACGACCGGGCGGGTCACCTCGTTCGACGGCACGGCCTGGCGGATCGCGGACGACCCGCAGCCCGGTGCGAGCGGATCACAGGGGAGCTTCATGCCGCCGCTCGGCGACGAGCTCGTGCGGCGGCTCGACGTCCCGGTGGGGTTCATCGCCCGGGGCATCGGGGCGACGAGTGTGCGTGAATGGCTGCCCAAGGGCGCGACCTTTCCCGCCCCGCCGACGATCGAAAGCCGCGTGACCCGGCTGCCCGACGGCACGTGGTCGAGCGACGGTGCCGCCTACGCCGGGCTCGTCGCGGGGCTC
>Ga0172376_10008830_pt1 | contig 10471 bp, 9 predicted proteins | sample Lak35m_FD_121114 | JGI IMG/M metagenome (GOLD analysis project Ga0172376, IMG submission 121114) | Freshwater microbial communities from Kabuno Bay, South-Kivu, Congo - kab_092012_35m | ecosystem: Environmental > Aquatic > Freshwater > Lake | place: Democratic Republic of the Congo: South-Kivu... | reverse complement strand
TCGGCGGCGGCGGGGGCGGCGGGTCGTCCTCCATCAGCCACTGCAGGGCTTGAAGTTCGATCGACGGCAACGCCGCTTTTTCTTGCTTCGGAACCGCTTGCGGACGCACCGGCTTCGGGGCCTCGGCCGGCGCGTTCTCGCCCGAATCGGGGTCCATGTCGATTTCCGCGTCGGGGTCCAGCAGATCCTGGTCCCCGGCCGGAAACGCGGGTTTCGGCGGCTCGGCGACGTCGGCCAGTTCCTCGGCCGGAAGCTCGGCGATCCGCCGCCAGGGTCGCTCCGAACCCGAAGGCCGGATCAGGTCCTGATCCGAAATCGTACCCCGGCGAAGTTCTTCCCGCACCTGACCGGAACTGAGCGATCGGCGCACCGCCAGGGTCTCGGTCTCGTAGATGTCCCACGATCGGGTCGAATTCATCGCGGCGGCGGCTCCTGAACGGCGATGTGCAGGCTGGTTCCTTCGACTTCACCCACGACGGCCGCCACGCGGAGGACTTCGCCGTGATCCACCTGGCCATCGGCCTGGACGATCACGCGGGAACGCCCCTCGGCGACGGCAGTCGCCAGATAACGCTTGATGGATTCGTCATCCTCCGCCACGGGGGCACGGAGGTCGTCGCCCATCAGGATCCGCGAAGTCTCCTGCCCTTCGTCCGGTGGCAAAATGATCACGATCGCCGAGGCGTCCTTCTGAACGCCGACGCCATGAACCGCGGGGGGCACGTTGACGATCTCGCCGCCCGTCATCTGGCTGGAGAGCAGCATGAACGTCATCAGCTGGAAAACGACGTCCACCATGGGCGTCATGTCGATGTGCTGGTCGGCTTCCTCGTCCGTCTCACGTCGCAGCATGTTCGGGTCTCCCCGAGTCCGAGAATAGGAAAGTGCGTCGTGTCATGGACCGGTCCGGGAACGAGCCACGAGAGCTTACCGGCCGGACCTGGCGGCCGGCGAAGCCTGAGGACCGATCGACCCGGTCTCTTCCAGAATGTCGAACACTTCGGTCAGTTGGCGTTCGGTGTTGTCCCTGAGCCGGCGGATTTTGGCATGAACCGCGTTGCCGATGATCATGAAAGGGGTCGCGATGATCAGCCCCCCGCCTGTCGCCCACAAAGCCAGGGCGATGTCAGAGGCCAGAGCGTTCGGATCGACCTTCGAAGAACCGCCGATCCGGCCGAAGGCCCCGATCATGGACGCCACCGTTCCGAGCAGCCCGATCAGGGGCCCCAGACGGACAATCGTTCCGATGGAAGCCAGGCGGATTTCCATCGGTGCGATGATCTCGGTATGAAACTCGGATACGAGCAGTTGCTTGATTTTGCCGAGGCTTTTGGAACGGTTCTGAACAGCGACCGCCACGAGCTGGCCCAGCGCCGTCGCCCGATACTGCGGACTCCGGCAAAGCTGGATGACTTCGTCGTATCGATTCTCTTCGAGTAGTGGTTCGACCTTCGCCAGAAGCGGATTAGGCCGGCCCTGAATGTAGGCACGCCGCAAACCGCTGAAAACGAGAAAAATGTTATAGATCCCCCAGACCGCCAAGACGCCGAGGGTGAAATAAATCACCAGACCGAAGGCGTCGATGATCTGATTGACCAGGGGCGTTCCGGATGCCGGATTCGGGAGGTCCGCGGAAGCGGGGGCTTGCATGATCGGGTCTCTTCCGGGAGCCATTGGGGACGGTTTCTCGCCGTGGGATCGAATTACGTGTCGGGGCGTTTCGGTCGAGACGTTCCCGGCATGGACCATCATTCGTTCGCGACACGATTGTGGACGATTTTCCGCGTGGTTTCAAGAGTGTGACGGGTACCGGCCGGGGCCGATTCGAGGTCATGACTTGCAAAAATGCCCCTGACGTGGAAGAATTGGTTATAACTGTCCTGTCACTTCCCGCGGGGTGAGTATCGAATGCCGCCCACCGCTCTGATCGTGAACGACGAACCGTCGACGAGCGCCCAGTTGGCGTCGATCCTCAAGGATTTCGGCTTCCGCACATTGATGGCGGATACTGGGGCAGGTGCCCTCAAAGCCGTGAGAGAAGAGGAGATCGACGTCGTTCTTCTCGACCTGACCTTGCCGGACGCCACGGGCTTCGAAATCTGCCATAAACTCAAGTGCGACCGGGAGACGAACCTGATTCCCGTGATCCTCGTCGCACTCAAGGACGACCCTCGCCAGGTCCTCTCCGGCCTACGTGTCGGCTCCAACGGCTATATCTCCAAGCCTTATACGCGTGAAGAGGTCAAGGAAGCGGTCGACGATGCCATCGCCTGGCGGCACGAGCGGATCGAAAGCGGCGAACAGGGCGAGATCACGTTCACCCTTCGCAGCGAGATGGCCTTCCTTCAGGAAACCAACGACCTGCTTTCCGATTTGTTCACGCACACGCCCCTGACCGAACGGCAGATCAAGGAACTCAAGCAGGTCATCACCGAGATGGGCGGCAACGCCATCGAGTGGGGCCATCGCAAGAATGCGGAATTGCCCCTTAGAATCACTTATCGGATCGGCAGCGACCGGGTCGTGCTCATCATCAAGGACCAGGGTCCGGGTTTCGACCCGAGAAACCTGCCCCATGCCGCCAATGAAGAAGATCCGATCCAGCACCTCGACGTGCGCAACGAACTCGGCATTCGTGAAGGCGGGTTCGGCATCATGCTCACCAAAGGCATGGTCGATGAATTCCGCTATAACGACGTCGGCAACGAAGTCACCCTCGTGAAACGATTTCCCAGAAAAGACTGATTCCGGCGTGCCCCAGGCCTGCCCAGCGGAACCCGGATCGAATCGAGTGCATCGATGAAGCAGCGAGCATTCTGGACTCTGTTGGTCATCCTGGCGTGTCAATCCGACGCTCACGCCCAGTTCGGCATGGGTGGCTTCGGTGGCATGGGTTTTTTCGCACCCTACGTCTCGCCGACGCAGATGGTGCAGGACCGGCGGCCGATCACCCAGAACGTCGGCGGCCCGGTCAGCCGCCCGGTCGAGAAAAACAACGGTTACTGGAGCAACCTGCGCGAACCCTTGCCGACAGGGTATTCATTTACCCCGCGGCGCGACATTCGCCGCGGCTCGCGGGCTGTCGACAGCGTCAGCACCCAGGCCTCCAGACCGGCTGCCGCTCCCGATCGTCCCGCTAATCCCCTCAACGCCTTCCTCGGCTTTTTCGGCTCGAACGAATCCCTGGTCTGGCCCAAGGATTCGCCCCTGGACGGCGAACTCAGCAACAAGCGTGCTGCCGTCGATTCGGCCCTGTCCCAGCTTCGTAAGGAAGTCGTCGACACCAAATCGCCCAGCGTGGCCAGCGTGGTCAGCAGTCGAAACGAACTGCTCAGTTACGGCCGGCCCGCTCTGGCGGAGCTGAGGGAGAGCCGTCCCGGGCAAGCCGACGAATTCCATTCGTGGCTTCTGGGCCTTTACAACGCATTGGGTAATCTGGTCCAGCAATGACCGGGTCGGGCATTTGGAAGTTCAGAAAAGGGGGAGCCATGAATCCGGAATCCGTCACCGCCGCCGATCGCAGAGAATTTCTCCGAACCTCCGCGGCAGCTGTCGGGGGTCTGGCCCTCGCCGGCTCGTCCGCCAAAGCCTCCCCAGGCCGGTCGAACCTGCCGGAATCGGCCACGGCTCAAGTCACCCTCGGTCAGACCGGCATCCGCTGCAGCCTCGTCGGCATGGGCACAGGCAGCCACGGCAGCGGTCAGGCTTCGAACCAGACCCGCCTGGGCATCAAGGATTTCACCCGCGTCGTCCGGCATGCCTACGACAACGGCGTGCGGCTCTTCGACGTCGCTGATCAGTACGGCTCTCACGTCTACCTCCGTGAAGCTCTCAAGGGTCTGCCCCGCGACAGTTACGTCATTCAGACCAAGTCTCACGCGACCAAGCTCGTCGACGCCCGCAGCCACATCGAACGATACCGCATGGAACTTGGCGTCGATTACCTCGATATCGTCCTGCTCCACTGCATGCAGAAGGCCGAATGGCCCGCCGAGCACACCGGCAGCATGGAATACCTCATGCGGGCCCGCGAACAGGGCCTCATCCGTGCCCACGGCACAAGCTGCCACGGCATGGACCCTCTGCGGATTTCGGCGAAGCACCCGTTCGTTCAGGTCGACCTGGCCCGCATCAATCCCGAAGGGGCCAAGATGGACAGCGCCAAGCCGGACGAAGTCGCCAGCCAGCTCGAAGAAATGCACAACGCCGGCAAGGGCGTCATCGGCATGAAAATCCTTGGCGAAGGCAAAATCAACACGCCCGAGGGGATCGACGCCAGCCTGCGCTATGTCCTCGGTCTGGGAACGGTCAACGCGTTCGTCATCGGCTTCGAATCGCCCGCCCAGGTGGACGATCTGATCGCCCGTACCGACCGCGCCATCGCCGAGCTCAAAAAGTACCCCTGACGCAGCCGCCATCCGTCGATGGCCGCCTGACGCCCCTTCTCCCGCGACCTCTTCGGCCGCTTCGGACTTGCTTCCGGAGCGGTCGTTTCGCATAATGCTTAAGGAACGGCAACGTCCGGATCGTCGTTCCGGAACGGTGCCTGATCCCCCGACGCACGCGACCTCCCGTTACGGTCCGTGTTCCGTTTTCGGAGGGACACGACCTTCCAGGACACCTGTTCCGCCATGCAAGACCGGATCGCCTATAAAGGCTACACGTTCGACGACCTGCTGCTCGAACCGGGATTTTCCGAAATTCTTCCGGCTCAGGTCGATACGCGAACCCGCCTGACGGCCCGGATTGCGATGAACATCCCGATCCTCTCGGCGCCCATGGATACGGTCACCGAAGCGAATCTGGCCATCGCCCTGGCGCAGGAGGGTGGCCTGGGTATCATTCACAAGAACCTTTCGATCGACGAACAAGTTCTCGAGGTCGACAAGGTCAAGCGGTCCGAAAACGGCATTATCGTCGATCCGATCACGCTCGAGCCCGAGGCCTCCGTCGGCCACGCTCGCGAAATCATGCTGTCGCACAACATCTCGGGCGTGCCGATCGTCCATAAGGACGGTACCCTCGCCGGCATTCTCACCCGCCGCGACCTGCGCTTTCTTGAGTCGCTCGAACGGCCCGTCTCCGAGGTCATGACCAAGGGCCGCGAGAACCTCATCGTCGCCGCCGAAGGCACCAGCCTCGAAGAAGCCGACCTGATCCTGAACCGGAACAAGGTCGAAAAGCTCCTGCTCGTCGACGATCATTTCAAGCTTCGCGGCCTGATCACCATCAAGGACATCGACAAGATCCACCGTTATCCGCACGCCTGCAAGGATACGCGCGGGCGTCTGCGAGTCGGCGCCGCCGTCGGTGTGATGGATCTGGAACGCGTCCGCCGCCTGGTCGAAACTGACGTCGACGTCATCACCGTCGATTCCGCCCACGGCCATTCGCGTAACGTGATCGAAACCGTCAAACGTATCAAGCAAAGCTTTGACATCGACGTGATCGCCGGCAACGTGGCCACTTTCGAAGGCGCCAAAGCCCTCGCCGACGCTGGTGCGGACGCCGTCAAGATCGGCATCGGCCCTGGCTCGATCTGCACCACGCGCGTCGTCAGCGGCGTCGGCGTGCCGCAAATGACGGCCATCTTCAACTGCTCTCGGGCCCTCAAAGGCCGCGTGCCCCTCATCGCCGACGGCGGCATCCGCTACTCCGGCGACATCTCCAAGGCCATCGCCGCCGGGGCCAACTGCGTCATGATCGGCGGCCTCTTCGCCGGCCTGGCCGAAAGCCCGGGCGAGATGATCATCTATCGTGGCCGCAGCTTCAAAACCTATCGCGGCATGGGCAGCCTGGGCGCCATGGCCAAAGGCAGCAGCGAACGCTATCGCCAGGAAAGCAAAAACCCGGCCAAGTTCGTGCCGGAAGGCGTCGAAGGCCGTGTGCCGTACAAGGGGCCACTGGCCGATTACGTCTATCAGCTCGTCGGCGGCCTCAAGGCCGGCATGGGTTATTGCGGCACGCCGAACATCGACCAACTCCACGAAAAAGCCCGGTTCATCGAAGTCACCGCCGCCGCCGTTCAGGAAAACCACCCTCACGATATCGTCATCACCCAGGAAGCGCCGAATTACACCAGCTTCATGACCGGTGACGGCGAATCGGTCCGCGGCGGCGTCTGATTCGCTATAGGTTGGGCTTGAGCCCACCTTCGCAGATCGGCCAACGTCCGAATGTCCCAATCGAACCCGCGACGAATCGCTCCATGTCCGACATGGTGGGCTTAACCCCATCCTACTTGTTTTTCATTTCGACGAACGCCTGCATCAGAATTGCGAATGCCCCCAGTGCGCCGCCGCAGAACACGCCCCCGGCCGCACCGATAATCGCCGCCGTGGCGACCGGGTCGATCTTGCCGTTGGGCGATACCTGCAATTCGAACAACTGGGGCGCGATCGTGCCGGCCGCGTAACCGAACAGTCCACCGAGGGCCATTCCCAACAGGGAAGTCGCGGTACATGTCATGATCGTTCGGGCGATGGAGATCTTCATGTCGGTCATTCCAGGAACGGTGCATGCGAATTGCGCTGGATTCGGCATTGTTCGATATCCTGACGGAGCGATCGAATGCAATTCCGCATTTCGAAACAATAGGTGATTCGATGACGCGTTATCCGAAACGACGAATCCGAAAAGGGTTCATATACTGCGATTTCATTTGCCCATTTCGTCATCGCTTCTTGACCCCCACATAAAACGCCGTACCGATTTCATTGCCTTCAGCGTCGAGAAAATCGGCCTGTAGCCGTGTCTGGCCCGGTTTCAGCTCGACTTCGAACTCGGCGTACGTGTCGCCCGCCAGCACCTCGACCGTCCGCTCGATTTCGCCGATCTTCAGCCGGGCTTTCGCGATCGGCCAGGCTGTGCCGCTTGCCGGGGTGTCCTTCAGCTTCATGCCCGATTCCGCCGGCCAGCGGGCACACCGGATGCGATACCGGCCTGCCGATTTCGACTCGACTGCCCAATAGCCCCGCACTTTCGGGCCTTTCAATATCGCCGCCTGGTGCCAGGGCAAATTCGCCGGCGTGCCCCCCGTGTGCAGGTCCATCACGTTCAGCCATGTTTCCGCCTCCGCACCGCCGATGTGGATCGGATTCTCCCGCCTCAGGGCTTCGCCCATCCCTTCGAACCATCTTTCATAATCGGCCGTGAGCGATGCGACCACATCAGCGTGTTCGGCCGCCAGATTCTTCGCCTGCCCAGGGTCGGCCTTCATGTCGAACAACTGGTTGCCTTCGATAAGCCGCCAGCGGTTCGAAAGCACCGCCGCCTTGCCACGCACGGGCGGGGCATCGGTCTGGGAAAACTGAACGAAGGCGCGGCGATCGTCCGGGATCGCCTTTTCCCCGCGCAGAACGGGGCCAAGATCCTGCCCGTCAAGCGGCACCGGGTGTTTCGCCAGCTCGATCCCGCACAATGATGCCAGCGTGGGCAGCAGATCCTGGGCGATCGAGAGCCCGCCGACGTCTTTCCCACCGGCACTGGGCAAACTGCCGCCGGGCCAGCGAATGAAGCACGCGGAACGGTGGCCGCCGTCGTAAAGTCTGCCTTTGACGCCCCTCATGCCGGCGTTGAAAGCGCCTGGGGCCGTTTGCCCGCGCGCGGTGCCGTTGTCGTTGAGGAAGACGACGATTGTGTTGCGGGCCAGCCCGGTCTTGTCCAGCTCGTCGAGCAGCTTGCCGACGTTCGTGTCGACATTTTCGATCATGGCGTAGAAGGCCGCCGTTTGCGGGTCGATGCCGGGCACGTCGCGATATGCGTCGGCAGTTTCTGGCGGCGGAACGAAAGGCGCATGCGGGGCGTTCGTCGCAAGATAGAGAAAAAACGGGCGATCTTTCGATTCGCGAACGAACCGCGCGGCGTCCGCGACCCAGACATCGGTGCAATAGCCCATGGTGCGGACCGGCTCACCGTCAAGGTCGTAAAGGTCGTCGACGTAGTCGTTGCCCCAATGGTCGGGCGTCTGGCCCACGCCGCCGCCGCCGTGCATGAAGACATGGCCGAAGCCTTTGTCCTGCGGTCGGGCAGGGGCGTTGTCACCCAGGTGCCACTTGCCGATCATGGCCGTGCGATAGCCGGCGGCCTTGAAGACGTCGCCCATCGTCGGTGTCGTCGCCGGCAGGATGGATCTTCCGAGCACCGTCGCCCAGATGCCGTCGCGCATCGGGTCGCGGCCGGTCATGAGTGCCGCGCGGGTCGGCGAACACAGCGGCATCACGTGGAAGTCGGTCAGCCGCAGCGATTCGCGGTAGAGCCTGTCGAGATTCGGCGTTTTGACGAACGGATGACCATGGCAGGCCATGTCGCCATAGCCCTGGTCATCGGTCATGATGACGATCACGTTCGGCTGCCGATCAGCTTCTTGTGCGGTCGCCGTCGGAACAGCGTGGGCGCAGAAAACCGCGAACAAAAACTGCATGCGGAGAACGAAGCGGCAAGAAGTCTTCCTCATGGTCGTTTCCGGATTCCGTCGTCATGTTCGGTGGATCGTATGGGTTCGCCATCTTCGATCCTGACCTGAATGGCCAGCCTCTGCAAGCCCGGCATTCCGGTTCGGGCTCCGGCGGCTGACGAGCCGGCCGAATTTCCCGCTCCGGAGTCGGAAAATCCGCATGCGATCCACGACGGTCATTTCGGAGACGAGTCGATCCGGCAGACCGATGAGCGAGTCGAGCGGCCATTTTCGGAAGAGGACTCGCCCGCTCACAGGATCAAGTCCGATCAAACCGGGTCACGGCGAATCCGGATCACTTGGAAGTCAGCATCTTGCGAGCCTGAATGAGATCGGCCTTGACCAGAACGACCGCTTCGCAAAGTTGCAGATAAGCCCTGGTCAATGCCGGGTTCGCAGGATTCGAAGCCGCTTCGGTCTTGAGTTTTTCCGCTGCCTCTTCCATGATGCGGAGGTTTTCCTGTTTTCGCTCGACATCGGCTTGAGTGACTTGACCGGGCATCGTTCCATCGTTCGAAACAGGTGTCGTGGAATTCGCTTTCGAAATGAGGTCTTGTCCGAGTTTGACCTCTGCTCGTGAATCCGCCAATTCAGGCAGGGGAATTTCGATCGGATCGTTGGCTTCGAACTTTTCTTCGCTGATGGGGATTTCGAAATTCTGAAGTTCCTTTTCACCGGCCTTGCGAAGATAGATTTGGCCGGACCAGTCGCCGAGAACCGTATGGGAATCGTTTGCCGAAAGCCTGGTCGGAATGTCGGCGATCGGACCGAATTCCGCGGTTTTTTCCCCGGATGCGGTCCAGATCCTGAGCATCCGGTCCCGACCGGTACTGATGAAATCGCCGGTGGGAGCGATCGCCAATCCGGTAACGCCGGGGGTGTGGGCCACCCAGCGTTTCGTCTCATTCCCGGAATGAAGGTCCCAAAGTCGAATGGTACCGTCTTCGCTTGCTGAGGCGAGCCGATCCCCGGCAGCATTCCAGGCAACCGCGGTGACGGCTTTCGAATGGCCTCGGAGTGTCAGAAACTCCTTGCCGGATTCGGTTTCCCACAGCATAAGACCTCCGAATCGATCCCCCGCCGCCACCAGGAGGCCATCAGGACTGAATGAGGTCGCAAGGACCCAGTCGGTCGGATTTCGAAAAGTGTGGATGAGTCTGGCTTGCGGGACTTCGAAAATTTTGACCGTTTTCAGCGGTCCGGCGACGACCATCCGGTTTTCGTCATGCGAGAGATCCGCCGCAAGAATCGCTTCGGAATCGTCACGAATCTCCACAAGGCGTTTCCAGGTTTTCGTGTCGAACACCACCGCCGCGCCGGAATCGCCACCCAGTCCGCCGGCGGCGATCAGGCGTGACTGGTTTCCGGAAAATTGCAGGACATGAACTTCACCTTCCGGAAAATCAAGCTGGCCTTTCGGTTTTTGGCTGTTGAGGTCGAACAGATGAATCGAGTCGACGGCGGGAACCGCGATCAGACCGAGTTCTCTGCTGACCGCCACCGCTGTGACAGGACTGGATCGCCTCAAGGCCTGAAACGGCTGGAGACCACTCATCGGCTGCCGCTGACTTGAGGAAGCATCGGCGGTCTCGACGGCCATCGGCACGCCCGAACCCGTTCTTTCGATCGCCCCCTTGTCGATCCATCCGCGGATCGATTCGATCTCGGAAGCCGGAATTTTGGGTGAGTTCGGGGGCATCGCAGGCTCTTCGAGGTGCGCCGTCAAAGTCAGCAGCAAGCTCTCGGACGAATTGCCGGGAATGACGACCGGGCCTGAAATGCCACCCTGCATTACGCCAGCGAATGTGCCGATCTCCAGTTCGCCGCGTGGTTGATCGCCGCCATGACATTTGCCGCAACGCTTCGTCAATAGGGATTTGATCGCACCGTCATATGTCGGGACGTTCTCCTGGGCATGACTGGTGAGCGATACCAGCCAGGCCATGAGCATGCCGAATTGAAGCCGATATGGTTTTGGCATGGGTCGATCAGCGGTTGAAGAGGAATTCGTTGGTG
>Ga0172376_10008829_pt1 | contig 10471 bp, 6 predicted proteins | sample Lak35m_FD_121114 | JGI IMG/M metagenome (GOLD analysis project Ga0172376, IMG submission 121114) | Freshwater microbial communities from Kabuno Bay, South-Kivu, Congo - kab_092012_35m | ecosystem: Environmental > Aquatic > Freshwater > Lake | place: Democratic Republic of the Congo: South-Kivu... | reverse complement strand
AGGCGCTTGCGCAGCAGCTGGCCGCCCTGCCGCTGCTGACCCGCCAGGAGCTGCAGCAGCTGCGGCAGCTGTATCATCAGCGCCGCTACAGCCACACACGCCTGCAGGCGATCGCCGCCGGCGTCACCCTGCTGCGGGCGGATCAACCGGTGTGGATCGATGGCCGCCCGCTGCAGCCGGGGGAAGCGCAGAGGCTCAGCAGCCGCTTTCAACTGCAGGTGGGCGAGGGGGTGGTGCTGGAGATCGCCCCGGGCGGCGGCCAGGCCCGCGAGCAGCTGGAGGTCAGCCTGCAGACGGCAACGGAGCAACTGACGGCCCGGTTGAACCACCTCGGTGCCGCTGGTCTCGAAGCCGCTGAGGCCCTGCTGGAGCGGCGCACGGCCCTGGAGCAGCAACAGGCCGGCCTGGCCGCGGCGGCGCCGGCGGCGCTCGCAGCGCTGCAGCGGCAACGGGCGGACCTGGAGCAACGCCTGCAGGAGCTGGCTGCCGCCCTGGAGGAACTGGCACCGATCCGCCAGCTCCTGGAGCAGGAACAGCCGCTGCCGCAGAGCCTGGCGGAGCTGCAGGCCCTGCAGCGGCAGATCGGCCGCAGCCTCGGCCCCACGATCGCTGCAGCCCAGACGGCCGAGCGCGATCTGGAGGCCGCCAGGGCCGCGCTGCTGCAGTTCCGCCAGCAGCGGCTGAGCGAGGCCGGCCAGCTGGAGGTGGTGCGTGGTGAACTGGCCGACCGCAACCAGCGGCTGGAGGCGATGGTGCGCGAGCGGGGCGACCGGCCGCTGCAATGCAGCCGGCTGGCGGCACTGCTGGCCGACTGCGAGCGGGCCGAGGCCGCGCTGAGCCAGCTGCAGACGCAGCGCGCCGGCCTCGGCGGTCCCGATGCGGAACGGCAACAGCAGCAACTGGAGGCGCAGCTCGAGGCGTTGCAGAGGCGCCAGGAACAGCTGCTCGATCAGCGCGGGGCGGCCAAGCAGCGTTGCGACAGCATCAGCGCCGAGGATCCGTTCGCCGCAGTGGAGCAGGCACGGCTGCAGTTCGACACGGCCGAGGCCGAGTACCGCCAGCTGCAGCGCCTCATCGCGGCGCATCAATTGCTGCGGGATCTATTCCTCGAAGCCCAGGCCGATCTGTCCAGCCGCTACAGCGAACCGCTGGCGCAGGCGATCGGCGCCTATCTCAGGCCGCTGCTGCCGGACGGGCCGGTCGCCCGACTCCACTATGACCAGGGCAAGGGTTTCCAGGGTCTGCAGCTGCGGCGCGGCCAGGAGTTCTACGACTTCGATTCGCTCAGCGGTGGCATGCGCGAGCAGCTGGCGGCGGCGTTGCGGCTGTCGATGGCCGATGTGCTCAAGGAGGCCCACGACGGCTGCCTGCCGCTGGTGTTCGATGATGCCTTCACCAACTGCGACCCGCAACGGATCGATCTGGTGAAGCATATGCTCAGCGCCGCCGTGGACCGCGGCCTGCAGGTGATCCTGCTCAGCTGTGATCCGGCGGCCTATCGCGGCTTCGCGGACGCAGTGGTGCAGCTGGCACCGGCCTGAAACGCCAGTGTTCAGGCAGCCCCGGCAGGATGGTCCTGCGGATCGCTCGCCTCGATCGGATCGACCGCGAAGGGCAGGGCGGCGATCTCCCGTTCACTCAGCCGCCGGCTCCAGGCACCGCGCACCGGTTCATTCCAGCGGAAGCCGGCCTCCTTGGCCAGCTGCCGCTCGTCATATGACACCCGCGCCCGCACCAGCCGTCGCGGTTCCAGCGCCTGTTGCAGCAGCAGCTCCAGTTCCGGACAGCGTTGCAGCACCTGGACGAGATAGGTGCAATCGGTCAGGGCGCGATGGGCGGCCCAGACGGGCACCCCATAGGCCAGGGCGAGATCCCGCACCGAGGGCCGGGCCCGCAGCTGGCGATCCGCAGGCCAGCGGATGTCCTCCATCGAGCAGATCCAGGGCCGGGTCAGCGGCGGCAGCTGGGCCTGGCCAAACCACTGGCGATCAAAGCTGACGTTGTGGGCGAGCACCGCATCGGCACTGGTCAGCATCGCCTGGAAGCAGGCCAGACCGCTCTGCCAGGGCTGGGGCAGCCGCGTCACCGCAGCGGGGATGCCGTTGATCGCCAGGGCGGGATTTTCTTGGCAGGGCAGCAGAAACGAGACCTGCATCAGGATCGCGCGGCTCGCCACGTCAAACAGCACCGCCCCCACCTCGATGCAGCTGCCCTGCTGGGGGGACAGAGCCGTGGTCTCGGTATCGAGGATCAGCAGCTGCCGGGGGGAGGCGAGCCGGGGAGCGCTGGCCTCTGGATCCGGGCCGGGCGCTGCCAGCCGCCCAGCCGCTGGCGCCGCCGCCGCGCCACCCGGGCTGCGGGCCGCGCCAACGCCGCCGGAACCCGCTGCAACAGCGGGGTCGCCCTCGACGGCCTCCGCCCCTGTCGCCCCTGTCGCCCCTGTCGCGCCATCGCCCAGCACAACTGCGGTGCCGCTGGCCTCGCCTGGCGCTCCAGGGCTTGCGGCGTCAACCACGGCTGCAGGGCGGCTGGCCTGCGGCTCCGTTGCCCGGCTGGTGCCAGCCAGCCCCCTGGCCGGTTCTGCCGTGACGACTGTGGCCTCGACAGTGACCTCGACAGTGGCGTTGGCTGTGGCTTGGGTCGTGGTGGCGACGGTCATAGTGTCGACGGTCATGGTGTCGACGCCGGCATCGGCTGTGGCCGTGACATGCGCCGTTGCATCCGCAGTTGCATCCGCAGTGATGTCGGCAGTGACGTCGGCAGTGATGGTGTCGACGCCGGCATCGGCCGAATCGCCCGTGGCAGCAGCCAGATCGGCGGTGGCGTCGCCAGTGGTGTCGACGCTGGTGTCGCGGTCAGTGGCAGCGAGGGCGGCATCGACCGTCCCGATCAGGTCTTCCAGGCAGACCTGCTCCCAGCCGTGACCCTTGCCCACCTGTGCGCCGCGATTGCCTCCATGCTCCCAGCCGAGGCAGGCAGCCGCCGCCGCTGCCTAGGGTTGGTCTCTGCTTGCCTCCCGCCATGGCCCCGGCCCTCGCCCCCGGCGACCGCGCCCCGCTGATCTCGTTGCCCGATGCCGATGGGGTGCTGCGCCGCGGTGATCAGCTCGACGGTCGCATCCTTGTGCTCTTTTTCTATCCCAAGGACGACACTCCCGGCTGCACCGCCGAGGCCTGCGCCTTCCGCGACAGCTACGCCGATCTGCAGGCCCTTGGCGTCGAGGTATGGGGCGTGAGCGGTGATGATGCCGCCAGCCATCGCCGCTTCGCGGCGCGTCACGGGCTGCCGTTTCCGCTGCTGGTCGATCAGGGCCGCCGGTTGCGGCAGGCCTTCGGGGTGCCGTCGCTGCTGGGGCTGCTGCCCGGTCGCGTCACGTATGTGATCGATGGCGAGGGTGTGATCCGCCATGTGTACGACAACCTGCTCGATGGCGCCTCGCATCGCCGCCAGGCCCTCGAGGCGGTCAGACGCCTGCAGGGTCTGAATCCGCAGGGCTGAACAGGCGCCGTGGTGCAGCGTTCTCCCCGGGGCCCGGCCGGGCGCAGCCAGCGTTCCGGCTGGTTTCAGGATGGTTCTCTCTGGTGCCTGGAGCCGCTGCCCCGGCCACCTGCGGCTGCGGCGCCGCTCCGGACCCTGTCACCGGGGGTGGTGGAGTTCATCGGTGGCAGTTATCTGGCCGCCACCCCCCAGGTCAGCTACAGGCGTCTGCTGGAGACGCTGGCCCGGCGCGGCTGGCGCATCCATGCCTGGAGCTACGTGCCGGGTTTCGATCACCAGAGCCAGGCCAACCAGGCCTGGCGTGAGTTTCGTCGCGCCCGACTGGCCCTGCCGCCTGCGGCGGCGGCGGGGCGTGCTGATCCGGCCAGCGGCTGGGGTGATCCCTGGCGGGAGCAACCGGCCCCAGGGCCCGGGCGCCGCCTGGATCGGCCGGCCGCGGGCGGCGGCGCGGGCGGTGCGGGCGAGCGCGGCGGCGGGGCTGCAGCAGCCACTGCGGCCGTGGGTCCGGCAGCGGCGGTGCCGGCGGCGGCGGTGCTGCGCCTCGGCCACAGCCTGGGTTGCAAGCTGCATCTGCTCGCCCCGGATGCCGGCCGCGGCTGCGCCGCACTGGTGGCGCTGGCCTTCAACAACTTCAGCGCCGAGCGATCGGTGCCGCTGCTGGCCGAGGCGGGCCAGCGGTTCGGTTTCCGCAGTGAGTTCAGCCCCTCGCCGGCCGAAACCCTGCGGCAGGTGGCCGACCAGTACCACCAGGCGTGCAATCTGCTGGTGCGGTTTGAGCGGGATGGCCTGGATCAGAGCCGCCGCCTGCTGGCCAGCCTGCGCCAACGACCCGACGATGCCAGCCTGCTGCTGGAGCTGCGCGGCGATCACCTCACCCCCGCCAGCGCCGGCCTGCGTCGTCAGCTGCTGGGCGACTGGGCTGATGATCCGGCGCGCCAGCGCGGCATCGACGACCTGTGTGAGCGGATCGAGCGCTGGTGGCTGGAGCCGGGCAGGGGCTGAGCCGATGCCTCAAGGGCAGCCCGAACGTCCCACCGCTCCCGCCGCCAGGCGGCGTGTTGCGGCAGCGGCGGAGATTCAGCTGTTTCCAGGGCTCGATCCTGCGGCCGACCCGGCACCCCAGCGACGCCCCTGATCCCGCAGTCACGAAACCCTGACACGTCGGCGGCGCCCGGCGGGGGTGGCGGACAATTCTTGAACTTTTGCTAAGCCCAGGCCGATGGCTGATTTCAGCGAAAAACTGGCCGCCCTGCCCGCGATGAGTCTGCGCGAGCTGCGCTTGCTCGCTTCCCGTCTCGGACTGGGCCGCTATGGCGCCCTGACACGCCAATCGCTGGTGGATGCCATCCGCAGCCGGATCGCCCGGCCCGCCGCCCGGGCCGAATCGCCGGCCCCCGAGGCCTCAGCGCCTGTCGCTGTCCCAGCCGGCCCGGCGCTCACCGCCCCGACCGCCACCGCCCCGACCACAACCGCCCCGACCGCCACCGCTGCGATCCCCACACCGCAGCCCGAGCCGGCCGCGCCCGAGCCGGCGGCAACTGAGCCGGCGGCCGCCGTGCCCGCCGCCCCGGCGCCGCCGGCGGCGATCGCGCCGGCGCCAGCGGCAGCCGAGCAGCCCCCAGCGGCCAGCCCCGTGGCGCCGGATCCCAGCTGGATCGTGCTGCAGCCCCAGCCGGATCAGTGGGCCGAAGTGCGCTGGCGGCTCGCCGAGGCCGATCGGGCCGCTGCCGTCGCCGCCGGTGGCACCAGCCTGGCTCTGCGCCTCAGTGATGTCACCGGCAGCAGCGCCGGCAGCGCCCTGCCCCACGCCCTGCAGGAGGTGACGGTCGACCCGGCCGCCCAGAGCTGGTTCCTGCCGATCCCCCTGGCGGGCCGCTCCTATCGCGTCGAGCTGGGATTCCGCTGCCGCGACGGCTGGCTTGCGATCAGCAGCTCCGCGGTGGTGCACGTGCCCGAGCTCGATGCCATCGTCGTGCCGGCCTGCGCCGCTCAGCCCTTTGACCTGGGCCTGCCGGCCCTGGATCCAGAGCCGCAGCCGTTCGCCCATGCCGTGACGCTGCATGAGCGCGTCTATCAGGCTGCAGCGCCGATCTGGCGGCGCCAACGGGTCGGTTCCGAGGCCTTCCAGGAGGCGGAAGCGGGCCTGGCGGCCGGGGCCGGGGCCGGCCAGCAGGCCTCTGGGGCCGGCCTCTGGGCCAGTGGTCGCCAGGAGTCGGGGCTGGGAGGCGTGCCGATCCGCCAGCGCAGTTTCTGGCTGGTGGCCGATGCCGAACTGATCGTGCATGCCGCCACCGAGCCCTCCGCCCTGCTCACGATCGGCGACCAGCCCCAGCCCCTCAGCGCTGAGGGCACGATGCGGGTGCATGTGCCGTTCCCCGATGGTGAGCAGCACTATCCGATCCGTGCCCTTGCCGCCGATGGCGAGCAGAGCCGTAACATCACCCTCAGCTTTGTGCGCACCACCCCCAGCGCCCGTGTGAACACCCCGGACCAGGCGCTGCCCGAGTGGTTCTGAACCGCCCCGCCCGGCGTGGGTGGATCTGGCCATGTCCGGATCCACCCGGCCCGGGAAACACCCAAAGAAGGGCGAACGATCAGGAGATTGTTCGCGTTGCCGATCTGCCGCTGATCAATCCGCGATTGCAGCCTGCAAATGCCTGGCGATCTCCACGGCCGAAAGCGGCTCTGTGATCGGATCGCCGTCTTCGTCGCAGACGTACCACTCTGTATAGGTGTTCAGATCACCGATCAGCTTCAGGCTGAGACGATCTTCCAGCTCGATTTCGCAGATATAGTTGGCAAATTCAATCGCCTGCAGGCGAGAGATCAGCGTTTGAATCTGATCTGGATCCTCCACGGTCATGGCGCCCCCATTCTGGATCGCAATCATTATACCTTGATAGGGCGAGCGGCCATCGACTGCATTCTCCAGCTCGGACTCCTCGGACTCCTCGGGCTCCTCATCGTCTTCACCTGAATTCCAGAGCAGCCTGAAATACTGACATTGTTGTAGTTTTTGATTGGCCAGTTCTTCCAGTCCTCCCAGGAGTTCCGGCAACGGATCAGTGCCCGGTTCTGCTTGCTCATGTCCAGCCAGGAAGCGAGCAAGATAATCAGCCGTATCCACCCCGAAGTCGCAGCTGAGCGTGCAGGTGAGGCGGATCGCCTCGGCAGCTTGCGTGGTTGCCCTGGCTCCAAGGAAAGAGAGGTTGGCCCGCGCCACTGAGGTTGCCCTGCCAGGATGGATTCGAGCCTACCCCGCCGGTCTAATCAGCAAAGCCTCCCAGGCCGCCCCCGCAGCGACGGTTCAGATCGCCCTGGATCACTGCCGTCTGGATCACTACTGCGTCGCGTCGCCACCCCTCCTGGAACCCAGGGGCAGCAGCCCGGCAGGCCGAGCGGACCCCCGCCCGGCGTGGCACATGGCGCAGAGCCTGGCTGAAGGATCGGTAGATCTGCACGGCAGAGGCCGCCATCAGGGCTGAACGGACCGGCCGGCGGGCTGGCGGTGGCGTGCAGCCCGCAGCAGGGTGGCTGGAGGCTGGCCGTATTGCCGCCGGAAGTCGGCGCTGAACCGGGTGCTGCTGCGGTACCCGCAGTCGCGGGCGATGCGGGTCACGCTGTCGCCGGGGGCGGCCAGCTGCAGTTTCTGCCGGGCCATCTGCAGCCTCTGACGGCGCACGTACTGCATCGGCGTGCAGGCAAAACGGTCCTGGAACAGCTGCTGCAGCCGTCGGGCCGAATAATGGCTTCGCTCTTCCAGGTCGGTCAGCGTCAAGGCGAGATGGGCATGGGCGTGGATGAACTCCACGAGCTGATCCATGGTGGCAGACCAGCGGGCTGGGGCGGCGACCCAGCGCTGCTCGATCCTGGCAAAGCAGCCCTTGTGCTGCAGCAGCGACAGTGCCATGAGCCGATAGATCTGCTCATCGAGCCCCAGGCCGGTTCCCACATAGCGGCTCTCCTGCAGCAGCGAATCCAGGTAGGGAAAGAAGCTCAGCAGCGGACTGGGGGCCAGCGCTGTGGTCTGGGCGCTGCCGGGATGGAGCAGCAGCGGTTGGTTCAGATCCAGCCTGGCGTCATCGGCCTGCATGGCGCGCAGGGTTCTGCGCAGGCGCTGGTGCTCGATCGGGAAGTTGAGCGAAGACAGAAACCCTGTGCGGATTTCACCCCCCTGGCGCGGATTGATCAGAATCCCTCCCGGCTGCAGAGCGATGCGATAACGGTCTTCCTGATAGCGGGGAAAGCCCTGATGGCAGATGGTGATAGAAGAGATTCCAGCCCCTTCTTCCCAGGCGGCCATGGGGCTGGTTCTGCCGGCGAGCAGGGGCAGGCCACCCAGATCCAGCAGGCTGAACTCCACCCTGGGCTGATGGCTGCGAACGACCGAGCGGACGCGACCGGCACCGAACACCCTGCCCTCGCCCATCAAGGTATCCGGCTCGGCGGTGCAATCGATCCCAACACTGCGCAACGGCAGCGGCAGGCCCGCCAGGACCTGCTCGGTTTGGTCCTGACGAATATTCATGCGGATAAGCTCTTGCAATACCAGCTCATTTTCAGATTAAAAATTTAGGGAGTTCTGTTCGTAGGGGGCCCGCCGTCGCTGCAGGGCGCGCGCGCTGCCGGCTTCCCCGGGCGGGTTGGGGGATCCAGCCTGAAAGTGTTGCAAACTGGAGGCCGCAGACTATATCCCAGAGCCGTTCAGCCAGGCAGCTTTGGCTGAGCGATTCCGCCAGCGATCCCCTGTCCATTGGGAACATGGGCTGCGTTGCGGCCGTCGGCGCCTGCGGTCGCCCCCTCGGCGATGCAGGCGCTCCTCGATCGCCCGCTGCAGCAGGGCTGCCTGAAAGTCTTGATCTCACCTTGCCAAGCCCAGCCTTGGCCAGCCTTGCGCAGCCTTGACGCGTGCGGCTGCAAGCCAGGCCCTGTCCCGATCGGCTTCAGGCATGACATCTGCGACCCTGAGTGGCCTTTCGTCTGGACTTTCAGGCAACCCTGTCCGCTGCAGTCGCGTCGCCCCGCGCTGCCGCGGTCGTTCGCTCGCCCGGGGGGCGGCGCCCAGATCCCGCCGTCAGCGCTCGGCTGGCCCGTAGCCACCGCCGCCGGGGGTTTCGATCAGCAGCCCCTCACCGGCAGCCAGCTGCAACTGCGCCCGACCCGCCAGCTCCTCCACCCGACCATCGGCCCGCAGCAGCGCATTGCGCCCGCAGCGGCCGGCGTCGCCGCCGGCCAGGCCGAAGGGAGCCACCCGCCGCGAACCGCTCAGCAGCGACACCGTCATCGGCTCCAGGAAGCGCAGCTGTCGCACCACCCCATCACCACCGGGCCAACGGCCGGCGCCACCACTGCCGCGGCGGATCGCGAACCGTTCCAGCAGCACCGGGTAGCGCTCCTCCAGCAGCTCCGGATCGGTGAGGCGCGAGTTGGTCATGTGGGTCTGCACGGCGCTGGCGCCGGCGAAGCCGCGGCCCGTGGCCAGCCGACCGGCGCCACTGCCACCGCAGATCGTTTCGTAGTACTGGCAGCGATCGTTGCCGAAGCTGAGGTTGTTCATCGTGCCCTGGGCGGCGGCCATCACCCCCAGGGCTGCGAACAGCGCATTGGCCACCGCCTGGGAGGTCTCCACATTGCCGGCCACCACCGCCGCGGGCGGCCGCGGGTTGAGCAGGCAGCCCGGCGGCACATGCAGCTCGATCGGCGCGAAGCAGCCGGCATTGAGAGGGATCTCCTCCCCCACCAGGCAGCGGATCACGTAGAGCACCACGGCCCGGGTGATCGCCAGCGGTGCATTGGCATTGCCCTGCTGCTGGGGGGAGCTGCCCGTGAAGTCGATCCGTGCCCGGCGCCGCTGCCGGTCGATGCGTACCTGCACGGCGATCTGGCCGCCGTCATCGAGTTCGAGCCTGTGGGCCCCGTCCTGCAGGCGATCGATCAGCCGCCGCACCGCCTCGGCGGCATGGTCCTGGACCTGGGCCAGGGAGCGCTGCACCGCCTCCACCCCCTCACGGGCCAGCAGCCGCTGCAGTTCATCCACCCCCAGGCGATTGGCGGCCAGCTGGGCCTGCAGATCGGCGAGCAGCTGGTCGGGATCGCGGACCGGATGGGGGCCCCGTGCCAGCAGTTGCCGCCAGTGCGGCTCCAGCAGCACCCCGTTCCGCAGCAGGTAGACGTTATCGAGCAGCAGGCCCTCGTCTGCGATGCAACGGCTGAAGGCGGGCATCGAGCCGGGGGTGATGCCGCCGACATCGGCGTGATGGCCGCGACAGGCCACATAGAGCAACGGCTCACCGTCGCCGTCACCATCGCCGTCGCCGGCAGCGGCTGCGAACACCGGCGTGATCACGGTGATATCGGGCAGATGGGTGCCGCCGTTGAAGGGATTGTTGGCGGCGATGGCATCACCGCGGCCGGGGCCGGGCAGATCGCCGCGGGCGACGGCGGCCCGCAGGGCGGCCACGCTCTCGCCCATCGAACCGAGATGCACCGGGATGTGCGGTGCATTGGCCACCAGCCGGCCGGCGGCGTCGAACAGAGCGCAGGAGAAATCAAGCCGTTCGCGCATGTTCACCGAGCGGCTGCTCTGCTGCAGGCGCACCCCCATCTGGGCGGCGATGGCGCTGAAGCGGTGAATGGCGAGCTCGAGCTGCACCGGATCCACGGCCGCGGCCCGCTGCGGCAGGCGGGGGAGAGCGGGCGGCGCCGAGCGGGCGGCGGGCTGCGCCCGGGCCACGGCTGTCTCCAGGGCTGTCTCCGCAGCTGTCTCCAGGCCTGTCTGGACGATCATCGCCGCGGCTGCCTCGGCTGCTGCTGCCTGCGCGGCTGCCTCCGCAGCTGTCTCTGCAGCTGTCTCCAGGCCTGTCTGGGCGATCACCGCCGCGGCTGCCTCGGCTGCGGCTGCCTGCGCGGCGACCTCCGCGGCTGTCTCCAGGCCTGTCTGGGCGATCATCACCGCGGCTGCCTCGGCTGCTGT
>Ga0172376_10008828_pt1 | contig 10476 bp, 10 predicted proteins | sample Lak35m_FD_121114 | JGI IMG/M metagenome (GOLD analysis project Ga0172376, IMG submission 121114) | Freshwater microbial communities from Kabuno Bay, South-Kivu, Congo - kab_092012_35m | ecosystem: Environmental > Aquatic > Freshwater > Lake | place: Democratic Republic of the Congo: South-Kivu... | reverse complement strand
GTCACGTCCTCGGTCTCGGCGCCGGCCCTCGCCGGCATCCCCGTGACCCACCGCGGCACCACGCAGGGGTTCACGGTGGTCTCGGGCCACGTGCCGCCCGGCCACCCCGACTGCACCGTCGACTGGAAGGCGCTCGCCTCCACCGGCACGACCCTCGTCGTGCTCATGGGGGTGCGCACGCTGCCGGCGATCGCGGAGGCGCTCGTGCAGGGTGGTCTCGACCCCCGCACCCCCGCCGCGGTCGTGGCCGACGCGGGACTGCCGAGCCAGCGTCGCGTCGACGGGACCGTGGCCACCATCGCCGACGTCGTGGCCGAGAGCGGCATCGGCGCACCGGCCGTCACCGTGGTGGGGCACGTCGTGGACGTCCTGTCGTGATCCGCCTGTTCTGGATGCGTCACGGCGAGTCCACCTGGAACGTCGCCGGCCGCGAGCAGGGTCGGACGGCACACCCGCCACTCACCGACCGGGGCCGCGCCCAGGTCGTCGCCGCCGCCGAGACGCTGACGCAGTCGGGCGTGACCGCCGTGGTGTGCTCGCCGCTGGTCCGGGCCCGCGAGAGCGCCGACCTCGTCGCCGCGCACCTGGGGCTCGACGTCGTGGAGGACCCGCTGCTCGTCGAGCGCGGCCTCGACGAGACGGTCGAGGACGTCCTGGGGCGGATCAGGACCTTCCTCGCCCGGCCGCCGCTCGACAGCACCGTCGTCGTGAGCCACGGCGACCTCATCGCCTACGCCCACGCCCTCCTGACGGGGTCGGCGCCGAGCCTGCCCGCGAACGCCGAGGTCCGGGTGACGGTGTCGTGACCCTCGACGCCTGGCGGCTCGCCGTCGGCACGCTCAGCGCGTGGCCGGTGCGGCCACCGCGCACCGTCGACCGCGACGTCGCCGGGCGGGCCATGCTGCTCGCGCCGTTGGCCGTGCTCCCGCTCGCCGTGGCGGCCACCCTGCTCGTGCTGGTCGCCGACGCCGCCGGTCTCGCACCGCTCGTGACGGGCCTGCTCGTCGTCGCGCTGCTCGCGCTCGGCACCCGCGCGTTCCACCTCGACGGCCTGGCCGACACCGCGGACGGCCTCACGTCGTCGTACGAGCGCGAGCGCACGCTCGCCGTCATGCGCTCCGGCGACGTCGGGCCGGCCGGGGCCGCGGCCCTCGTGCTCGTGCTCGGGCTGCAGGCCGCGGGCGTCGCGGCGCTCGCCGCCTCCGACGCGGCCCTCGTCGTCGGCGCGGCCGTGCTGCTGTCGCGGGGGACCCTCGCGCTCGCCTGCGCCCGACCGGTGCCGGCCGGCGAGGGCTCCAGGCTCGGCGCCACGGTCGCGGGCACCGTGCCGGTGGTCGCCGCCGTGGCCGCCCTCCTGGTCTGGACCGCTCTGCTCGTGGGCAGCGGCCTGCTCGTCGACGTGCCGTGGTGGCGCACCCTCGTCGCCGCCGGCGTCGCCGTGGTCGTCCTGGCGCTGCTCCTGCTGCGGGCCCGGCGCCGGCTCGGCGGGGTCACCGGCGACGTGCTCGGTGCCGGGGTGGAGCTGACGCTCGCGGCGGTCCTGGTGGTGCTGTCGTGACGGCACCGAGCGCGAGGGCCGCCGGACTCGTCCTGGGCTTCGCCGCCGACCGTCTCCTCGGCGACCCGCAACGACTCCACCCGGTCGCCGGGTTCGGTCGCGCGGCAGCCGCCCTCGAACGTCGCACCTACGCCGACCGACGACCCGCGGGCGTCGTCCACGTCGGCCTGCTCGTCGGCGGCAGCGCGCTGGCGGGCGTCGTCGCGCAGGCCACGGCGAGGCGTCGCGGGTCGCTCGCCGAGACGCTGGTGGTGGCCGGCTGCACCTGGGCCGTCCTCGGCGGTCGCTCCCTCGAGCGCGAGGCGCTCGCCGTGCACGACCACCTCGTCGCCGACGACCTGCCGGCGGCCCGCCGGCGCGTCACGCACCTCGTCGGCCGCGACCCCAGCGTCCTCGACGCCGGCGGCGTCGCGCGCGCCACCGTCGAGTCGGTGGCCGAGAACACCTCCGACGCGGTCGTCGCCCCGCTCGTGGCCGGCGCCGTCGCCGGGGTGCCGGGCCTGCTCGCGTACCGCGCCGCGAACACGCTCGACGCCATGGTCGGGCACCGCACGCCGCGTCTCGAGCGGTTCGGGTGGGCCGCCGCCCGCCTCGACGACCTGCTCAACCTCGTGCCCGCCCGGTTGTCCGCCGCGCTCGCCGCCGTCGCCGCGCCGCTCGTCGGCGGCAGCCCCACGGCAGCCGTCCGCGCCTGGGCGCGCGACGCCCGGCACCATCCCAGCCCCAACGCGGGCCCCGTCGAGGCGGCCTTCGCCGGGGCGCTCGGCGTGCAGCTGGGCGGCGTCAACGTCTACTTCGGCCGCACGGAGGACCGGCACACGCTGGGCGACGGACGCCCCGTCGCGCCCGCCGACGTCGCCCGCGCCACGCGGCTCGCGCTGCTGGTCGACGTCGGGGCGCTGCTCAGCTGCGTGCTCGTGCCCAGGCTGCTGCGTCGTCGACGTCGCTGACCGTCTCGACGCCCTCGGGCGGCGCCGGGCGACGCACGACCACCACGGCGGCACCGCGCTCCGCGGCCACGTCGAGCTTGGCCACGGTGTGCTCGCCGCCGGAGTCCTTCGTGACGACCACGTCGACGTCATGCTCCGCGAGCAGCGAGCGCTCCGACGCGAGGTCGTAGGGCCCGCGGCTCTGCAGCAGCGTCCAGGCCGGCGGCAGCGGCACCTCGGGCTCGTCGACCACCCGCACCAGTGCGGGCACGTCGCGCAGCGGCTCGACGAACGGGGCGAGCCCCTGCCGCCCGATGCTCAGGAACGGCCGGCGCCCCAGCCTCGCGGTCGCCGCGGCGGCCTCCTCGTGCGAGTCGACCCAGTGCCAGCCGTCGGCGTCCGGTCGGGTCGCCCAGCCCGGACGCTCGAGCCGCAGCAGCGGCACGCCCTCGGCCGCGCAGGCCAGCGCGGCGTTGCGCGAGATGCCCGCCGCGAACGGGTGCGTCGCGTCGACCACCGCGGTCACGTCCTCGTCGCGCAGGTAGGCCCGCAGGCCGTCGACGCCGCCGAAGCCGCCGATGCGGGTCTCGCCCACAGGCATCCGCGGCCGGGCGACGCGGCCGGCCAGCGACGACGTGAACCGCAGTCCCTCGAGCGAGCGCGCGAGCGCACGGGCCTCGGCCGTGCCTCCCAGCAGCAGCATCATGCGACGCTCCCCGCTCCCGGGGGCAGCAGCGGCAGGTCGGCGGGTGCGCCGTCGCGGGCGAGCGTCCAGAGCGCGTCGACGTCGAGGTGCGCCTCTACGAGGTCGCCCAAGCGGTCCAGCCGCGCCTCGCGCAGCGCCCCGAAGGACACGTCGGAGTCCGGCAGGGTCGTGCCCGCCGCAGCCGCCACCTCCGCGAGGAACGCGTGCCGGAACGCGTCGCCCTCGAGGCTGCCGTGCCACATCGTGCCCATCACCGCGCCGCGTCGTGCGCCGGCCAGGAACTCCTCGTCGGCACCCCGTGTGATCCGGCCGTGGTGGATCTCGTAGCCCGACGTGGTCGCGCCCAGCGCCTCGCCGACGGGGAGCCGGAGCACCTTCTCCGTGCCGAAGGTCGTCTCCACGTCGAGCAGCCCCAGACCCTCGACGCTGCGCGGCGTCGACGCCTCGACCGCGTCAGGGTCGTGCACCTGCCGGCCGAGCATCTGGAACCCGCCGCAGATCCCCAGCACCGGGCGCCCGGCCCGCGCGTGCGCGACGACGGCGCGGTCCAGGCCCCGGGACCGGAGCCACGCCAGGTCGTCGATGGTGGCCCGGGTGCCCGGCAGCACCACCAGGTCGGCGTCGGCGACGTCGCGCGGGTCGGACACGAACACCACGTCGACCCCGGGCTCCACGCCGAGGGCGTCGACGTCGGTGAAGTTGCTGATCCGGGGCAGTCGCACCACCGCGACCCGCAGGGCCCCCGCGGTGCCGGAGCGCCTCCCCTCCAGGTCGAGCGCGTCCTCGGAGTCGAGCCACAGCGTCGGGTCCCACGGGAGCACCCCCAGGAACGGCCGACCGGTGAGCTCCGTCAGCCGGCCGAGGCCCGGCTCCAGCAGCGAGACCTCCCCGCGGAACTTGTTGACCACGAACCCCGCCACGAGCGCCTGGTCGGCCGCGTCGAGCAGGGCCACCGTTCCGTGCAGCGCGGCGAACAGCCCGCCGCGGTCGATGTCGCCCACCACGACCACCGGCATCCGCGCGTGCTGCGCGAGCCCGAGGTTCACGTAGTCCGACGCGCGCAGGTTGATCTCGGTCGGCGAACCGGCACCCTCGGCCACGACCACGTCGTGCCGCGCGGCCAGGTCGTCGAACGCCGCGTGGGCCGCCTGCGCGAGGTGGCGCCGCCCCTCGACGAAGTCCGTCGCGTCCACGACCCCGCCGGGCCGACCCATGACCACGGCATGGCTGCGCCGGTCGCTGCCCGGCTTCAGGAGTACCGGGTTCATCGCCACCTCCGGGGTGGCGCGGGCCGCGAGCGCCTGCACCCACTGGGCCCGGCCGATCTCACCGAAGCCGGCGTCGGCGTCGTGCCCCAGCGGGACGACCATCGAGTTGTTCGACATGTTCTGCGCCTTGTAGGGCGCGACCCGGAGGCCGCGGCGCGCGAACGCCCGGCAGATCCCCGTGGTGACCACGCTCTTGCCGGCGTCGGAGGTGGTGCCGGCGACCAGCAGCCCAGGTGTGCGCATCGGGGCCAGCGTAGGCGGTGCCCGCTGGTTCCCATCAACTGATGGGAACCAGCAGCTCACCATGGTTCCCTCCGCTCCCCATCGGGATCATCCGCAGGTGAGCGAGGGAGAACCATGGTGAGTGGACGGCGCGGGCCGCAGACTGTCCCCATGCGTGCCGTCGTCTGCCACGAGCAGGACCTCCAGGTGACCGAGCTGCCCGATCCCGTGCCCGGCCCCGGCCAGGTGCTCCTGAGGGTGCTGCGCACCGGCATCTGCGGGTCCGACCTGCACGCCCGCGTGCACAGCGACGCCACCGCCGACATGGCTGCCGAGGTCGGCTACGACCACTTCATGCGGTCCGGCTCACCCGTCGTCCTCGGCCACGAGTTCGTCGGCGAGGTCGTGTCCTACGGTCCGCGCACCCGCGGTCGGTGGAAGCCGGGCACCCGCGTCGTGTCGATGCCGCTGCTCGAGACCGACGACGGGCTGCACATGACCGGCCTGTCGCCGCACGCGCCCGGCGGCTACGCCGAGCTGATGGTCGTCTCGGAGGCGGTCACGTTCGAGGTGCCCGACGGCGTCGACGTCGAGCACGCCGCCACCACCGAGCCGCTCGCCGTCGCCTGGCACGCCGTGCGCAAGGGTCGGGTGGGCCGCAAGGACGTCGCCGTCGTCGTCGGCTGCGGACCGATCGGCCTCGCCGTCGTCCTCATGCTGAAGGCGCACGGCGTGCGGACCGTGGTGGCCAGCGACTACTCCCCAGGCCGACGCGCGCTGGCCGAGCGGTGCGGCGCCGACGTCGTCGTCGACCCGGCGGTTGAGTCCCCGTGGGACCGCTTCGCCGACGACTCGCGCTACCTGACGACCGCGCCCGACCTCATGCAGCTCGGGATGAGCACCATGAAGCGGCTGCGGGCCGTCCCGTTCCTGCCGTGGCCACGGGTGTTCCAGGCGGCCGAGAAGCTGGGCGCGCTCCCGACCGGCCCGGTCGTCTTCGAGTGCGTGGGCGTGCCCGGCATCATCGAGCAGGTCGTCACCGCGGCTCCGCTGCAGTCGCGCATCGTCGTGGTCGGGGTGTGCATGGAGCCCGACACGTTCCGGCCCTCGATGGCGATCAACAAGGAGGTCGAGCTGCGCTTCGCGTTCTGCTACGACCCGGCCGAGTTCCACGCCACGCTGCAGATGATCGCCGACGGCACGGTCGACCCCTCGCCGCTGCTCACCGGCACCGTGGGCCTCGACGAGGTCGCCGACGCGTTCGGCTGGCTCGCCGACCCCGAGCAGCACGCCAAGATCCTGGTCGACCCGAGCCGCTGACATCGCTGCGGTCCCACGATTCCCAGGGCGGCATGGGAATCGTGGGACCGCAGTCGTGTCAGGGCGCGTCGGTGGGGCGGGGGAGCGTGAACGGGACGCTGGGCGGCGCCCACTCCTCCTTGCCGAGCCGGGTCATCGGAGCCAGCCGGTCGAACTCGGGGTGGCCGTCGACGAGCACGTGGTCGGCGACGCTGAACAGCAGCACCTCGGCGAGCACGAGGGTGGAGTCGCCGAGCTCCGTGGTCGAGTGCAGCCGGCACTCGATCGACGCGGGGGAGTCGACGACGCGCCGCGGCGCGACCAGCTCGCTCGGCTCGGTGGCCAGCCCCAGTGCCTCGGCCTCGTCGATGCCGTGCTCGTACGGCGCGCTCGACCCGTTGACGGCGTCGGTGAGCGGCTGCGTCGCTAGGTTCACGACCAGCTCGCCGGTCTCGCGCACGTTGCGCAGCGTGTCCTTCTCGCCCACCGACGTGAACGCGAGGATCGGCGGGTTCGCGCACGCGACCGTGAAGAACGAGTGCGGTGCCAGGTTGCCCCGGCCCTGCGCGTCGACCGTGCTGATCCAGGCGATGGGTCGGGGGACGACGAGGGCGGTCATCAGCCGGTACGGCTCGACCCCCTCGTCGCCCACGACGAGCCTGGTGCGCAGGCTCACGGCGCGAGGGTGGCGACGTCGATGACGGCGCGGTAGCGGACGTCGCCGTCGACGACCTTGTCGTAGTACTCGTCGACCTGGTCGGCCGAGATGACCTCGACGGTGGCGGTGATGTCGTGCTCGGCGCAGAAGTCGAGCATCTCCTGCGTCTGCGGCAGACCGCCGACCATCGAGCCCTCGACCGCGCGACGCATGGTGAGCAGCGAGAACGCGCCGACCTCGAGCGCGTCGCTCGGGGCGCCGAGGTTGATCATCCGGCCGCCACGGTCGAGCAGGCCGAGGTACTCATCGAGCGGCACGGAGGCGCCGACGGTGTTGAGGATGATGTCGAAGGAGCCGCGCAGCTTCTTCAGCGCACCCTTCTCCTCGGTGGCGACGTACTCCGACGCGCCGAACGCGAGGCCGTCCTCCTTCTTGGCGTCGGTGCGGCTCAGCACGGTGACCTTCGCGCCGAGCGCGGCAGCGATCTTGACGGCCACGTGGCCGAGCCCGCCCATGCCGATGACGCCGACGCGCGAGCCCTCGGTGACGCCGTGGCGCACCAGCGGGGCGTACGTCGTGATGCCGGCGCACAGCAGCGGCGTCGTGCCGGCGAGGTCGACGCCGTCGGGCACCTTCACCGCGAAGTGGTCGCGGACGACGACCTGCTCGCTGTAGCCGCCGTAGGTCACCTCGCCGTCGTAGGTCTTGGCGGAGTAGGTCTGCACGACGCCCTGGTCGCAGAACTGCTCCTCGCCGTCCTTGCAGGCGTCGCACTCCAGGCAGGAGTCGACGAAGCAGCCGACGCCCACCGTGTCGCCGACGGCGTGCGTGGTGACGTCGGACCCGACCTCCTCGACCGAGCCGATGATCTCGTGACCGGGCGTCATCGGGAAGATCCCGGCGCCCCACTCGTCGCGCGCCTGGTGGATGTCGGAGTGGCAGATCCCGGCGTACTTGATCTTGATGCGCACGTCGTTCGGCTTCAGGTCACGTCGCTCGAGGTCGACGGTCTCGAACGGCTTGCCGGCGTCGGGGACGGACAGGGCGGAGACGGTGGTAGTCATGTCGTCCACGGTAGGCACGCCCCCCGACCCCCGCAGCGCGAGCGACCAGCATCACGGCCGGATTCCTCGCCCAGCGGAACGTGCCGCTGGTCGAGTGCCTCCACGAGCGCTAGCGAGGGGAGGTGTATCGAGACCACTCTGGGCTGTCGCTGGGGGCTGGCTTGCGCTGCTCCGTTGCCGGATGGTCTCGATACGCAGCGACGAGCTCGCTGGCGCTCGCCGTCGCCGCTACTCGACCAGCGGAACGTTCCGCTGGTCGAGTAGTCGACGCCGCGACGAAGGAGCTGGCGGAGGCGTATCGAGACCATTCCAAGCGGGCGCTGGGAGTCAAGCCACGCTGAGCCGTTGCCGGGTGGTCTCGATACGCATCCACGGCGCTCGTTCCTCGCGCGTGGCCGCTACTCGACCAGCGAACCCACCGTTGGTCGAGTAGGCGGGTCCGGCGAGGAACGAGCCTGGGCTTGACGTATCGAGACCACTCCAAGCGTTCGCTGTGGGTCGGCTCGCGCTGGGCCGTTGCCGGGTGGTCTCGATACGTCCGAGCCTCGCAAGCTCGCTCGGACTACTCGACCAGCGGGACCTTCCGCTGGTCGGGGGGAGGTGTGTCGAGACCACTCCAAGCTTCCGCTGGGGGTCGGTTCGCGCTGGGCCGCTGCCGGGTGGTCTCGACATACGGCACGGACGGTGTCGCTGGGCGAGTCGCGACGCGGCACTACGCTGGGGGCATGTCGTCGCAGCTGACCGTCGCCGAGGCCGCCGCGTTGCTCGGCGTGGCGACGGCGGAGGTGCACCGGCTCATCGCGACCGGGCGGGTCGAGCACCAGCTGGCCTGCTCCGGACGGTGCGAGCTGCTCGTCAGCGCCGAGTCGGTCGAGGCGCTGCGGTCGGCCGCCGGTCGGGCCTGACCTCGACGGTCGTCGCCCTCCTGGGTCGGCGCGCCGGGGCCGCGGTCCCGTGCTTCGATGAGGACGACGACGAGGACGCAGGAGGCATCACATGGGCAGGTTCGACGGCGACGTCGTGATCGTGACGGGCGGCGGGTCCGGCATCGGGGCCGCGACGGCGCGCCGCTTCGCGTCCGAGGGGGCGACGGTGGTCGTCGCGGGACGCCGCGAGGAGAAGCTGCGCGAGGTCGCCGAGTCCGCCGACGGCACCGTCGTGCCGCACCGCTGCGACGTCAGCGACGTGGCGGCGGTCGAGGAGCTCGTCGCCTCGACCGTCGAGACCCACGGCCGGCTCGACGTGCTCGTCAACAACGCCGGCATCGGACCGTCCGGGCCCGTGCCCGACGTCGACCGCGACGCCTGGGACGAGACGCTGGCGATCGTCCTCGGCGGCGTGTTCCACACGTCCCGCGCGGCGCTGCCCCACCTGCTCGAGACGCGCGGCAGCATCGTCAACGTCTCGTCGGTCTCCGGGGTCGGGGGCGACTGGGGCGCCGCCGCCTACAACGCGGCGAAGGGCGGCGTCACGAACCTCACCAGGGCCATGGCGCTCGACCACGCCGAGGCGGGGGTGCGGGTGAACGCGGTCGCACCGAGCCTGACGAAGTCGGAGATGACGGCGGGGATGGCCGACGACCAGGAGCTGCTCGACCGCTTCTGGGACCGGCTCCCGCTCGGCCGCGCGGCCGAGCCCGAGGAGGTCGCGTCGGTGATCGCCTTCCTCGCGAGCGACGACGCCTCGTTCGTCAACGGCGTCGTGCTGCCGGTCGACGGCGGCCTCACGGCGTCGAACGGGCAGCCCCGCCTGGGCTGAGGTCACGGTCCGGGCCCGCGACCCGGACCCACCTTCGAGGGTGTCGGCGCCGCACGCGACGGGCGCAGTCTCGAGGCGGCCGCCTGCCGAGGCGGCTCCGACTCGTGAAGGAGACCCCCATGACCCTCCAGGCGCGCCCGACGGACGTGGTCGACGACCTGCTGGCGACGTACGCCGACGTCGGCGCGGACGCGGCCTACCTCGCGTGCGACCGGCACGACCCGGCCGCGACCGCGTTCGTGCTCGTCGACGACGACCTCGTCGCGACGACGTTGACGTACGGCGAGCTCGCCGAGGAGTCGCGACGGATGGCGGCCCTGCTGCGCGAGCACGGTGTCGCGCGCGGCGACCGCGTGCCGGTGCTGCTGGGCAAGCGACGTGAGCTGCCCGTGACGCTGCTGGCGCTGTGGCGCCTCGGTGCCGTGCACGTGCCGCTGTTCACGGCGTTCGCCACCGGTGCGATCCGCACGCGGGTGGAGGGGTCGTCGGCCCGCGTCGTCGTCACCGAGCCCGACCAGCGCAGCAAGCTCGACCCGCTGCCGGGGCTCGACGTGCTGGAGGTGGGCCCGGCGCTCGAGCACGAGCTGTCGACCGTCGAGCCGGTCGCCGAGCGGGTGGCGGTCGGCGGCGACGGCACGATCATGCAGCTGTTCACCAGCGGCACGACCGGCAGCCCGAAGCCGGTCACGGTGCCGCTGCGCGCGCTGGCGTCGTTCCACGTCTACCTGCAGCTGTCGCTCGACGTGCGCGAGGACGACGTGTTCTGGAACGCCGCCGACCCGGGCTGGGCGTACGGCCTCTACTACGGGCTGGCTGGTCCTCTCGTGGCCGGTCGGCCCAACGTGCTGCACACCGCCGGGTTCACGCCGGCCGGGACGGTCGCGGTCGTCGAGCGCCTCGGCGTCACGAACTTCGCCGGCGCCCCGACGATGTACCGCGCCATCAGCAAGAGCGGTCTCGTCGAGCACCTGCCGCTGCGGCGGGCGTCGTCGGCGGGCGAGCCCCTGACCCCGG
>Ga0172376_10008821_pt1 | contig 10481 bp, 10 predicted proteins | sample Lak35m_FD_121114 | JGI IMG/M metagenome (GOLD analysis project Ga0172376, IMG submission 121114) | Freshwater microbial communities from Kabuno Bay, South-Kivu, Congo - kab_092012_35m | ecosystem: Environmental > Aquatic > Freshwater > Lake | place: Democratic Republic of the Congo: South-Kivu... | reverse complement strand
TGTCTAAACAGAAAGAGTTGTTTCATTATCGTCTTTCAATAAGTTTTTTAGTTCATTCATATTAAGCTGCTTTTGTTTATTAAGAAACTTTTTCGAATAGTCAGTAAAAAAGGAGTGACTATCAAAAAAAATCAAAGTTTGTTTTATAAAATCATAGTCGCTTATTTTTTTGTTTATCTTAGCAAGAATTTCTTTTTTGTATAATGCATTTCGATTTGTAAACTCAATTGTACCTGCATGAAATAAATCAGCATCACAAATAATTTTTTGAAGTAATGTTCTTGGCTTTTGTGGAACACGAGTAGCTAAAATACAACCCACAACTTTTTTGATTTTATATTTAGGAAAATTCTCGCTTAGCAAAAAATCTTCAGCTATTTCAGCACTTTTCACTTCATGATTCACGTGAGTAATTACATGATAGATATCATGAAACCATGCAGCGATTAATAATATTTCTTTGTCTTCCGCAGATATTTTTAGATAATTTGCAATAATTTCAGAATGCTCAACCACTTCTCTGATATGATTAATATTATGATAATACAGATTAGAATTTGCTGCACTAAAATAATTTTCAACAAAGGCATCACTTTTATTAAATAAATTGTTCATAATTAGAGTATTATTATTTTTAAATTAATCAAATATAAAAAACCTCAACAAAGATAAAAAAATGAAAACACCAAAATATTATTATAACCAAACAGGAATCGTACCTATTTTAGTAAAAGGCAATGACATAAAAATTTGTTTAATTACTTCACGAAAAAAGAAAAATTGGATACTCCCTAAAGGCATACAGGAACCAGGAAAAACATTTATTCAAATTGCAGAAGAAGAAGCATTTGAAGAAGCTGGATTAAAGGGAAAAGTGTTTTCAAAACTTATTGGCACCGCAGAAAATCCTAAGTGGAAAGGAATCTGTAAAATAAATTATTATCTAATGTTAGTTGGTGAAATGTATACTATTTATCCTGAAAATTTCCGAGAGAGAAATTTTGTCGATTTAAAAGAAGCAAAAAAAATTCTACCGAGAAAGATTTTTAAAATTGTTAAACGGGCATTTAACTATTATTTAGAACAACAACTTACTTGAGAAAATTTATCCATTTTTGGACTTAACATAGGAATTCCAAGATTCAATCCGCGAAGAATAAATAGAATAGCAAGCAGCACTGTAAGAGCAGGAAGCAACTTGTTAATCTTTGTTCTTAGCTCAGCATTAATAAATCCACCGAAAAGAGAGGTTGCAAACATTATAGGCACTGTTCCCAAACCAAAAAAAGCCATAAAAATTGCTGATGAAAAAACATTTCCCAAGCTAATAGCAGCCGCTAATCCAACATATACAAAGCCACAAGGAAGCAATCCATTTACAATGCCAAAGATAAAAAGATTTGAGATTTTTGCAGCACCAACAAGTTTTGAAAAACTTATCTTTACAAAATCATTCAACCAGCGAATAAAAAATATTTTGTTAAAATAATTTTTTATTTCTGAGGGAAGAAATACAGAAAATAAAATTATTACTCCAAATGCAACAGAAGCATATTGCTGCGCACCAATAACAATTACTTTTTGACCCAGAGCGCCGAGAATTATTCCCAGCAAAGTATAAGTAACCACTCTACCAAGATTATACATCCATCTTCCAACAATTAGCTCAGTTCGCGAAACATAATCAATCGGAAGAGCAAGAACGATAGGTCCGCACATACCAATACAATGAAAACTTCCCAATAAGCCAATAATAAAGCCACCAAACACTTCCATCAATTCACCATTAAGTTTTTTATAGTTAAATAAGTAACATTTTTAACTTGCCAATCAACCGATATTTTCCACAAACCCTTTGCCACAGCTGATAAAGGAACTTCGTGATTTAAAGAATCATCGGTTGAAATTTTAACACTAAAATCTTTCTTGCTGTCATCAGGTCGGAAGAAGATTATTTTGCCAGAAATTTGTTCCAGTCCGAATAATTTAGGGAAAGAGATTTTTAGTTTATCAGCCGAGACAACGAAATTAATTTTTTCGGGAAGTTGAGCATAACGATTTAATTTATCTATCTCATACTGATGTTTTAATTCGCGCTCGTAATAATTATCAGAAACTAGATTTACATCCATAGTAAAAGAAAAGGCAACAGTGGCAAGAATTACTACCATAAATACAAGATAAGAGACAAGCAAGCCTTTTCCCCATCCGAATTTCACTTTACTTCCGTTCTATCAACTTTACCAAGAAATGACGTTTTAATAACGTCGATTGCTTTTCCTCTTGTCATTACCGCAATTTCAAGCGGAGTATTGAGTTTGTGAATTTTTGATTTATCTAAAATGATTAAAAATTTCCCTTCAGCAACACCTTGCGGTTTGATATCAAGATTTGCGCCGATAAGTTTAATTTCACCGTCAATATTTTTTAATTCCAATTCGGCTGGTAAATAATCAAATGTTTTGTTGACAATTTTTAGATCATACAAATTGCTAATTCTATTATTTGGCTGCTCTTGATATAAAATGCCGGGTGTTCTCAGAATAGTAAGTTCAAATTTGGATCTGTTCAATAATAAAGCTAAGACAAGAGTAATCAATAAAATTAGTACTATGGTGTAGCTGATTGATCGGGGAGTTAATAGCGAACGGACATGATTTTCAATTTCATTTTTTGATGCATAACGAATTAAACCACGCGGCTTTTTTATTTTGTCCATTACATCATCACAAGCGTCCACACAAGCGGTACAATTCACACATTCAAGCTGTGTTCCATTACGAATATCAATGCCTGTTGGACAAACATCAACACACATATGACAATTGATACAGTCACCCTTGTTTGACTGATCTTCGCCTTTTCTGATTTTACCGCGAGGCTCACCACGCTTGTAATCATAAGCAATCACGACAGAGTTTGCGTCAAGCATAACTCCTTGCAATCTTCCGTAAGGGCAAACAAGAGTACAGGCCTGCTCTCTGAATTTAGAAAAGACAAAATAGAAAACAGTAGAAAAAATTATCATGCTTGTAAAACCGCTTGTATGTTTTGAAACAGGCTCGCTGATAATCTTAAATAATTCATCAATGCCAATTATGTATGAAAGAAAAGTGTTTCCTATTACAAAGGAAATCGCCCAAAATATAGCATGCTTTGAAAATTTTTTAATAAACTTGCTTCCATTCAAGGGTTGTTTGTCGAGAGCTAATTGCTGCTTCCAATCACCTTCTATCCAATATTCAATTTTACGAAAAACCGTTTCCATAAAAACCGTCTGAGGGCAAATCCAACCGCAGAAAACTCGACCATAAACAACAGTAAATAGAAAAACACTTACAATCGTAGAGATCATAGCCAGTACAAACAAATGAAAATCATGCGGCCCAAAAGGTATTCCAAAAACAATAAATTTTCTTTCGAGTAAATTCAACAAAATAAAAGGATGTCCGTTAATTTTTATAAACGGTGCGCCAAAAAGAAAGAGCAGCAGAAAAAAACTTAAAATAGTGCGGGCATTATAATATCGCCCAGAAGGCTTTTTGGGATAAATCCAAATTCGCTTACCTTCTTTCGTTACGGTTGCAAGTTCATCTCTGAACTTTTCAGATTTTTGTTCAGGCATTTTATTTCAATTTTGTTATGAGTTTGCCTTTTTTAATGAATCACTTTGCTCAACATAAACATTTCCCTCAGGTGCTTTTGCGTTTAATGGATTTGTTCCATGCAAAGAAATTACATAGCTCCCGACTGCCTGCATTTGATTTGGAGTCAATTGAGTTTGCCAGCTAATCATGCCTTTCGAGGGAACGCCATTTTTGATAGTCAAATAAATATTTTTAATTCCACCGCCATGAATCCAGTAATCGTCTGTCAGGTTCGGACCAACCAAACCCTCTCCATTCTGTCCATGACAAGCAACACAGTTTTTCTGAAAAACATCTTTTCCATCCTGCAAAGCAGAAGCATCAGTTAATGCAGTTACTGTTTCTTCATTTAGCAATGCACCAGTTTTAAGTAAAATTTGCTTTTGCAAAAGCGCAGCTTGAATCTCCTCGTTATACTCCTGCTCCATAACATTTCCAGCACCAATAATATGAAACTTAACAAGATAAATTGCGGCAAAAATTATTGCTCCCCAAAACAAAGCATGAAACCATGGTGGAATATGATTATCAAGCTCTTTTATTCCATCGTAATTGTGATCAAGAAGTATTTCCTGTTCTTTCTCTATAGGAGTAGATTTTGTAATAAAGAGCAATGCTTTTTTAATAGGAAGAAGAAAAGTATCTCCAGCAAAGTCATTTTTTTCTGAATAAACAAAAGCCAGCCAACCAATAAACACAATTAAAATCAAAGTGAGTATCAACATTGCTTTTGCAACTCTCATCAAATCAGAATCAAGTTCTCCACCAGCTGCAAATAGGTTGGTGAACATAAAGAAAAACACAATTAAATTGAATAATTTATTTTTTGTTTTCATAATCGAACTCGGATAAATTATTTTTAGATAGATTTTCTAATGGAAGGTTTTCCATTTTTGATATATAATTTTTATCGGCGCGGGAAACCCAAATTACTATTCCAATGAACATCGGAAGAAAGATGAACATTGAAATTACAGGATAAATATAAACGCCGTCAATATTGCTTAATAAGTTTGAAAACATATAAACCTTAATTATTGTTTTTCGTTTTTATGTCTGTTCCTAACCGCTGTAAATACGCAATCAATGCGATAATTTCCTTCTGAGGCTCAATTATAACGCCATTATTCAGCAGATCATCAGAAATTGATTCAGCTTGTTTCATTAAATCATCATTTGCGAAATTTTCATATCCTTTTTCATAAGGAACACCAAGCGTTTGCATCACGGTAATCTTTTTTGGCGTTGTAGAAGTATTCAAATCCTGCTTTAACAACCATGGATATGGAGGCATTATTGATCCGGGTGACATTGATCTGGGATTTTCAAGATGTAGATAATGCCAGAGATTAGAATATTTTCCTCCTTCACGATGCAAATCTGGTCCTGTTCTTTTTGATCCCCATAAAAATGGATGGTCATAAACAAATTCGCCAGCCTTAGAATATTCGCCATATCTTTCTGTTTCGGATCTAAATGGACGAACCATTTGCGAATGACAAGAATTGCAAGCTTCGCGTATGTAAATATCTCTACCCTGTAATTCAAGAGGTGTATATGGTTTAACACTTGCAATTGTAGGAACATTTGATTTTACTAAAAACGTTGGAACAAACTCAACAAAACCACCAACCAATATAGCAACTGTAGCAAGAAGAGTAAATTGAATCGGTCTTTTTTCAAGCCAACGATGAATTAATCCTATTCGCAGAGAGTCTTTTTCTTTAATCAAAGCCGGAGCTTCAGCAAACTCTTCATTAATAAATGTTCCAAGTTTGGCTGTCATTAGCAAATTATATATCAAAAGAAATACTCCAGATAAATAGATTAAACCAGCCACCGATCTAATAATATACATAGGAACGATTTGCAAAACAGTTTCAAGAAAATTTGGATACTGCAGAATTCCGAGAGGAGTAAATTGTTTCCACATTAATGATTGAGCTAAACCTGCCCAATACATTGATGAAGCGTACATTACAATTGCAAGTGTACCAAGCCAAAAATGAGCATTGGCAAGTTTCTTGGAATAAAGTTCTGTTCCAAAAAGTTTTGGTACAAGCCAGTACAGCATTCCAAACGAAAGAAATCCATTCCAGCCAAGAGCACCGACATGAACATGAGAAACTATCCAGTCTGTATAATGTAACAAAGCATTTACATTCTTAAGCGAAAGCATAGGACCTTCGAATGTTGCCATTCCATAAGCGGTAACAGCCACAACCATGAATTTTAATATAGGATTATCTCGCACTCTATCCCACGCACCACGTAACGTTAAAAGACCATTTAACATTCCTCCCCACGATGGGGCAATTAACATTAAAGAGAAAACCGTACCAAGTGACTGAGCCCAATCAGGCAATGAAGTATATAGTAAATGATGCGGACCAGCCCAGATATAAATAAATATCAAAGCCCAGAAATGCAGAATTGATAAACGATAGGAATAAATAGGTCGATTCGCAGCTTTAGGAAGATAATAATACATCAAGCCTAAAAAGGGAGTAGTAAGAAAAAATGCTACGGCATTATGCCCATACCACCATTGAACAAGAGCATCTTGCACGCCGGCATAGAGTGGATATGATTTTAATAGCGTTACAGGAATTTCCAAAGAATTTACTATATGCAAAACAGCTACAGTAATAAAAGTTGCAAGATAAAACCAAATTGCAACATACATGTGTTTTTCGCGGCGCTTGATAATTGTACCAATCATATTAATGCCAAACACAACCCAAACAAGGGTAATTAAAATATCTATGGGCCATTCAAGTTCTGAATATTCTTTTGAAGTTGTGATTCCACTTACAAGAGTTACTGCCGCAAGAACAATTATTGTTTGCCAACCCCAGAAGTGAATTCTTCCAAGAGCTTTACTAAACATACTTGCTTTGCAAAGTCGAGGAAGAGAATAATAAATTCCAGCAAAAATTGCATTTCCGACAAAGGCGAAAATTACAGCGTTTGTATGCAAAGGACGAAGCCTTCCGAAAGTTGTGTATTGCAGTCCAAGATTTAGCGCTGGAAAATAAAGTTGAGTGGCAATGATAACACCAACCAGCATACCAACAATTGCCCATAAAACGGTTGCAAATACAAATAACCTTACAATTCTGTTGTCATAACTGAATTTTTCAATATTCATTTATGTTTTCCTGATTTTGTTTCGAGATTTTTAATTTATCTTCAAATAAGATTCTGATTGCAGGAGTATGTTTATCACTAAATTGCCCTGATTTTACTGCCCATAAATAGGCTATCAAAAATCCAACAGCAACAATAAGCGAAGCGCCGATTAATATTAAAATCACTTCCAATTTGTTAGTCCAATTAGTTTTGCTTTTAAGTTTACAGCAAGAGTTGTAAAAACCACAACCGAGACAGAGCTCAAAGGCATCAGAATAGCAGCCACTACAGGAGAAAGATTCCCCTTGAGCGCAAAATAGAAACCGATAATATTATATAAAAATGAAATCACAAAACTTATAATTATAATTTTCATACTCGTTTTTGAAAAACTAATAAAATCATTTAACAAATAAAAGGACTCTGAGTCCAAAATACCATCACAAGCTGGTGAAAAGTTATTAATATTCTCTGAAACAGAAATGCCAACATTGCTTTGAGCCAAAGCGCCAGCGTCATTCAAACCATCGCCGAGCATTAAAACAAAATCTTTTTTTACCTGACACTTTTTTATGAATTCTAATTTATCGAACGGTGATTGATTAAACAGAATATTTTCAGAGTGAGTAAATATTTTTCGCAATGTCTTTTCTTCGGAATTATTATCACCCGAAAGAACAGATAAATTAAATCTACTGACTAATTTTTCTATTACAGCATCAAGACCGGGTCGATACTTGTTGTTCACTGAAAAAAATCCACGAAAAACGGAATCTATCTTAATGAAAATATTTGTTGCTTTGTTAAGGAAATCCTCACTAATCTGTAAAAATTCAGCCGAACCAATTTGCACGAAATGACCATTAACATTGCCTGAAATTCCTTTCCCGGGAAATTCTTGGTAATTATCTACGGAAAAAAAATCATTAACTTTTAGCCTATGTGTAATTTGTCTGCTTAAAGGATGAGATGAATTTTTTGTGAGCGAAACAATAATTTTCTTTTCATCAAACGATAGCCCGATACCAACAAAACCTAATTCTGAATGTCCGGATTCGGTAATCGTGCCGGTTTTATCAAACACAATATGATTTACTTTTGATAACTTTTCGAGTACATCGACATTTTTGATGTAGAATTTTTTTCTGCCAAAAATTCTCATTGTGTTGCCAAGCGTAAACGGAGTAGATAATGCAAGTGCACAAGGGCAGGCAATTATAAGAACTGCTGTAAAAGCATTGAAAGCCTTATTAATGTCTGTTGAAAGCCAAAAAAAGAAACCTAAAAGTGCAACGCCAAAGACAAGGAAAGTAAAATATTTGCTTACTGCGTTTACAATATTATTAATGTTACTATCAAAATTTTTTGTGAATGCTTTACTGTTCCAGAGTTGTGTCAAGTAGCTTTGAGAGACATCTTTGATGGTTTCTACATCCACAGCTTCACCAACAATTTTTCCACCAGCATAAAGTAAATCAGAGTTTGATTTATGAATCGGTGTAGCTTCGCCGGTAACAAAACTGTAATCAACCAGTGCACTACTGCTTATCAAAACGGAATCAGCAGGAAGAATTTCATTATTGTGTATTCTGATTCGTTGTCCTACAGGAAGATTTTCAACAGGTACGGAAGTTTCTTTTCCATCAACAAAAATAGTTACCGCAATAGGGAAGTATGATTTGTAATTTCTTTCAAAGTTTAATGTGTCATAAGTTTTATTTTGGAATAACTTCCCAAGCAAGAGAAAAAAAACCAGCCCGGCAAGTGAATCAAAATATCCCGGGCCGATATGAAAAGATATTTCATAAATGCTTCGAAGAAAAACAGTAAAAATTCCAAGAGTAATCGGAACGTCGATGTTGAATATTTTATTCCGTAATCCTTTATACGCCGAAATAAAATATTCGCTCGCGCTATAGAAAACTACTGGCAATATCAGAATAAAATTCAGCACAGAAAAAACAGATTTAATGTTGTCGGTTACAACATCCTGCAAAGAAAGATATTCGGGAAAACTAAGAAGCATAATATTTCCAAAGGAAAACCCGGCAATTCCAACCTTATAGTAAAGCTTTTTCAGAACAAGATTTTCATTACGAATGTTTTTTTCTTCTAGATTTAGCAATGGCAAATAACCAATAGAATCAAGAAGTTCAACAAGATTTTTCAGCGAGATTTCTTTTTGATTAAAACGAACAGAGAGAGTTTTTTTCAGAAAATTTACTTCTGAATATTTAATACCCGGATTGAATTTATAAAGGTTTTCCAAAATCCAAATACATGAGCTACAGTGCATTTGCGGGATATAAAATGTGATAGATGTAAGTTCTTCAGTGGAAAAATCTATAAGTTTTTTTATAATTGCTTCATCATTAAGAAAATCAAAATTTCTTTTTATGTCGGTTTTTTTTATTCCCGGTGAACTTTCAATTGAATAATAGTTGCAAAGATTATTTGCATCAAGCATTTCATAAACGGTTTTGCAGCCATTACAGCAAAATATTTTTTCATCTATGCCGATAGAATCATCTTCGCAAGGTTCACCGCAATGATAGCATATCAACTTTTCTTTACTACTCTTCTCAGTCAAAAAAATCTTCTAAAATTGTTCTAAGCAAAATTAAAATTTTATTTTTTCAATTGTTGTAGTATTTTTGAATAAGCATGAAGAAAACGAGACTGTGATGAAAAATTTTTGGGTTGTATTTTTTTTGTTAATTAGTATGAAAATTTACGAGAAAGAAAGAATGGAAATTTCAATAATTCCTTTTCCACAGAAAGTTATTACATTAGACGGATATCTTAATCTTACCCAAACAATTAATATCAATGACAATTCTGAAGAATTGAAGACGGTTTTTTCAAAAATCCAAAAAGAGCTGGCTGGAAGTGGAAAGAAAATCAACCACAGCAAAAAAGCGATTATCGAGTTGAAATTAAATCCAGATTTTTCTCTTGCAGAAATAGCAAGCAATTTATTAGAGGAGGCTTATAAAATAATTGTTTCAGAAGATAATATTACAATTGAAGGAAAGTCACCGCAAGGCATATTTTATGGGGCAATTTCACTTATTCAACTAATACGACAAAACCCAAACAAAATTCCATGTATGGAAATTATTGATTACCCCAACCTGAAATTCAGAGGTGTGTCTGATGATATTGCTCGTGGACAAGTTTCCACAGTTGAGAATTTCAAGAAGATAATAGATTTTCTTGCAGACAATAAAATGAATACTTACATGATTTATATTGAAGATGTGATTCAGCTAAAATCTTATCCTTCAATTGGCAAAAGCAGGGGTGCATTAACCGGCGGGGAAATTAAAGAGATTGTAAATTACGCTGCTCAAAATTTTGTGGATGTGATTCCGATTTTTCAAACACTCGGGCATTATGAAAATATCTTGACACAGGAGGAATTTGTAGATTACGCCGAATTTCCGGGCGGTGCAACACTTGCTGTTACGGAAGAGAAAACCTATAAATTTCTTGAAAATTCTTTAAAGGAAACTTTCGATTTATTTCCCTCAAAATATATTCATATCGGTGCAGATGAAAGCTGGGATGTTGGTCTTGGCAAATCAAAGCAGGCAGTTAACGAATCATCGTTGGCCGAAGTACATGCTAAGCATTATAAAAAAGTTTATGATATTTGTTCGAAGTATGGAAAAAAAATAATGATGTACGGCGATATAATTC
>Ga0172376_10008820_pt1 | contig 10482 bp, 8 predicted proteins | sample Lak35m_FD_121114 | JGI IMG/M metagenome (GOLD analysis project Ga0172376, IMG submission 121114) | Freshwater microbial communities from Kabuno Bay, South-Kivu, Congo - kab_092012_35m | ecosystem: Environmental > Aquatic > Freshwater > Lake | place: Democratic Republic of the Congo: South-Kivu... | reverse complement strand
TGGCCAGCGAATTTGAATCTCCGCAGGAGCAGCGCGAGTGGCTGGAGCGGGCCACCGGCGGCAATATCAAGTATGCGTTTGCCGCGCTGTACCACGCGCGGCGGGCCGTGCAGCTCAACCCGCTGGAAGCCAGAGCCTGGCTGCATCTGACCGAACTCGCGTTTCTCGACGGCGGACCGGGCGATCTCAGCGAACGGATTCTGGAACAGTCGCTGACGCTACGGCCCTACGACGCGCAGGTTCTGTTCGTTGCCGGGCGCGATGCTTATCTGCGAGGCGATCCCCAGCGCTGGCTGGAACTCTGGAAGCAGGCCTTTCACCGGGATGTCTCAGTGCAGCGGCAGATCATCAGCCAGTTGTCCGTGTTCACGGAAACTCCCGTGGAACTGCTCATGCAGAACTTCGACCCGGACCTCGCGGCTCTGGAACGCATGTCCGAGATCATCCGCCGTTCGGATCTGCCCGGTCAGAAGGAACACGCGCTGACAGTGTTCTCCGCGGCGCTCATCAAACGGGCCGAGGCGAAGGACAACTTCCATCGGGCCATGGACTGGTTGAAGGCGGCGGGAGTCTTCGCGGAACTGAACGATGACGGACAGGCTCGTCAGTGTTACGAGAAAGCGCTGGCCTCGTCGCCCTCGAACTTCGTGGTCCGCATCGAGTTCGCCGCGTGGCTCATCAAGCAGGATGAGCGTGCCGCTGCTCTGCAGCATCTCCAGTGGTGCGAACGCCTGCAGCCGGACCATCCGCGTCTGCACCGCCTGATGGCTCAGGCCGCGACACTGCCGGTTCAGACTCGAACACAGAACAACGTGCAGCGTGTCTCCGGAACCACCTTCGACCAGCCACGCTGAAATCCGCATCCCGCAGGTTCAACATCATTCAGAACGGCAGGTCGCCATCATCCAGAAGTGAGCTGCGGCGGGAACGAGCTTTCTTTGCGGGAGTGGCGGCAGGCTTTGCGGCTTCCGAGTCCTGCACGGAAGACGCCGCCGCATCGAACGTGGCCGTCGCATCGAAGGGGACCGTCACCGGCTGGCCGGAAGCATCGAGCCCCGTCAGGATCTCGATCCGCTGTCCAGCCGCGTCGAGCACTTTCTGACAGCACCGCAGCAGCGCGATTCCCCGCTCGAACTGCTGCATGGATTGCTCCAGCGGCAGCGTTCCCGCCTCCAGTCGACTGACGATCTGCTGCAGTTCGGTCAGCGATTCTTCAAAGCTGTGCTCGGAAACATCCGGGTGATCCGGCTCGGATGATGAGGCTTTCATGAATCAGCGGCTCCAGAGAAAAGTGTGACGCGCGTCGCGGCTTCCAGCGCGGATGAGACAACCCTGTTCGGTATCGGACCCGGCCTCGGTTTGCAATGACGGAGCGTGTCGCGCAGGCTGCCGAGGCGGTGCCGCTCGAATGAGTCCGGTGTTGATCAGCGAGTTCCTCAGCAGGAGAAGCCGAATGAATCTGTCGCGTCGAGAATTTCTGACGACATCCATCATGAGCACCGCTGGCCTGACGGCTTCCAGCCTGCTGATGTCTCAGGATCAACCCCGGCGACTTCCCCGCGTGGCAGCCATCAATTCGATCTATCGACTGCGGTCACATGCTTATCACATCGCCGGACGATTCATTCACGGTTACACGATCAACGGAAAGCATCACCAGCCGCCGTTTCAGCTCGTGCGGATGTTCAACCATCAGCAGCCGGCGGATGACCTGGGACCGTCCGTCTGCCGGAAGCATGGCATTGAGTTGTGCGAGACCGTCGCCGAGGCGCTCGGCGGTTCGCGATCGCTGGATGTCGATGCCGTGCTGCTGATCATCGAACACGGAGACTATCCCGTGAACGAGTTCGGTCAGGTGCAGTATCCCCGCTTCGAGATGTTTGAAGAGATCGTCCAGGTCTTTCAGCAGAGCGGCCGCACTGTGCCGGTCTTCTGCGACAAGCATCTTTCCTACGACCATCGCAAAGCGGCCCGGATGGTCAACACGGCACGCGAGATGAACTTCGGCCTGATGGCGGGTTCCTCGCTGCCCGTGACCTGGCGCCGGCCGGAGTATGAAGCTCCGCTCGACACACCGTTTGAAGACGGTCTGGTCGTGTTCGGTTTCGATCGTGGTCCCACCGAAATCTACTGGTTCCATGCCCTGGAGACTCTGCAGTGCATGCTGGAACGGCGGCGCGGCGGCGAAACCGGAATCAAGTCCGTGGAATGCCTGACGGGTGACGCGGTCTGGAAAGCGGCCGATGACGGACGCTGGTCGATGGAACTGATGGAAGCCGCTCTGTCGCGCTGTGCCAGTCGCAATTACGGCCAGGTGCGCGAACAGGTGCTGAAGCCCGGTGCGATCCTCATCGAGTACGCGGACGGAACGCGCGGCACGGCCCTGAACCTCATCGAAGCCACGTCCGAATTTGCATTCGCCGGTCGAATCAAAGGCCAGTCTCAGCCCGTTTCAACCTGCTGTTATCTGCCGAGTCCTCCCGGCGCGCGGTTCTTCGATCCGCTGACGTTCAACATCGAAAAGTTCTTCCAGTCCGGACGCGCGCCGTATCCCGTCGAACGCACGCTGCTGACCAGCACGGCGCTCGATCATGCGATGCACTCGCTGAAGGCCGGCCGTTCCGTCAGCGATCCGACGCTGATGATTCCCTACAAAGCTCCGCAGGACAGTGGCTTCTTCCGAGGTTCGTATATCGACAACCCCGGTTGATCGCGCGAGCCTCGGTCGCTGATTTCGTCTTGGCCGGATTTGAGAAGCCGGCTTATAGTCCGGGTGACCGTGGGAACCGGTCGCGGAATGACTGCTGAATCTTTCGGGACGCTCGATGTGAACGGCGTCCCTTTTTCATCGCCGCACGCAGGGAGGCTCGGCATGACCCGTATTCTGATCATCGGCATTGAAAGTATTGTCGGCGCCAATCTGGCGGCCGTGTATCAGGAGACCCATGAAGTCTCCGGACTCTCTGCCGTCAACGGCGTGCAGATTGCCAACTGCCGGATCACACCGGTCAACCGTCTCGACGCCGCCACGCTGCAGCAGCATCTGCAGGCGACTCATCCGGAATGGGTCATCTTCTGCGGCGCGGCCGCGCGATCGTGCTGGGAACAGAACACGACCGGTTTCGACGACAGCCTCGCCGTGAGCTGCGCGCAGGCCGCGGCAAAGGCCGGCTGCGATTTCACGATGATCTCTTCCGACGCCATCTTCTCCGGACCGTGGATGTCGCATGCGGAAGACGACGAGCATTACTGCGGGACGCCTCAGGCCGCTCGTCTTCGACAGATCGAAACCGAAGTGATGAGTGCTCATGAAGACGCGCTGATCGTGCGGACAAACGCCTTCGGCTGGAGCCCGCTGGTCGATCAGCCGGGCTTCGCGGAATCCGTGCTGCAGATGCTCGAACGAGCCGACACACAGTCGCTCGATTTCCTGCGTCACAGCGCGCCGATCCTGGCGACGGACCTCGCGGAACTGCTGCTGAAAGTTCAGCACACCGATGTCTGCGGCGTGCTGCATCTGGCCGGAGCCGAACGGATCAATCCGCTGAGCTTCGCCGAACGTCTGGCTCAGGAAGCGGGGCTGCATCTGCCGCGCATCGAACGTCAGGCCGCGCTGTCCGAACCGGTCACCGGGTTCGGCTGCGGTGAAACGACGCTGAGCTGCCGGACGGCCTGTTCGGTTCTGGGTCAGGGAATGCCCTTGATCTCGGAAAGCCTGAGCCGGTTCCTGGGACAGTTGCAGGACGGCTTCCGCGACCGGTTGCGAACAGCTCAGACCTCGCTCAGCCGGGTGGCCTGAGACGGATCACAGAGGATGTCTGCGCGGTGCCGGGATCAGATCCTCAGTCGCGGAGCGACTGAGCTACGTAGTCGTCTCGCTCCGCGAGACGAGCCGGACAACGCGCAGCTTTCATCGGTGATCCGTATGAGACATTCAGGATTGCACAGCAACGCGAGTCATCACGCGGAATGGTTCTGATGTCAGACAGCACGCAGCGCTGGATGTGGAAGCTGACGGCAGGCGGGTTGCTGAGCGCCGCTCTGCTGGCCGTGCTGCCGTCGTCCGCGCTGGCTCCGGTCCGGGACATCGTCCGGACAGCGCTCGCGCCCCTGCAGAGCGGCGTACTGACACTGACGGAATCCGTCCGCACCCGGTGGAAGAATTTCATCGCGGACGATGGTGGTCAGCGGGATGAGGTCGCGGCGCTGCGTGAGCAGCTTCAGGAAACCGAACTGCGTCATCGTCAGGCCCTGATCGCCGCGCAGCAGTTGCAGGCGACTCTGGAACGAGTGGAACGGCAGGGAGCCTCACCGTTTCACCATCGTTCGACTGCGCCGCTGTTCGTTCCTCAGGCTGTGGAAGCGCGCGTGCTCGGACAGGCGCTGCTGGCGGAATGGAAGGCGCAGCGCTGGCTGGATCGCGGCACGGCCGATGGTGTCACGATCGAACAATGGGTGCTGGACAGCCACAGACCCGTGCTGGATGCCGGTGCGGATCAATCCGTCTTCACCGGCATGACTGCGTTCGCCGGACGCTGTATCGCGGGCCGGATTGTCGAAGCCGGACGGCAGACCAGCGCTCTGCAGCTGGTGACCGATCCGGAGTTCCGATCGCGGGCGATCCTCACGACGGTTCAGAACGGCCGACTGCAGACCGTGGTGGAAGGACTGCTGCAGGGCGACGGATCCAGCCGCTGCCGGTTCACTCAGGTGTCGCTCAGTATTCCGGTCCGGGTCGGTGATTCGGTCTACGCACCGCCCTCAGGCTTGATCGACGTACCGATGCTGTTCGGTCAGATCATCCGTGCGGAGAAGCAGCCGGGACAGTTGCACTGGGACATTGAAGTGCAGCCGCAGATTGATCTCGAACAATTGCGAACCGTGCAGATTGTGGTCGGTGTGCCCGGCCGCGAGCGTCTGGCCAGCCGGTCCACCACGGAACCACTCTGATGAAGTATTCCGGGCTGTTGATCGTGGCGGTGGTGCTGCTGCTGAGTGCCACCACTCTGCTGCCGGAGGCGGGTCTGCCTTTAGCCGGTCACGTTCTGCCGTGGACGATCGCGGCCGCTCTGGCGACGGGCCTTTCACCGGTCGCGGGAACCATCGCGGCGGGACTGTGGGGACTGCTGCTGGAGTCGGTGTCAGCGGCTCCACCCGGACTGGCTCTGGCACTGTCGATGCTCGCGCATGCGGTGCTGCGAACGTGGCTGGCCAGCCGGACGGAAACGCCCGGAGCCGTCGCGCTGGCTGCGGCCTCGTTTCCAGTGGTCTTCCTGTGCTCGGTCATTACCAGCGTTCCGGGGCTGCTGAAGCACGAGCTGGAACCGAAAGGAATGATTGGTCATCTGGCTCTCACATCAGCCGGCGCTGCGGTGATCGTGATGGTTGTGGTATCGGTTCTTCGCGCGGGGCCAGGTGGAAAGCAGCGTGGTGAGGCCGGATTCCACTGAGCCGGCCGGCCCGCTTCATTCTTCTGTCTCTGTGCCCTCTGTGTCTCTGTGGTGGAGAGTCTTCGCCACTGAGACACAGAGGGCACAGAGTGAGAGGCCGATGGTCAGTGCAGGTCATGGAGTGATCCAGCAGGGAAGCCGATGCGGAATCGACCGAGCAACATTCTCCGGGAAGCCGAACCGCCGCCGAGGCTGCGCGATGAGTACACGCTCGATCGCAGTCCCGGTCTGCGGCTGCTGTGCCTGTTCGCGGTCCTGCTTCTGCCGCTGACGGTTGTGGCGGGGCGACTGGTTTTTCTGCAGTTCACTCAGGCCGATCTGATGATCGCCGGCATCGAACCGCGGCTGCGTGAGTCGCTCCAGCCGATCGAAACCACGGACGGCCGCATCCTGCTGGGCAGCACGGTGCTCGCCCGCGACGTGCCCGCCTACCGCCTCAAGCTGCATTACCGCTGGCTGGAAGAACCGGCCGACGAACGCTGGTTGAAGCGGAAAGTCACCGAGAAGCTCAGCAGCAGCGAGCGGCGCGATCGCGCGCAGGTCGCGGCAGTGACCGAGCAGTTTCTTGCCGAACGCGAGCGGCTGTGGAACCGGCTGGCGCTGGCGACGGGATCGTCCGATCAGGAATTCAGCGCACGACGGCATCGCATTCAGGAGCGGGTCGAAGGCATCGTGTCCCGCGTCGAACGCGTTCGCGAAGAACGCCTGAACGCGGCGCAGCGCGAGCAGGAACAGATCGAAGCCGCGCGGGAACAGCAACGGGACTGGCTGGATTCCGCATGGAACCGGGTTCGTCACGAGTTGACCACGTCGCCTCATCAGCGCCGCGTCGAACCGGTCGAGGTCACCGAAGAACTGGACTATCACGTCATCGCCGAAGACCTGCCGCTCGACCATATCGCGGACATCATCAGCCGGCCGGAGCTGTTTCCCGGAGTGGAATTCGAGATGGTCACGCGGCGCGAATATCCGGCCGGGCAACTGGCCGCGCACTACATCGGCGTGCGCGAAGCGGTTCCCGACGATCAGCGCGAACAGCGATCGCTTCACGCGGAGCGCGATGGAACCGCCTCCCCGCGCAGCCGCGTCATTCATCCGGGACTGGAACAGTCGTATGACCGGTATCTGCGCGGCACGCGCGGACTCGAACGCATCGTGCGGAATCCGGAAGGGGAGATCATCCGTCGCGAAGTGATCCGGCAGCCGGAACCCGGTGCCGATCTGAAGCTCGCGCTGATCGAACCGCTGCAGCGCCGCATGGAAGAGCTGCTGGACCGCCGGCTGGGGCTGACTGCCGGGACTTCCGAGCCGCTTGAGTCCGAGGCTGGTCACGAAGCCGAGGACGTCCCCGAAGGCAATCTGCTGCCCGATGGTTCGCGACCGCGCGGAGCCTGCGTTATCGCCATGCACGTCGAGACCGGCGAGTTGCTCGCGGCGGCCGTTGCTCCGCGGTTTGAACTGCAGTCTCTGGCGGATCACGACGACGCCTGGTGGCGACAGATTCAAACCGATCCCCGCACACCGCTGGTCAACCGGCTGACGTCGATGGCCCTGCCACCCGGCTCGGTCTTCAAGACTCTGACGGCCGTGGCGGCGGTGGAATCGGGACTGATCGATCCCGGACAGACCGTCTACTGCCGCGGTCACCTCTACGAAAGCCGACCGGACCGCTATCGCTGCTGGACATTTCGCCATAACGGCTACGGGCATGGCGATGTCGCACTGCGCGATGCGCTGTGCCAGTCCTGCAACGTCTACTTCTACACGGTCGCGGGCCGGATGGGACCGGGGCCGATCATCCAGACCGCTCAGCAACTGGGCTTCGGCCGACCGACCGGCATTGATCTGCCGGGCGAAACCGGAGGTCAATTGCCGCGGGCTTCGGCGCCGCGCGCGATTGAACTGGCCAGTTTCGAAGAGCCTGCTGGAGCGACGGCAACGGCGCGATCAGCGACAGCAGCGCAGGGGCAGCTCGTCGGCGATCCGCTCAATCTGGCCATCGGTCAGTCGAACCTCACGGTGACTCCCCTGCAGATCGTGCGGCTGATGGCGAGCGTCGCGAACGGCGGGCGACTGGTCACGCCCCGACTCGCGGACTCATTGCAGCGACCGGGTGACCCGGCGGCGACTCGATTACGGGATGTGAATCCCGGCTCATCCGACCCGGTGATCTCAGAGCGAACCCGGCACTTCGTGCGCGAAGGCCTGGAAATGGTGGTGACGCGAGGCACCGGTAAACGAGTCGCCCTGAAGGAGATTGCCATCGCCGGAAAGACCGGCACGGCCGAAGTCTCCGGCCGGATCGATCATGCCTGGTTCGCGGGCTTCGCACCGGCCGATCAACCTCGCGTGGCTTTCGTCGTGGTACTCGAACACGGCGGGGCCGGCGGTCGCGATGCCGGCCCCATCGCGAAGGAGCTGATCCAGACGATGCTGGATCTGGACCTGCTGCCCGCGCGACAACCGCCGTCACCATAGCGCTGGCTTCCCGCCTGTGAAAGCAACGCTGGCTTCCTGCACTGATGAATTCGAGAGATGCCGCGGGGCTTCGGCTTCGTGATACCCCGCGCGGTCTTGAATGAGGCTTTCGATTGTTTGACCCGCAGCCAGAGGCGCAGGCGTCAAGCGGGCTACTCGCACGCCTGCGGCTGGCGGTCAAACAACTCAATCACGACCGTGTGACGTATATACCCCGCGCGGTCTTGAATGAGATTTTGACGGCGGGTATGGCAGGCATCATCGACCGCGGTCGGATCCTGACCAGCGAGAGGCCATGCAATCGCAGGAGGTCTCATGAAGCAATCCGCTCCGCTGACTGTTCTGGCCTTGAACGAATCCAGGAATCTCAACTATTCCGCCGATGCTATGTCGCTTTCGTATAGTTAGCGAAAATTTCTCTCACGAGACTCCTCGCCAGCCAGTCAGACTCAAAGGAAATTGCATTCCACGAAGTTCCCCTCGCGCGTCTTTCGCTGGTGCCAGACCCGGCGGGGCGTCGCTGGATCGGAGGCTCGGAATCGGCTAATGGTTCGTGTCTGTGGCGTGCGGGGCGGTTCTGGTTCTGCCCGTTTCGTCGGAAAATCTGCTGTCAGTCGTGCTCGGACGAAGTGTCCGGGCGGGGTTCTTCGGATCGTTGAAAGTTCTCTGCCATGCTGCAGTTTCTGCACAGTCTACTGAATCTGGTGATCGCTCTGTGGGACGTCGTGACCAGCCTGGTCACTCTGATTCTGCCGTGGTTTCCGCTCCTGGCGTGGGTCGCGTTCTGGCTGCTGGCAGTCAACTGGCAGAAGCTGTTTCCGATCCTGCTGCGAGGCGGGCTGATCGGCGTGTTCTTCGTGTATTTCCTGATGATCATGATCTGGGGCATGATCGCTCCGCCCGAAGGCGGCTCACACCACCTGCTCGGCCTGCAGATCGGCAACTTTGTCGGCAAGACGGTCTATGTGACGGCTCTGTTCGTGATCGCCGGAATCTGCGCGTCGGTGCAGATGTCCGGAGCGGTCGCCGCGCTGACCTGCTTCAAGGACGACGAACCGGAAGACGATCACGCGCACGGCCATGATCATGGCCACGGCGATCACGGGCATGGAGACCACGGACACGCGGTGGCTCACGCGCATTGAGGCATTAAGAGCGGAACGAAATCGCCGCCGGGTCGTGAGGTCGTGTTTCGTGTTTTGAGACCGGAGCACGCTCAGGACGGGATGGCCAGACTCCGGCCATGAGGACTGGTGCTTTCTCAATGTCTCCGGTTTGTGTGTAGACTGGCTGACTCCGGCTGTCAGGATTTCCCGGCGGCGCGATGATTTGATCGTTGTCCGGAGCGGCTCATGTCTTCTTTGTCTTCATTGCGCGCGGCGGGATGGCTGATGTGCCTGCTGCTGACCGGGCTTCCCGCCGGGGTGATGGCGGAGGACTCGTCACCGGCGATGGCTCATGAAGAACCGCCGGTCACGGACTCGGATCGCGAGCACTGGTCGTTCCGACCGCTGGTGCGTCCGCCGGTTCCCGTTGCCGCGGGAGAAGAGCTGCATGCCCAGGCAGGGAGCCCCGTCGATGCGTTCATTTTCGACCGGTTGCAGAAAGCGGGATTGCGGCCGGCTCCGGAAGCCGGCCGCCGCACGCTGATCCGCCGGGCAGCGTTCGTGCTGACTGGTCTTCCGCCCTCCATGGAGGACGTCCGCGCCTTCGAGAACGATCCGGCCGCGAATGCGTTCGAGCGCGTCATCGACAAGCTGCTGGATGCGCCGGAATACGGCGAACGATTCGCTCAGCACTGGCTGGACCTGGCCCGGTTCGCGGAGACGGACGGTTTCGAGCACGACAAGGTCCGCAGCGAGGCGTGGCGTTACCGGGACTGGGTCATCGACGCCTTCAACAGCGACCTGCCGTTCGATGATTTCATCCGGGCGCAACTGGCCGGCGATGAGATCGGCAATGAGTGGAAAGCGGCGACCGGCTTCCTGACCTGCGGGCCGGACATGCCGGATATCAACAACCAGGACGAGCGCCGGCACAGCTTCATGAACGACATGGCGTCCACGGCCGGATCGGTATTCCTGGGGCTGCAGGTCGGATGCGCTCAATGCCACGATCACAAGACCGATCCCGTGAGTCAGCACGACTTCTACCGGCTGCGCGCGTTCTTCGATCGGTCCTTTGAGTTCGTTCGTGACAAGCCGGCCCGCATGCCCGGCAATCCATTGAAACCGGCGAGCTGGCTGATGATCCGGGGCGACTTCTCCAGAAAGGGTCCGCCGCTCAGTCCGGATTACCCTCGCATCGTCGCATTGAGTTCCGCGCCGCCGGTGCCGGAGAGTGGAACGGGCCTGCGGACGGCTCTGGCGGACTGGTTGACCCGCCACGATCACCCGCTGACGACGCGCGTGCTGGCCAGTCGGCTCTGGCAGTTCCACTTCGGTCAGGGTCTGACGGAAACGCCGGGCGATTTCGGATTGAGCGGCGATTCACCGATCCATGAAGAACTGCTCGACTGGCTGGCAACCGAGATTCCGCGCCGCGGCTGGAGCCT
>Ga0172376_10008819_pt1 | contig 10483 bp, 9 predicted proteins | sample Lak35m_FD_121114 | JGI IMG/M metagenome (GOLD analysis project Ga0172376, IMG submission 121114) | Freshwater microbial communities from Kabuno Bay, South-Kivu, Congo - kab_092012_35m | ecosystem: Environmental > Aquatic > Freshwater > Lake | place: Democratic Republic of the Congo: South-Kivu... | reverse complement strand
TATCGCATAATGACGCATAATGACGCATAATTATCGCATAATGACGCATAATTATCGCATAATGACGCATAATGACGCATAATGACGCATAATGACGCATAATGACGCATAATGACGCATAATGACGCATAATTATCGCATAATGACGCATAATGACGCATAATTATCGCATAATGACGCATAATTATCGCATAATGACGCATAATGACGCATAATTATCATCACAATTGTGATAATTATAATGGCTTCAAGATAAAACATGACCTCGACGACACTAATAGACTTATCTGAACTTTATCATTTCCTGCCATGGTATCCCGATACTACGGCTGAAAATTTTGCCTCGTCCACGTACGCCAAGGCGCAGTTCCGCCGACCGGTTGCGCGCGATGATGCCTCGGAAGAACAGGGCTACCTGGCGCACCAATTGCTGATTGCGCGCTTTCTGTCCCAGTACACCACCTACCAGAATTTGCTCGTTGTACACGAAATGGGTACTGGCAAAACGCACGTTGCGCTGGCCGCGCTGGACAAGATCAAGACTGCGGATCCAGCGGTCCAAGTCCTCTTTCTCGCGCCGAGCCAAACGATTGTGCAAAATTTCCTGCACCACCACGACCGCTCCAGCAACGCTTTCCAATCCTTCCTCAAGAGCCGCAACGAAGCCCCGGGGGCAGAGGAGAAGGAGGGCGATGAGGATGACGACCCCGTCGCCGGAGAACGCGCGCATCGCTGGGCCAAGCGCCGGCGCGCCTTTGGCCTGGAGGCCTTCACCTACGAGACGTTCGCCAAGAGGATCGCTCCGTGGTCGGACGCGCAACTCGTGCGCACCTACCCCAAAATGCTCATTATCTGCGACGAATGCCACCACTTGTCAGCGGAGGTGCCCAGCAGCAGCAGCGCTCCGCCGTCCTCCTCGGCACCAGCAGCAGCACGATCCCGTCTTGTCTCGGCGACGTGGACGAAGCGCGACACGTACAAGCAAATCTTTCGACTCTTTCACCAGGCCCAGGGCTTCCGCAAGACGCTGCTCATGACGGGCACGCCGATTCGGGACAGTGTCACTGAAATCGCACCCCTCCTCAACCTCGTCTTGCCCGAGGACAGACAAGTGCCCACCGGAGCGCGCTTTCTCAGCACGTACTTCCATGCCAAAGATACTGTCCAGCATGTCACCACATACGAGTGGAAGCCTGGGGCAGAGAAACAACTAACTGTCGCACTTCAGGGCCTGCTCTCTGTTTTCAAAGCGCGACTGCCCAATATCGAAGTCGATTTTCAGGGTGAGGTCGTGCCTCCGATGAAGCACTGGAAGCTTGTCATGCACCCCATGTCGGATTTCCAGTCCTACTGGTATGAAGAGGCCTGGCGCCGAGGCAGTGGCTCAACGACGACACATGAGGAGGAACAGCAGGCGACGACACAGCAAGCCGACAAGGCGTCGGACTCTCTGTACAAGGAAGCCATCCAGGCATCGCTCCTCATTCTTCCCGTCGCACAGGGCGAAGAGGAGCTGGGCGTCTACGGAGAGGCGCTCTACCGCCAATTCATCGTGCAACGCAACGACCGCGTGGCCATGCGAACCGGTGCGCCATGGCCCCCCGACCTGTGGCAACTGCTCACGTCCCGAACGACTTCTTACGCGGACAAGGTAGAGCAACTCCGCGAGTACTCGGCGACCTATGCTGCGGTCATTGATGCGATACTTCAGCGCCCGACAGAGGTCGCGTACGTGTACTGTAGCGCCGTCATGGGATCTGGTATATTGGCCTTCGCGGGTCTTTTGCATTCATTCTTTGGCTTTTCCATCATTACCAGGGCATCCCAGTTGCAGGATCCCTCAGTCCGGCGCGTCGGAAAGCGGTGCCTCCTGTTGAACGCACAGGTCGGTTTGCGAGACAGTGAGATTCCCCGGCTCAGCGCCTTCGTTAACGATCCCACCAACGCCGAAGGAGAGTTTTGCCAGGTGATTCTCTCGACCAACAAGACCAAGGAGGGCATCTCGTTTGCGCACGTTCGTCAGATCCACATTCTGACGCCGGCGTGGAACATGTCGGACATTACGCAGGCCATGGCGCGCGGTCTCCGTCACGGCTCCCACGATGAACTGCACCGTCGAGGCGTGCGACCGCTTACCGTCACGATTTCTCTCCACTGTGCCGTGCCCGTGCAGGCCGAGGACGAAGGTGGGGCGATGGTGAAAGAGCAGAGCATTGACTTTTTGCGGTACGCTCGTAGCGAGCGCAAAGACATGAACGTCCAACTGGTGATGCGCATGTTGATGCGAAGCGCGTGGGACTGTCGTTTTTGGAAGGACCGACACGTCTCGGGCGCCGGGCAAGACTACTCGCGTGACTGCAACTACACCGTCTGCGACTACAAATGCGCCGGTGAGGAGTCGTCAGCCATGGACTTTGACACTTACGACCTGTACTACGGTGAGGCAGACAGGGATGGCATCATGCATATTATGCGTGACCTCATCGAGAACGGCCCTATCAACATGCCTACAGAGCAGTTGCTCGTCGCCACAGAGCAACGTCTCGGTCGTCGCCTTCGTCCATTTGAGTGGACCAACTCCCTCTTTGCCCTTGTGGATCGCGCAGATGTGCGAGGGCCCTGGGGTCAGGCTGGCCTCTTGACGTACACCAGCGGATGCCTTTCGTGGACAGACCAGCCGGCCTGGACAGACGGCGCCTTCACCGCACCCAATATCATGGACATTCGCGTGCGTGAACCGTCCTTCCGGACCGCATTAGCGCCATTCGAGACGCTCAACCAGCTCAATCCGCATTGGCTCCAAATCCTACGGACGCTCAAGCACCTGTTGCGGGACAGCCCGACGCCGGAGGACGCGATGTGGCCCGCCGTGCTCCAGCGCTGTTCGTGTCTCCCTGACGTCGCGTGGAGCGATTTTTTCCAGCATGTGTGGGTCACCTGGGCCCGATCTGCAGCGACAGTCGCCTGGACTTGGTTGCGCGCGGTCCACGAAGCTCTTCCAGGGAAAGTGGCCTTCTCGCCAACGACAGCCAGCTCGATGACCGACGTCAAGGGCGTCACACTTGCCTTCTCCACTTCCGCTGACGGAGCGCCCACACGCCTAGGCGCAGAGGCGCCCCTGTGGAAGTTTGAAGAACTGGGAGCACGCCGACCGACAACCATGACCACCGTTGCCACGACAACGGCGCCTCCCCCCGCAGGACGCCAGCGGGCCAGGAGGGCCTCGGAACCAGCCACTGCACCAGCAGTCGCGACGCGACCACCGCCACGCTCTCGTTCTTCTCGCACGAAGCACGCGCTGACGCCGGCGCAAGAGCGCCGATTCATCTTTGACAATGTGGCGGGCTTCTATGGTATTATCGAGCCTGGCGGTCAGTTTCTGATCCGCAATGTCCAGGACAAGGCTTTGTTCGCTCCCACGCACACTGGGTCCAAGAAAGACGTCCCGAGTGGGCGCGTGTGCGCCAACTTTCAGGTAAAAGACCTTCACCGCATCGTCTTGCGCTTGTGGATGACGCATCCCGTGTTATTGCAGGCCGGCACTGGCAACCGTCCGTGGTACGAGGAGCCATCACTGACGAGTGCTCTGGATAAGCACTTGAAGCCAGAGTTGAGACTTCCGAACGCTGCCACTGTGGCGAAAGCCGTCGCGCCAGTGGAGAGCGTCTTGCAGAACGACGCGGAAAAGGCGTTCGTTCGCAGCCACCTGGCGGACTTCTTCCTGCTGTCGAAACTACCCAAAACCACCTTGCTGTGCGGGTGGTTGCGCGGTGCGTTTGAGCGGGTGTCCCTGTTGTACACGGGAAGCATCGCGCTGTGAGGGTGATGCAAACCAGCGGTTGTGGCACACGTAGATGGCGCCCAGGGAGGACAGGCACGCATCGACTGCGCTCCGCACCATCAACGCGGGTGAATGGATCGTGTGGGCATATGGAATCCAAAACGCATTGGCTACAGCATTGAGCAGGCAGACAAAGAAGGAGATGCGGTTTTTGCTCTTGTTGCGGTATAGGATCATGACAAAGAGCACTCGCGAGGTGAGCGAGAAGGACATGCCGAGGTACACGAGTTGAGTAGAGCAGGGCATGTTGCCCAGCGACAAAGAAGTGTGCTGGTTGGCTTCGACAATCATCCAGGAGGCCAGCGCTGTGTTATAGGACGCGTGAACGAGAAACAAATGTGGATCCACTTTACAATGAATCACTGAACTTTAAAGTTGCCATAGAGTAATGAAAGTGCCATACACCGTCATTCAAAAAAAGTCTTGTATGACAAGTATCTCCGTAACACGGGCAGTGCCCTTGACGTTTCGCGACGACAATTTTATTCAGCGCACCCTCGAGGTGAGGAGATCTAATGCGGGCAACAAATTCTCAATGATTGCGCCAGTATTTACATTTCGAGACGATAATTTCGAGTCTCAGCGAACGAACAGTGATAAATCAAAAGATTTAATCAATAAACCAACCAAAGAATCATCATCTTTTCAAAAGAAGCAAAGTAAATTAAGTGAAACTTGTCATGGTATCGGGTCATAAATTCATCATGACGGGGGTGCCTGTTTGTGTTGGAGTGGGAATATGGACTTGCCTCCTATGGTACCTCTCCGTTCGTTGGACTGGAGTATCATACAGTATGGGCATGACACATCCTTACAAACTTCTTGCTACAACCATGATTATCTTTTCAGAGACTATTATTACCATTGTGGGCGCGTTGAACATTACGTTTCTGCTCACAGGTACCGTGCTTTGTGCGGGTAAGAGCGACGACGCGGTGTGTTGGGAGGAGTGGCGGAACGTGGTCATGCCGTGCGACTATCCCTCCGTTGCTGTCCTGATTCCGACATATAAAGAAGACGAGAGCATTCTCCGACGAACTCTTGACGCGGTGCGTCGCATCGATTATCCCGCAGGGCTCATAACTGTCATAGTCGGCGATGACGGAAAACGAGAGTCCATTGCCAAACTCATGATTCGCGACTACCCAGAGATGTACTACCATGTGCGTCAGCACGTACGAGGTCATGCCAAAGCTGGAAACATTAACGACATTCTCATGTACCATACACCGTCGCAACATACTGATTTTGTGCTCATTCTTGATTGCGACATGGCTCCGCAACCCACGATTCTTCAGACAATGGTGCCTTTGTTTTACGACAAAGCACACACGCATGCTGAAAGCGGAATGTACGTCTTGAACCCTGGCGTGGCTTTTGTGCAATCACCTCAGAGTTTCATCAACATTAAAGAACCCGACTTCCTTGGTCAGGCATACAATTTCTTTTACCACGTCGTCTTGCCTTCGTACAGCGGATTTGCCTCTGGTGTGCCGTGTTGTGGAACCAACGTCGTCTTCCAAAGAAGGATTCTACAGTCTGTCGCCGGGTTTCAGTATGGCAGCATAACTGAAGACTTTCTCACCTCTCTACACCTGCACAGCCTTGGGTACATCAGCAGGTACACGGAGCGGGAAACGGCCGAGGGGTTTGCGCCTGACACGCTGGTGGCCTTTTACGACCAGCGGCAGCGCTGGTGCATCGGAGGACTCCAGATCCTCTGCAGTGAGACCATGCGACGCGACTTTTACAAGCTCCGATTCTCGCACAAATGGATCTACGCCTTTAGTTCCTCCGCGCCTTACGTAAACTGCTTGTTCATCCTGCTACTCGTCGGTCCTGCGCTGGACATGCTGTACCCCAGCATATTCCTGGGCTCCCTCCCAACGGCGGTCTACGTCAGGCACTTTGTGCCGTACACGGCGCTGTACAGTGCAGTCGTAGTATGGCTCCATCGCCAGTTGCCCCTGGACGTCCTCTTATTGTCCCTGCAGGAAACCATGTTTCTGGTACCAATGATGCTACAGTTCGTCTTGGCGTACCTGCAAAAGACGTGTTTCCGACACTCCATCTCGTTCAAACCGACGCCCAAACAGTTGACGGCGGCGACCGCAACGGGCAACAACGGCGAGTGTCCCAGGACGATGGTCATTCTGCTGCCCTACCTGTCATTCTATGCATTTCACGCCGTGGCCATGACGTATGGCAGACAACAGCACGGACACCTGCCACCGGTGGACATTGCTTGGAGCATTGTTTTGATGGTACAAATGATAAATCCTCTGTGCTTCTTTCTGCAAACTATTTTAATGTCTCCATAATGTCGTCAGAATGACGTAAACATTAAAATTACCAGAACTCGGCCACATGAACAGACGCCTGGGGCGTTAATGATTTCAGGGCAACTGGGGGCACAACAAGACGGATGAGAAGGACCGCGGTTAACGCCACTGTTCCAGTCGGCGCGTGGTAATGATGGATTCACAAAAAAAGTATTACCGAAAAGGAAAGAGCGCCTGATTCCTCATCGCGTCGACTGACACTATGATTCCAGCCGTCCCTCCAGCGGCAATCAGGCATCCACGCTACGGACTCAAGTTGCCTGGAAGGCCACGCGACAGCAACCTTCTCCGTCGCCTCGTTGCCATGCGACAAGGTACGCAAAAGCTTCAAGTTGGCGATTGCGACGAACTTGTATCACTCATCACCCAACTCATACGCCCCGTTGCCCGCCGCGGTCAACAACAGCACCGACCGCAGACACGCCAACAAAATCAACAAAATGAAAGGCGGCGTCAAATGCAACTTGAACACTACCTCAGATTATTCAATGAACGGTGCTCGATCATGTTGTTATCCACCGAAGCACTTTTTAATTTAAGGACAAAATTCATGGAGCACTTGCGCTTGCACCAGAGTGGGATTGGGAGAGACGACGCCAACTTGCTTTTTCTATTCTTTATCGAGTCGTTATGGAATCTCGGAGTCCACGGAAATCTTCCCACTGCAGCGAACAAAGACCAACGTCGGATTGCGTTTGCTCACCACGTTCTCTTCAACTGGATATCCAGTGTGGAAGCGCAGGGCTAGCCATGCGACTCCCTGATTTGAAATTAAACCAAGAAGAGCCTTGGCCTTTTCGACCAGTACAACAGGCGCCTCCGCTTGTCTTGCAGCAAGCACAGCAAAAACAGCAACAGGGACGATCATCCAAGAGACCCAGGAGTCAAGGAGGCGGTGGAGCCGCTCCTTGAGACATCCTTAGAATCGCTTGTGATCTTTCTCCAAACAATATTTTGCTAGTGTCATTTTTGTTTTCCATCAATAACAAATCATAATGACACACCATCACCCACTCCGATTGCCATTGACGTGCCAGACATGGTTGCCCTATTCGTTCATCAGCGTCTTGACGATGTCCTTAATTGGTGAGGCGTTTGAATTACAGCAAATCCGATGGGTCTTTTCCATCATTCTCATTCTCTATCTGCTCTTTTCAGTATTCATCACGATGGCGATGCTGAGCGAACCGTCTCCAAGTGTGGCGTCTCGCGCGGGCTACCGGATAATCCACCTCATTGTCACCATAGCCACCCTCAGTGCGTGCACCATTTTCATGCTGAAGCGTGTGCACCGCTCCACTTTTGTTGTGAAAAGGTGGATGGCCCACTGCGCCTTCGTGACCATCGTCACCCTTGTGCTCCTGAACCAGGTTCGCATCATGGAAAACCATTACACATGAGTTATCGGGTTTTGAAAGATTAATCACCCATGTTGACGGCGTCTGGAGAGATGTATGTGGTACTGGGGCGCGCTGGTCTGGACGCCGTTTCCAACCAAGGTGTCGCCAACTGTCGTCCCACACGGGGATGGCGATCAGGAACGATGGCAAGTTTTTTATCATTCGAGAAAAAAACAAAACAATTTGTTTGTCTCTCCGTCTCTTCCCCTCTCACCCGCTCAGCGGAACGGACCGAAACTCTTCAAAGTGAAAGTTGACGTTCTGCGGGTAGCGCTTCTTGACGCTGCGCAGCTCGCGACACATGGCCTTGTAGGTGTCCTTGTCGCCCTCCCTGGACGTGTAGTAGTGGTGCATCTCCGCGCCGTCCACCAGGCCGAGCCGCAGCGCCCCGTAGGGGTGCAGCAGCATGTCCAGCCCCCACAGGTACTGCGAGTCCTCGGGGACCAGCGCCCACAGACGCCGACACGCGCTGCTGGTCATGACGAAGCAAAAGAGCTCGGCAAAGTTGGTCACGCGCAATCGCACCGGTGGCCACTTCACCAAGCCCCCCTCGTCGCCCTCCGGCACCTCGCGAGACGACTTCATGAACCGGTGGCAAAACGAGCACAAAGGAGACATGGTAGGGGACACAATGTCCAGATCGTGCTGCTCCAGACATGTGAGCATGCGATGGACATCGACGAGTGAGGATATTCGCACGTCGTCAAGGATCCATATCCAGTGAGTGGCTCGGGGGAAGGCTTTCCAGAGGTGCTGGTGGGACGCGAGAAAGGCCCCGAGCAGCGCCCTTTGGGCGTAAATGACGACGGCGATGCGGGGAAACAGCTTCTGCAGAACGAGTCGACTCCAGGTGCGCAAGACCTCTTCTTGCTCGAGGGAGTAGAGACGGACCACGACCGTTATCGTGCACGCCCACTGTTCACAGGACCGAACGATGACTTGGACGTTGTCGCGCAAAATCTCGAGTTTGTGGGCGAAAAAACTCTCACCCAAGCCTGGCACAAAGACCACCACGTCTTTTGAAAGGGTAGGAAAACCATTATGCGACATTCGCTCAACTGATTTTTTAATGCACTTCTGACGACACGTTAGACCACGCGCAGCAGCAGTCCCAGCAGACGTCAATTGGACATTCCCAACGCAAGCACCGAGTGCTCGTGCTCCTCGTTGCACGACGCAGAGCAGCAAGCATGAAAAATTATAATCAGAGCAATTGACAGAAGACTACCATGATCTCCCGAGAAACAGGAGCCCCCAACTTTAGCATCGACTGCGGCAAAACCATCGTGTGTGCGGATTCCGCGCGATGTTTCCCAAAGGACTGCCCTCTATCGCTTCCCACAGAGCCCATACGTGGGTTGGGGAAGAGTTTCAGCGAGATTGGAGTTGAACTGGCTGCGTTGAAAGAGCAACTCCTCGCATTGCCCATCACACGGGCCTTTCTCGCATCGCCCTACACGCAGACCCAAGCCAGCGTGGAACAACTCGATCGCACATGGGCGTTGCTCAATTCGCGTCTGTGCAACGAAAACGTACCGACTGGGTACGGCAAGCGAGTGCTCATGTGCACCAATGGTGGTCGTGTGTTTTTAAACGTTCAAACATACGACTCCACTATTTCCGCATTGTCACAGTCGTACTATGTGGTCAACGTGTCCCCTCAGGTCAATTTCATTTACACGGCGCAACCACCCGCCACCACTCCGGTCACGACAATCAACATCAACCCACCCCCCTACTCTTTCAATCCCGACAACATCGATATCTCAAAGGTGGTCTCTGATCCTAGCACTCAACTGGTTTCCGTGCTTACGCCATTCGCTCTCTTGTGTGGGTGTCCTCAACCCCCGCCGACCACCGCTGAACCCGCTGCCTACCAAGCTACATCATTTGAATTGCTGGAAAATCATCTCACACGAAAGGAGGTGCAACAAGCAATAGCAAAGGTCAACGGATGCGCATATGGCTACGCCTCGCGTTACAGCGACACGAACTTTCTCGTAAACTACTACGTGGCGACCACTATCACCGGGTCAGATGGTTATGAGGTGTGTTTACGGCTGTCCTATTTTGCATTGTAAGGCCTTTCTAAAGTCTCTGAGCATGCATGCTTTCGAAAAAGACACGTAACTACAGTGGAAGTTCAGAAATGTAAAGTATTTCCTTTCATGCCCTCGCATAACGGCTAAACTGACGCGTTCGCGCCCGGACGCGCGGTAGCAAGACGCGTGGCTGCTGATGAACGCCTGTGACGGTTACCAGCCGTTTCTCGCTTCAAAAAATTTGAATTGGATTTAAATTCAAGTTTAAATTAAAACAAGAGGACGCATTCGAGGCGTCGTCTAGCAAAACTGACGCGTAGCCGGCAATCAACAGCCGTGACGGTTACCAGCCATTTCTGGCTGCAAACGGTTTGAATTTGATTTAAATTCAAATTAAAACAAGAGGACGCATTCGAGGCGTCTTCCACCAAAACTGACGCGTGTCCGGCAATCAACAGCCGTGACGGTTACCAGCCGTTTCTGGCTTCAAACGGTTTGAATTTTATTTAAATTCAAGTTTAAACAGGGGGACGCATTCGAGGCGTCGTCTAGCAAAACTGACGCGTGGCCGGTGATAAAGGGCTGTGACGGTTACCAGCCGTTTCTGGCTTCAAACGGTTCGAATTTGATTTAAATTCAAATTTAAACAGGGGGATGCATTCGAGGCGTCGTCTAGCAAAACTGACGCGTGGCCAATGATGAACGGCTGTGACGGTTACAGCCGTTTCTGGCTTCAAACGGTTTTAATTTGATTTTAATTCAAATTTAAACAGGGGGCGCATTCGAAGCGTCGTCTAGCAAAACTGATGCGTTTGGGCTCGGACGCGCGGTCACAAGACGCGTGGTCAATGATGAACG
>Ga0172376_10008816_pt1 | contig 10486 bp, 8 predicted proteins | sample Lak35m_FD_121114 | JGI IMG/M metagenome (GOLD analysis project Ga0172376, IMG submission 121114) | Freshwater microbial communities from Kabuno Bay, South-Kivu, Congo - kab_092012_35m | ecosystem: Environmental > Aquatic > Freshwater > Lake | place: Democratic Republic of the Congo: South-Kivu... | reverse complement strand
TGATTCACCTGGCCCGTAACCTTTACAAGCAGGCCCATCATCGTGTGAGCACGGGCAAGCTGAACCGGCTGATCCGGGAGATTTTCGACACCCACCCCCCGGCGATGCGTTCGAACCGCACCCCGAAGCTGTTCTTCGCAAGTCAGGTGGCGGTCGCCCCGCCGACGATCGCGCTGGTCGTCAACGACCCGAAACTCTTCGACCCGAATTACATGCGGTATTTGCTCAACGCCATTCGCGATCGAGGTCTGTTCTTTGACATCCCCATGAAAATCGTGCTTCGCAAGCGAACCCCCGGCGACCCGGCGCGGAAGAGCCAGGTTGAGGAGGATTTCGCCGAAGATGCGGTTTACGCAGGGGACGAATCGAAGTCCGGCGGCGAGTGGTCGGAGATCGTCATCGAGTCCCGTTCGTCGCGGCCCCGCAACGACGAAGACGAAGCCGCCTTCGTCGCCCGCTGGCTTTCTCGAGATAAGTTAGGCCCCGAGGACGAAGCTTTCGACGATTGAGGAAACAGAAAATCGATCGGACCGGACTTTTCGGATAGCATGTGAGTCCGGTTCACACCAGATCGATCCGATCGAAACCTTTCCGAATAAACCGCAGAAACCAATTCGACCGACCGTGGGAGCAACGCCATGTCACTTTCCCGAAGATCCTTCCTGGGCAGCTCGATTCTGGGCGTCGCGGCCCCTGCACTGTTGGGTGGCCAGGCGATGGCCATCGACCCGATCGCACGCACACGGCCCAGCCATTTGAAGCTCTCGATCGCGGCCTATTCGTATCGTCAGTATCTGCAGGGTGAGAAAAAGTCGATGGATCTGTTCGACTTTGCCGGCCTTGCCGCCGACATGGGCCTGGACGCCATCGAACCGACGTCGTACTACTTCCCGGCCGACGCGCCGATGGACTACTTCAGCCGACTCCAGCGGCATGCGTTTCTGCTCGGCCTTGACATTTCAGGAACCGCCATCGGCAACAACTTCTGCCTGCCGCCCGGGCCCGAGCGGGACAAGACGCTGCAACTGACCCGCGACTGGATCGACCGGGCGGCCGCGATGCATGCACCCGTGATCCGGATCTTCGCCGGCAATGTCCCCAGGGGCGATACGGAAGAAGCGGCCGTCGAACGGACGATCGAGGGGATCAAACGCTCATGCGAATATGCCGGCACCAAGGGTGTCGTTCTGGCTCTGGAAAACCACGGTGGGATCACGGCTGAAGCCGATCAGCTTCTGAAGCTGGTCAAGGCGGTCGATTCGCCCTGGTTCGGCGTCAATCTGGACACCGGAAACTTCCGCACGGCGGACCCTTACGGCGATCTCGAAAAACTTGCCCCTTATGCCGTCAACGTTCAGGTCAAAACCGAAATTCAACGCAAGGGAGAGCCGAAGAAGGAACCGGCCGATCTGGCCAAACTTGTCGAGATGCTCAAGCGGGTTCGCTATTCCGGCTATGTCGTCCTGGAGTACGAAGCCGCCGAAGACCCCTTCAAGGCCATTCCGGAGCATGTCAAAACCCTAAGGCATCTGATCGAAAGGCCACCAGTCGCGACCACCTGACAATCTGCAGGCCGCCGTCTCATTCGCCGATGACTTTCACCAGCACGCGTTTGGGCCGGCGGCCGTCGAATTCGCCGTAGAAGATTTGTTCCCAGGGGCCGAAGTCGAGCTTGCCCTTCGTGATCGCCACGACGACCTCCCGGCCCATGATCTGCCGCTTCATGTGGGCATCGGCGTTGTCTTCGCCCGTCCGGTTGTGGGCGTAACGGGTGGGCGAAGGGTCGAACGGGGCCAGCCCTTCGAGCCATTTCCGGTAATCTTCGTGCAGCCCCGGCTCGTCGTCGTTGATGAAAACCGAAGCCGTGATGTGCATGGCGTTCACGAGCACAAGGCCTTCCTGAACGCCGCTTTTGCGGACGATCTCATCGACACGTGGCGTAATGTTGAGAAACGCCATGCGATCCGGCAGATTCAGGACGAGGTGTTCCGTCAGAGATTTCATGAAATGGCCGTTTTCCGAGGGGCATTCGGGGAGATAGTAAAGAAGCGAACCGGAAATTCGGTTCGCTTCGTGGTTCGCCATTTGCGTCGTATGACGACTCAAGCCGGAAACGGAATGGTCTGAAAGCTTCAGGAGGATTTCTTCTTCGTGGTATCCTTTTCGGATGGAGGCGTCCAATCGTCCGCCAGCCCCGCTTTTTTCCGAAGCGATTTCATCCAGTCTTCGCGGCCCTTGTTTTCGGCATCCGCCATGGCCGTCTGAACGAGTCGCGGGAACGGTCCGGAAGAGCCGTAGAGCTGCTCGGGCGAAATGGGTTTGCGATTGGCCAGCGAGACGACGTAGTAGAACCGGTGCGTCGCATTCGGTTCGACGGCGACCTGCTTGTCCTGAAGATCGAAGGCGGCGTCCATAAGAGCTTTACCGGGTTCGCTCAGTTCCGCGAACGAGCCTTCACGGACCGTGGCGCTGAAGCTGCTCGGGATGATCTTGGAAGTCGGTGCCGTCACGATGATCTGCTTTTTCTGCTCGTCCGCGACGGCTTTCAGATCGCCGCCTTTGGCCTTGACGGCATCGGCGAAGGCTTTCGCGTCCTTTGCCGCGAGTTCGCGGGCTTTCCGCAGTTTCCAGAACGATTCCACGTTCGCCCTGGCTTCATCGAAGTTCGGCACGCGGGCAGGTTCGTCGGCAATTTTCCAGATCATGTAGCGACGGCCGCCGATCGTCGTGAAGAGTGTCGGCGTAAATTCGCGGAAGGTGTCGGCGAAAATCTCCGTGGTGAAGTTTTCGCCAAGGTCGCCGATTTCCGTCCCGACGCGGGCGTCGACGATCGCGCCCAATTGCAGAACGGCGTCCGGCGACGAAGCCTCTTCCTTCGAAATCGGACTCGTCTTTTCGTACGTCACTTCGAGCTTCTTGACGGCTTCGACGAGCTTGGCGGAATCGTACTTCGGCAGCGGCTTGTCACCGGGAAGGCCCTCGTCCTTGGCTGCCTCGTTCTCTTCCTCAACCGCCAGGATCGAATCCGAAAACGGATTCATGACATCTTCGCGGATTTCGGCGAATTTGCGGTCGATCTGGGCACGGGCCTCGTCACGCGAGATTTCCTCGACGAGCGAGCTGCGCACTTCCTCGAGCGTGCGGAAGCGGGGTCCTTCGGGCGGTGGCGGCGGAACGGCGGCGTCGGCGGGGCCCTTCGGCGTCAGTTTCGCCTCGGCGTCGCCCTGAAAAACGTCCTGCGGCAGCGGGCTGGCTGCGAGCCGTTCCGCCGGGGTGAGCGGTGGAAGGGAGAAGTCAGCTTCCTTGCGGCTCTCGTAAACTTCCTTGATTTTCGATTCGGCCAATTGCGAGGCGATTCGCGATGCCACCATGTTGGTATCGGCGGAGACCGCTTCGACCTGAACACGCCGGGGAATCTTGAACGCCGGAGCTGCCGAAGTTCGCGAAGGTTCCGTCGTCTTGCCCTGTTCGAAAAGTTCTTTCAACTCGTTTTCGGAAGGCGTGCCCGCCTGAGTCAGGTAACCGTCGACCGGAAAGGCGACTGCGTTGACCGATACGGTTTCGGCCTGGTCACGATAGAGTTCGTAAACGTCCATCGGGCTGATTTCGGTACCGCCGCCGAGGGTTCGCACCTGCAACAGCCTAAGCTGGTTGCCGATCGCGTTGAGAAGATACTGATCGGGCACGCGATTCGCGAAGAATGTTTGGTAAGTCGCGTCCAGATCGGCGGATGTGACAGCGCCGATCCGGTCCCTGAATGTCTTCATCGTCGCCTCGGATCCCCCGAGACCGAGACTCTGAAGCAGGATCTGGATCGGAGCTTCACGCAACCAGGTCTTCGTCGACTCGAGGTCGATCGGGATTCCCAGGCGGTCCGCCTCGTTTTCGAGAATCACGGCATCGACGATCGAACGGTCGTCCGTCGGGCCGAAGATGGACTGGGGAACCGGCAGGCCGATCTGGGCCTCCGCCAGTTTGACGCTCAGCAATTTCGTGACGAAATCGTTGGCGTAAGCCCGCTGGTTCGCAAGTTCGCCGATTCGGCTGGATTTGACTTCCTTGCCGTAGAGCGTTGCGACGACCTCGTCCTGCAGCGGGCCAGTGGATCGCGAGCCCAGAAAGTTCATCAGGCTGTCGGAGATGACGAAAACGAACATCGCCATCAACGCGAACACGGCCAGCATCGGTTTCTGGTAACGACGAAACGTCTCGAAGGGCATGCGGCGACCTCAATGACGCGGATGCGGTGGCCGGAGATTTGCCGACCGGAATCAGGACACGATTGGACCCATGAAAGTAGTCGATCCGACCGCAAAACGCAAGGCGGCCACTTCGGCCGATTCCAGGTCGTTCCTCTTGACATCCGATCGCCCAGCGGATAATCCATCGAAAAACGAAGGTTCCTCGTGACACGGATCTCGGACGGGGTTTCGATTCCATCTTCGATCGTCACCGCCGCAAGTCGCAACGCCTTCTTGCCCATGACCTGTGTCTGTCCGAACGGATCGCTTCGCAACCGGCCCTGCAATCCAAGCAACCAGAACCGACGGAAGGTTGTCCTCCACGTGGCAAAGAAACGAGCCGAGTCCCCGGAAGCGAAGCCGACCACGAAGAAGCGATCGGCCGCGAGCCCGAAATCCTCCGCCAAGGGAAAATCCGCGGCGAAGGCCAAACAGGCCGAAACCGGCACGACCGCCGCTCCGCGGGCCGCAAGAAGCGGAGCGACCCGCGACCTGGTGATCGTCGAAAGCCCCAAAAAGGCCAAGTCGATCAACAAGTTCCTGGGCTCGGCCTTCGTCGTCAAGGCGAGCATGGGGCACGTCCGCGACCTGCCGACTCGCAAACTCGGCATCGATATCGAACACGGCTTCGAACCGACTTACGAAATCATGTCCGACAAGAAGGACACGATCGACGACCTTCGCAAGGAAGCCGAACGTGCCCGCACCGTCTACATGGCGACTGACCCGGACCGCGAAGGCGAGGCCATCGCCTGGCACCTCCAGGCCGCCCTCGGGTTGCCTGACGATCGCGTCCGCCGGGTCATGTTCTACGAAATCACCGAAAAAGCGGTCAAAGAGGCGTTCAACCACGCGACGGACATCAACCACGACAAGGTCAACGCCCAGCAGGCTCGCCGAATCCTCGACCGTTTCGTGGGTTACGAGGTTTCCCCCCTGCTCTGGAAGAAAGTCTTCCGCGGTCTTTCGGCCGGCCGCGTCCAGTCGGTCGCCGTCCGCCTCATCGCCGAACGCGAAAAGGACATCCAGGCCTTCGTTTCCGAAGAATACTGGAAAATCACCGCGACCCTCGCGACCGATCAGGCCCTGGCCCAGCGAATCGCCCAGGAAATGACCAAAGCCGCCGTGCCGGTCGAAGACGATGCCCCGTTCGACGAAGACGACGAACCGCCAGCGGAGCAGCCGAAGCAGAAGTACGTGCTGCCCGAGAACGCCTTCGAAGCCCTGCTGACCCAGTGGAAGGGCAAAAATCTGAAGTTCGGCGGCGGATCGGAAGATGACACGATCGCCGGCCAGGCTCAGGCGGAAGCTGTCGTCAAGGTTCTCGAAAACGCGACCTGGAGCGTCGAATCGGTCGAGCAGGAAGACCGCAACGACCGCCCGGACGCGCCTTTCAAAACCAGCACCCTGCAGCAGCAGGCCGCGATTCGCCTCAGATGGACCGGCAAGCGGACGATGAAAGTCGCCCAGGAACTTTACGAAGGTATCGACATCGGGGGCGACGGCCCCGTCGGTCTGATCACCTACATGCGGACGGACAGCCTGCGCGTCAGCGACGATGCCCTTCGAGGCGTCCGTGACATGATTCAGACCAAATACGGGCCGAAGTATCTGCCCGAAAAGCCCAACCGGTACGCGGCCGGCAAACTGGCCCAGGAAGCCCACGAAGCGATCCGGCCAACCGAACTGAAGTACGACCTGGAATCGATCAGGGGCGCGCTCTCGGCCGATCAGCACAAGCTCTATTCGCTGATTTACCGCCGATTCGTCGCCAGCCAGATGACGCCCGCCATCTTCGCCTTCACCAATGTGAAAGTCAAAGCGGCCGAAGGCATCTTCTCGGCCCAGGGCAAAATCCTCAAATTCGACGGATACCGGAGAGTACTCGCCTCGGCCGCCAGGCAGGAGGACGCCGTGCTGCCGAATCTTTCGACCGGGCAGAACCTGCACAAAGCCCGGATCGCACCAAGCCAGCACCACACCCAGCCGCCGCCGCGATTTTCCGAAGCCACGCTGATCAAGGCTCTGGAAAAGGAAAGCATCGGCCGGCCCAGCACTTACGCGCCGATCATCGAAACGATCCAGCACAAGAATTACGTCGAGCAAAAGGAACGCCGGTTCCATGCGACGAATCTCGGCATGGCCGTGACCGACCTGCTGGTCAAGCACTTCCCCAAAATCATGGACGTCAAGTTCACGGCCAAGATGGAGGGCGAACTCGACCGGATCGCCGAACACGACGCCGAAATGACCGTCGTGCTTGAAGAGTTCTATGTCCCGTTCCACGAAACGCTCAAGGTCGCGGAAAAGGAGATGGAACGGGCAGCCCTGCCATCCGACGTGAAATGCCCGGATTGCGGCGCCCCCATGCAGGTCAAGTTCAGCAGCAAGGGCGATTTCCTCGGCTGTTCGCGATATCCCGACTGCAAGGGCACACAGCCGATCTCGGGCGAACGCAAAAAGGCCGAGATCACCGAGTTCTCCTGCGGCAAATGCGGCAAGCCGCTCCTCAAACGCGAAAACAAACGGGGCGAATATCTTGCCTGCTCCGGATACCCGGGCTGCAAGGAAATCTATAACATCGGGGCCGACGGCCAGCCGGTTCCCGCCGCCCGCGAAACCGAATATTCCTGCGACAAATGCGGCAAGCCCATGATCCTCCGCACCAGCGCGCGTGGCCCGTTCTTCGGGTGCTCCGGCTATCCGAAATGCCGCAACCTGCTGCCAGCGGACGAACAGGGACGCCCGATCAAGCCCATGGTCGTGGATTTTCCGTGCCCGAAATGCTCCAAGCCGATGTCGATCAAGCAGGGCAAACGGGGCTCCTTCCTGGGCTGTTCGAATTATCCGAAATGCCGGGGCACCGCCCAGATTACGGACGAAATGAAAGCCGCGAATCCGGACCTCGCCGTCGCGCCTCCCGTCGCCCGCAAAGGCCCTGATCTCAAGACGGTTCAGCCTGAGGAAAAATGCCCGGAATGCGAAGGCGAAATGACCGTCCGCATGGGCCGACGTGGCTATTTCCTCGGTTGTGCCAAATACCCCAAGTGCAAGGGGACCAAAGAGCCGGGTCCGATCACGCTGTCGCGGATCCAGGCCGTGGTCGACGAAGCCGAAGTCGAGTCCTCGAACGCTTCGGCCAGCTGACCCATTCGATCGCGGGCTGAGCGGTCTAGACGCGGTGGTCATCACGACACGCCATGAGCCCCGCATGAGGCGTGAGAAGCCACTGCACGCTTCGGTCATGCTCGTCGGTGGGAACCTGATCGACCACCTGCTGGTCGAACGCGATACCCACCGTCGTCACCGTCGCCGCGACTCCCGCCAGCGTTCGATCGTAAAATCCGGCCCCACGCCCGATTCGGCGGCCGGCGCGGTCGAACGCCAGCCCCGGGACGAGAATTCGCTTGACTTCGCCAGGTTCGAAAAGCGGCAGATCCGCACGTGGTTCGGCGAGGCCGCGGGAATCGAATTCAAGATCCCGCCGCGGGTCACGGACCTTGCGGAATTCCAGAATGCGATCGTCCCAGTTCAGTCGCGGCAGGCCGATCGGCACACCCTCAGCCATCAAGCGAAGCAACCAGTTCCGGAAATCAGGTTCTTCCGGCAATGTCGGCCAGAATGCCCAGAAACCAGAGTGTCCTGAGATCGACGACTCGCGGTACCATCGATCGAGCGAAACTAACAGCTTCCGCTCGGCCGAATGTTTCCGTTCGGCACCGTCCGAACCACCGAACGTTCGGCGAATTTCGGCACGGATTTCGCGCCTCAACGATTTCTTGAGTGCCGGAATCTCCATGAGAGTGCTCCACTGCCGCTTCCAGAACGTGAGGACCTTGAGGCCCGATGCCGGAAGACATCGCCCCATTCAGAAATATCGCGAATTGAGTGGTGCGGAAACTGGCGATTTCGCAAAATTCGTCCCATGGTGCCGTCAATTTCACGCAATCGGCACCGGCTACCGAAACGCTACAGGAGCGAACCAGATGCGGATTCGTCACGCCTTCGCCGCTTCGATATCGATCGTGATCGTGCTATCGACTGCTCCCGCGACGGGTCACGATCCGGAACCTCGCGTTTCCGTGCAGGTGCTGGCCAAATCGACGGAATCGTGGGACGGCACCGACCTTCCGGACTTTTCGGCACAGCAGACCGAAGTCACGATTCTGAAAATCACGATCGCCCCGAAATCGAGGATGGATCTGCACAAACACCCGGTCGTGAATGCCGGCTACATGCTTGCCGGCGCTTTGACGGTGCATTCCGAAAATGGCCGGATTTCGAAGATCAAGGAAGGCGACGCGATCGTCGAAATGGTCGATCGATGGCACTATGGAGTCAACGAGAGCGATCGCCCGGCGACGATTCTGGTGACCTACTTCGGGGCCTTCGGTTCGAAGCTGTCGATCAAGAAAGACTGAAAAAAGAGAAAGAATCCTCCGCGAATGCCGTTGCGGACGTTTTTGAGAACCCGCATTTTGAGGTGGGCGCCTAGAGTCTCATTCTCGAGAGAATCAACTCGATCGGCTCCCTACGGGTGCACATCGGTTCGCCAAAATTGACGTCCCTGACGAACACGGCAGAGGATCACATCAGTCTAAGCGATCACGCCGGGAAATCAAGCCCGGCGATTCACGCCAGCATCCTGACGTTCGCCCCGGAATCGGTCCTTCCGCCGTGAATCGCGGCGATCCAGGCTTCGAACGCATGGGATATGAAGAAAGGCACGTCGACGAAAAAACCAGGGATTCCATGATTCGAGCGGAACCCCGGGTCGATCGATCGCCGGCAAAACGGAGGCGCCGGTGCTCAATAGTCGGTGGAATCGTGAATGTGCGGTTCCATGACTTTCGTGTTGCGTTCGACGGCCAGGATGACCGTCTTCTCTTCGCCGCCATCGGCTGAGGAGGCCACGGCCGGAATGATCTGGCGGGAATCAGGCAGATGGAACCTGACGCTGAAGCTGCCGTCGGCCGCGATGGGCACCGGTTCGCCCTGAAGCGTCAGTTTCGCAGTGGGGTTGGTGACGCCGTAAACGACGATTTCGGCGTCGATTTCGAACTTCAAAGGCGCTTCGCTGTGCGTCAGGAAGGTCGCTGGAAGGTGGGTCAACAACGTTTTGTGAATCGGCTGATGGAACCGGTCTTCGAAGAGTTCGATCAGCTGATTGGACAACTGCTGGGATTCGGGATCGTTCTGACGGCCCTGAATCCGGTGGATTTCCTGCTGAGCGACGTTCCAGTCTTCCTCAATGGAGGTGGACATGGAGACCGGCGGCATTTGCACGATGTTCGACTTGGCGACGATGAAGAAGCTGCCACGACGGGAAAGAAATCCGAGATCGACACGGTAACGCTTGCCGGGGCAGGCGATATTGACGTACCAGTTGTTGGCGTCGGACTGGATGAATTCGTCACGCTCATGACGCTCGCACAGCGTGCTGGTGTCCTCGCTGGTGACGTCCATCACACGCAGGGCAGGCTTCGAACCGTGCCAGAGCTGCCCCATGGCGGCACGTGCCCGCTCGACGGTGGAGCTGCCGATTTCAAAATAGGCATGGATCCAGTACGGGTCGCGGGCCACGGCGAGAAGCCTGTCCCTGGTACCGCCGCTCTGAATCCTTCCGTGCCATGGGCGTAAGGCGAGACGATCGGAATCGACCGCTTCCCCGACCGAATGACGGCCGTTGGTGCCCAGTTCGGCGAACTTGCCCCGCAACCGGTTCGCCCCTTGCGGGACGACGGCTTCCTGGCGATTTCGGGAGGACTTCTTGACGGCGGGGACGGAAAGCGCGCGGATCAACTGATCCTTGCGCATCGCATGCCATCCGGGAACTCCCTTGTCCCGGGCCAGGCGAGCGAGATCTTTCTTGGTCTGTTCGTGAATCGACTCGTTCGACATCGGGCTTCTCCGTCCGAATTCGGATTACGCCTGTACACATACATTCGAAATACTCGTCAACCTTGACACGGATCGCTGTCCTTGGGTGCGAACACTGGCTGTGGACGCAACGGGGCGTTGGCGGCAATGCCGTTGCGAATCGAGATCGAAGAAGATGCGGTCAGATGCTGGTGGTTGGATCGGAAAATCTGGAGGGACAAATTGGTGTAACAATTTCGGATTCTCAATGTCAAGCCCAGTCGGAGCATTTCTTGCGGGGACTTCGCAGGCATGTGGTCCCTGGATCAGGCGCGGGGTTCGGGTCCACGTCCGCCCGGCCGGACGTAGACCCCGGAATCGCATGG
>Ga0172376_10008815_pt1 | contig 10486 bp, 10 predicted proteins | sample Lak35m_FD_121114 | JGI IMG/M metagenome (GOLD analysis project Ga0172376, IMG submission 121114) | Freshwater microbial communities from Kabuno Bay, South-Kivu, Congo - kab_092012_35m | ecosystem: Environmental > Aquatic > Freshwater > Lake | place: Democratic Republic of the Congo: South-Kivu... | reverse complement strand
ATTCACCCGGGGCACCCGTGCCAGCAGAAACACGAGCTTCACGGAGGCCATCAGCGCAAACAGCGCGATCAGCGCCAGGGCGCTGAAGCGCAGCAGCCGCAGCTGGTCGCTGCGCTGCACCAGCGTCAGGATCCAGAGCGTGCTGATGGAGCCGAGGCCCAGCAGGCGGTGCAGCAGGGCGAGGGCCCGCGACAGCCGGCCCCTGCTCACCGCCGGAAGGGCCTGCAGCGACTGCAGCACCAGAGCCGTGAGCAGCAGCGGCAGGACCGGGCGAAAGAGGCTGCCGGGCTGCACGCTGACCGGCAGCAGCAACACGGGTAGCAGCACCGAGACCAGCAGGGGCAGAAACTGCGGCTCGAGACCCACCAGGCGTCGCTCGAACTGCAGTCTGGCCGCCGCCCGCCGGCGCACCACCTCCAGGCCGGCGGGGCTCAGCGCCTGCGTCCCCGGAGTGAGGGCGTCGGAGGGTGGCGGCTCCCGATCCGGCTGCCTCGGCATTCAGTAACGCGCTACGGAGGGGTCCACCTCCTGGCTCCAGGCATCGATGCCGCCGCTCACGTTGATGCCCTCGATGCCATGCCGCTTCAGGGCGATCAGGGCCTTGGCACTGCGGCCGCCGAGCTTGCAGTGCACATACAGGCGCCTGCCCTCGGCCAGCCCGCGCACCCGCTCCACTGCCGAGCCGTTCTCGATCTGATCGAGGGGTATCAGCGTGGCGCCGGGGATCGTGGCGATCTCGGCCTCCGGCGGGTTGCGCACATCGATCAGCACCAGATCATCGCCGCCGCCATCGAGCAGGGCCCTGAGCTCCGTCACGCTGATGCTCTCCACGGCACCCGCCTCCTCCTGGCCAGGGGCACTGCCGCCCACGCCGCAGAACTGCTGGTAGTCGATCAGGCGGTCGATCACGGGCCGCTCCGGGCTGGGCCTGAGCTTCAGCTCCCGGAAGCTCATCTTCAGGGCATCGAAGAGAAGCAGCCGGCCGCTCAGGGTGGTGCCGATGCCGGTGATGATCTTCACCGCCTCGGTGGCCTGGATCACACCGACGATGCCGGGAAGCACGCCGATCACGCCGCCTTCGGCGCAGGAGGGCACCATGCCCGGCGGTGGCGGTTCGGGAAAGAGATCGCGGTAGTTGGGGCTTGCGGCATCGAGGTTGAACACCGTGGCCTGCCCCTCGAAGCGGAAGATCGAGCCATACACGTTCGGCTTGCCGAGCAGCACGCAGGCGTCGTTGACGAGATAGCGGGTGGGGAAGTTGTCGGTGCCGTCGCAGACGATGTCGTACGGGCGCATGATCTCGAGCGCGTTCTCGCTGCTGAGGGCGGTGGGGTAGAGATCCACCTGACAGTGGGGATTGATCTCCGCGATGCGCGCCTTCGCCGATTCGATCTTCGGCCTGCCCACCCAGCTGGTGCCATGGATCACCTGCCGCTGCAGGTTGCTGGCATCCACCACATCGAAATCCACGATGCCGAGGCGCCCCACGCCGGCCGCCGCCAGATACAGCAGCAGCGGTGAGCCGAGGCCGCCGGTGCCCACGCACAGCACCGAGGCCGCCTTCAGCCGCTTCTGGCCCTCCATGCCCACGTCCGGGAGGATCAGGTGGCGCCCGAAACGGGCCACCTCATCGGGGCTGAGCTGGATGCCGCTGGTGTCGGGAGGAAGCATGAACGGAAGCACGGGGCGGGACGCGGCCGCGGAAGCGAACGCCTCAGGCCTCCATTCTCCACGGCAGCTGCAGGGGGTCGGCGTCCGGATCCAGCCACCAGCAGCGGAGCTCGCGAGAATCGCTGGCGCCGCCCCGGATCAGCATCAGCGTGGCCAGGGGGGCCATGGCCCGGTCTGTGGGTGAGGGGAAGGGAGCGCTGCCGGGATGACTGTGCACCGAGCCCAGCAGCGCCAGCCCGTGCGCCCGGCCCCAGCGGATGGCGTGCAGCTGCTCGCGTGGATCCACCAGAAAGCGCCGGCTGCGCTCGCTCCGGGGCTCCCAGACATTGCGGCAGGGCCAGGTTTTCCGCAGAACCCAGCACGGCCCGCTCCGCCCGCCCGGCGCTGATCCGCACTCACCCAGCAGAAGGCCGCAGCCCTCCTCCGGAGCGGCGGCATCGAGCACGCGGTGCAGAAGCGTCAGCGCCCCATCACCGATGCGGATCTCCGCTGGCGCCTGCTGGAGCATGCCTGTACCTTGGCCTCAATCAGATCCTGGCGACTTCATGAGCGACCTGAGCACCGAGGCGAGGGAAGAGAGCCAGCAGGCTGAAACCAGCGGCCAGCCCAGTGAGTTCAGCGCCCGCTACAGCGAGGTGCTCGGCAAGGTCAACGAGACCCTCGACAAGGTCGACTGGAGCCAGATCGGCAAGGCCGGCAAGGTCGCCGGCATCTTCCTGGCCGTGATCGTCGCCCAGATCCTGATCAAGGGTGTGCTCGACACGATCAACCTGCTGCCGATCGTGCCAGGCCTGCTGGAGCTGCTCGGCCTGATCGTGGTGGGCACCTGGGGTTGGAACAACCTCACCACCAGCGAAAAGCGCAATGCCGTGGTGGATCAGGTGCAGAAGCTGCGCAAGGAGTACCTCGGCTGAGGTCTGCCTCCCGATCGTCTCCTGCAGAACCTCATCAGGCCAGTTCAGTGCTGGCCTTTTGCATGGCGGCCTGCCCGGCTGCAGATCCCCGAATCAGGCCAGACACCGCGCGACCGCCTGCCGGGCCTGCTCGCGGTAGCCGCCTCCGAAGAGGTTGGCATGGTTGAGCAGGTGGTACAGGTTGTAGAGATCCACCCGGCTGCCGTGATCCGCTGGCAACGGCCACACCCTGTCGTAGCCCGCGAAGAAGGCGGAGGGAAACCCGCCGAAGAGGCGTGCCATCGCCAGATCCACCTCCCGGTCTCCGCGGTGGACCGCCGGATCGAAGATGGCTCCACCAACGGCGGCGGCCCCTTGGTTGGCGGGTCCGAACCTGCGGCCGGGCGCCTGTGGTGCAGCCCTGAACCCTGCCATCACGTTGCCGCTCCACAGGTCGCCATGCACCAGGCATGGCGGCGGCTGATGGTCCCGGAGCAGGTCTGGCAGCCGCCGCAGCAGCTCCTCCATCCCAGGCAGGCCCTCGCCGCGCCGTGCCAGCCGCTCCGCCTGGGGGGCCAGACGCCGCTCCGCGAAGAAGCGGCTCCAGGAATCGCTCCAGCCGTTCGGCTGGGGGCCTGAGCCGATCCAGTTGTCGCGCCACCAGCCGTGGGCCTCGCTGCGGTCCCCGGTGGCGCAGGAGCGTTCGAGGCTGGCGCGGTGCATCCGGGCCAGGCCCTGCCCCAGCCGCTCCCAGTCGGCCGCTGCGGCCGGCTTGCACTCCAGCCAGGGCAGCACGAGCAGGGCCCGATCCTCCGCCACGCCCAGGGCGAGCGGCTGCGGCACCTCCAGACCACTGCCTTCGGCGGCGATCGCCAGGGCCGCCAGGCCATCGGCCTCGGCCTCCAGCAGGGGCAGGGAGCTGCGGGGGCTGGTCTTGGCGAACAGACGCAGCGATCCACCGCCCCCCTCCACCTCCAGACACCAGCCGCTGTGGATGCAGCCGCCGCCCACGGCGCTCTGACCGTTCAGGCGCACGCCGAGCCGCTTCTGCAGCCACTCTGCCGGCACCGCCTGGGAGGATCGCATCGGCCGCGCCATTGCCATCAGCCCATCCAGCCTGGCCCGGCGGCTGCCAGCATGCCCCGATGGCGGAAGGCAGTGAGCGCGATGTGGTGGTGGTGGGGGCCGGCATCGCGGGTCTCACCGCGGCAGCCCTCCTGGCCCGCGAAGGGGTGGGGGTGCTGCTGCTCGAGGCCCACCATCAGAGCGGCGGCTGTGCCGGCACCTTCCGCCGCGGCCCCTGGACCTTCGATGTGGGCGCCACCCAGGTGGCCGGCCTTGAGGCGAGCGGAATCCATGCCCGTCTGTTTGCCAGGCTCGGGCTGGAGCCTCCCCCGGCCACGCCGCTCGATCCCGGCTGCGTGGTGCATCTGGGCGACGGCAGCGAGCCGGTGTGGATCCACCGTGATCCGCAGGCCTGGTGCAGCGAGCGGCTGAAGCGCTTCCCGGGCAGCGGCCGCTTCTGGAGCCTCTGCGACGCGATCCACCGGGCCAACTGGGCCTTCGCGGCGCGGGATCCGGTGCTGCCGCCCCGTTCCCTCTGGGATCTGCGCCAGCTGCTCTCTGCCCTGGGCCCCGCCAACCTGGCGAGTGGCCTGCTCACCACGGCCAGCGTGGCCGATCTGCTGCGGCTCAGCGGCTGCGCCGGCGGTGAGAGCGGCGCGCGGCTGCGGCGGTTTCTCGATCTGCAGCTGCGGCTCTACTCCCAGGAGCCCGCCGATCGCACCGCCGCTCTCTACGGCGCCACGGTGCTGGCGATGGTGCAGCAGCCGCTCGGGCTCTGGCACCTCGAGGGCTCGATGCAGTCGCTGGCCACCTGCCTGGAGCAGGCGCTCGCCCGCGATGGCGGTGAGCTGCAACGGCGCCACTGCCTGGAGCGGCTGGAGCCACCCGCGCGCTCCGGTGATTCCTGGGTCCTGGCGGGAACCGGGCCGGGCGGCGGGCGATTCCGGCTGCAGGCCCGCGACGTGGTGCTCACCCTTCCCCCCCAGACATTGCCCACGCTGCTGGGGGACGGGCTCCCCTCCGGCTACCGGCGTCGGCTGGTTGCGCTGCCGGAGCCTTCCGGTGCCCTGGTGTTCTATGGCGCGGTGGAGCGGCGCCACCTTCCGGCCGACGGCGTCGGCCACCACCAGCTGGCCTGGGAGGAGCCCGGCTCGCTCTTCATCTCGGTGAGCCACGAGGGCGATGGCCGGGCGCCGCTGGGGCAGGCCACCGTGATCGCCAGCGTGTTCACGCCGGCGCGGCCCTGGTTCGAGGCCGGGGAAGCGGAGTTTCAGGCCCGCAAGGCCAGGGCCGGCGAAGGGATCGTGGCGGGGCTGGAGGCACTGCTGGGGATCAGCGCCAGCCAGTGGCTGCATCGCGAACTCGCCACCCCCCGCGCCTGGGCCCGCTGGACGGGGCGGCCCTTCGGCTACGTGGGCGGTCTCGGACAGCACCCGAGCCGCTTCGGGCCCTTCGGCCTCGCCAGCCGCACCCCGCTGCGCGGGCTCTGGCTCTGCGGCGATGCGATCCATCCGGGGGAGGGCACCGCCGGGGTGAGTCTCTCGGCCTTCATGGCCTGCCGGCAGCTGCTGGCGGCGCGGGGGCAGGAGCTGACCCTGCCGCCGAAGGGGCCGGAGCCTCCGCTGCCCCGGTCGCCGCGCTCTCCGGCAGCGGCCGCAGCGGCAGCCAGCGGGCCAGCCGGCGGCGGGGGGTCTCCGGGGGGGTCGCCAACCAGAACACGGCGCGGCGACCATCGGTGATGTAGGGATCACCGGTGTAGTTGCTGCGGGGTCGGGCGGGGTTTGAACGGCCCACACCGCGCACGAAGCTGAAGCGGGTGAGACCTTCCGAAAAGAAGAGGTCCTGCAGCAGATACCAACGGGTCTCATCCACGTCTGGATCGATCTTGTGGGTGGTGATCGTGCGGCGGGTGAGTCGCACGCCGATGTCCCGGCTGATCTGCCCTACCCACACCGGTCGGCCCTCCAGGGTCACCGGAGCCAGCCAGAGGCGCATGTGGTTGCGCTGGTTCACATCGCTGCGGCCCTTCTGCAGGGCCATGTCCTGGGGGCGGCCGAACAGAAACAGCGGCGACACGGGGGCATAGCGGTAGCGCCCGCCGAACAGTGACGATCGGATCGTGCGCCAGATCGAGCTGACCGAGAGTGTCTGGGTCACATGCCAGCCGCGCTGGGCCAGCACGGGGAAGACGGAGTCGCGCCCTCCCACGATCACGAGATTGAGGGGATCGGCTGGGGTGCGGCGGTCGCCTCCGAGCGCACAGCAGGGCACATCGTGTTCGATCCAGCGCCGGAACCCCGCCTCATCGAGATCGCGCACCTTGGCGGAGGGGTAGAGCCGGCTCCACGACACCGTCTGAAAGTCGTGGGCATGTCCCGGCACCTCGGTGAGGAAGCTGAAGCGCCGCACCGGGGCTGCCGTGCCGGCACCCACCAGCTCGAGGCTGGCGAACTTGATGCCCTCGTCGAGGTTGGTGAAGACGAAGCCGGATGTCACCCCGCCAGGCTCCACATACTGCGGCAGAGCGAGCCGCAGCAGGTGGCTGTCGATGCGGCGGTTGCCTTCCTGCGCCAGGGGCCGGTGGCCGCGCCAGGCCACCTCCAGCGGCGAGAAGTACTCGCTGTCGATCGTGAGCGGCGGCAGAAACCAGCGCACCGGCTCCCGGTTCACCACCTTGATCCACACCGGCTGGATGCCGGCGCCGGCCCCATCGAAGCCGAGCAGCTGCCGCGATTCCCGGGGGCTCAGGGCCGTGAGGGTCACGGTCACCGCGCCGTCGATGCGGCTCTGGCCGCGCCGCAGCAGTGCGGCTTCATCCGGCGGAGCCGGCTCCTGCACGGCGCAGCCGCTGAGACAGAGCAGCAGCGGCAGCGTGGCCGCCAGGGCCGATGGTCTCTGCCCCATGGCCCGCAGCCCCCATCCCTTGCGCGGGCCGAACCCTAGAGCGCGTCGCCGGAGCTGTCATCCAGCCGGGCCGCGGCGGCCGGGTCGCAGCGCAGGAAGGCCGGACGCTGCGTCTGGGCCTGCTGGAGCCGCTCCGAGAGCGCGGGCCAGGCTTCCGCGCTGAGAAGCCGCTCCAGCGTCTCGATCTCGCTCCTGTAGGCGGCAAGCGCCTTCAGCAGCGCCGGCCGGTTGGCGCGGGCCATCAGCAGGCCGAGTTCCGGATTGCCGCCACCCACACGGGTGGTGTCGGCAAAGCCGCTGGAGGCCATGAACCGCGCCAGCGCGGCCGTCTCCGGGTCGTCGCCGGCGCGGTCGGCGACCGCCAGCAGCGCCGCGCCGGCCAGCACCGGCAGGTGGGAGATCAGGGCCGCGGCTCGGTCGTGCAGGTCTGGCGCACAGAGGAACCAGTGGGCACCCACCGTTTCCGCCAGTGCGCGCACCAGGGCGATCGCCTCCGGAGCGGTATCGGGATCGGGCGTGGCCAGCCACGGACGACCGCGGAACAGACCGGCTTCGCCGGCCTCCACTCCGGAGCTGGCGGTGCCCGCCATCGGATGGCCCGGCACGAAGCGCGATGCCTGATCCCCCCGGCCAGCCCCGGCCAGCCGTTCCCGCCAGCAGGAGAGCAGGGGGCCCTTCACGGAGCCCACATCCGTGAGCACCGCCGTGGCCGGGAGGGCTTCGAGCAGGCGGGGATCGGGATCGAGCAGGCGATCGAGCGGCAGGGCCAGCACCACCAGCCCGCACGCCTCCAGCAGAGCGGGGTCGGTGCCGATGCGGTTCGCCAGGCCACGCTCACGGGCGCGCACGGCGGTGGCCTCCCGGTGAACCAGCGCATGCACCTCCAGCCCCGCGGCCTGCAGATCCAGCCCGAGGGAGCCGCCGATCAGTCCCAGGCCCACGATCCCCACCGGCCGGTGCTCGCAGAGGGCGGAGAGGCTCATCGGTTCTGGAGACCCGGGCAGCGTGAAGGGCACGGAGCCACCCGACTCTAGGGAGCACGCCGGGTCGCATCGGCGGCCGTTCGGCGGCGGCGGCCTCCGTACGATCGGCGGCATGTTGGAAGCCAGCGCCCACCTCCAGCTGAAGGCCCTGCTGCGCCAGGAGGGGTGTGCGGACTGGCCCCATCACCTCACGCTCTGCCGGCTGGTGGGCCGGAGCCTCCGCCGCGGCGATCAGACCCTGATCCGCCTGGCTCCCGGCAGCGATCTCAGCTGGCTGATCAGCCTGCTCGTGCCCCTGGCCCTGGCGGAGACGCCCGTGGCGGTGGTGGCCGATGCCCCCCTTCGCCAGCGACTGCTGCAGGTGGAATGGCCCCGGCTGCATGCGGTGGGGCTGCACCTGCCCGTCTGGGAGGGGGGCGGCGCAGCACCGGCCAGCCATGTGTGGCTGCTCGACCACCGCCAGCTGCTTGAGGCCTGGCGGGGTGGAGCCCTGCAGGATCGCCAGCTGGTGCTGCCGGAAGCGGAGAGGCTGGAGCCACGGCTGCGCGAGGCGCTGGCCATCCGCCTCGAGCCGGCGGACTGGGACCGTCTGCGCCGGGCCCGACCCTCCGCCGAACCGAGCCTGCTGGCCCTGCATGAGCGCCTCAGCCGTCGGGTGCTGTCCCATCCGCGCCACCCCAACCGGCTGGTCAGCCTGGCGCCGGAGGATGAGGCACCGCTGCGCCAGCTGCTGGCCCTGCTCCGCCCGCTGCCGGAACCCTGGAACCGCTGGCTGGAGTGCGGCAACCCCGATTGGACGAGCTGGGCCGAGGTGGATCCTGCCCTTCTCACCTGGAGGCTGCACCGCCAGCCCCTGGCTCCCTTGAATCAGCTCGATGGCCTGCTCAGCGCACGGGGCGCGGTGCTGATCGGTGTGCTGCCGCGCCCACGCCACGGTGCAACTGGAAGCGCAGCGCAGGGCCAGGGGGGATCGCCGGAGATCGTTGGACGCGGCAGAGCGGGCTTTACGCCGGCGGTGGTGGTGGATCTGGGAGATCCGCCCCTGCTCGAGCCGCTGCCGCTGTACTGCCCCAGCGGCCAGCCGCTCCCCAACAGCCACCAGTTCGGCGAGCATCTGCTCGACCACTGCCGCCGTCTGGTGCTGGGCCAGGCAGGCCTGAGTGTGGTGCTGCTCGACGATGTGGCCCTCCGGCTCGACCTCACCAGCGGTCTGGCCGCCGAGTTCGGCAGCCGGGTCGGCCACCAGACCATGGCACCCGAGAGCAATGGCGTGGTCTGCGGCAGCTGGGACTGGTGGCTGGAGCAGCAGGGGCGTCTGCCGCAGCCGGCCCAGCTGGTGGTGGCGCTGCTGCCGATTGCCAGCCTGGAGGATCCCCTCACGGCGGCTCGGGTGGAGGCTGTGCGGCGGGAAGGGGGTGACTGGTTCCGCCAGCTGCTGCTGCCCGAAGCGATCAACCGCCTGCAGCGCGGGATCGTGCCGCTGCGGCAGCAGAGCGGCGGGCGGCTGGCGGTGCTTGATGGCCGGCTGCGCGGCCGCTCCTGGGGACAGGCCGCCCTCACCGCCCTGGAACCCTGGGTGGCGCTGCACCGTCTGCTGCCCGACTGACCAGGGGCTGCGGAGCTGTGCTCAGCCGAGGTGCCCGCGTCACCGGAATGGGTGCACTCCCCTAGCCTCCAGGGAGCACCACAGCACCCCACCGATGGGAGAAGCCAAGCGCCGTGCCGCCCAGGGCCTGCCGCCCCGCGCACCGGCCCGCAGCCCGAAGCCGGCCGACACCTCACCCCGCCTCGTGGCCTGGCTGCCTCTCACCCGAAACCAGGCCGACCGTTTCGTGGCTGTCTCCACCCGTGGAGCCTGGATCGGAATCGGTGCCCTGGTGCTCTTCTGGGTGACGGTGCGCTTCATCGGGCCGGCCGCCGGCTGGTGGACCCTGGCCGAAGGCTGAGGTACTGCCCGATTCCAGGCATCGGCGTGCAGATCCCCACAGGCGAGGGCGCCCATCGCGGAATTCGGAAGAAAACCTTAGGCTCCTTGACGAACTCCCCGGTCGCCCTGGATGTTTCTGCGCCTTGCCGATCAGTACAGGAGCCTGGTGAACGATCTGGTGGTGAGCCTCCAGGCCCTCGCCCACTGCCTCCGCCAGCAGGGTCGTGCCGCAACCTGCTACGTCTGCGGCGACGAGCAGGCGCCCCACGGGGCCTCCTTCGTGGCGGATCTCGGGGAAACCCACGTCGTGCGTTTCCTGGTCTCCACCTTCGGGATCAGCTGGGTTGAATCACGCGATGGCCACGAGCTTGTGAAGCTCGAGGGAGCGGATGCCATCCAGGAGCTGCACCGCGTGGCCAGCATTCTCCAGGCCGATGCATCGGCGGCCGTGGCTGAATCCGGCCCGCGAATCGCCGGAGATCCAGCGTTCCGCGCCCCCCTCGGCTGAGTCTCGCTCCGGAAGCCGGAGCCCCCCTGCGGGAGGGCTCCCAGACTCTCATCGCGTCATCCCAGCCAGCAACCCCGCGCCGCGCTGCGGTGACACGTTCGGCTCAGGCGGCCGGCAAGTCGCCCACGCTGTCGTCGTCGTCCGCCTGGTCGACACCGGAAGGCCTGGCCGCGGCGAGCTTGGCGGCCGCCGCCAGGGGCTTCATCGAGTTGGCGGTGACCTCGGAGCCTTCCGTGAGCCGGCGGCGCGTGAGCTGCTCGATCAGCACCACCTGTTCGGGGTTCTGCTCCAGCCAGGTGATCGTGTTGTCACGCCCCTGGCCGATGTTGTCGCCCTCATAGCTGTACCAGGCACCCTTGCGGGTCACCACACCGGTTTCCTCGGCAAGATCGAGCAGACAGCCCAGGGTGCTGATGCCGCGGCCGAAGAGGATGTCGAATTCGGCGATGCGGAAGGGAGGGGCCACCTTGTTCTTGGCGACCTTCACCTTGGCCCGGATGCCGTACTCCTCCGTGCCGCGCTTGAGGGTCTGGAT